>Ga0307424_1000186_pt1 | contig 31551 bp, 29 predicted proteins | sample SalMarWE160320MG_FD_202157 | JGI IMG/M metagenome (GOLD analysis project Ga0307424, IMG submission 202157) | Salt marsh sediment microbial communities from the Plum Island Ecosystem LTER, Massachusetts, United States - WE1603-20 | ecosystem: Environmental > Aquatic > Marine > Intertidal zone >... | reverse complement strand
CATCCCGCCGACTGGATGACGACGGACACCGACGTGGCGTGTCCCGACCCCAACTGCGGCGGGATCTTCCGCATCACGCGCACGGGGCGGCGCACGTTCCGCCACGCGGACGTCACCGCGGTGCCGCTGCCGTGACCGGACGGGTGGTCGACGGCGGTCGGCGCTTCGAGCTCGCGCCCGGTTACGACGTCTCGCGCCTGATCGTCGGCGGGTGGCAGCTGTCCGCGGGCCATCACGCGCAGCCGGTCGCGGAGGACGAGGCCGTCGAGCGGCTGGTGGCGCTGGCCGATCTAGGCCTCGATACCTTGGACTGCGCCGACATCTACACCGGTGTGGAGGAGCTCTACGGGCGCTTTCTGAAGCGCTGGCGCACCACCTCCGGAAGCGCGCGTCCGATCCGGGTGCACACGAAGCTCGTGCCGGACCTGTCCCTGCTGCCGCGGGTGGACGCCGCGTACGTGGCGGGGATCGTCGACCGGTCCCTACGCCGTCTGGGGGTCGACGCGCTCGACCTGGTCCAGTTCTACTGGTGGGACTTCCAGGTGGGCGACTGGCTCGGCGCCGCGCGGGCGCTGGGCGAGCTCGTCCGGGCCGGGAAGGTCCGCCACCTGGGCGCGACGAACCTGACCGGCCCGGAGGTGCGCGCCCTGGAGGACGCCGCCGGCGTCCCCGTCGTCGCGGACCAGGTGCAGTACTCGGCCCTCGACCTGCGGCCCGAGCACGGCCTGGCGGAGCACTGCGCACGATCGGCCACCAGGATGCTCTGCTACGGTGGGCTCGCCGGTGGGCTCCTCACGTCGCGGTGGCTCGGCGCCCCTGCGGCGAGCGGGCCGTTCGCCAGCCGTTCGCTCACCAAGTACCGGCTGATCGTCGACGAGTTCGGTGGGTGGGCCGCCTATCAGGCGCTGCTGGCCGAGCTCGCCGCCATCGGGGCGGCGAAGGGCGTCGAGGCCTCGGCGATCGCGCTTCGCTTCGTCCTCGATCAGGCCGGCGTGGCCGCCGCCATCACGGGCTTCAGCACGGTGGCCCGCATGCGGGACAACCTGCGCGCCCTCGACGTGACGCTGGACGCGCACGATCACGCGCGCATCCGCCACCGCACCGACGCCGCGCCAGGCCCGCGCGGCGACGTCTTCGCGCTCGAGCGGGACCGGAGCGGTCCGCACGGCCGCATCATGAAGTACGATCTGAACGAAGCCCGAGGGCCGTAACGCTCAGTCGAACTCCCGGCGGGGCGCCGGCTGTTCGGGGCCGAGGCGGCCGGCGCGGACGTCGGCGCGGTTGTAGTTCTCGCCGCGCACCGGGGCGCCGGCGAGCCGGCGCAGCATCGCCAGCTGTCCCACGTGGGCGAGCGCGTCGGCCACCGCGCCCTGGAAGATGCGGCCCGCCGACTGGCCGAGGGGCGCGTCCGAGACCAGGTACGCCTCGAGCGCCGCGAGGCCCCCGAAGAAGCGGTCGACCTCCGAGTCCCACGCACCGGGCGCCGAGTCCGTCCACCGCTCCTCTCCGCGTGCCTGCGTCAGGGCCCAGTCCAGGAGGTCGCCGATGTGGGCGAGGATCTGGAGCGGCGTGCGCGAGCCCTCACCGACCCGGTAGTGGCCGAACCCCTCCGGGGCGTCGCGCAGGGTCTTGGCGCCGCGGTAGGCGAGCGTGGCCAGCGTGTGCCGGAGGAGGGCGCGTTCGCCCACGGCTTCGGGCGTGGCGATGGGATCGGGCATGTCGGCGGAAGGGTCGGGGGAGGGGTTCGACGCGACGCGGAAGAATCGATCCGCGCCGGTCAGGCGCACAAGGCCGCACGTGCCGCGGGGCGACTCGCGCCGAGAGCGGCGCGGGCTCATCTTTCCCGGATGACTCCATCGTGCGCTCGTCCCGGGAGGCGGCCCCGCGCGGGCCGGTCCTCCGTTGGTGTCCTCGCCTTCGCGCTCGCCGGCCTCGTCGGATCCTCTGCGATCCACGCGCCCCTCCACGCCCAGAACCTCATGACCTCCTCGGACGTCGTCGCCATGAAGGCGCCGCCGCCCGACCGTCGCGTGGCCTACGGTGACGGGCCGCTCCAGTTCGGCAACCTCCGGCTTCCCGAGGGCCCCGGCCCCTTCCCGGTGGTCCTGTTCGTGCACGGGGGATGCTGGCTGTCCGGCTTTCCCATCGCGCACGTGGGCCCGCTCGAGCAGGCGTGGGCGGACGCGGGCTACGCCGTGTGGAGCATCGAGTACCGGCGGGTGGGCGACGAGGGAGGCGGCTGGCCGTCGACGTTCCTGGACGTGGAGGACGGGGCCGATCACCTGCGTGCGCTGGCCCGGGAGTATCCGCTGGACCTGAGCCGGGTGGTGGCGGCCGGCCATTCGGCGGGCGGCTACTTCGCGCTGTGGCTGGCGACCCGGGAGAACATCCCCCGGCAGAGCCCCCTGTGGCGGCCCGACCCACTCCCGGTCTCGGCGGTGCTGGCGCTCGCGCCGGCCCCCGACCTGGAGGACCTCCACGAAAAGGCCGTGTGCGGCAACGTCGTCGACGGCCTCATGGGCGGATCGCCCGCGGAGCATCCGGACCGCTACGCCGCGGCCTCGATGATGCGGCTGCCGCCGCCGGAGGTTCCGGAGACGCTGGTCGTGGGTGCCCACGACCGCTCCTGGGGGCCGGTGGGGCGCGCGTACTACGAGCACGCCCGGGAGGAAGGGGACGGGAACGTCTCTCTGGTGGAGGCACCGGAGTCCGGCCACTTCGAGATGATCGTGCCGGGGACGTCCACGTGGCCCCTGGTCATGGGGGAGCTGAGGAGCGCCGTCGCACAGGCCTCACCGGGCATGCTGGTCTCCGCGGAATGGCTGAGCGAGCACCTGGACGATCCGGACGTGGTGGTCCTGAGCGTGGAGGCTCAGAAGGAGCGCTACGACGAAGGCCACATCCCCGGAGCGCGCTTCCTCGACATGGATGGGTTGGCGTGGGAGGGGCACCCCCCGGTCGGCACGCAGATGCGCACGCCGGCCGAGATCCGTTCCGCTCTCGAGGCTGCCGGCGTCCGTGACGGTCAGCATGTAGTGGTCTACAGCGGAAACCCACTCCTGGCCGCCCGGGCCTGGACTACGCTGGACGTGATGGGGTGGGGGGCGCACGCGTCGATGCTCGACGGGGGCTTCGGGGGGTGGAAGGAAGACGGGCGGGCGGTGTCCACCGACGCGCCGAGCTTCGCGCCCGGAAGTGTGACCCTGCGTCCTCGACCCGACGCCGTGGTGGATGCCGACTGGATCCTGCGGCGCCTCGACGATCCCGCGGTCACCGTCATCGACGCGCGCGCCGACGCCCAGTACACCGGCGCGGACGGCGGGAACAACGGGCAGCTGCACGCCGGCCACATCCCGGGCGCCTTCAACGTCGACGCGGACTCCCTCATGCAGAGCAGGGCCGTGCCGCGGGTGCGGGACCGTGCCGGGCTGGAGGCCCTGTTCCGCGCGTCGGGGGCGGCCGACGGCGGGACGGTCGTCACCTATTGCGTGGTCGGGTTGCGCGCGAGCTTCGCATACTTCGTGGCGCGCCTGCTCGGCTACGACGCGAAGCTCTACGACGGATCGTGGCGGGAGTGGGGCTCGAAGGACCTGCCCTACGTTTCGGGCTCCTCGCGGCGCTAGCAGGTCGCTGGTTCGGCGACCTGTCGGCGCCCTCCTACTCCAGGTACGTGTAGCCGTCGATCCCCTGGTCGAGGAACTTGCGCATGCTCACCGCCTCCTGGAGGGTGAGCCGCTGGGCGGTGAGCGCCGCCTCGATCTCCTTGCGGAAGGCGCGGCGCATGGCGTCCGGATCGAACTGCACGAACTGGAGCACCTCGCGGACCGTGTCGCCCTCCACGACCTCCTCGAGGTGCCAGTGGCCGTCCGGTCCCATGACCACGTGCACGGCGTGCGTGTCCCCGAAGAGGTTGTGCAGGTCGCCCAGCGTCTCCTGGTAGGCACCCGTGAGGAAGACCCCGAGGTAGTAGGGCTCGATCTCCCCACCCAGGCCGTTCGTGCCGTCGCCGTTCATCTCCAGCGCGGTTCCGTTGCCGTTGGCCCTCCTGCGCAGCGGGTGGAGCTTCACCGTGTCGCGCGGCTCGCCGTCTCCGGGAAAGCGGTCGACGCGGCCGTCCGAGTCGCAGGTGACGTCCGCGAGGATCGCCCGCCGCTCGGGCTTTTCCTCGAGGCGGTGGATCGGCATGATCGGGAACACCTGGTCGATGCCCCACGCGTCGATGAGCGACTGGAAGAGGCTGAAGTTCGAGAAGTAGATGTCGCCGAGCCGGTCCGGGAGGTCCCACAGCTCCTCGGGGAGCTCCTCGCGATGCGCGCGTGCGACGTAGTTGCCGATGGTCCAGTAGAGCTCCTCGGCCGCGGCGCGCGCCGTGATGCTCATGTAGCCGAGGTTGAACAGGCTCATCGCCTCGTTCAGCGCATGCTCGGCGTCCTGGTAGATCTCGATGGGGTCGCCGTCGCCGGAGAGGCGCCGGTAGGCGTCCACCAGGTCGAGGAGCGGCTGCGGTACGTCCTCCTCCGGGGGCTCGTTGAGCGCGCGGTCGACCAGATCGGCGTCGGGCTCCTCGGGGAAGACGCGGCTGCCCAGCACCTGGAAGACCAGCACGCCGGAGTGGGCCACCAGGGCGCGTCCCGACTCCGTGATCACGTCGGGGTGCGGGATGCCCGCGTCGTCGCAGATCGACTTGATGCGGTAGACGATGTCGGTGGCGTACTGCTCGAGCGTGTAGTTCATGGACGACTGCGTCGCCGAGGCGGAGCCGTCGTAGTCGACGCCGAGCCCGCCGCCCAGGTCGAGCATCCCCATGGGCGCGCCGAGCTTCACCAGCTCGACGTAGATGTGGGTCAGCTCGCTCACCGCGTACTTGAACGTGCGGATGTCGTAGATCTGCGAGCCGATGTGGCAGTGGAGGAGCCGGAGCCCGTCGAGCAGCCCCTCGTCGCGTAGCCAGTCGACCGACGACAACACCTGGCTGACCGAGAGCCCGAACTTGCCGCGGAACCCCACCGACTCCGCCCACCGGCCCACCCCACCCGCCGCCAGCTTGGCACGGATGCCGAAGCGGGGCTTCACGTTGTGGTTCCGCGCGGAGCGGATGAGCATCTCCAGCTCCTGGGTCTGCTCGATGACGGGGAGGATGTTGCGCCCCATCTTGGCGGCCAGGATCGCGGTCTCCACGAACTCCGCGTCCTTGAAGCCGTTGCAGATGAACGGCATCTCGGGGAGCCCCTCGGTCAACGACAGCCCCGCGAGCAGCTCGGGCTTGGAGCCCGCCTCCAGCCCGAAGCCGAGCGTGCGCCCCAGATCGCGGATCTCCTCGCAGATGTGCCGCTGCTGGTTGACCTTGATCGGGTACACGCACATGTAGCGGCCCTGGTACTCCCCCTCGGAGATCGCATCGTCGAAGGCGCGGCGCAGGTGCTCCATGCGGTGGGCGAGGATCCCGGAGAAGCGGATGACCACCGGTGGCCAGAGGTCGCGGGCCTGCAGCCCCTCCACCACCTCCATGAGGTCGATGCGCTTTTCGGGGTCACCGTCGGGATAGACCTCGACCGTGCCGTGTTTCGAGATGCCGAAGTAGCCGCCGCCCCAGTTGGCGAGACCGTACAGCTCCGCGGAGTCCTTCGTTGTCCAGGTGGACGCCTCGGCGGGAGGCTGTTCGGTTGCCTTCATCGTGGTTGGGCCTCGCAGTGCGGCAGGTGGCGACGGAACGGTATCAACAGTCTAGAAGTCCGTTGCCCGCCACAAGGGAGTGCCCGGAGCGGCCTTCGCGTCACTCGCTGCGCAGCGCCTCCAGCGGATCGATCCGGGACGCGCGCCGCGCGGGCAGCCAGCTCGCCGCCAACGCCACCATCCCCAGCAGGCCGGCCGCCCCCACGTAGACGACCGGGTCCGAGGGTGCGACGCCCACGAGGAAGCCCTCGAGCACGCGCGTGGTGAGGAGCGCGAGTGCGACGCCCACCGCCAGGCCCAGTACGACCACGGCGACGGACTGGCCCACGACCATCCGCTGGACCTCCCCGGGCCGTGCGCCGATGGCCATGCGCATGCCGATCTCGCGCGTACGGTGCGTGACGACCCAGGACACGACGCCGTACAGACCGACCGCAGCCAGCAGCAGCGCCGTGCCCGCCGCGATCCCCAGCAGGAGCGACACGAACGAGAGCTGGGCACTCGCGGCGGCCACCACCGCGTCCATGTCGGTCACCTCGCCCAGGGGAATCTCGGGATCGATCCCGGACACCACCCGACGGATCGCCGGGAAGATCGAGGCCGGGTCGGCCACGGCGGCCTTCACCACCAGCTTCGTCGCGGGTGGGTAGCGATAGCCGGGATAGTAGACCGCGATGGCGGTCTGGCTGAGCGGCGGCTGCCCTTCCGCGGACGATGCGGGGACGTCGCCCACGACCCCCACGACGTGGTGGTAGGGCGGCGTGCTCCGCCCCCCGGGGACCACGCCCTGCCCCAGCGCTTCCTGGCCGGGCCAGAAGCGGTCCGCGAAGGCGCGGCTCACGACCACCGCCCGCCGGTCGGGATCGGCGATGTCCGCCTCGGTCAGGTAGCGGCCCTCGAGGAGGGGGATGCCGAGTGCCTCGAGGTAGCCCGGTGTGACGTTCTCGAAGCCGGCGCAGGTGGTGAGGCCCGCGTCCTCGATCCTCTTGTAGACCGTCTCGTCCTCGAACCCCTGGACCCAGCATCCGTAACCGCCCTCCACCGGGACCTCGGTCCCGAACCCCGCCTGCGTCACGCCGGGAATCGCGCGGACGCGCTCGAGGATCTCGCGCTGGAGGTTCCACACCGCGGTCGGGTCGCGGTAGCGGGACGGGTCCGGGAAGAGATCCGCGACGAGGACGCCGTCCGGCTCGAAGCCGACATCCACGGCGCTCAGCGCCGCGAGCGTACGCACCAACAGGCCCGAGCCGATCACGAGCGTGAGCGCCAGGGCCACCTGCGCGACCACGAGCGCGGAGCGCACGTGGCGCCGGGCCGGCCCGGCCGAGCTCCCGCGTCCGGCGCCCGACAGCTCCTCGGCGGGGGCGTCCATGCCGACGCGCGCGAGGAGGGGATAGGCCGCGAGCGCCGCGCCCACCGTGATCGACAGGACCAGGGTGAACGCCACCGTGCTCCAGCTCAGGCCCACCCTGCCGACACGCGCGAGCCCCTCCGGGGCCAGCGCCGTGAGCGTGGGCACGGCCCAGAAGCCCACCACGAGCGCGAGGGCGGCCCCGAGGAACGCGAGCGTCATCCCTTCGGCGAGGACGAAGCGGGCCAAGGCGGCCCGTCCGGCGCCCAGAGCCGAGCGGACGGCCAGCTCGCGCCTGCGGCCCTCCATGCGCACCAGGAAGAGGTTGGCCACGTTCGCGCACGCGATCAGGAGCACCACGCCGACCCCTCCGAAGAGGACCCACAGCTTCGCGGACAGGTCGCCGAGAAGGCTCTCCTTCAAAGGCGTCACCCGGGTCCGGAAGCCGTAATGGTCGAAGAAGCTCTGGGAATAGGCCTGGGGGAACGCCTCGGGGAGGCGCGCAGTGAGCCGGCCGATCTCGGCTTCCGCTGAGGCCGGGGTCTCACCCGGCCCGAGGCGCGCGATGCCCTGGAAGGCGTGGTTGTTCTGGAAGACGCCGGCGCGGTCGACGCGTAACGCCATCCACAGGTCGGGCGTCGCCGACGGGGGCCACCCCGGCGGGCGCGGACTGTCGGCCAGCACGCCGACGACTTCGATGGGCTGGCCGTTCAGGTCCAGGGAGGTGCCCGCGACGTCGGGGTCGGCGCCGAATGCGCGCTCCCAGAAGCCGTGGGAGAGGACGGCGACGAGAGGTGCCGAGGGTGTGTCGTCCGTCGGCAGGAGGACGCGCCCGAGGGACGCCCGTGCGCCCAGCAGCGGCATCATGCTGGCGGTCACGCCGACCCCCAGGACACGCCGGGGACCCGAGGCGGTCACGAGGTTGCCACCGTCACCCTGGTAGATGCCCACCAGGTCGAGGGTGCTCGCGTGGTCGGTGAAGTAGACGTACTGGGCGGTGGACAGGGCCCACACCTCGTCCGGGCCCACGCCCGGCACCTGGTTGTCCAGGCGGACCAGCCGGTCGCTCTCCGGATAGGGAAGGGGATCGAGGACCACGCGGTCGAGCAGCGTCCAGATCGCCGACGTACCTCCGATGCCGAGCGCCAGCGTGACCACCGCCACCGCCGTGAATCCCGGCGTGCGGCGCATCCCCCGCAGCGCGATTCCGGCGTCCCTGATCCAGGCTCCCGTCCGCTCCGCCATGCTCGTCCTCCCGTCCCGTCCGTTCCGTGTCGCGATCTCGGTCATCGCGCGGGCGTCCGCGAAGGCGCCCAGCGCCGCCCCCACCACGCTCCATCCCGCGCCCTGCTCCGCCTCCCCTGCAAGCTCGCCCTCCCACTCGCGCAGGAAGTCCTCCCGGCCGCGCGCGGGAACGAGCCGGGAGGCCGTGCGCACGAGCCGTCGGGCGATGGCGAGAGGGAGGAGGGCGCGCATCGCTCAGCCGCGGCCGTCCGCCGGGGCGGCGCCGAAGAGAGCCTGCTGCGCGAGGACCCGCTCACGAGCCTCGGCGAGCGCCGCGCGTCCCTCCGCGGTGGCCGCATAATACCGCCGCGGTGGCCGCCCTTCGTTGCGGGCGTCGGCCGTCTCCTCCCACTCCGAGCCGACGAGGCCGGCGGCTTCGAGGCGGCGCAGGAGCGGGTAGACGGTCCCGCTCTTCAGGTGTGCCGCGCGCATGATCTCGAACCCGTAGCGGTGTCCCTGCACGATGGCCTGGAGGACCAGGGCGGCGTTGTAGCCGAGGGCCCCCTCGGACCCGGTGCCTTTCGGCGTCATGCGTTCCTCGCTGGAGGGGGTACGCGCTGTGTGTGGATCTACATAGCTGGATATCTACATAGACGTCGCCGCGACGGAAAGGGTTTCAGCGCAGGGGGGAGCCGGAGGGCGGTTCCCCACCGCCCTCCCCGGCGCGCGCGCGCCGCTCCACGGCAGGCCGGATGTCGCGCTGCCACTGATCCCAGGCGGGCTTGGGAAGCACGCCGTCACCGTACTCCAGGCACAGGCGGTAGTCGAGGACCTGCACCAGGTCGGGCGTAGGGGCGTCCTGGACGAGGTCGGCGACCTTCCTCGCGACGGGATCCGACGAGAGGAGCGTCTGGACGATGCCGGGGAACCCCGCCGACAGGCCCGCCGCGAGATCCGTATCCAGCATCGCGTCCGGTGGCCGCGTGCAGGTGACCACCTCCCCGTCGGGACGCGTGTGCGTCACCGACTCGCGCGAGGTGTCGGAGGTCGCGCATCCCGTCGCGACGAGCGCGACGACGACGAGGCGCCACGCACCCTGGCACCCATCGTCCCGGCGAGACACTTTTCGGGGCCCGGACACGGGCTCCGATCTCCGGCTTCCCTGGAATATCAAGGCACCACCGATCATGCGCGTTCTCGGTACGCTCCTCTGCGGCGTCGTCACGTTGGTCCTCACGTCACCGGCCGCCGCTCAGATTCCTACCCCAGAATCGGTGCTCGGCTTCCGTCCCGGCGCCGATTTCCATCTGGCCACCTACGAGCAGTCGCTCGACTACTTCCAGCGGCTGGATACCGCCTCGGATCGTCTCGAGCTGCGGCAGGTAGGCACGACGTCGAACGGACGCCCCTGGTACGTGGCTCTGATCTCGTCGGCGGACAACCTGCGCAACGTGGAGCGGTACCGGGAGATCGCGCAGCGCCTGGCGCATCCGGAGGGGCTCACCGACGAGGAGGCGCACCGGCTGGCGCGCGAGGGGAAGGCCATCGTCCACATCGACGGCGGCCTGCACGCCACCGAGGTGGCCGGTGCGCAGCACACCATCCAGCTCGCGTACGACCTGGTCACGGGGGACGACGATCCGACGATGCGGGCCATCCTGGACAACGTCGTGCTCGTGCTCTGGTTCTGCATCAACCCGGACGGCCAGACCATGGTCGCGGACTGGTACGCGTCCAACCTGGGCACGCCGTTCGAGGTCGCGCCGACGCCCTTCCTCTACCAGAAGTACATCGGGCACGACAACAACCGCGACGGCTACATGATCAACATGATCGAGTCGCGCACCGTCACCCGCACGGACCGCTTCTGGGAGCCACAGGTCATCTACAACCACCACCAGACCGCGCCCTTTCCGGCGCGCATCTGGATCCCGCCCTTCGCCGAGCCGGTGAGCCCCGACGTGCATCCCTTGATGTGGCGCACGGTGAACCTCATCGGGATGGCGATGGCCGAGGCGCTCGAGGAGCGCGGCCAGAAGGGGGCGGTGCACATGGGCACGGGATTCGACGACTGGTACCCGGGCTTCATCGACCACGCCAACAGCTTCCACAACATCGCGTCTCTGCTCACCGAGACGGGGCTGTACCGCTACGCGACTCCGCATTTCTACACCATCCAGGACTTCCCCCGCGACGCGCAGGACCTGCGTCCCATGTCGCTGTACGCCAGCCCGTGGGAGGGCGGTTGGTGGCGGCTCCGGGACGCGGTGGACTACATGGAGACCGCCTCCCTCGCCGTGCTGGACGTGGCGTCCAAGTACCGTGAGAACCTCCTGTACAACCGCTATCAGGCGGGACGGGACGTCATCGCCGAGTACGGCTCGGGCCCTCCCTACGCCTTCTTCGTCGGTGAGGACCAGCGCGACCCCGTCGCGGCCGCCGAGATGCTGCGCCGCCTCGCCTTCAACGGCATCGAGGTGCGCCGCCTGACCCGGGCGGTCTCGGTGGAGGGCGTGGAGCACCCGGCGGGCACGTGGGTCATCCCGATGGCGCAGCCCTTCGCCAACTTCGTGCGCCAGCTGTTCGCGGTGCAGGACTATCCGGACCTGCGGCAGTATCCCAAGGGCCCGCCGGAGCAGCCGTACGACGTTTCGGGGTGGACCCTCCCCTACCAGTTCGACGTGCGCGTGGTGGAGGCCCGGGCGCCCCTGACGCCCGAGGTACAATCGGCGCTCGAGGAGGTGTCGGCGGAGCCCGTCGCGGCGGACGCGGAGGGTGACGCCTCACCGTGGGACTCCCCACCCGACGTCGGCTTCGACACCAACCCCGTGGCGCACGCCATCGTGCCGCCGGCCGGGCGCATGACGGGAGGGGGGAGCGCGCTCATCCTCGATCCCGCCCAGAACAACACGTACAAGGCGCTGGGGCGCGCGTGGGCGGCGGGCGGACGGGTGAGCTTCGCCCCGGGCATCGCGGCGGCCGACTCCGGCTCGGCCGGCCGCAGCGGGAGCTGGCTCGTCGAAGGGCTGTCCGGTTCGGCGGAGCAGTCGCTCGTGCGCGACCTGCACCTGCGGGCGGTGGGAGGCTCGATGCCTGCCGGCCGCGTCGCGAAGCCGCGCATCGCACTCTACCGGCCCTGGAGCGCGTCCATCGACGAGGGGTGGACGCGCTGGCTGCTGGAGACGTACGGGCTCGCGCCCGTCAGCCTCCGCAACGCGGACGTGCTCGCGGGGGAGCTCCGCGACCGCTACGACGTGATCGTGCTGGCGGACATGCGCGCCCGTACGATCCTGGAGGGATTCGAGAAGGGCTCCGTGCCTCCACGCTACGCGGGCGGGATCGGACAGGAAGGCGCGCGCGAGCTGGACGCCTTCGTGCGCGCCGGGGGCACGCTCGTGACGATCAACGGCTCGAGCCAGTTCGCCATCGACGCGCTGCATCTCCCGGTGAAGGACGTCACCGCCGACCTCGAGCGCGAGGACTTCTTCGCCTCCGGCGCCATCGTGGAGCTGCTCACCGATCCCTCGCAGCCGGTCATGAGCGGCATGCCGGCGCGGGCGAAGATCCTCGTGGGGGGCAGCCCCGTCTTCACCACCGAGAAGGACTTCGAGGGCCACGTCCTCGCCAAGTACCCGAGCCAGGGCTCGCCGCTGCTGTCAGGCTACTTCCTCGGCGAGGAGCACGTGCAGGGCTATGCAGCCGCGCTGGACGTGGAACACGGCGACGGGCACGTCGTCCTCCTCGGGATGCGCCCCCAATGGCGGGGCCAGCCGTTCGGTACCTTCAAAGTGCTGTTCAACGCGGCGCTGTACGCGAAGGCGGTGGCCGACCAGACCCCCGACAACGGGGTGTTCTGGAGCGCGCCCGAGAAGCCCGAGCCGGCGGCGGGCGACACGGTCCGCGCGAACGGCCGCCGCGGCGGCCCGGGGGGACGCTGACCATGCGCCGAGCCCTGCCCGTCACCACGCTCGCAGCGGCCCTCCTCCTTCTGCCGGGTCCGCGGCTCGCGGGGCAGGCTCCGGTCGTCGGACCGGCGGGGGATCCCTCCGTGCGGGACGACACGATCTACGCGCTCACCGTGGATCCGGCGGACCATCCGGAGGAGAGCTCCGTGCTGCTCCTGGACGACGGCATCCTGGTCCAGGAGGCCGACGGCACCGGCTCGCGCACGTACCGATCCGTGGCGCAGGTGCTGAACCGCGACGGCATCGACGCGTGGGCGGAGCACACGTTCGGCTACGACGGCGGCCGCGAGCGCTTCCGCCTGAACTGGGCGCGGGTGGTGGCGCCCGACGGGACCGTGATCTCCTCCGAGCCGATCCACCAGCAGGTGATGGACGTTCCCGTTCCGGAGCAGAGCCCCGTCTACACCGACCTCAAGCGCGTGCGCATCTCCATGGGCGGCGTGGAGCCGGGAACCATCGTCGACTTCAGCTACACCGTCGAGACCGTCGACCCGGTGATGCCTCGCGAGTTTTTCGCGAGCTGGCGGATGACCACGGGCGGGACCGTACGTCGCTCGCGCTACGTCGTGGACGTGCCGAAGGGCTACGACCTGCGCATGGTCGAGAGCCCGGGCACGGAGCCGACCAGCGTGGAGGAGTCGGGGGGACGCGTGGTCCGCCAATGGGCCGCCGCCGACCTGGAGCGGGTCGAGCCCGAGGCGTTCGCGGACGCCGCCCACGCGGACTTCCTGCACCACGTGGAGCTCGGCGGCCCGAACAGCTGGAGCGACATCGGCGCGTGGTACAACGGGCTGGCGAAGGACCGCTACGACGTCGGGGACGACGTCATGGCCGCCGCGCGGGTCGTCCTGGACAGCGCGGACACGGCGGAGGGCAAGCTCCGACTCCTCCACCGGTGGATCGCCCAGGACTTCCGCTACATCTCGATCTCGCTGGGCGCGGGAGGCTACCAGCCACGGACCCCGGCCGAGGTCGTCCAGACCCTCTCGGGGGACTGCAAGGACAAGGCGACGCTCTTCGTCGCCCTGGCCCGCAAGCTGGGCTTCGACGCCTATCCGGTGCTCCTGAGCAGCAGCGGTGGGGTGGAGGAGGCGCTCCCCTCGGTGCGTCAGTTCGATCACGCGATCGCGGCCGTGCGTCGAGGCGAAGGCTGGCTCTTCCTGGACCTGACGGCCGACATCGTTCCCTTCGGGTCGATTCCCCCGAACTACCAGGGAGAGTTCGGACTGGTGGTGTTCGACGACGGCTCCGTCGAGGAGGTGACGTTCCCCGAGAACACACCCGCGGACAATCTGAGCGAGACGACCGTCACCGCCGAGATCCACGCGGACGGCTCGCTCACCGGGTGGTACGACGAGCTGAACCTCGGGGCGACGCAGTACCGGCTCCGCGGAGCGCTGTCGCAGGAGTTCTCGAAGAATGACCTGCAGCGGGTGGCCGACGCCGTGGCAAGCAGCGTGATCGAGGGAGCCGTGGGAGACTCCCTCCAGGTGTTCGACGGCCGCGACTTCGACGCCGAGCCCCGCCTGAGGGTGTGGGTGCGCGCGCAGCGGGCGGCCCGACGCAACGGCTCCAGCGGCTACGTCCTGCCGGTCCCGCTGACCACGCTCGGCAGTCCGACGCTGCTCGCGCAGCTCGAGCGAGAGCGTGAAACCCGCCGCTACCCCATCGACGTCGGGGAAGTGGTGGGACCGTTCACGAGCGTCACGCGGCTGGAGCTCACCCTGCCCGCAGGGTGGACAGCCGAGCTTCCCGAGAGCGTGCACGCCGACAGCCGCTTCGGCTCCTACGCCTCGGAGTACACGCAGGAGGGGCGTGTGGTGCGCCTCGAGCGGCGGGTTTCCGGGCGGGAGGGCACGGCCCCGAAGGAGGCGATCGGGGAGCTGATCGACTGGCTGCGCGTGGCCTCGGCGGACGACGTCGGGTTCATCGCGTTGAGGCCCGGCGGGTGAGGGCGGACATCAGGGACCGGCGGGAGGGGAACGGGGGTAGGTCGAAGTCATGATGCCTTTGACACCGTGGGTGAAGCGGCTCCTCATCATCAACATCGTGGTCTTCCTGATCACGCAGGCGGACCCGTCGCTCACCCGTGCCTTCTGGCTGTATCCGCCCCTGGCGCTCCGCTATCCGTGGACGCTGGTCACCTACATGTTCCTGCATGCCGGCATCGGGCACATCTTCTTCAACATGCTGGGGCTGTACTTCTTCGGCCCCCGCCTGGAGGACCGACTCGGCGCCAAGAGCTTCCTCTGGCTGTATTTCCTGTCCGGGATCGGCGGCGCGGTGGGGAGCTTCATCTTCGCGCGCCAGTACCCGGTGGTCGGCGCATCCGCGGCGGTCTTCGGCGTCCTCGTGGGCTTCGCGATGTACTGGCCGCGCGAGCGCATCTACATCTGGATGATCCTCCCCGTGGAGGCGTGGTTGCTGATTCTGCTGCTCGTGGGCGCCTCGCTCTACATGGGTGTGACCGGATCGGGTTCGGGCACCGCCCACTTCGCGCACCTGGGCGGGATCGCCTTCGGCTTCGGCTACCTGAAGTGGCAGGATTGGCGGCGCGGGGCGTCGCGTCGCGCGTTCCAGCGGCAGATGGCACCCCAGTCCTCGGTGGGCGTGTCCGACCGGATCACCGTAGCCCGCTGGAAAGGGATCAGCCTGGACGGCCTCCACGAGATCAACCGCGAGGAGGTCGAGCGCCTCCTCGCCAAGGTCGACGCGGAGGGCTCCCGGAGCCTGACGCAGGCCGAGCGGGACTTCCTGGACCGGATGGCCCGCACGTGAGCCCCGCCTCGCACGGCGGCGGCGACGGGCTGAGGGGCAGGCGGGCCCCCCTCGTGCTCGACGGCGAGGAGTTCGCGCGCATCGGCCACGAGCTGGTGGATCGGGTCGCCCGGCTGCTCGACGAGATGCCAGAGGGACGCCTCACGTCGGGCGAGACGCCCGAGGAGATCCGGGCCGCGCTCGGCGCGGACGCCCCGCTCCCCGAGGAGGGGACGGACGCGGGCGCGCTGCTTTCGGAGGCGACGGATCTCCTTTTCGAGCACTCGCTCTTCAACGGGCACCCCCGCTTCTTCGGCTACATCACGGCGGCGCCCGGCCCCATCGGCATGCTGGGCGACCTGCTGGCCGCGGCGGTCAACCCCAACACGGGCGGGTGGTCCCTCTCCCCCATGGCCTCGGAGATCGAAGGCCAGGCGGTGCGCTGGATCGCGCAGCTCGTCGGGTTCCCGGAGCCGTGCGACGGGATCATGGTGAGCGGCGGCAACGTGGCCAACATCCTCGGCTTCTGGGCGGGACGCGCGGCCAAGGCCGGGTGGAACGTGCGCGACGCCGGGCTGCAGGGAGAGGGGAGCGCGCGCCTCAGGGCGTACGCGTCGAAGCAGACGCACACCTGGATCCACAAGGCCGCCGACCTGTCGGGTCTGGGCGCCGAGGGCGTGCGCTGGATCGAGACCGACGAGCGGCAGCGTATGCGCGTGGACGTTCTTCGCGCGCGCATCGAGGAGGATCTCGCCGCGGGCGAGCGCCCGTTCCTGGTGGTGGGCACGGCCGGCTCGGTGAGCACCGGCGCGGTGGACCCGCTGCCGGAGCTGCGCGCGCTCTGCGACGAGAAGGACCTCTGGCTGCACGTGGACGGCGCGTACGGCGGCTTCGCGGCCGCCGCGCCCGACGTGGTGCCCGAGGACCTGCTCGGGCTGCGGCTGGCGGACTCGCTGGCGATGGATCCGCACAAGTGGCTCTACGCGCCGCTGGAGGTCGGCTGCACGCTGGTGCGCGACCCCACGGCTCTGCTGGCCGCGTTCAGCTACCGGCCGGAGTACTACAACTTCCAGGACGAGGCCACCAACTACTTCGAGCACGGAATCCAGAACTCGCGCGGGTTCCGGGCGCTCAAGGTGTGGCTCCAGCTTCGTCACGTGGGCCGGAGCGGGTACGCCCGCATGATCGCGGAGGACATCGAGCTCGCCCGCCGCTTCCACGCCCTCGCCGAGGCGCACCCCGAGCTCGAGGCGGTGACGCGCGGGCTCAGCATCTCCACGTACCGCTACGTCCCGGCGGACCTGGCGGAGCGGACGGGCGAGGCGCCGGTGGCGGCCTACCTGGACGAGCTCAACGAGGCGCTGCAGAACCGCATGGAGAAGAGCGGTCGGGCCTTCGTGTCCAACGCGGTGGTGGACGGCCGCTACCTGCTGCGCATGTGCGTGGTGAACTTCCGCACGCGCCTGGAGGACGTGGAGGAGCTCGCGGAGCTGTCCGTTCGGCTGGGCCGCGAGCTCGATCCGGAGCTGCGGCCGCCGGCGCTGCGCTGAGCGGCGCCGCCCGCCCAGGCCCGACGTGAGCGCCCGCTATCCCGTCCCGGCGCGCGTGCACCGGGTGGAGGAGACCATCCAGCGCAGCCGCTTCCTCACCGCGGCCGCGCGCGCCCCGGACGCCGACGCCGCGCACGCCTTCGTCCAGTGCATGCGCGACGAGTACCCCGACGCCACGCACCACTGCTGGGCTTTCGTGGCCGGCCCGCCCGGAAGCACGACCCACATCGGGATGAGCGACGACGGCGAGCCGCACGGCACGGCCGGGCGACCCATGCTCACGACGCTGCTGCACTCGGGCGTGGGCGAGATCGTGGCCGTGTGCACGCGCTGGTTCGGCGGCGTGAAGCTGGGCACGGGGGGACTCGGCCGCGCCTACTCGGGAGGGGTGAAGCTCGTCCTGGCGTCGCTCCCCACCGAGGAGAAGGTGGAGCGGGTCGTGGTCGAGGTCGTCCTCGGCTATCCCGACGTGGATGCCGTCCAGCGCCTGATCGCGGAGATGGACGTGGTCGTCGAGACGGAGGAATACGGCGCGGATGTGCGTTACCGCTGCGGCGTTCCCGAGCCGTCGGTGGAGGCGTTCCGCCGGGCGCTCGCCGAGGTGACGAGGGGGCAGGGGCGGGCGGGGTAGGGGGCCCATGCGGGGGCCCGGGGGGCCGGGCGTTGCCGTCGAGTCGAAGGACACGTATACTGACAACGTGAACACGTATACGTATCTCTGCCCATGAAGACGAAGCTCACGGTCACCGTCGACGAGGATCTCCTGCCCCGAGCGAAGCGTTACGCGAGGGCCCGGGGTGTGTCGCTCTCCTCGCTCATCGAAGGAGCACTGCGCGACATGGCGTCGGCGGAGGAACCGTCCTTCGCGCAGCGCTGGCGGGGCCGCTTCGACCCGGCGAACAAGGACGACGATCGCTTCCGCGCGCTGGCGGACAAGTACCTGTGATCCTCGTCGACACGGACGTTCTCATCGACGTCGCCCTCGACCGGGCGCCCCACGCAGACGCGGCAGCCGAGCTTCTCACGCTCCTCGAGCGCCGGCCGCGGATGGCGTTCGTGGCCTGGCACACGCTCTCGAACTTCCACTACCTCGTTTCCCCCACGCGGGGGAAGGACGACGCGCGCTCCTTCCTCGTGGATCTCACGCGCTTCGTGTCGGTGGCGCCCACGGACACAGAGGACTTCCACTTCGCCGCGACCCTCCCCCTGACAGACTTCGAGGACGCGCTCCAGGTCGCCGCCGCGCGCGCCTGTGGTGCGTCGTTCATCGCGACGCGAAACGTACGGGACTTCCGCAGCTCACCCATTCCGGCCCGGACCCCGGAGGATCTGGTGGAGGAGCTCGGCTGAGTCGGACCTCGTCGTACCGGCTCCTCGGGTTGCGCTGACGGCCCGAAGGTGATTCCGTGAGGTGGCTGGCCTCGTAGTGACATGGCGGGCGAGGGGATGGAACCGTGACCCGGAGGCCCCCATGAAGAAAGTTCTGGTGCTCGGCGGAACGGGGATGCTCGGCGCGCCCGTGGTGCGCCGCCTCGCCGCGGACGGGTTCTTCGTGCGCGTCCTCGCTCGGCACCCCGGCGAGGCGCGCGAGAAGCTGGCGGACGTGGCCGAGCGTGTGGAGATCGTCGCCGGCAACGCTCTCGACCGGCTGGACGTGAGCACGGCCGCAGCGGCGTGCGACATCGTCCACGTCTCGGTCGGCGGGCCCGACGAACGCACCGCCACCGAGCAGGCCGCGCGCGCCGCCGCCGAGATCGGAGCGGAGCGCATCGGCTACGTGTCGGGGACCACGGTCGCCGAGGCACATCGCTGGTTCCCCATGATCGAGGCGAAGCTCGCCGGCGAGCAGGCCGTCGTGGGGGCCGGCGTTCCCTGGACCATCTTCCGCCCGAGCTGGCCGTTCGAGCAGCTTCCACGCTTCGCCCGCGGTGGCCGCCCGTTCCTCCTGGGGGAGGTGTCGCCCCGCTGGCACTGGTTCGCGGCCGACGACATGGCGCGCATGGTGTCCGCTGCCTACCGAAAGGTCGAGACGGAAGGGAAGCGTCTCACCATCCACGGGCCGGAGGCGATGACTATGCGCGAAGCCCTCCAGCGCTATTGCGACGTCGTGCACCCGGATGCTCCACCCATCCAGGTCATGCGCTTGTGGCTGGCGCGCGCGATCGGACTGCTGCGTCGCAACGCGCAGCTCCGCTTCGCGGCCGCGCTCATGAGCTACTTCGAGAAGGTCGGAGAGGGCGGCGACCCCACGGAGACGAATCGTCTCCTGGGTGCGCCCCAAACGACGCTGGACGGGTGGCTGGCTGTCAGTGCGGCCAGTTCCCGAACGGATCCTCGAGCGACGGGCTCTGCGGTGTGAACAGCTGCGCGCCGTCCGGCGTGATGTGCATGTCGTCCTCGATGCGCACCCCGAACTCGCCGCGGATGTAGATCCCCGGCTCGTCGCTGAAGCAGTTGCCCACGACGAGCGGCGCGGTGTTGCCCTTGACCAGGTACGGCCACTCGTGGCCGTCCATCCCGATGCCGTGCCCCACCCGGTGCGTGAAGTACGTGTAGCCCGGGCCGTAGCCGGCGTCGGTGATCACCTTGCGGGCGGCGGCGTCCACGTCCTCGGCAGGCACGCCGGGGGCGGCCGTCCTCCACGCCGTGGTCTGAGCCTGATGCTCGATGTCGAACACCTTCTTCATCTTGTCCGTCGGCGCTCCCAGGACGAACGTGCGGCTGATGTCGGACTCGTAGCCCTCCACCGTGCACCCGCCGTCGATGAGGATGATCGTGCCCTCGCGGATGACCTGCGGCGTGATCGAGCCGTGCGGGAGGGCCGAGTACTCGCCCGTCTGGACGCTCGCGCCGCCCTGGAAGCCCAGGCGCTGGTGCGCCAGGCTGACGAGGCGGCCGAAGTCCTGCTGCGTCATCCCCTCCTCCATGGCGAGGTACGCGGCCTTGTAGGCGGTGAGCGTTGCCTCGTTCGCGAGCGTCATGAGCTCGATCTCGTGCGCGTCCTTCACGCCACGGCACCCCGCGGTGACGGGCGTGCCGCTCACCACCTGAAGGGCGGGTGCGGCCTGCGCGACGCCGTCGCTGAAGCGGAACTGCACGGTCTCCTCGGCGCCGACCTTGCCCGCCGCGATGCCGCGTGCCTTCAGCCCCTCCGCAACGCGCCGATACGGGCTCTCGTGCTCCTGCCACGTGAGGACGTCCGCGCTCTTCAGGGGGCCGAGGGCGAGCTGCTCGCGCGCGCGCTCCTCCTCGAACGCCGGACACACCACGAAGGCCTCGCCCTGCAGCGGGATCACCACCGCGAACAGGCGCTCGCCGCCGCCCCAGCGGACGTTGGTGAAGTACATCATCGACGTGCCGCCCGTGAGGTAGAGGGCGTCGAGCCCGTTCGCCTTCATGAGCCGCTTGGCCTTGTCGACGCGCGCGGCCCGCTCCTCGGTCGTGATCGGGCGTGCGCGGTCGGCCCAGGAGGTCAGCCGCGCGATGGAGGGCGGCAGGTCCTGCGGCATCGGCTCGGCGAAGGCGCGGATGGGATCGGCGGCGGCGCCGGCGGCGGCCAGCGTGGAGGCTCCGAGGAAGTGTCGTCGGGAGATCATGGTAGACCGGATGCGAAGAGAGTGCGCGCCCCATGCGGGCGCGCATCGTGGTACGGAACGATCGGGATGATAAGGTCCGGCCCGATGGACGGCTACGGGAAGAGGCGCTCGTGGACGAGGACGTGGTGATGCGCACGCTCGTCGAACGACGCGAACCGGGCGGTCATCTGCGGATCCACCACCGCGCGCTCCAGGTCGGGCCCGGTGAACAGGCGGATGGCATCTTCCGACTCCCATCGCGACATCACCGTGAAGGTGGATCCCGTGTCGGTGTCCCGACGGAGGATGTGCGCACCTCGGTAGCCGGGGATCGCTTCCATGGCCACGAGGACCCGGGCCGTGAGGAAGGCGAAGTAGGCATGGGCGTCCTCGCCGAGGGAGGTGGTGCACTGCCAGGTACGCACGATCATGCGTCGGTATCCGTGCAAGGGTGATATGTCATCAGCCGGCGCGCCCTGTCGCGAACGAGGACCCCAATCCTAGCTTGTCCCTCCTGACCCGTCCAAGGAGCAAGCCGATGCGCATCCCCGCACCCGCAGCCCTGCTCGCGCTCTGCGCCGCGGTCGTCCTCTCCGCGTGTACGCCCGGCGAAGAGGCCGCCACCGGCCAAGCCGCCGCGAGCGCGCAGGACTCCGCGACCGCCGCCCTCATCGCCCGCGCGAAGACCTTCGAGCTTCCCACCGAGTACGTGCCGCCGCCCGGCGAGGCGATCGATCATCACACGTCCGGCTTCGCGAAGATCCTCTGCTCGGCGGTGTTCATCACCGGCCTCGATCCCGCGGACGCGGCGGAGAACGTCGGCTACTTCACCAGCCCTTACGACGAGCGGGCGGTGGTCACGGACACGGTGGTCGACTACGACCGCCAGGAGGTCCGGCTCACGCTCCCGTCCGGCGTGGTGCGCGTGGCGAAGAAGTACCGGAGCCAGGGCTGCATCACGCGGCCGATCGGCCAGGACTCCATCTACTTCACCCCCGAGACGGTGGAGCCGAACCTGCCGCCGGCGGAGACGACGCCGTGGCCCATGGGCGACGTGCTCTCCGACGACCCGTATCCGGCGGAGCTGGACATGGCCAAGGTCGCCGAAGCGGTGGACGCGGCCTTCGGGCCCCCCGAGGCGATGACCGAGGCGTTCCTGGTCACCTACAAGGGGCGCATCATCGGCGAGAGGTACGGGGAGGGGATCGGCATGCACACGCCGCTGGAGAGCTGGTCCATGGGCAAGAGCCTGACCGGCACCCTCATGGGCATCCTCATCGACCGGGGTGTCTACGAGCTGTGGCAGCCGGCGCCGGTGCCGGAGTGGTACGAGCAGGAGAACGACCCACGCCAGGCGATTCGCATCGGGGACATCATGCGCATGTCGTCGGGGATCCGGATCCGGGCGCCGCAGGACCCGGACTTCGACCCGTCCCTCGGCTACCCGGACCACCTGTACCTCTATACCGGGAGCGTGAACTCCTTCCACTACGCGGCGACGCGTCCACAGCAGTGGCCGCCGAACACCGTCGGGCGATACCGCAACACGGACCCGGTCCTCACGAATTACCTGATCCGCCTGGGCGTCGAGGGGACGCTGCACGAGGACTACCACGCGTTCCCGCAGCGCGCGCTGTTCGACAAGATCGGCGTGCGCGACGCGGTCCTGGAGACCGACCCCTACGGAGACTTCCTTACCCAGGGCTACGAGTTCCTTCCCGCGCGGGACTGGGCGCGGGTGGCGAACCTCTGGCTGCAGGACGGCCTCTGGAACGGCGAGCGGCTCCTCCCCGAGGGGTACGCGGACTACGCCCGTACGCTGGCGCCGGCGTGGGTCGACGACGGGCGCCCGGAGTACGGGGGCGCCTTCCAGTGGGTGAACGGCATGGGCTCCTTCCCGATCCCGAAGGAGGCGACGTACTTCGCGGGCGCGGGAGGGCAGAACACGATCATGATCCCGAGTCACGGGCTCGTCGTGGTGCGCCTGGGCAAGTACAAGGGGGCGCGGGAGGGTGGACGGGCGCTCCGGCGCGGGCTCGAGCTGCTGATGGAGGGGGTGCCTCCGGTTCAGGGGGCCGGGATGTAGGGCTTCACGCCCACGACCTGGACCACGGCGCCCTCCCCGCGGTGGCGCGAGCCTTCTACCACGCTCCGCCGCACCTCGCGGCAGGTCTGGAGGTCGAGGCCGTCCAGCTCCCGGCGCAGGACGTCCGCCCGCATGAGTAGCTCGGGCACCGGCGGCCCGCCGGTGCCGAGGGCCAGCTGGTCCGGCGTGTAGGCCTCCAGGACGAACGCGCCCCCCGGACGCAGACCCCGGACCGAGGCGGCGTGTACCCGGGCCCGGAGGTCCGGGGGAAGGTGGCAGAAGATCGAGACGATACCCGCCCACGCGCCGGGCTCGATGACGAAGGCCGACAGGTCGGCGTGCACGGTGTGGATGTCGACGCCCCGCGCCCCGGCCAGCGCGCGGGCCTTCTCTCCGGCGCGCGCCGACCCGTCCACGGAGGTGACCGGGTGTCCCAGCCCGGCGAGATACGCACCATTGCGCCCCTCCCCGTCGGCGAGGCAGAGCACCGGTCCCAGGGGAATGCGCGCGGCGGACTCCGCCAGGAAGCCGTTGGGCTCGGTGCCGTAGGCGTACTCTTCGGCGGCGTACGCCGCATCCCACCGGCTCGTGTCCGTCATGTGTTCCCCGTCGGGGGGCGCCTGCGGGGGATGCCACGCAGCGCAGCCTCCAGCACCTCCAGCTCGTCGCTCCACAGGACCCTCCAGCCCTCGGGGGTGCGTGCCATCTGGATCACGCGCACCTCGGGCTGCGCGCCCTGGAGGCGCTCGATGGTCCGGTAGACGACGTGCGCCGAGTCGGCGCCTTCCACCACGTGGCCGATCACGTGGTCGTCGTGGTCGAAGAGCGAATGCATGAAGCCCGGCATGTCGTCCACCATCCGTCCTACGGCCCGATCGAAGACCACCGCCGGGGCGAGGGCACGAAGCGCGGCGTCGCTGGATGCGCCGGTGAACTCCTTCAGAAGCGCGCCCGTGCTGTCGGTGTTCACCATGTAGCCGACCACGTCGCGCAACCGCTCGAGGGTAGCCGGATGGATGAACTGTGCGGCCGCCCGCCACCGGATGGCGCGCACGGATCGCAGGAACAGCACTGCGGTCGAGTCGGGGTTCGCCGTGAGCTGGGCGAGCGTCTGTGCGGTGGCAGGGCGCGCGAACGCTGCGGCGAGAACGACGGCCAGGGGGTGGAGGGCCCTTCGGTGCATGCCGTGGTTTACCAGGGCGGTGGGACGCACGCAAGCCGTGTCGGCTGCAGTCGGGCTTCGCGAAGGCGCGCGGCCTCAGGATCTGGTGGTCGAGCCGGGGGTAGCTGTATCGTAAGCCGACCATGAGACTTCGCCCGACCTTCCTCCTGCTCGCCGCCCTGGCGGCGATGACCACCGTCCCGGCGACGGTCGCGTTCCCCGCGATCCCCGCCGCCGGAGTGGCCGGTTGCCTGACTTCGGCGCCCGCATCGCATCGCATGGTGTCGCCGAGCCGCGTCGTCGAGCCGGTGGATGCGGATGCCCCCGGCGGCGCCGTCGGCGTCGCCGACCCGACGGCGGGATCCGTCCGTGTCGAAGTCCCCGTCGTGGAGCCGGTTCCGTTCGACCGGCTTCCGGTGCCCCTGGTCGAGCGCCTCCATCTGCGCGAGCGCGCTAGCCACCCGGCGACCGCTCCTCCGTCACACGCCTGAACCGACCCGGGCCGCGGCCCGGAGTCCCCGCACGACGTACGTCGGCGCGTGTGTGCGCGTCGGACGGTTCACGCATCGGCCCCTCGGGGCCACGACGGAGGAATACAGAATGCTCGCGCATCTCACCATCGTACTCCCGCACGACCCCGCGTCCTTCTTCGCCCTCGCCGTCACCGCCGGAATCGGCGTGCTCGTGTTCGTGGCGGGCCGCAACGGCAAGAACGGGGGGGGCGGCGGCGACGACCAGTCCTGAGTGCCGGTCGGAGCGGGCCGCCCCCGGTGAGCTCGGCGCTCACTCCGTGCGGATCGCCTCCATCGGGTCCACCCGCGTGGCTCGCCGCGCCGGGGCCAGCGAGGCCAGCGTGGCCACCGCGGCGAGCACGAGGCAGGCCGCCGCGAGGGCCCAGGGATCGCCCGGCTCGATGCCATAGAGCAGGCTGGCGGTGAAGCGGCGGAGCACGAAGGCGCCCGCCAGGCCGAGCCCGACGCCGAAACCGGCGAGCAGGAGCCCCGAGCGCAGCACCTCCGTGGCCACCCGACGGCGGTCCGCTCCGAGCGCCATTCGCACGCCGATCTCGCGCGTACGCTGGGCCACCAGGAACGACACGACGCCGTAGAGGCCCGCCGCCGCCAGGATCAGGGCGAGGGCCCCGAACAGGCCGACGAGCACGGCGGAGACCTGGTAGCGCGCGGTCACGTCCTCGAACACGGAGGCCATGCTCGTGACCCACCCGAAGGCGAGGCCGGCGTCGATCTCGCGGAGCGCCCCTTCAGCGGGCACGATCCAGTCGGTGGCGGGACCGTCGGTGTGGATCACGAAGTGGACGAGAGGCTGGTGGACCTGCGCCTCCGACGCGTAGGCCTGCGTGGTCGGCTCCTCCCCGAGCTCGTAGTAGGTGGCGTTCCGGGCGACGCCCACCACCGTGAAGGTGCGGTCGTCCCCCATCTCCACCGTCTTGCCGACGGCGTCCTGCCCGGGCCAGAGAAGGCCGGCCAGGGTCTCGTTCACCACCACGGCGGGCGGATCCCCCTCGCCGTCCTCCGGGCCGAGGGGCCGTCCGCGCACCAGGTCGACACCCATGACGCGGAAGTAGTCGGTGGAGACCGCATTCAGCCCGACCCAGAGCTTGCCTTCGTCGGTGTTGGGGATGGCTCCGGCCGGCGGATCCAGGTCCGTGCTCCAATCCCCCTGGAAGGGGATCATGCGGCTCGTGGTCACCCCCTCCACGCCGGGCAGCGCGCGCAGGCGCTCCAGCGCCCGGGGAATGAACGTGCGTCCCTCGTCCTCGGAGTAGCCGAGGGCGCGCAGGTCGACCTGGAGCACCAGGCGGTTCTCGGTGGCGAAGCCCAGGTCCTGGGTGCGGGCGCTCCAGAAGCTACGGGCGAAGAGGGTCGCCCCGGCCACCAGGACGAGCGACAGCGCGACCTGCGCCACGACCAGGCCGTCGCGCACCCGGCTTCGCCGTCCCGTGCTGCGCCCTCCCTCGAGGGCGCCGGCGACGTCCGTTCGTGCGGCGCGCAGAGCCGGGGCGATCCCCGCCAGGACGGCGGTCAACACCGAGATCGCGACGGCCACCAGGAGGACGCGGAGGTCGGGCGCGAACGAGCTGACGAACGGATAGGGGAGGAGCGACGCCGCGGCGTCGGAGAAGGCCCAGGCCAGGGCGACGCCCACGGCACCGCCGGCCGCACCGAGCAGCAGGCTCTCGGCCAGGAGCTGTCGGAAGAGGCGCCCACGGCCGGCTCCCATCGCGGTGCGGATGCCGAGCTCGCGGCCGCGCGTGGTCGCCCGGGAGAGGAGCAGCACGGCCACGTTGGCGGTGGCGATGGCGAGCACGATCAGAACCACGGCGAGGAGCATGCGCGACAGGGAGAGGAGGGAGGCGGCCTGCGACGGGCTGTAGATCGCCTGACGCGAGACGAGGATGCCTTCGCCCTCGTTGCGTTGCGGGTAGATCAGCGCGTCCGAAAGCGCCTGCAGCTCCGCCTGGGCGGCCTCGAACGTCGCGCCCGGCGCCAGGCGGCCGACCACGGACAGCCAGCTGCTCCGCATGTCCGGGACCCGTTCCCACCAGGCCGCGTCGGAAGCGCGGGTGAGCGCACCGAACATCGCGAGCGGTACCCACGCGTCCGGGCCGCGGGAGAAGGCGCTCAGGCCGCGAAAGCCGGCGGGCGCCACGCCCACGATCGTGAACGCGATGCCGTTCATCGACACGGTGCGCCCCACCACGTCCGGGTCGCCCGCGAGGGCGCGCCGCCAGAAGCCGTCGCTCACCACCGCGACCGGGTCGGCCCCGGGTGTGTGGTTCTCCTCCGCCCGGAAGAAGCGGCCGCGCTCGGGCACGACGCCCAGTACGTCGAAGTAGTTGTCGGACACGCAGAGCGCGTCGAGCTGGTCGGAGCGTACGCCGTCCAGCGTATAGGATGCGGTGATATTCCCGCCCCAAGCGGCGAGGCCATTCAGCCTGGTGGCGTGCTCCCGGTAGTACGCGAAGTCCGGGTTCATCAGCGACCCGCCTCCCTGACCCGGGGCCCACGAGCGCCACACGCGGACCAGTCGGTGCGGCTCCACCACGTCGGGGGGGCGGTCGAAGAAGATGCGGTTCACCAGCGTGAGCACGGTGGTCGGCGCGCCGATGCCGAGCCCCAGCACGATCACGGCCGTGATCGCGAAGCCGGGGCGGCGCGCCAGCGTGCGCAGCCCGAAGCGGAGGTCCTGCAGGAGATCCCTTCCCATCGTCGTCGTCCTCCCCGTCCAGGGTTCGTCCAGGTCGTGCGCGCGTGCGGGTCCGTCGGGGCGCAGGGGCGGGCGCAGCGCCATTCCCAGGCGCCACATCGACAGAGCCGCCACCTCTCGCCACAGCCATCGGCGCGCCGCCGCTTCCGCGCCACGGGCCACGCGGGCCGCGTAGGCTTCTTCCAGGTCGCCCAACACGTCGTCGCGCCGGGCACGGGGGAGCAGGCGGGCAAGGAGCCAACGCAGCGTGCGCGGCAGTCCCCCGGGTCCCCTCACGAACGCGCCCCCTCCGGGCGGGCCCACAGGAGGTCACGGATGCGCCGGCTCTCCTCGAGCGCGTCGAGGCCGCCAGGCGTGAGAGCGTAGTGGCGTTTGGCCCGTCCTCCGCGAACCGCCGTGGGCTCGCCGAGCCACGAGTCGGCGAAGCCCTTGCGCTGCGCACGGTCGAGGGCCGCGTAGATGGCACCGAGGGTCACGTCGCGGCCCGCGCGCTCGGAGAGCACCTCCTGGATGGCGGCGCCATGCGCCTCCTCGCCGAGCTTGCGCACGCACAGCAGGATCAGCTCCTCGAATTCTCCCAGCCGTTCGCCTTTCACGGTGGTTCCTCGGTGGTGCGGAGGGGGCGGTGGACGGCCCGCCGCATGTCGTGGGGGCGCCGTTTTCCGGACGCTACGGCGCGTCCATTTCTAATACATACGTGAATGTAATAGAAAGACCAGAGCGGACGTCAAGGGTAGAGCCCGAGGTTGCAGGGCGGGGCGAGGTGGGCCGCCCCCCGCGCACATCCGTGCGGTGGGCCTGGGAAAGCTCCGCGCCGGTTGAACCCGCCCCCGTCCCGGTGTAGGTTTTCCTGCTCGGACGTTGCGGTTGCCGGCGTTCGGGGAAGGGCCTGTAGCTCAGGTGGTTAGAGCGCACGCCTGATAAGCGTGAGGTCGGTAGTTCGAGTCTACCCAGGCCCATAGGTAAAGCATGGAGCCGCAAGAAGTTACGCGGCTCCACGCTTTTTCTGTTACCGCGGTAGCGAAAGGGTAACACAAGATTTCTGGGCGGTGGGCTCCGTCGGGTATGGTGGCCGTAGAGGGATCACGTTCACCAAACGCCAAGGATGGCGACCGATGCCGAAGCTCCGCGACCACTCGACGATCGACTCCCAGCACGTAGAGCACGCGGAACGTCACCGTCGGGACGACGAAGAAGTCGATCGCCGTGATGTCCCTGACGTGGTTCTCGAGGAAGGAGCGCCAGCTCTGAGACGGTGGGCCAGACCGCGCTGGTCTGCAACGCCGTACCGTTGAGTCGCTGACCTCGATCCCGATCTTGTGGAGCTCCGCTTGGACACGGGGCTTGCCCCAGGTGGGGTTCGCACGCCACATGTCGCGGATCAGCTTCCGGACCTCGGGATCGATTCTCGGCCGGCCGCGCCGGCGTCCGCTCTTTCGGCGCCAGTAGGCCCGGAACCCCTTCCGGTGCCATTTCACGACCGTGGCCGGCTGGACGAGAACGAGGGCTCGTTGCCAGCCTGGCCAAAGACGGCGCAGCCAGATCCAGAAGAGTCGGTCACGGACCTTGAGCCGCACCCTTCCGGGCTGCCGACCGAGCACCATCAGTTGATGGCGAAGTGCCACGTTCTCAAGCGCGAGATCCCCTCGGCTCTTAAGTGCAGAAGCGACGCTCCACGCCACGATGCGGACCCGATCTCCCATCGACGCCTGCTCTCACTGAAGCCACGAAAGGCCAGCAATTTCGCGGCGGACGAATTTTTCGCCACCCACAGGTTTTGCAGGCTTGGCAGTTAAGCCATAGAGCTATATTATATTATAGCTATACAGTCTATCGCTATAGGATAGTATAGGCATGAAGACCACAGAGGCACTGCCCGGTTCGGTACTGGACCAGCTCGTGCGCATCGGGGAGGGGATCCGGATTGCGCGCATGCGGCGCCGCATGACCCAGGAAGACCTCGCTTCCCGAGTCGGGACGACGTTCCACACGATTCGCCGCATCGAGCAGGGAGCGCCCGGCACGGCGATCGGCTTCTACCTCACGACGCTCTGGGTGCTCGGTCTCTTCGAGGACGTACACCTCCTTGCCGATCCCGCACGCGACCAGGAGGGACTGATCCGCGAAGCCGCGGAACGGAACCGGATCGCCCGGCCGAAGGGGAGCCTGAGCCGTGACTTCTAGCGCCGGCACGTTCGTCTTCGTTCAGCTACCGGGCAGCGGGAGCCCGGTGGTCGCGGCGCGCTACGAGCTCGAACCGACCGCGGCTGGCCCGCTCGGGCGTCTCGTCTACGGACGCTCGTATCTGGAGCGCCCGGAGTCCTTGCCGCTCGATCCGGTACACCTCCCCCTCAGCGAGGAGGAGTTCACGACCACGAAGATCGGCGGCATGTTCGGGGCCCTCCGCGACACGGCCCCTGACCGGTGGGGCCGCATGGTCCTGGAGCGTGGCCGACCCGGCCGGAACTGGACGGAGCTCGATTACCTGCTGGAAGCGTCCGACCAGCGGGTCGGCGCGCTGCGCTACGGACCACGACCAGACGCGCCCACACCGCGGGTCCGCGTCTACACGATGGAGGATCTCGAGCGCCTCGGTGAGGCGGCGGAGACGCTGCAGGCCGAGGCGGTCGGCGAGTCTGGACCCCTGCAGGCCGACATTGCCGACCTGCTCGATCCGAGCAGCGGCCTTGGTGGCGCCCGCCCCAAAGCATCGGTGGTGGACGAACGAGGCCAGCTCTGGGTGGCGAAACTGACGGCACGAGGGGATCGTCGGGTGAATGCCGTCACCGAGGGCGCGTACCTCGGTCTCGCCGCTCGATGCGGGATCCGCGTGCCACGGAGTCGCGTCCTCAACGTGGCCGGCCGGCCCACGATCCTCGTCGAGCGGTTCGACCAGGCACCGGCTCCCGGTGGGGAGACGCGCCGGTTCTACCTCAGTGCGCACACGCTCCTCGGCCTCGACGAGTCGGTCCTCGACCGGCGGAGGTGGTCCTACCTCGAGCTCGCCCATCTGTTGCGCCGGATCTCGAATGAGCCCGAGGTCGACGTGACCGAGTTGTTCCGGCGTATGGTCTTCAACGCGCTCGTGACCAACCTGGACGATCATCCTCGTAATCACGCGGTGATCGGAACGGCCACAGGCGGCTGGCGACTCTCGCCCGCGTTCGATCTCGTCGCGTCGAGCGCCGCAAGCGCTGACAACCGCGAGCTCGCGATGATCTGTGGGGCTCTGCCCGGCCGGGAGCGCTGGGGGAGTCGCGCCAACCTCATCTCAGGCTGCCGGCATTTCGGCCTGACTTCCGACGCTGCTGCGTCCATCATCGACGAGATCAAGGCGGTCGTCACTGCGTCCTGGCGGGCCGAGGTGCGAGCCCAGGGCGGTACGGATCGGGACTGCGAGAACATCGCCTACGCGATCGTCTACGAGGGCTTCGAGCACGAGCCGTGATCGGTGTGGGTAGCCAAAACCCCATCAGCCCCGAGATTACTGGGTTCTTGACGACTCGGTGAAAGCGGGTGGCGATGGGGGATTGGATCAGAATTGCCTTCGGGGCTGAGGAGTCGGCAGAACCTAGCGCTTGAGAACTTGGCCCTCCGGCAGCAGCTGACGGTCCTGCAGCGACAGAAGGGGACGGTGCGCCTGAAGGACCGCGATCGCCTCTTCTGGGTCGCGCTGCGGCAAGTGTGGCTAGGGGTTCAGCGCCCACCGTTCTCGCCGCGCGCGTCATGATGATCACGACGATGATCATCGTCGTCATGTAGAACCAGCTTGGCCGCCTCGACCCCGCGGATTCTGTGGACTACGCGGGTGAAGTGAACCGCGTCCCACCACAAGTAGTCGTCCGGATTCAGCACGGGAGTTCCACCGTAGTCTTCAAAACACCCATCGCAAGCCTGATTGGTGACGTCTGTCAGACCGAACTTCCGGGGATGATGCACCAGCTCATCAATGAGCTCGCTCTCCTTGAGGCGCAGGATTCTGATTTCGTTGCGAGGCCGGCGGACTGCGAAGGTCTGAGGGGGCCAGGGTGACTTGCTCGACGCTCCGTGCCTTCTTATTCGGTTGCGTCCGAGCCGGGCTCGTGCAAGCGCAACTGAGTGTGGGCCGCGATCGTGTCGTAGTCGCGGTCCTGATGCAGGATCCTGACGTTCTCCCGGATCGCCACCGCCGCGATGAGACAGTCGACGAGCGAGCGCGGCGTGCTACCAGCCGCACGACACGACCGATACACCGTGGCAGCGTCCTCGTAGTCCGTCAGCCCCTCGACCGGCAGGTGGCGGAACCGGATCAGGAGGCGGCGCAGATCCTTCACGTGGTCCTCGTCACGGGCTCCGGCGAGTACCTCCATGACCACAGGGTCCGTGGTCGCGAGGTCCGCTTCGCTCTCGATCAGCCTCCGAACCTCCTTGTGCACGAGGCTCCCGGTCGCCCGCAAGTACTCCACCCACGCCGAGGTATCGACCAGGATCACAGGCGCTCGATTGGCCGGGCGTCGCGGAGCTCGCCGAAGTCGCCCTCCCAACCCGTACCCTCCATCGACAAAGCCTCGGTACGCGTCATCGGCGCCCCGGCGATGGCGCGGAGCGCATAGTCTACCGCGGCCTTCTTGGTGGGGAGGCGGTAGCGCTGCATCACGCGCGTGAGCAGGGCATCGTCGATGTCGATGTTCGTTCTGGACATGGGATCACCCGTTTGTGTATGTGTACACATTAATGTGTATTCGTGTGTCCAGCGTGTCAACCTTCCAGGTTAGGCATGTTGCTGACGATCCATGCTCAGCAGATCAGAGGCGATCACCTCGGTGTCCAAGGTGGAGCTGTCCCGCTTTCGTGGACGGGTGAACGCTTGAGTTTTCAATCTGCTCCTCCACCCCCTGGAGAGCCACGCTTCCCCGCGGTAGCGGGGCGAGATGGCCGGTGAGGCAGAGGGATCACGCAGCATCGGCTTCCACCCGCTCGGCGTGGAGCCGCTCGAAGTTG
>Ga0307424_1000184_pt1 | contig 31700 bp, 29 predicted proteins | sample SalMarWE160320MG_FD_202157 | JGI IMG/M metagenome (GOLD analysis project Ga0307424, IMG submission 202157) | Salt marsh sediment microbial communities from the Plum Island Ecosystem LTER, Massachusetts, United States - WE1603-20 | ecosystem: Environmental > Aquatic > Marine > Intertidal zone >... | reverse complement strand
TTACTCTCATGGAGCAAGGTGGCTGGTGCGACCGAATACGAGTTGCATTACGCACAATACCCGTATGATAATCCTGATACTATCAAAACAATGGGTTTGGGGGATAAAGCAAGTGCTTCCTTCGACATTTCTCCGGGTGACGCTTATCTCGTCGCTGTAAAAGCCTGTAAGGATTCAGGTTCTGATTGCAGCGATTATTCCAATATCCATGATGTCATTATTCCGCTTTTCTCCACTTTTAAAAACAGTTTGGGGCAGGAGTTTAAGTTGATCTGGCCAGAGACGTTTACGATGGGGAGCCCCTCGGACGAGGTCGGGAGGTATAGCGATGAAGGTCCTCAGCATCAGGTGACCCTTACTCAATCCTTTTACATGCAGACAACCGAAGTGACCCAGGCCCAGTGGGAGGCAGTAATGGGGAGCAACCCGTCCTATTTTTCGGGGTGCCCGTCTTGTCCTGTTGAAGAAGTCACATGGGACGATGTTCAAGACTACATCGCACTGATAAACCTCAGGGGTGAGGGGACATACAGTCTCCCGACAGAAGCGCAGTGGGAGTGTGCGGCCAGGGCGGGGAGTACAACAGCCTTTGCTAATGGGGGAATAGCGGAATTGTATTGCGGGTATGATTCCAATCTGAATGTAATCGGGTGGTACTGTGGTAATTCGGGCTATAAGACCCACCCGGTTGCCCAGAAAAGCCCCAACGCATGGGGCCTTTACGACATGCACGGGAATGTGTGGGAGTGGTGCCAGGATTGGTACAACAGCAGCTACTATTTGGGCGGTGCAATGACTGATCCTGCGGGGCCTTCGTCAGGCTCGGGCCGGGTGCTACGAGGTGGCGGCTGTGGTGACAGCGCTGAATACTGCCGGTCGGCTTATCGCGGCAGTTACGACTTCGACAACCATAGCAGTAACCTGGGTTTCCGCCTATTGAGGCAGCCTTAATAGTGCTTAGCTCTTTTACTCTTTAATCCTTTGCAAGGAGTGGGGGTGCGCAGGCAAAGGGCGGAGTATGCGATAGTGGCGAGGCCCTGCCAGCGTGCCGGAGCGGTAAACGAAAACAGACACCGATTTGGCTCAAACGCAATAATTGAATGTGTAAACTTGAATCCGGCTATTATGAAGTATTCATTTTCCAGTTATAAGTTTGAATTCGAATTTTTGAAGTTTGAACAGAAAGGAGAATAAACATGAAAACAAGAACATTTTCGATTTTATTCGTCGTGTTGATCACGGTTTGTCTAACTGCCGGATCGACCTTGGCCAACGAGATCATTGTTTTTGAATCATTAGGCCATAGGAGCGCTTTGGCGGCACCGACCTTAACGGTGACGACTGCCGGAACGACGGTCTCACTTTCCTGGACACCAGTAGCTGGTGCAACCGGGTATACCCTATCTTACGCCCCCTACCCTTATACTGGTCCTGATTCAATAGTAAGCGGTGATATGGGGGCCCAAACAGGCTTTTCAATCAATCTTTGGGATGGTGCTGCTTTTTACGTTGCTGTCCATGCGTATGACAGTGTCGAAAGCAGTGGATATTCCAATATCGAATATTTTATTATCGACACGCCCGCCACCTATACCAACAGCCTGGGTCAGACCTTTGTGCTTATCCCGGCTGGCACGTTCACCATGGGGAGCCCCACTGATGAATGGGGAAGGGGAAGCGATGAGACTCAACACCAGGTGACGATCACCCAACCGTTTTATATGCAGACAACCGAGGTGACGCAAGAGCAATGGCTGGCGGTGACGGGGAGCAACCCGTCCTATCATTCAGGGTGTCCCACATGTCCTGTTGAGTATGTTTCGTGGAACAAAGTGCAGGGGTATATCAATAATATGAATACCAGGGGGGAGGGGACGTATCGGTTGCCGACCGAGGCGGAATGCGAGTATTCTGCGAGGGCTGGGAGCACCACTGCCTTTCCGAATGGGGGGATAACACAGGGCGGATGCAACTATGATCCTAATCTGGATCCAATCGGATGGTACTGTGGTAATTCAGGCTATAAGACACACCCGGTTGCCCAGAAAAAACCCAATGCCTGGGGGCTGTATGACATGAATGGGAATGTGTATGAGTGGTGCCAGGACTGGTACGGGAATTACCCGTCCAGCGCGATGACCGACCCAACGGGGCCTTCGTCCGGCTCTTACCGGGTGGTACGGGCCGGCGTCTGGGACTACTACGTTGAGACCTGCCGGTCGGCGAATCGCTATTCGGAGAAACCTGGCTCCTTTAACAACAAGGTGGGCTTCCGCTTGTTGAGGCAGCCTTAATAACGCTTAGCTCTTTTACCCATTAGTCCTTTGCAAGAAGCGGAGGGGGGGCAAAGGGCGGAGTATGCGATAGTGGCGAGGCCCTGCCAGCGTGCCGGAGCGGTAAACGAAAACAGACACCGATTTGGCTCAAATGTAACAATTGTGTTCGAATCCTTCACTTTCATTCGATGCAAGACTTCCGATATTACCCATCTGTCGGATTTTCCATGCAAAAAGTGAACAATTGATCTGGCAGCCTTGCATAATTTTGGCGAGTGTGCTATGAGAGCATATGCAAGCTACAGTTGAATTTGAATATCTTTGAAGAAGGTGGGGAACCAATCGGCTTCAAAATAAAATTATACTTTTTGATTTCAAAGGATATCGGCCCGTGACAAAGGAAGAACTTGTAGGAAAGATCATGGAGATTCTGAAAACGGATAATGATTTGGGATTCTTACTGCAACTGAAGAAAACGGAGGTTGAAACTTTGATTGCCTGTATTAGGGACAGGGTGGATAATCTGGTTAAGTAGATTAAGGCTGTGGTAGAAACAAAGTAATGGGGATAAGGCGGAAGAAAAGCGGCTTGTGAATTCGCATTTGTGACCTTACCCCCACGGAAAAACGAGCAAAGGAATCTCTGATTTCGGCAGAACTGGTTTATTGAAAAAGAAGGGGTGTAGGGGGTAAGCAATGCAAACCTTTGGGGATTATTTGAAGGGACAAAGGGAAGTTAGAAAGGTCAGTTTGAAAGAAATTGCTCGTTTGACAAATATCACTGAACGGTATCTTGATTTCATTGAAAGAGATGATTATGCGAAAATCCCTGAAGGACCTTATATCAGAGGATATATCTCTTCTTATGCCACAGCCATTGGAATAAACGCACATGAAACTCTCGACCGATTTGATTCACTATGCCGGGAAAAAAATAAAGCCAAGGACATACAACAGGAGATATCGAAAGACAAAATTTGGCAGAAGCCTATAACCTCTTCATTAAATAAAGGGAAATGGCTTCTTCTTTGCTCCACCATTCTGGTCCTCTTGACTTTCGGAGTTTATCATTTCTTATCACAGGGTGAAAAGAAAGCTCTTCTTGTTGCCAATCTTCAAGGACCAGACGGCAAAGGATTGCAAACGACCCTCGCCATGAAATCAGAAGACAATATCCCGCCGTTGACAATGAATGGACACTCGATGTCTTCCAACAAACCAGAAGGTCTCCAAAAGGATGTGGCACATAGAGATAACGAAAGGGTAAATAATGTGCTTTCATTGGAGAGGAAGCTAAATCCGCAAGCCAAAGAGCCTGCAAATTCGGCAGTTCTGCCATCTTTGCCTTCAGAGCAGTCGGGAAAAGTATCAAAACAAACATCAAACGTTCAAAAAATGGATGCCCATTCTCAAAAAACTTCAAAGGTTGAGACCCCTGCCCTTACAACACTCCCGCGTTTGAAAAATCATAGTTCAGAGCAGATTATGCTTAAGAAAAAACCAAATGTGCAACGTCGGAAAATTCCAAGGCCTACAAGACCGTTTTTAGGAGCTACATCAGGCGAGCGAGCAGGGGAAACTCGATCGGATCATGAAAAAAATATAGAAGTTCTAAAGGCAGCTGTTTGTACTGATGTAAAAGACAGAAAGCCCTCTGGAAAAAATGATTCCTTTCAATGGTCGATGGACAGAGTTTACATATGGAATTTGATAAAATGCGAAAGCCATCTTTCTTCGATCAGACACATCTACTATTTTAAGGGGCAGAAGGTCAGCGATATCGTTTTGGATATCAGATCGCCCCTTTGGAGGACCTGGAGTTATAAGGCACTTTTAGACAAACGCTTTGTCGGCCCTTGGAGGGTAGATATAACCTCAGCGGACGGAAAATTGCTTCAACGTGTTCACTTTGAAGTCAGCTGAGAGGAACGAAAATGAGGGTCAGGAAATTGCTCATATCCAAAAGTGAAAGATTGATCTGGTAGTCCTGACCTGTTGGGTGCCTGAAAAGCTGCTCTTTTGTGAAGAAATCGGACGTAAGGTGACATGCTGTTTTGAAAGGAGAAAAATCAATGCCGGATATGGATGAAATAATGGAGGCGAGTCAATATAACGCCCAGATTGCTCAGAAAACCGAGGGTTTTTTTCTAAAAGGCTCCAATTCGCTGGAATGGGGTATGAAGGATCGGTTAGCACGCATATTCAGCCCGGTATCCGGTCGAACCGTGATGCTGGCCTTTGACCATGGCTATATCATGGGGCCCACATCGGGACTGGAACGGATGGATTTGACCATTGTACCGCTGATCGAGTACGCCGATTGCATCATGTGTACCCGTGGCGCCCTGCGTACGCTCGTGCCGCCAACAGCGGGTAAGCCGGTCTCCTTGCGCTATTCGGCAGGGAGCACGGTCCTGACTGAGCTCAATGATGAGTGCGTCATGGATATCCAGGAGGCCGTCCGTCTCAATGCCTCACTCCTTGCCGTTATGGTGGCAGTGGGCGATAAGTTTGAAGCAATAACCATCCGCAACCTGACAAGGGCGGTGGACATGGGCACCCGCTACGGGATCCCCACCCTCGGTGTGACCGCGGTGGGCAAAGAGATGGCCCGGGACGCCCGCTATCTGGCCATGGCATCCCGTGTCTGTGCCGAAAACGGCGCCCACGTGGTTAAGACCTACTTCTGCGAGAATTTCGAGCAGGTGGCCTCAACCTGTCCGGTGCCCATTGTGCTTGCAGGCGGGAAGAAACTACCTGAACGCGATGCCCTTACCATGGCCTATCAGGCCATCGACCAGGGGGCTTCAGGGGTGGATATGGGCCGTAACATCTTCCAGGCCGGAGACCCGATCGCCATGATCCAGGCTGTCCGGGCCGTGGTGCATGACCGTGAAAGACCGGAGAAGGCCTACGCGCTTTACAACACCCTGAAAAACAAAAAATAGCCTGCCTGTAACAGTCAAGTTGCTACTCTCAGGGGAGATAGCTTGTTTATATTGGTCCTGGAAGGCACGCTGATTTAAATGCCTAAAATGCCTAAAGTTTGAAGTGTCTAAAGTTAAGGAACTTCGTGACATTTTATAAGCAATTGTTTTCACAAGACCTGCGCGACAAATCAACCCAAGGGACTCGGGTATATGTAGTCAAGGAATTCGACCGTCATGCCTGCCTCGAAGCACAGTAACAATTCGCTCAGCCAATAACGTTGATCGAGAGCTTTAGCCAATTTGAAAATGATAAATATTACTTTAAACTTTAGGCATTTTAGATCACTTTAGGCACTTCTGACCAACTATTTCCTCCAACGGTAGAACCTTATTATAACACCACTCCCGGGGATTTATCCCAGATAGGCGTCTATGACTCTTTCATTGTCTAAGAGTTCCCTGCCCGGACCCTCCATTTGGATCGTGCCGGTTTCCAGAACATATCCATAGTCGGACACACTGAGTGCGGCCATGGCATTCTGCTCAATCAAAAGGATGGTGGTGCCCGCCTTGTTGATATCCCGGATGATGTCAAAGACCTCATCAACCACGTTGGGGGCCAGACCGAGGGATGGCTCGTCCATCATAATCAGCTTGGGTCTGGCCATAATCGCCCGACCAATGGCCAGCATTTGACGCTCGCCCCCGGAGAGGGTCCCGCCTAATTGGTTATAGCGCTCCTTCAGGCGAGGAAACAGGGAGAAAATCCGCTCCATATCCGCAGTGAAACCGGGGTCACGGGGACGGCTGTAGCCGCCCATGAATAGGTTTTCCTTTACTGTGAGGTTGGGGAACACACGGCGGCCTTCCGGCACCTGCACCACCCCTAAACGCGCGATATGGTGTACCGGCATTGTGGTTATGGCCTGGTCTTCGAAGGTAATGCGCCCGCTGGTTATGCTGCCGCCCAGACCCTTGATCTGTCCCGAGATGGCGCGCACAGTGGTTGACTTGCCGGCTCCATTCGCCCCGATCAGGGTGCCGATCTGCCCCTGATCCACTTTCAGGCTAATGCCGCTTAAGGCCCTTACGCCGCCATAGTTGACACTCAGGTTTTTAACGACCAGCACTTCTTCTCTCTCCCAGATAAGCAGTGATCACCTTCTTGTTCTGTTGAATCTCCGCGGGAAGCCCCTGTGCGATGGTGGCGCCGTTGTCCAAGACCACTAAGCGCTCGCACAAGCCCATGACAAATTTCATGTCGTGCTCAATAAGCAGCACCGTAAGATCGAAATCGCGACGAATAACCAAAATCAACTCCATAAGGGCATTTGTTTCACGGGGGTTCATGCCCGCGGCAGGCTCGTCCAAAAGAAGCAACTTGGGATGTGTTCCCAAGGCCCGGGCAATCTCTAAGCGACGCTGCTGCCCATAGGCCAGACTGCCTGCCTCGGTCTGTGTCAGATCTTTCAGCCCTACCCTTTCAAGGAGATCATAAGACTCTTTCAACATGGCCCTTTCCTCACGCCGGTAACCTGGAAGCCCAAGAATTGGAGCCCAGAACGGAGATTTCAGGCGGCCGTGAAAGGACATCATAACGTTTTCCAGGGCTGACATCTCGGTGAGGAGGTGAATGCTCTGAAAGGTACGCCCAATACCCAGCCTGTTTATTTGGCTGGGCTTTTTCCCGCCGATATCCGAACCGCCGAAGACCATGGAGCCTTCCGTCGGTTTTAGACGCCCTGTGAGCATGTTGAAGGTGGTGGTCTTGCCGGCCCCGTTAGGTCCGATCAGTCCCACCAACTCCCCCTTATCCAGATTCAAATTGAAGTCTGTCACTGCCGAAAGACCGCCAAAGCGCATGGTCAGGCACTTTACTTTTAGAAGGCTCACAGTCCGCTCTCCTTTATATGCATGCGGTCAAAGAGCCATTGCCAGGTGAATTCCCTGCGGCCCATGAAACCCTGGCGGGCAAAAAGCATAACCACAATGAGGATGATGCTGAAGATGACCATGCGCATCCCCGGAATACCGGGAATAGTTAGCAGTCCGAGAATGTTCATCGGTTCTTCCACAGCCCTCAAGAGCTCGGAGCCCCAGGCAAAGGCAATAGCCGCCAGCACAGAACCGGTAATGGATCCCAACCCGCCAATGGTAATAATAATGAGCAGGTTGAAGGTGAGGAAGAAGGTAAAAAGCATCGGGCTGATCGTGGTGATGAGGTGCGCCAGGAGCGCACCGGCCATCCCCTCAAAAAAGGCGGACAGGGTAAAGGCCAGGAGTTTATGTCTGAAGGCGTTGATCCCCATGCTTTCAGCGGCTAATTCATTTTGACGGATCGCCTTCAAGGCCCGACCATAGGATGATTTGACCAATCTATTGATAACGAAGAGAGTTATTAGAGCCAGTCCCCATGACCACCACAGGTTTGTGTATGGGGCGATACCCTTCAGACCCAGAGGACCGTTGGTCACACTCTGCAGGTTGTTGGCCACCACTCTGATGACCTCGCCAAAACCAAGGGTAACAATGGCGAGATAGTCACCCCGCACCCTAAAAACGGGGAAACCCATCAAAAAACCGAAAAAGGCCGCAATTAGGCCCCCTATTATCACCGCGGGCAAGAAAGGGATGCTGATTACCGACAGGGGCCAGATGCAGGGATCGATGATAAAGCTCATCTCCTTTTCCGAGGCTGTGAGCGTCAATAACGAGGCCGTATAGGCACCCAAAGCCACAAAGGCGTTGGGTTCCAGGGAAAACTGCCCCGTAACCCCATTGATCAGGTTGTATGAGACCGCCAGGGTAATGTAGATGGCCACCATATTGAGAATACGAACCTGGTATTCATCGGCATATTCCTGGGCAAGCAACAAGATCCCTAACAAAGCCAGGACGCTGAGGTAAGTCAGCCAGCGGTCGCGCGTCTTGGGGGTCATTCCGGCAATTCCTCACCCATGATTCCGGTTGGACGGAACAGCAGCACTAAGATCAACAGCAAGAAGGCAAAGGCATCTCTATAGCCGGAGAGTTCAGGGAAAAAGGCCACCAGAAGTATTTCGGTGATCCCCAAGATAAATCCGCCGATAACCGCTCCGAACACGTTGCCGATCCCACCCAATACTGCCGCCACAAAGGCCTTGAGACCGGGAAAGATCCCCATCAAGGGCTCGATTTGAGGGTATTTCATGGCCCACAGGATGCCCCCGGCAGCGGCCAGAGCCGATCCCATGCCAAAGGTGAAGGCGATGACCCGATTGACATCAATCCCCATCAGAGGCACGGTCTGCATATCCCTGGAGACTGCTCGCATGGCCATGCCGATGCGGGCGCGATAAATGATGATGTACACAAAGACCAAGAGTATAAGGGTGATGAAGATGGTATAGACTGAAAGGCTTAGGACGTGGATTTTGCCGAATTGCCAAACCGGTCTGAATATCTCCGGCCGGAAAAATGCCTTGGGCCTGCTGCCAAAGATCACCAGGCCGAGGTTCTCCAAAAGAAAGGAGACGCCGATGGCGGTGATCAATGCGCTGATACGCGGCGCCCGGCGCAAAGGACGGTAGGCGCCCTGGTCTATCATGATGCCCAGGAGGGCGGTCAGGATCATGGCAATAATGGCAGCTACCCACCAGGGCAGAGCGAACATGGAGATGCCGAAAAATGCGAAATAGGTCGACATCATCATCACGTCGGCGTGAGCGAAGTTGATCAGACGCAGGATACCGTAAACCATGGTATAGCCGATGGCTATCAGGCCATATAAGGTGCCGAGACTGATCCCGTTTATCAATTGTTGTATGAAAAGCTGGAAGGTCAACTGTCGTATTTTGGATTACAGATTGCGGATTTCGGATTTGCTTCAAACATAATTCGTACCCGTTCACGGGTTGAAGGGTCCAGAGGTTGCATTCCCATCGCCGTACTTCATGGCGAATCCCGCCAATATAGACGGGACATAAATATTCAATTTCCAATATTCAATAGTCAATTCCGGCTTTGCCGGCTTAGGGCTTGACGGTGGCCAACCACTTGAACTTGCCGTTTTTCACGGTCAATATCACAGCGGGCTTGATCATATCGTGGTTTTTCATGGTCATAACGCCGGTGGCGCCTGGGAAGTTTTTGGTCCTGGCCAACTCAACCGTGACCCTTTCCTTGTCAATACTACCAGCACGTTCCATCGCGTCTAACAGGATGTTGTAGGTATCATAGGAGAGGGCGGAAACCGAGTCAGGGATAATGCCTGGATACGCCTTGCGAAAGGCTGCCACGAATTTTTTGCCGGAGTCGGTAGTAACCCCCTCTTCGTCAAAGTGTGTGGTGAAGGAAAGTCCTTCCACTGCCTCTCCGCCGATCTTGATCAGCTCGTCGGCCTGTGCCGCGTCGCCCGACAGTATCGGCTGTTTCAGACCCTGCTCCCGGGCCTGGCGAGCAATCAGAGCAAGCTCTTTAAAGTAGCCCGGGCAGTAAATCACATCAGGCTTCCTGGCGATCATGCCGGCGAGCTGGCCGGTGAAATCCATGTCCCCGGTGTTGTAATGGGCCTTGAAAACTATCTTACCGCCCATCTTCTTAAAGTTCTTCATGAAGAAATTGCCGATACCTACGCAGTAGTCCTGTGTGATGTCGATCAAGACGGCAGCGGTCTTGGCGTTTAACTCCTCGCGGGCAAACTTGGCACCCACATATCCTTGAAAAGGATCTATAAAACAAGCGCGGAAGATGTATTTCTTGTTCTGGGTAACCAACGGATTGGTGGCCCACGGGGAAAGCATGGGAACCTTGGCCTTTTCGGCCACTGGCCCGCCCGAGAGCGTATTGGAAGAGGTGAGACCGCCGATTACCGCATCAGCCTTTTCCTTCTGGATCAGGCGAGAGACTGCGTTTGCGCTTTCCACTTTGTCAGACTTGTTATCGGTCATTATGAGTTGGACCGGTCTGCCCAATACGGTAGGACGCTCCTGCTGGGCCAATTGAAGCCCCTTATAGCCGATCTGCCCGTAAACCGCGGATGGACCGGTCATTGGGAAATAGACCCCGATGATAACCGGCTCGGCAGCCAAGGCCAGGGAAGCGAGTCCGACCAAAAGACTGAAGAAAAGCGAGGCAATGGCATTTTTCATAACTTTCTCCTCCCACATAAAAAATTGTTAGCAAACACGCCCGAACGGGATTTCTTCATGGGGTCGAGAATAGAATCCAGACCGGAGCAAGTCAAGGAATAACTCACGTTTCGCATTCCTACCCCTCTCTCTTGTCATAGATTTCCTGCACAAGGTCCTTGAACCATGGCGGTCTCTGGAAGAGCACATAGATAAGTATCACCACAAGGATCGGAAGGGGAATCACAGTATCCACGACTCCCAAGAGAATTAAAGCAATGAGACACTTGGACTTGGTGTTAAGAACCATGGACAAAACCCCCTTCCTTTCTTCTTTTCACTGTCTGAATCCCTAATTCGTAGCTTGTTCTTCAATTCTGCGGCTAATTTCCTTTGCCGCCTCCCTGGTCGCCTGTATCAGGTCTTCCATTTTATGATCGTCAATGCTCGTCTTAAACCCCACAACCCAGATAGCTAATATCAGGTGATTCCATCCCCTGATCGGTGAAGCAATAGCCCTCACACCGGAGATATACTCCTCATAATCAGTGGCGTATCCCCTTTTTTTAGCAGATTTTACCTCTTCAAGATAGCGCTTCGGATCTGTGATGCTATGCTCCGTAAACTTAGGGAGACCTTCTCTATTTATGATATTAAGGACCTGTGTCTCCTCTAAGGATGCCAAGACAACTTTCCCCGTAGCCCCTGCCAGGAGGGGGATGGTAGTCCCTTTAGGAGAGGTAATCTTGAGGTCCTGGCTGGATTCAACGATATCCAATATGGTTATATGGTCCCCGTTCATAACGCCTACATAAACTGATTCCTCTGTCCTCTCCATCAGCTCTTCCATGACCGGTCTTGCCAGGGCCTTCAGATCAATTTGAGAATAGGCTAATTTCCCTAATTCAAAGAGAGTGACACCAAGGGTATATTTTTTTGTCACGGGGGCCCTCATTATAGCCCCGGAATCCTCCAGGGCAGAGATTATGCCGTGGACAGTACCCTTGCTCATTTCGAGACTATTTGCGAGTTCGGTGATCCCCAATCCACGGTTCGCCCCTGAGATGAGCTTCAATATTTGGAATGCCTTTTTTACTGATGGAGCTTGATATTTTGTCGCCATCGTTCACCCTGCTGAATTTTCTCAATATTTTATATCTCTTGACTATCATTTGTCAATATGATTTCGCATCCTGTCAAAATTGATATAACAAACTATTATTATATACATTTTTTCACTCTTTTTCCCTTGACATAATGGCAGGATATGTTATTTTGATTCGTGTGGCAAGTTCAGTATCATGAACTTTCTTTCATACCCCTCACAGTTATTGAATTCTTAAATTACAGAAAGGGCAGTAGATTTGAGCCAAAAAGCAGCACTCGTCATCGGTGGTGGGATCGCAGGCATGCAGGCATCCATAGACCTGGCCAATATGGGCATCAAGGTCTACCTGATGGAGAAAAAGCCGAGCATCGGGGGACGAATGGCCCAATTGGACAAGACCTTCCCCACCAATGACTGTTCCATGTGTATCCTGGCCCCAAAGATGATTGAGTGCGCCAACCACGTCAATGTGGAACTTCTCACCTATTCTGAACTGTCAGATCTCACCGGTAGTTCAGGCGATTTCAAGGCCAAGATCCTCAGAAAGGCCCGGTTTATAGACGAAGAGAGGTGTGTTGGATGTGGCGAATGTATCGAAGGATGCCCGATAACGGTTTCGGATGAATTTAATGCCGGTCTCGGGAATAGAAAGGCGATTTACAAATATTTCCCCCAGGCAGTCCCTTCCACCTTTGCCATTGACCGCAGGGGAACGGCCCCCTGCAAGGCCGTCTGCCCCGCCCACATCAGCGTCCAGGGCTATGTGGCACTAATTGCTCAGGGCAGATTCCAAGAGGCATTGAAACTCATCAAAGAGGAAAATCCGCTTCCTGCTATCTGCGGCAGGGTCTGCCATCACCCGTGTGAATCCGTCTGTACACGTGGGCAGGTGGATGAACCCGTTGCCATTGATTTTATCAAACGCTTTGTCGCTGATCTCGATCTCAATTCAGAAACGCGTTACCTCCCCCAGGTCAAAGAAAAAAGAGAGGAAAAGGTCGCCATCATCGGCGCCGGCCCCGCTGGACTTTCCTGCGCCTATTATTTGGCTAAGGAGGGCTACCGGGTCACCATCTATGAAAAGCTCCCTGTAACGGGCGGTATGCTCTCGGTGGGAATCCCGGAGTACCGGCTCCCGAGAGAGATTATCAATGCCGAGGTCCAGGTCATCCGGGATATGGGGGTTGAGATCCGGACCGGTGTGGATATTGGAAAAGATATAACGATAAAGGATCTTCGCGAGCAAGGATATAAGGCCATATTCTTGGGGATTGGGGCACATGAATGCAAAAGCCTGAGTATTGAGGGAGAGGATTTTAAAGGGGTCTATCCCGGAGTGGATTTTCTCCGGGAAGTGAATTTAGGAAAAAAGGTTTCCCTGGGAGACCGGATCGCCGTGATCGGGGGCGGTAATGTAGCCATGGATACGGTCCGCACGGCACGAAGGCTGGGTGTAAAAGAACCCTTTATCCTCTACCGCCGCAGTCTGGAGGAGATGCCGGCCAATGAGGAGGAGATCGATGAGTGCCGGGAGGAAGGTATCCCGATTTATCCTCTGACAAACCCCAAACGCATTATTGGAGAGAACGGCAGGGTCAAGGCCATTGAGTGCCTCAGGATGGCGTTGGGTGAACCGGATGATAGCGGAAGGAGACGTCCCATCCCCATAACAGGATCAGAATTCATTATCGAAGTGGACAATGTGGTCCCCGCCATCGGACAGGAATCAGACTGGTCCTGTCTGGGACCTGAATGTAGCTGCACCCTTTCCGGCTGGGGCACCATGAATGTTGATCCTGTTACCCTGCAGACAGAAGATTCAGACACCTTCGCGGGGGGGGATGCCGTAACCGGTCCCAAGACCGTTATTGAGGCCATTGAAGCGGGCAAGCAGGCCGCCATCTCCATTGACAGGTTTATCCGTGGGGTTGACCTCCGAGAGGGCCGGGAAAGGGAATGGGAACCGGTTGAGAATGTGCCTACCGAAGGGTATGATTATATTCCCCGGACCCAGATGCCCCGAATAGACCCCGAAACCAGAATAAAGAATTTCAGCGAGGTGCAATTGGGTTTCAGCGAGGCACAGGCCGTGGCAGAGGCCGAGAGATGCATCTCCTGCGGCATTTGCTCCGAATGCTACACCTGCGCACAGGTATGCAAGGCAGAGGCTGTGGATTTCGGCCAAAAGGAGCAGGAAATCACGGTCAATGTGGGCGCCGTCGTCCTTGCCACCGGGTTTGATCTGTATAATGTTTCACCCCTTTTGGAATACGGATGGGGAACGATCGAGGACGTTATTACCGCCATGCAGTTTGAAAGGATGATCTGCGCGTCCGGACCCACCGTCGGTCATCTCAAGCGCCCGTCCGATGGCAGAGAACCCAAGCGTCTCGGTTTTATCCAGTGCGTGGGGTCAAGGGATATCCGGCATATGAAATACTGCTCCGCGGTCTGCTGTATGCATGCTACCAAGGAGGCTATCCTGGCCCATGAGCACTATCCGGGACTGACATCAACCATATTCTATATGGATATGCGGGCAGTGGGAAAGGGTTTTCAGGAATATGTACGCCGTGCCAAGAGCGAATACAAGGTGGAATATGTCCGTTCGAGACCGGGCCGGGTCACTCTGAATGAGGAAAATCAGAACCCGGTCATCCACTACGAGGACACTGCGAACAGAGAATTTAGGGCAAGAGAATTTGATATGGTAATCCTCTCTCAGGCCCTTATACCCACAGAAAGCAACATCTCAATCGCTGAAAAATTAGGAGTGGAGTTAGATGAATTCGGCTTTATTGCCGTGCCCGAGGAACTGCGCAATCCATTTGGCACCACCAAGGAAGGCATATTTGGATGCGGGTTTTGCCAATCTCCCATGGATGTACCCGACTCTGTGATCAGGGCGTCGGGGGCCGCGTCCAAGGTTGCGGAGGTCCTTGCTTAAGGAAATGGATTAATGTCTCTCAGGATAGGCGTTTTCATATGCCATTGTGGCACAAACATCGGCGGGACGGTCAATGTCCCTGAGGTGGTGAAGTATGCCGCAACACTCCCCGATGTTGTTCACACCGAAGGGAATCTCTATACCTGTTCTGAAGATGGTCTCTCTTCCATCAGGAATCAGATTAAGGAACACTACCTGAACCGGGTTGTGGTGGCCTCGTGTACCCCCCGTACCCACGAACCCCTTTTCAAGAAGAATTGCGAGTTAGCCGGGTTGAATAAATATCTCTTTGAATTTGTCAACCTGAGGGAGCACTGCTCCTGGGTTCATATGACCCAGCAGGATGATGCCACCGATAAGGCCAAAGACCTGGTACGCATGGGGGTGGCCAAGGTAAGTCTGCTGACTCCTGAGGAGGACCTCTCTACAGAAGTACTGCCATCATCGTTGATCATTGGCGGTGGCATCTCCGGCCTTTCAGCCGCCTTGACTTTGGCGAACCAGGGTTATCATGTTGAACTCCTGGAAAAGAGTGCCCGCTTAGGCGGTCTGTTAAGAGATGTCAACCGGGTTTTCCCTTCCAACGTCCCGACTTCAGATCTGATAGACCCTCTGATACATTCTGTTTTGAAACATGATAATATCAGCGTGCATTTCGAAGCAGAACTGCTGGATATAAAAGGTTTTATCGGAAACTTCACGGCTGCGATCAGGGAGAATGGCGGGACCGGTGAGTTGAAGATAGGGACCATCATTGTGGCGATTGGCGCCAACGAACTCAAACCGGAAGGGATGTTTGGATACCATCTCTTCAAGAATGTTATGACCCAACTCGAGTTCGAACAGCAATACAGGGGAGACTACAATGGCCTGAAAGATGTTGTAATGATAAACTGCGTGGGCGCCCGAACTGATGAGATGCCCTATTGCGGTCGCTTTTGCTGCATCACGGCCATGAAAAATGCCATTCTCCTAAAGGAGGCAAATCCAGAAGCAGAGGTGACCATCCTGCAAAGGGATATCATGGCCTTCGGAAAAGCCTTCGAGGAATACTATCAAAAGGCGATGCAGGTGGGCGTTCGTTTTGTCCGCTACACTGTTGATCGACTCCCGGAGATAGAGGGAGTCGGAGACGCGGCCAATAAAGTCAAGGTCTACCATGAACTCATGGGTAGAGATCTTGAATTAAATGCGGATGCCGTGATCCTGACCACGCCCTTAGTGCCGGCGGAAGACAACCAGACGCTCTCCCGGATGATGAAGATACCGGTGGGGAATGAAGGCTTTTTTATGGAGGCCCATCAGAAACTGAGGCCGGTGGAGTTTCCCGCAGACGGGATCTATATCGCAGGATGCGCACGTTATCCCACGGAAATAGTGGAATGTATCTCCCAGGGCTATGCGGCGGCGGCCAAAGCGGCCGCTCCCATGTCCCAGGGTCGGGTGGTGACCGAGGCATTTATCTCCAAGGTGAACCCCTTAAGTTGCTCTTCCTGCGGGAGATGTGTAGAAATCTGCCCTTTCGGGGCCGTTGACTGGGTTGAATTCAGGTTCTCCCCTGAGATCACAAGGGAAGTCGCCACTGTTAACCCGACCGAGTGTAAAGGGTGCGGGCTCTGTGTGGCATCCTGCCTGAGCAATGCAATTCAGCTAAAAGGGTTTACCGATGAAGAGATATTGGCTATGGTCGGCACCACCATTGCAGGTCATGAGTTCACACTCTGAGGACGTATGCAATTCACTGATATAAAAACAGTAATCCGACACTCTATTCAAAAAAACAATCTCAATTTCTGTTTAGAATGTGGAAAATGCTCTGCGGTCTGCCCCATGCTTGATTTTTACGGGGAGTACGAATACCAGCGCTCACCGCGAGGGGTGGTGGAACGACTGTCACTGGCCCCCGAAGACATTGAAGAGGAAGAGGCCTTATGGTACTGTTTGACCTGTCAGGAGTGCACCTTCTTCTGTCCGAGCGGGGTTGATTTCCAGAGTTTCATGATGGAGTTGAGGGAACTCCTTTTACAGCGCGGTCATAAAAAATACGCGGTCTTCTGTCATGTCTGCGGGGAGTATCTGATGCCCAAGAAGGAATTTGAATATCTGCAGAAAGACCCGGACAACGGAAAACACTTAGGCGACCTTTTGGCTGTCTGTCCCCGGTGCAAGAAAACCGGTTATGCCGAGGTGTTACATCGCGTGGCGCCCTTGTACAAGCGGATAAAAAAAGTATAAGGTATCTGGTTGTCTCCATTAAGAGACAGACCGCCACCGGTTCGTGGTTCAAGAATTCGAGGGTCACTCCAAAACCTGTAAACGATTAAGAAATGGAAAGGAGAGTAATATGGCAATAGAAAAAGAGCAATTGTCAGCGGCAGAGAGTCTGCGTAAGACCAGGACCTTTGGCAAGGTCCGGTGCCACAACCCCAGTTGCATGGAAAGGCTCCAGCCTGCTGCGGGAGCAAATCATGTCAAATGCCCCACGTGTGGGATGGAGTATCGTCTGTTCTGGGTCAACTCGAGCCTTCCCAGGATACGGGGGCCCGTATGGGACGTAAACAGGAAAATAGCTCAGGAAAAGATGGCCAGTCTGGAAACGGCCGAATCCAAGAAGGGGGGTAAGTAATATGGCATTAAACAGAAAGATAGCATATATTGATCTCTCAACAGGAGACATTGAGACCAAACCGATCCCGCTCGAGGTGCGGAAGAAATTTTTGGGCGGAAGAGGTCTGGACGCGTATTTATTATTGAATCATACGGAGAAAGGGTGTGACCCTCTGGGACCCGAAAATGCCCTTATCATAAGCGCTGGTATTCTGACAGCCACATGTGCGTCGGCAACAGCAAGGACACACGTCATGGCCAAATCCCCACTCACCAACATGTTAGGAAGCGCAAATATGGGCGGGTTCTTTGCACCTGAATTGGCCTGGGCCGGGTTTCATCACTTGGTCATAAAGGGTAAAGCAGAGAAACCAGTTTACATCTGGATCCACAACGGTAAAATCGAGATCCGTGATGCAGGGCATCTCTGGGGCAAGACCACCACTGATACACAGTGGGCCATTCGAGAAGAGCTGGGCGACGAGGACGTCAAATCCGCGGTTATCGGTCCTGCGGGCGAAAACCTTGTCACGTTTGCCAATGTCATGACGGGCATTAAAAACTCTGCCGGCAGAACCGGCATGGGCTGTGTGATGGGATCTAAAAACCTCAAGGCCGTAGCCGCCAGGGGCACCATGGATATTAAGATCTCACATCCGGTGGATGCCTTAGAGTATAATAAGCATTTCATCGACCAGATTACCAGCGCCAAGGTAAATCAGACCCAGGGAACCCTGGGAACCCCATTCATCTGGGGGGCAACCAACTCATGGGGCGGCGTAAGGACCAGAAATTTCCAGTACAACCAGTGCGAAGATGCCGATGATATCGAACCCGAGCGGATCGATGAGATCTGCGAGGAGACCATGGGGCCATACCATATGACCGGCTGCTTTGGATGCCAGGTCCATTGCCGTGCCCAGTACAAGGTCCCCTCGGGACCCTTTGCGGGAAAATATGATGAGGGGCCGGAATACACCTCTTTAGGAGCCTTTGGAGGAGAGCCCGACTGTAAAAGCGCTGAGACCGTTTTAGCAGGAAACCATCTCGTTGACCAGTATGGTGTCGATAATCTGGAGATCGGGAGCATGATATCATGGGCCATGGAACTCTACGAGCTGGGCATCCTCACCAGCAAAGACACGGACGGTCTTGATTTGCGATTTGGAAATGACGAAGCACTTTTAGAGATGGTCGAGCGCATCTGCTTCCGAAAGGGCTGGCTGGGCGATACATTGGCTGACGGAGGACTCCCGGCAGCCGAGAAAATAGGCAAGAACTCTTTTGACTATCTCATCCAGGTCAAGGGAATGAACAATCTCCACTCTGATGAGAGGGGCACCCCGGCCCTGGCCCTTAATATCGCCACTGCCTCAAGGGGATCTGACCACCTGAGGAGCCGTCCTGCCATTGACCTATACCATCTACCTGAGAAGGTCCTCAGGAAGATCTATAGTAACCCGATTCCCTATGACGGGCCCCTGAGTTCGGAACATACCGCCTATGAGGGGAAGCCATGGCAGGTCTACTGGCAGGAGAACTGCTACATGGCCGTAGATTGCCTTGGCATTTGCAAGTATCACACCGTGTTTCTCGGGGCCACTCTTCCCAATTTTGAGGATTGGCCAAAGGTGATCTATTACAACACCGGATTGGAAATGACCCCTGAAGAGATCTGGGAAATAGCGGAGAGATGCAATAATGTAGAAAGGCTATTCAACCTGCGGGAAGGGTTGCAGAGAGATGACCTCAAGAAGGGGGACACCTTGAACCATCGCTATTTTGATGAACCGTGCAAGCGCGGTGCCCCGGATATCATCGGCGCAGCCATAGATCGAAAAAAATTCAATAAGATGATTGATGAATTTTACGAGCACCACAACTGGGACAAAAACGGTGTTCCCACACCGGAGACATTAAAGAGACTCGGATTGGATAAAGAGCCGTCCCATCTACTCTAATAAGCAGATCGCACCGATGGCGCGGATTTATAACCGGTTCTATTTAACTTGAGAAAATTCCATGAAAGCCCCCCCACTGAGTTGGGGGTGACTTCATTTTGAGAGGAGGAGATCAATGGAGAAAGTCCTGATGATAAATCACCAGAAGTGCACCGGCTGCAGGCTGTGCGAGCTTGTATGTTCGGTAATGCATGATGGTGTTTCCAACCCGGCAAGAAGTAGAATAAAAGTCATGAAATGGGAATCTGAAGGCCTGTATGTTCCCATGTCATGCCAGCAGTGTGAGGACGCCCCCTGTATGAATGTCTGTCCTGTGAAGGCAATTTCCCGTGATGAGGATCTCGGTTTTGTAACAGTTGATTATGACATTTGCATCGGCTGCCGTTCATGCGTGGCGGTCTGTCCTTTTGGCGCCATGAACTACAACGTCATCGACCGGAAGGTTTTCAAGTGTGACCTTTGCGGGGGTGACCCCCAGTGCGTACGGTTCTGTGAGGTAAAGGCCATCGAATATGTTGATGCGGATCGTGTGAGCAATTACAAGAAGAAAGATGCGGCAGAGAGGTTGTCTGCCGCACAAAAAGAGGGAGCCGCTTTACAGGCTGCCATGTAAGCAAAAGTGAGCGGTTCCAGGTTCAAGGTTCAAAGGTTACCGCGTATTGATCCTCAACCTTATTCATGGCGCTTGAGGCGTAACTCAGATTAGCCTCTTTCACCCATTGGGTGAAACATACCGTTTGCGTTTGTCGACGTATTTTTCCCTAATCCCGCTTTGCAGCGGGATTAGGGAGTCTCAACCCGTAACCTTGAACTCTAACCCTTTGAACCCTTGAACGGTTATGAGAGATAACAGTGGGAACAGATAAAATTGAATTGCTTTCAGTTGGCGTGGATGTGGGAAGCGCAACAAGTCATTTGGCCTTTTCAAATCTGGTATTGGAAAGAGATCCGCACTCCCCTTCCCGTCGTTTCAATATCGAGAAGAGAAATATAATTTATGAGGGAAGAATTATCAATACGCCTCTAATGAATGACGACACAATTGATATGGACAGGTTGTCTGATTTTTTAAGGGAAGAGTATAAAATAGCGGGAATGCATCGTATAGACATTCAGAGTGGCGCGGTGATTGTAACCGGAGAAACGGCCAAGAAAAAAAATGCAAAACAGCTCGTAGAATTCCTGTCCAATGGTGCAGGCGATTTCGTTGCTGCAACGGCAGGGGCAAATTTTGAAAGCTTTCTTACTGCGTTAGGTTCTGGGGCGACAGCGAGATCAAAGAAATATCACAAAACCATACTCTCCTGTGACATTGGCGGAGGAACATCCAACATTGCCATATCAAAAAATGGTGACGTCCTCTCTACAAGTTGTGTAGCCATAGGAGGCAGATTACTTGCTTCAGATTCCGATGGAATAATTTGGAGGATTGATGAGCCTGCATTGAGGGTTATGGAACATATTGGATTGAATTACAGGATAGGAGATCAGATCTCGAAGGAGAACATTGATAAGATCGCGGCAAAGTTTGCAGAAGTACTGATTGAGGTAATTACCGGACCTGCGACCTCATCCCTGGCCAAACAACTGATGCTGACGGATGATCTGAATTTTCCGGGAAAGATAGACGAATATTCATTTTCAGGAGGTGTCGCAGAGCTGATATATGGCGGCAATGGTAATTACAACGATCTGGGGCCGATATTGGCCGACAAGATAAATTTCCTGACTACCAGATTAGCCGCCCCGGTCATAGAGCCAAAAAACAAGATCAGAGCGACTGTCATTGGGGCAGGCGCTTATTCCTTATCCATTTCCGGTTCCTCTGGATTTATGGATAATCAAATCTCATTTCCCATAAAAAATGTTCCGGTTATACGGGTGGATGTTAACGAACCACAACTAAGTGTTGAGCACGTCATTTCAGAAATAAACGCCTCATTCCGAAGATTTGATTTAAGCGAAGGCGAAGAAATTGTTGCCCTATATTTCAAGGACCCGGTCAAGGCCTATTATCCCGATTTAGAGTTATTTGCAAAATCGATTGAAGCAGCCCTTCCCAATTCCATCAATAATAAAATACCGATTATCCTGATCTTTGAAAAGGATATCGCATGCAGTGTGGGAAACGTCATCCGCCGCGAAACCGGTTTGAAAACGAATTTGCTCTCATTGGATGAACTCATTCTGAAAGAGGGAGACTGGATCGATATCGGTGAACCTCTAATTGGCGATCAGGTATTTCCCGTTACAGTAAAGTCTCTTGTCTTCAATAGAAATTAGGTCTATTCGCAAACTACTTCAAATAGGTTCTTGCACCCACATATCTCACAGCGTAATACCTGTTTGAAAGTGAATCTATCCGTATGGTCTTCCCTTTTCCAGGGGCATGGACAAAACGATTATCATCCGAATAAACTCCAACATGAGAAACTCTTTTGCCCCCAGAGGTTGCAAAAAAGACCAGATCGCCCCTTTCCAATTCAGGGCGACCTACCGGATTGCCCGCCCTGTATTGCTGCCTGGATGAACGTGGAAGTTTGAGGCCATTCAAACGATAAACGACCATGGCCAGCCCGCTGCAGTCAAAGCCGCCATCTGCTGAAGATCCGCCCCACCGATAGGGTAGTCCAATAAAACTCTCCGCTGTTTCAACAATCCTGTTTCTGAGATACCCACCCCCGTACACCCTCTCTTTTGCCAACGCATAGTCATCAGGAGAGACAATGTAATACTTGTGGATAATTCCAGATGTATGCAGACGACCGGCCTCGGAACGGGCTGCCTTTTCCGAGGAGAAATCACCGAAACGTACCTTAAAAATTCCTGTTTTGTGACGGAAATAATAGGCATTCAACCCTCGACGTTCCAGAGACTCAACTAATAATATGGCGTTGTCAAGATTCGAAAAGGCGCCTGCCTGAATGGAGTAGCCCATTCGCGGCAGTTCTCTCTTCGGCAACGTCGCCTCTATCCCCTGCTTTAGCGGCACCTGCGGCGCTGGAGAAACGATACATTTTTCTCCTGCGCAGCCCCCTAAAAACAATCCAAGCGCAAAGACCGGAATTAAAGTGCGCGCAGCAGGCTGGACCCTCCAAAACCTCAAGGTGGCCCGGCCCGGTTTGTTGAATGATCCCATAACAGTTCCTAAGAGCTGAAAGATCCCCGCCAGTTCACGTCTAAAGCTTTAAGTCTTTGAGCCCGGTTTTCTCAGATAGATATTCATCAAACCCCTCATCATCAAGACTGGCACGCTTTCCTAAGAACTCTTCACTGAAAAGGCCTGCATGGTATACGGCCTTAGGGGAATCTGAAAGCACGGCCTCTAAAATGATCTTGGCAATCAGTTCAGGCCCGGGCACAGTGGCATTTACAAACATCTTGCCAATCCCTTTTCCTGAAGTTTCATATATAGTCTTATAATCAGGGTCGGTCCTGGCAAAAAGATCGCCGGTCATGCTTGTTGCCACATCGTTGAACTCAGTTGCAATAAAACCGGGGCGTATGGCCACCACCCTGATGCCAAAGGGTCGGACCTCTATACGCAGCGCATCGGTGATCGCCTCTACAGCATGTTTAGTTGCCGCATATGGACCACTTCCGGGGAATGCGAATTTCCCAGCCATGGAACTCAGGTTAACAATGGTCCCCCCTCTCATTTTGCGCATACCCGGCAGGCAGGCCTGGGTAACCTGCATTAGTGCAAATACGTTGACCTCGAACATTCTTTTAGCCGCCTCTATGGACACATCTTCGAGGACCCCCCTTAAACTGTATCCGGCGTTGTTTATGAGCACGGAGACGGGTTCTGAAAACCCTGCAACATGCTGGCAGAATTTTTCAAGGTCATCAGGATCAGATAAATCCACGTCTATGGGCGTGATCCCCTCGACCTGACCAGCTAATTCAGTAAGACGATCCATGCGTCGTGCTGCCGCCATGACCTGAAAACCCTTCTCCGCCAACATAATGGCTGTTTCCCTCCCTATCCCGCTGCTTGCCCCAGTCACCAATGCTACTTGTCCTGCTTTTTCCATGTTCTCTTTCCTCCTATTCCTTTTTTAATATGGATCTATTAATTCCCAGACCTTTAAAAAACCCCTCTATCGCTTACCGAAAACTTAAATTCCCTGCTGTTCTATCTCTTCTTGTCCCCAAGTAGTGTCCGAACGAAAACTAGAATTTTTCGTTCAGATCAAGCCTCCGGCCTGGAGGGCCTACGCCCCGGAAGGGAAGACGTCCCGCTATCGGCGGGATTAACCGCAGGAATACATTTAGTATTTCGAGGATTAAAATTTGAGTCTGACGCAGATATGGGCGAAAAAGACAGTTTTCGTTCAGGCACTAAGTACTTGCGCCACAGGCAGCCTGATACTGAATTTCGATCCTTTGTTCAACTCGCTTTCCACACTGACCTCGCCCCCGTGGGCATGCACGATCGCCCGGACAAAACTCAAACCCAGACCAAGCCCCCTCCTTGAACGACTGTGATCCCCCCTATATAGACGGTCCCAGATTTTTTTAATCTCATTGGGCCGGATTCCCATCCCCTGATCAGAGACCGAGATTAATGCGTACCCTTCCCTGTCCCAGGCGGATATCTCGATCTCCTGGCCCTGATCGCTGTACTTGAGGGCATTGTCAAGGAGATTTGCAATGACCTGTTGGAAACGGATTTGATCGGCATTTATGATTAATTCATGTGGGAGATTCTTATTCACACTGATCCCCTTCTCTTCTGCCACCACCTCATAAAGATCAACAACAGAATTAACCACGTCCGGGACCGACACTTCACTGATCTCTAATCGCATGACCCCGGTTTCCGCCTCAGCCACATCCATCAGGGCATCAAGCATGGTCAGCACCCGCTCGGATTCCTCCATGCAGTCGGCTAATGCCTCCCTGCATGCCTTCGGATCCCGGGCATCCTGGAGGGCAAACTCAGCCACCCCTCGCAGACGTGTCATGGGGGTCCTCAGGTCATGTGCAACATTGTCCAGGGAATTGTGCATTGCCTGAATCACCAAATCATTTCGGTCTAACATCTGATTGAAAAGAGATACCAGTTCATACATCTCCCCCCGTTCCCTTCGTACGGGGACGCGCAGGCTCATTTTTCCTGTTTTCAGGATATCTCTGACGGTCTGAATCAGATGGCGAATCGGCTTGATCGCGCGGAACGTCAGTAGGCCGCCGCCGATAATCCCTAACAAGAGTATCGGGACACTGAATATTAGAAAAACGGTCCTGAAAAAGGAAAGTAATGCCTGGCTCTGGGAAGAGCTTTTGCCGACCTGGAGTTCAAGCCCTCCAGGCAGATGCGCTACACCAATGGTCCAGGCGCCTTTCTCGGCCTCCCCCTTTATGGATAGCCATAAATCCTTCTCAGTGCGCGGAATAGACCTCAGTTTATCGTAATCAAACCCTTTGAATCCCTTAGGGATACTGACAAACACAACCTGGTTCAGCGGGCCTACAATGCGGACAAAGAGGATATCGCGGGCAGTATCTGTCTGCTCATCAAAACGGGCCTTGAGGGCACGGAGCCCTCCCTCCTCATACCATGCCCGGTACTCCTGGATACGGTCCCGGACAATTTCCCGTTCCCTCTGTTCAATCAGATTATCTATGAGATAGTAGGCAACCACGAAGAGGCCACCTGAACTGACAACAAAAAAAAGGGCGTACAAAACGCTCAGTTGCAGACTGAAGGTTAATCCGACCTTACTGCTCTTCTTTGAGGACATATCCCATCCCACGGACAGTATGGATCATCTTCCGGTCAAAATCTCTATCGACTTTGTTGCGCAGCCTGCAGACCAATACATCCACCACATTGGTCTGGGGATCAAAGCTGTAATCATATACATGCTCCAAGATGGAGGTTTTAGAAATGATCCGGCCCTTGTTTCGAATCAGGTGCTCTAACAGAGCAAACTCACGGGAAGGGAGACTGATATCCTGTTCACCACGTTTGGCTTGACGGGCCAGGAGATCTATGGTCAGGTTTCCTGCCCTGAGGGTAGAAGGTTCCGACTCCCGGGTCGATCTCCGGATCAAGGCATGGATGCGAGCCAAGAGCTCTGAGAATGAAAATGGCTTCGTCATGTAGTCATCGCCCCCGCTCTGGAGGCCCTTGACGCGATCGTCCACAGAACGCTTTGCGCTAAGTATGATGACCGGGGTCGCAATCTTTTTTTCACGAAGCCTTTCAATCAGGGAAATTCCATCTAATCCGGGGAGCATGATATCCACCACTGCCGCATCATAGGGCTCGGTTACTCCGAGATGAAGACCGTCAACTCCGTCATTGGCCACATCAACGGCAAAGCCTGCCTCTTTCAGCCCCTTTGAAACAAAAGAGGCAATCTTTTTGTCATCTTCAACAACCAATATCCTCATGTTCAATCCGTTCACTCCGTGTGGAAGTCAGGGCTTATCCAAAATCTCCCTTATTCTTAGCGATAGCCCCTTGATATCGAAAGGTTTCTGGATAAAGCCTTTGCATCCCCGGTTCAATATTTCGGTCGCCTGACCATTGATACTATAGCCGCTTGAAAGAAGGACCTTTATGCCAGGGTCGATCTCTTTCAGTTTGTCAAAGGTCTCGCCACCACCCATATCCGGCATGATCATGTCTAAGATGACCAGGTCAGGCGCAGAGGGCACAGCGCTTAGCGTTTTGCCAACGATCTCTACTGCCTCCTTTCCGCTCCTGGCAATCAAGACCTTGTAGCCCATCATATTCAACATGTCTTCCCCAACATCAATGATTATGTCCTCATCATCTACAAGAAGAATGGTCTCGTCTCCGGTCCTGACATCTTCTCCGACCTCTGATTTCCGATCGCCGATCTCCGATTCAGTGGCAGGCAGGTAGATATTAAATGTACTCCCCTTCCCCTTTTCGCTATGAACATCGATAATACCGTCGTGGTTCTTGATAATGCCGTAAGCTGAGGCAAGCCCCAATCCGGTCCCTTTCCCTATTGCCCTTGTAGTAAAAAATGGATCAAATATTCTCTCTAAGACGTTCGCGTCTATTCCCACCCCTGTGTCGGTCACCGAAACCCTCACATACTTACCAGACGCCAAATCAAATGGTTTACCGTGCTCCTCATCAAGCATAACATTTTCCGTTTGCACAAAAAGCTCACCACCCCCTGGCATTGCCTGGGAGGCATTGACATAAAGATTTAATAAAACCTGCTCAATCTGTCCTTGATCCACATCCACTACCCAGAGATCCTTTTCATATTTTTCTTGAACCGTGATCTCTTTCTTTGTGCGGCCAAACATTTGACATTGATTCCTGATAATTTCATTCAGATCGGTTGGTTTGACCTCATATTTTCCGCCCCTGGCAAAACCAAGGAGCTGTTTTGTCAGATCCGCTCCCCTGCGAATCTGTTGTTCCATGTTTCTCAGTCTCTCATAATAGGGATTACCGGGATCCAGATTCATCAGCATCAGAGAAACGTTTCCCTGAATGCCCATGAGAAGATTGTTGAAATCATGGGCTATGCCTCCTGCTAAGGTGCCGATGGCTTCCATCTTTTTGGACTGGAGCATCTGTTCCTGGAGTTTCTTGATCTCTCTTTCCGCAAGGACGCGTTCGGTCACATCCCTGCCCGTGCCGCTGATATAGGCCTTTTCATCCCCTGGCTCGACTAACGAACTACGGTACTCAATATATATTTTGCGACCATCCTTTGCAAAATAGCCTGTAACTCCCTCATAATAGCCGTCTCTCTTAATCCGTCCCAAGTACTCGCTTGCAAACAAGGGCCTCAATTCCGGTTTCATGAAATCTGCACCACTACGTCCTATGAGTTCCCCATGATCGTACCTGAAGATCCTGCTCATTGCCGGGTTTACCGAAAGAAAGCGTCCCTCAATATCCTGGGTATAGATAAAATCGCTAATGGAATTAAACAGATCCCTGAACCTCTTTTCTGATTGTTGAAGGGTTTCCTCCCGGCCTGCCACTGCCTCTGCCATCATCCTGAAATCCCCTGACAGCTCATCAATCTCAGGATAGCTCTTTGGCTGAGAAGGGAAATCATAATCTCCTTTGGCTATCCTTTTGGCATGTGAGATTAGACGGGACAAGGGCCTTAATACCTTTTTTACCCTGAAAAGCGCCATGATCAGGGCCAAAATAACGGCTACGCCGATCCCAATCCAGAAAATGTTTCTCACTCTATTTACCGGAGCAAATGCCTGGTCAGCCATTTGAATAACCACCACAGGCCAGTCGGTCTGGGGAACAAGAGCGACACTTAAAAACACCTTTTGCCCCCCCTGCCGGACACTGTAATTCCCCTCTATACCCAGTAGGGCCTGCCGAACGCCCTCAAGTGCGGCCACATTGACGCGCTGGTAAACATTTGACCTGTCAGAATGGGCAATAAAGGTCCCGTTTCGGTCAAGCACCCCGATTTCCATAGGGCCGCTCTTCAGACGGTCTATGAAATCGCCGAGTACACCCAGATTCAAAATCCCGGCCAAAATTCCCTTTCGCAGGGGAAGGGCGATGGTCAAGGTCGGCTCCCCTGTGGCAGGTGAAATAAAGGTGGATGACCAGCAAAAATCCCTGGTCTCCTCTATTTCCTTAAAAAAGGGTTTGCCCGACAGATTGAGACCGATATAATCCCGCCGAAAAGGGACCACTTTTTTCACCATTCCCTCTTGATCGATGACCTCAATCATTTCAAAAACAGGATAGTTGGAAATAACAGATTCCAGGGAAGCTGCGAACAGATCTTCATTGTGCAGCCCCCCTCCTTCGATCATTGTCTCTATCTGTCTCAGCATGTCCTTGGGTTGACCAATGAATGCCCCTATTTCCCCACTGACAGATTTGGCCAAAAGGAAGTTTTTGCGGGTAATCTCTTTCTCTAAGTATCCGGTGAAAATATATAAGGTAATGAAACCTATTAGAATGAGAGGCACTATGGCAACGATAATGAAGTTGAAGATCAATGCATTTTTAAAGCTAAAAGAAACCTTCATTCTCTACACCTCAGATTGAAACAGTTCCTCATTAAACTTATCCGTTGCTCGCTAATTGTCCTATGCTCCCCAGTGAAGGGGCAAAAGTTATTGGCGGACATTTTCTGCAGTTTGAAACTGACCATTCTTGACAGTGATCAGGAACCGCTTGCGTTGAGGATCCCCGTATTTATCCATTTTGAAATCCCCCTGAACACCCTCAAATGTGTCCTGCTGCAGTATGGTGGCCTTTAGTTTTTGCGGATCGGCGTTTTTTGATAATGCATTGAACAGGGCAAGGGCTGCCTCATATCCATGTGCGGCAGCAAAATTTGGCGCTTCACCGAAACGTTCTTCAAATCGTTTCCTGAATTCCAGGTAGGTTTTCTGCCGGCTTTCCCTGTTGAACAATTGAGAGAAAGCAACACCCTCCACTGCAGGCCCGCCGCCATGTATGAAGTCGGCTGTCATGGCCCAGCCGCATGAAATGATAGGGACCTTTGAGCCCGCCATTCTGATTCGCTGGGAGATCATGGCCGCATCAGGACCACCTGTCACTATTAGCACCCCGTCAGGATCAGGCTTAAGTAATAAATCGACTAATTCCACAAAACCCACATCCTTTCCTGATGTAAAGGTATCTACATGTATGACCTTTCCCCCAAGGCCTTCGAACTCGTCTCTGAAATTGTTGAGATACCCTTCTGTATAGGCACGATTGGAAAGATCATAGATGGCGGCCATCTTTTTCAGACCCATGACTTTGAATGCCTGAGTCGCCAGGTGATCTGTCTCTGATTTATTGGGAGGCATCATCCTGATAAAATAGTCATCAATACCTGTCACCTTATTGGTGCTGGTAGTGGGACTGATCATTAAAACCTTCTCTTTGTTGATAAACGGCAGTACGGCCATGGACATGGTGCTGGTCATATGTCCTATGATGGCCACCACACCCTCATCGACCAGCTCCCGGTCAACCTTGAGGGCCTCCTTTGGATCCTGCCTGTCATCCTTTGTGATAAGCTCAACAGGTCGTCCATTGATACCGCCTCTGCTGTTTATCTCCTCCACAGCCAATATCAAACCGTTCCGGCCCGCTGTTCCCAGGTCAGAAAGTCTGCCGGTCAGGCCTCCCACAAAGCCCACCTTGACAGGATTCTCCTTTTTTTCGCACCCTATCGCTGCAGATATGAGGATAGAAAGGATGAATACTGCCAATCCATATAAGGGGGATTTTGCTGAAAGGTACTTTGGTCTTTTTTCCATAAAAGCCTCCTGTTCAGACAAACCGACTATAATAAAATTGCCCTCATTTTTTGGAATGCGTCATTACGATTAATATTTGAAAAAGGCGCAAAATTCACAAAAATTGAAATTGGACTTTTTACAAGACCATCAACTTTGCGATAACCGATTTTATTGGAAACTATTGACGCTGTGGTAAAACTACCCTACATTACGTGAAACTGCAACTTATTTCATTCCTGAAAGGCGCTCCCTATGCCGGAAGAATCCCCTGACCATGGGTGGCCGAGGATTAGTTGAGGGCGAATTCGAAGCTGAAGGCTTCTGAATATGCGGTGCCTGTGTTGGGTTGATTTTTTTTTGTGATATGCGGCCCAGAAAAATCATGAGTGCGAAAGTGAAGCGTTTCTGATATAATAGTTGCAGAAGGAAGGCTGGAATGGAATTTGAGTGGGACCCGAAAAAAGCTAGCGCAAATGTCCGAAAAGAGGAAGGTTAAAGAATCTGACGCAAACGTTTATTTAGTGCCTGAACGAAAACTAAGATTTTTTGTCAAGGCCAAGGAAGATCAAAATTTTAACCGCAGGAATACATTTAGTATTTTGAGGATTAAAATATTTTTCTGACGCAGAGATTGGCGAAAAAGACAGTTTTCGTTCGCGCACTATTTATTGTTCTTGCTTCAATATTGCCATTTTTGTTAGAATTAGCCCATTTGATTTCGTGAAAAACTGATATTGCATGAGCGGCTTGCTTCTGTTGGTCTCTATTCTGCTTTTTATCTTTCAAGTTGTTCAAAAAACCTGAAAGATATTCCCTTTTTGATGGCTCAAAGCGGTATTTATGGCAAGAATCCAAATAGTACCTCAACCATTTTATGTCCCGGCAAGAGCTATATAGGACTTATCCGGAACTGTATACTAACGTTGCGCACTAAGGATTATCAGAAGGATGGATCACATGGACACACTTCCACCACTCAACAAGAAGTTCATTTCCGTTTCGTCACTCAACGATATCGAAGAAGAGAAAAAGTTCTGGCTTTCAAAAGGAGCAATAGAACGGATTCAAGCTATTGAGCTGAACCGAAGGATGGTCTATGGCCGAGATCGAATTACATCCAGACTTCAAAGATTTCTTGAGACTTCTGAATTCTCACGCGGTTGAGTACATGCTTGTTGGTGGCTATGCCGTAGGGTGCCACGGTTATCCCCGTGCGACCGGAGATATGGACGTCTGGATTGCGGTGAGCGAATCGCCAAAGAAAACAATTATAGACTCATAGATTGAGTTAATTTCTTAGTGATGGACATCCCCCAACACACGCTGAAGGATTTATCAGAGAGACTGAAGTCAGAATATGGCAGGAATTTCGAAGCATGAGTTCTATTTTGGATATTGACTTGGACTTTTTTAATTTGCTCGAAAATCCCGAACAACGACTTCAGGAATTATTAGAATGGGGAGATTGCCCTATCGCTTTCGTTGTTGAAAAACATCACAAAGCTTATTCTCGCTGGAAAGATCGTGTTAGAAGGGGGACACTGGCACAACCTGCTCATATTTTGCACGTTGACGAACATCACGACATGATGGACGAAAATAAAAATACGAATATTGCTAATTTCATGTATCACACAATGCGAACCTGGGAATTTTGCCGGGTACACTGGATGGTAGACACCCCTATTGATTCCCCTGAAATGTGGCTTTACGATGATGTTTGGCAATCATTTTCCCAAAGATTTAGCATTGGCCCCTCCATCCCCCATGGATGGCCTAAGCCGGATATAGTTTCGATTTGCACAAGTCCTGAATTTATCAATACCGATTTGCTTCAACGACTTTTAAATACCGCTGGAAACTTCATGATACCAAAGCAGAAAGCTGACACAATAAAGGTATCCACACCATGAAGATTCGATTCTAATCGATTCGGAAACTGGACAGCCGCATATATACAATCATGGGATTCGAGAAGATGAAGTGGAGGACGTGTTGGAAAAACCAGGTGAAGACCGTCCTGGCAGAGAAGGGTCTCGCGTGGCTATTGGAAAAACTAACTCAGGAAGATATCTTCGTGTAATTTATGTCCCGGACCCAATACCGGAAAGCGCCTTTGTTATTACTACATACGATTTGATTGGAAAACCATTAAAGGCATATCGACGATGTCGAAGGAGGAAAACTAAATGACCAAAAAGACAAATTTTCCACCAGGATGGGATGAATCTCGCGTAAAACGAGTGCTTGAACATTATGAATCCCAATCTGAATATGAAGCTCTTGCCGAGGATGAAGCAGCTTATGAAAACTCCAATCAGACTTTCATGGAAATCCCTAATGAATTGGTACCGGTAGTTCGTGAACTTATAGCCAAAAAAACCATGTCAACACCAAATGTTTGAGCAAAGATAGTCGCTTCAGCAGAGACGGGTCAGGGCTGCTGTTGACTGTTTCGCTCTGAAACGACGTGTGAGCAGGTTATTGAAATAATGAAAAGAGAATGTCCGACAAGC
>Ga0307424_1000183_pt1 | contig 31706 bp, 29 predicted proteins | sample SalMarWE160320MG_FD_202157 | JGI IMG/M metagenome (GOLD analysis project Ga0307424, IMG submission 202157) | Salt marsh sediment microbial communities from the Plum Island Ecosystem LTER, Massachusetts, United States - WE1603-20 | ecosystem: Environmental > Aquatic > Marine > Intertidal zone >... | reverse complement strand
GGCGGCTCAGCGTCTCGGGCTGCACGGGGATGAGGAGGTGGGTCGCAGCTGTGAGCGCGTTGATCGTGAGTAGACCGAGCGACGGTGGGCAGTCGATGAGCACGAGATCGTACTCCGATCGGAGCGGCTTCAGCGCACGCTCCAGCACGTGCTCGCGTCCGGTCTTTGTGAGCAGGTGGATCTCCGAACCTGCGAGGTCGATGGTCGACGGGAGGAGGTCGGGTCCGTCCCGCTCCATCCGGGCCTTGCCGGCGGTCGTCCGTTCGAGCATCACGTCGTGGACGGACAAAACGAGCTCGTCGGCGTCGATTCCCATTGCGTACGTGAGACAGGACTGTGGATCCAGGTCCACGAGCAAGACGTGGATGCCGCGCTCCTCGAACGCCTCACCGAGCGTCTGGACCGAGGTGGTCTTGGCGACTCCGCCCTTCTGGTTGGCGACCGCGACGATCGTCATGAGATGAGTGTAGGTGGTGGCTACTTCCGGTACACCGACACGTGGCTGCCGCTCGACGATGTGAACGGGCTACGATCCCAGCCGGCCCACCGGTGCTCCAGCTCGAGCCCCGCGAGCCTCCCCATGAGGTCGAGTTCGGACGGGTACGCGTACCTGACCGACACCGGGTAGAGGTTGATGGAGTCTCCGGTCACGATCATGTGCTGGGAGTCGACCCTCTGAGCGGCCTTGTCATGGATGCTCGCGTCGAGTCTGATCGAGTCGGCTCCGATGTTGGTGACGTTGGTTCGCTGTCCCCTGTTGAACCGGCTGAGGTCAGGGACGAAGGCCTCGATCACGAACCGGCCGCCGGACTCCAGATGCGAGGCGACATTCGCGAAGCACCTGATCTGGTCCTCCTGGGTGAGGAGACCGAAGAACGTGTTGAACACGATGTAGATGAGCGAGTACCTACCCGCCACGTCGACGTCGGCGAAGTCCCCGATCGTGACAGGGATCGCGTCGGTCTTGACGGTGAGTCGCTCGACCATCGCTCGGGATGCGTCAATACCTTCGACCGGCACCCCTGTCTCGGAGAGCGGAATTGCCACCCGTCCAGTTCCGATGGCGAGTTCCAGTACCTGGCCGCCATGCGCGAGCTCATTCAGCATCTCGACGGCGCCGGACGGGTCCATGTCACCGTAGAGCTCGTCGTAGACGTCGGCGATCCGATCACCGTACGTGGAAGCTCCGTACTCCTCCATGGAGGCATTCTGCCAGGAGGACCGGGTTCAGGGTGGGTACGCTGCGCGGTGTGGCGAACGCGCGTGCCGGCATCGTGGCAGTGCTGGGGGTTCTCGCGACCGCGTGTACCACCACCGTCGTGACCACACCTCCGGTGGCGACGATCGCCCCGACTGAAGCGGGCACCGCAGCCGCCACTTCGACCACCGCTCCGATCGTCCTCACCACCACGACTCTGCCTACCTTCCAGGCGGAGATTCTCGAGATCGACGGCGCAACCGCTGCCCGCATGACCTTCTCGTGGCACGAGGGGTGTCCGGTCGAGCTGGAGCAGCTCCGGCTCCTGCGGCTCTCCTACCACGACTTCGACAGGAACGTTCGGACGGGTGAGCTGGTTGTGAATGCCGATGTCGCCGACAACGTGGTTGCGGTGTTCTCGGAGGCGTTCGATGCAGAGTTTCCGATCGAGCGGATGGAGCTCATCGATGTCTACGAAGGTGATGACGAGGCTTCGATGCGAGCGGACAACACCTCGGCGTTCAACTGCCGGTACGTTTCGGGAACCGGGACCTGGTCGGAGCATGCCTACGGGAGGGCGATCGACATCAACCCGTTCTTCAACCCGTGGGTTCGTGGATCGACCGTCGATCCGCCCGAGGCCGAGCGTTACGCCGATCGGACGCTTCAGGTCCCCGGCATGATCCACGACGGTGACTTGGTTGTGCGGGCCTTCGCGTCCATCGGGTGGACGTGGGGTGGTACCTGGTCGTCGTCGAAGGACTATCAGCACTTCTCGTCTACCGGGCGGTGAACCGACCCGCAGTAGGTGGCACCCGGTTCGGTAGCATGGCGAGCGACATCGCAGCACCGCGCTGCACACAAGGAGTTGATCACGATGACGAAGTGGGTCTACGCGTTCGGCGAGGTTGCCGAGGCAGAGAAGTACACGGGCTCGTGGGACGGGGTCCGCGGGCTGCTCGGGGGCAAGGGTGCCAACCTCGCTGAGATGGCGCGAATCGGTGTGCCGGTTCCTCCGGGCTTCACCATCACCACCGAAGCTTGCAACGCCTACCTGGCAGCGGGCGAGTCGTTCCCAACGGGAATGTGGGACGAGGCCCTCGCCGCCCTTCACGCCGTGGAGGCCGAAACAGGCAAGACGTTCGGTGACGCCGACAACCCGCTGCTCGTTTCCTGTCGTTCCGGAGCCAAGTTCTCGATGCCGGGCATGATGGACACCGTCCTCAACATCGGCATGAACGACGAGGTCGTCGAGGGCGTCGCCAAGCTCTCCGGCGACAAGCGCTTCGCCTACGACTCGTACCGTCGCCTCGTCCAGATGTTTGGAAGCGTCGTCCTCGACGTCTCGGACGAGCCGTTCGAAGAGGTGCTGACGAAGTACCGGAAGCAGTTCGGAGTCTCCAACGACGCCGAACTTCCACCAGAGGCACTCGCCGACATCGTCGAGGATTTCAAGAAGATCGTCAAGGCCGAGGCAGGGATCGACTTCCCGCAGGACCCCTATCAGCAGCTCGAGCTCGCCACGGAAGCAGTGTTCAAGTCGTGGAACAGCCCCCGCGCGTTCGCGTACCGGAAGGCAGCCCACATCGCCGATGACCTCGGGACCGCCGTCAACATCGTGACGATGGTGTTCGGCAACATGGGCAGCGACTCCGCGACAGGTGTCGCGATGTCCCGCAACGCCACCACCGGCGAGAAGCAGATCGAAGGCGACTACCTGGTCAACGCGCAGGGCGAGGACGTCGTGGCGGGTATTCGTGTCACCGACCCGGTGAAGAATCTCGGTGACGACATGCCAGAGATCTGGCATCAGTTCACCGACATTGCCACGAAGCTCGAACAGCACTACCGAAACATGCAGGACATGGAGTTCACGATCGAGCGTGGCAAGCTGTGGCTCCTTCAGACGCGTGACGGCAAGCGCACAGCGCAGGCGGCGGTGAGAATCGCCGTCGATCAGTGCGAAGAAGGCCTCATCGACAAAAAGGAAGCCGTGGGACGTGTGTCACCCGAGCAGGTCGACTTCTTCCTCCACCCCCAGTTCGAGAATCAGTCGCGTGCGAAGGCAACGGAAGAAGGAGCCCTCGTCGCCAAGGGGCTCAACGTGTCACCCGGTGCAGCGGTCGGAGTCGTCGCCTTCGACGCCGACCTGGCCCAGACGTGGGCGATCGACGAGGGCAAGGACGTCATCATGGTGCGTCCCGAGACCAAGCCGGATGACGTTCACGGCATGCTCGCGGCGAAAGGCATCCTGACCAGCAGAGGCGGACGTACTTCGCACGCGGCGCTGGTGGCACGTCAGTTCGGCAAGCCGGCCGTCGTGGGTGTGTCCGAACTGGATATCGATATGGAAGCCAGGGTCATGAAGGTCGCAGGCAAGACGATCACACAGGGCGACTGGATGTCGATCGATGGGACGACCGGCGACGTGTTCGTCGGCCGTCTCGACACGAAGATACCCGACATCTCCGACCCGTCACTGATGAAGCTCCTCGGCTGGGCCGACGAGATTCGCCGGCTCCAGGTGTGGACCAACGCCGATTACCCCCGTGACGCCGAACGAGCCCGCTCCTACGGAGCGCAGGGCATCGGCTTGTGCCGCACCGAGCACATGTTCTTCCAGTCCGAACGGCTGCCGCACGTGCAGCAGATGATCATCGCCGAAACCCCCGAGGAACGGGAAGGCCCACTCGCGGTTCTTCTTCCGTTCCAGCGGGAGGACTTCGCCGGCCTGTTCAGGGCGATGGACGGTCTGCCGGTCATCATCAGGCTCATCGACCCGCCGCTGCACGAGTTCTTGCCGAGTCACGAGGATCTCGTCGCCGACATCGCCGAGCTTCGGGCCGGCGAGGGCTCTGCGGCCGAGATTGCCGAAAAGGAACGGATGCTCGAGCGCTCCGAGGCGCTGCGGGAAGCCAACCCCATGTTGGGACTCCGCGGTGTCCGACTCGGCATCGAATTCCCTGAACTCACGAGGATGCAGGTCCGGGCCATCTTCGAGGCAGCGATTCTGGTCAAGAAGGAGGGCGTCGACCCTCACCCCGAGGTGATGATCCCGCTGACGAGCCACGTCAACGAGTTGAAGCGGCAGCGCGATGTACTCGAGGCCGAAGCCAAGAAGGTGATGGAAGAACAGGGGATGACTGTCGACTACAAGTTCGGCACGATGATCGAGATCCCGAGAGCGGCTTTGACTGCCGATGAAATGGCCGAGTACGCCGAGTTCTTCTCGTTCGGCACCAACGACCTGACCCAGACGACGTTCGGGATCAGCCGTGACGATGCCGAAACCGGGTTCCTCCTCGACTACCTGGAACAGGGGATCCTGCCTGCGAACCCGTTCGCCAGCCTCGACGAGGCGGGCGTTGGCAAGCTCATGAGGATCGCCGTGGAGGGAGGTCGCTCGACCAGGCCGGACCTCGAGGTTGGCATCTGTGGAGAGCACGGCGGTGATCCATCGTCGATCGATCTGTGTCACCGGCTCGACCTGAACTACGTGAGCTGCTCGCCGTTCCGGGTACCGGTCGCCCGCCTGGCTGCTGCCCACGCCGCCATCCGCAACGCGTAGACACCATGAGAGGGGGGCTCGAGCCCCCCTCTCACCACTACGGTCCCACGCGGTGGGGTCATTGGCCTCCGCCGCCCGAGCCGCCGTTGCCGCCGTTGCCGCCGTTGCCGCCGTTGCCGCCGCTGTCGTCACCGCCGTGATGGCCGTCGCCCGAGCCGGGCGCCATGGTCGACGGCACCATCGTGGTGGTCGTCGAGTCGGGGGCTTCGCTCGGCTGGTTCATCATCTCACGGGTGGTCTCCCTGACCTGCTCGGCGGTTTCGGTGACCTGGTTCACCTGCTGCTGCTCCATCTGACGGGTCATGATGCGCAGCATCTCGGTCAGGTCGTCCCGGTACTGCTCAGACGTCTGTGTCCGAGTCTGCACCTGCACGGCGGCCTGCTCGAGGGCCTCCGCGGCCGGTCCATAGCCATCGCGCAGTTGTCCGATCGCAGTTCCTGCGAGTTCGAGACCCTGGAAAACGCGATCGCGGACGACGAGGTGTTCCGCCTCTTGGAGCCGCTCCTGAGTCCCGCCGTCGAACAGGCCGACCCTCTCCATGAAGGTATCGACCTTGTAGAGCGGGTCGCCGGGTGCGGCCGAGTTGGCAACGACCCCAACTCCACCTGTGACGGCGGCGAGCGCGACAGACGCCGCGAGGACCTTTGCGACGATTGCGGTAATGAAGCTTCCGAACACGGTACGTCTCCTCCATCGATAGCGTCGGGAAACCCGGCTGTGTGCCGGGGCGAGACGGACAGCGTTCGCGGTCGCGGCAATCTGAGCCGTCGACGTGGTCTGTTCGACAGACTCGGCGGTCCGGAGCCGTGCGAGGTAGTCGCCGACAGGGCTCTGGGGAGCCGTCCCGTCGATGATCGCTTCGGCCTCTTCGTCGCTGAGTCTGTGAAATCTCTCCATCTCACCCCCGTTACCGTCGAACGAGCTCATAGGGGTACGACCAGTCTTCTGCGAAGCGCGTCCAGGCCTCGACGCTGAAGTGCCTTCACCGCTCCGGGACGCTTGCGAAGGATCACTGCGATCTCGGGAACGGTCAGACCGGCGATGATGCGCAGTGTCAACACGTCGCGTTGGGCAGGAGACAGCTCCTGAATCAACGCATACGTCTCGTCGGTTGCGAGACTGGTGTCGACTTCGTCTTCGACCGAGGGTGCTGGGTCGGCGACGGACTCCATCTGATCGTCGGTCGGGTACTCGCGTCGGCGGGACCATCGGCGCCGCTCGTCGATCACTCTGTGGTGAGCGATCATGAACACCCACGATCGGAACGCAGCTTCGTCTCCTTCGAATGTGGGGATGTTGCGAGCCAGTTGGAGGAACACGTCGCCCAACCGGTCCTCCGGTTCGGTGGACCCTTGTGCCCGAAGGTATCCGAGCACCTGTCCGGCCAGGTCGCGATAGAGGGCGGTCCACGCCCAGTCGGCGCCCGTCTTCGCGGCGTCAAGTGTGGAGTCGAACCCAGGTCCGATCATGCGATCATGCGGTCCACACTGGCGTTACCGCACACATTCCCTCGAAGGGTACGGGCTCAGAAGCCGACATGAACACCCAGCGCGGTGAACAGCACAACCATCATCCCTACCCCCATCTGCGTCCAGCCGACCCTCTTGGCGGGGACCGGTGGTCGATGCAGCGAGATGACCGACGTCACCGCCAGCAGCACCATTGCGGCGACCGACGACCAAGGCGCGGCGTTCGCCAGCGCCAACGCGAGCGTCGCGAGGATCGCCGCCATCTGCATCCACACGATCGGTCCGTGCGGAACATCTTTGGACTTGAATCGGCGGACCATCCCGCGCGCAAGGAAGATGGCCGCCACGTCACGCGCCGCAAGCACACCCCACAGCCCGAACGAGGGGACCCAGTCCCAGCCTGCACCCATGGTGATCGCGGCGACGGCCGAGCCCATGGCGACCGCCCCACACAGTTGGGGGAGCAGTCCACGGTTCTGGCTGTGCGCGTCGGCACGAAGTGATACGGCAGCCAATGGTGCAGCAACCAGCAGCGGCCACCAAAACGGACCGCGATGAGTGACGAACGCGCCGATGGCGCCGGCGAGCGCGACGAGCACGTAGAGGGCCGCGGCGGTGAGTGCCGCACTCGACCGTTCGAGCCAGCGTCGGCGCACGAGGTCGGTGGCAACGAGCTTCACCGGGCGTCGTGCGAGGAAGGCGGCGGTCGCTGCCACTCCGAGTTCCCACCCTGTGGCCGTCGAAGCCACCAGCAGACCGAGCAGGATCGGCTCGAGAGTGAAACCCCACCCGCCATGCTCCGTCGGGAACGCGACCGACCTGAGTTTCACTGTGCGGCCTCCACGAGCGACCGTACGAAGCATCCGTCGTAGTGGTCGTTGACCATGCCGACCGCCTGCATGAACGCGTAGAGGATCGTCGGTCCGACGAATCGGAACCCCCTCGACCTCAGATCCTCGCTCAGCGCAACGGACTCGGCGGTCTGTGCCGGCACGTCGCCGATCGGGGCGAGAAGGCGTGGCGGTTTGAAGCGATCGAGGTAGTCGGCGAGTGATCCGAACTCGACGATGAGTTGACGGGCAAGACGCGCGTTGGAGATCGTCGCTTCGATCTTGCCGCGATGGCGCACGATCTCCGCATTGGCGAGGAGGCGGTCCACGTCCCGGTCTCCATAGGCGGCGACGGTGTCGATGTCGAAACCATCGAACGCATCCCGGAATGCCTCCCGTTTGCGCAAGATCGTGATCCACGCAAGACCCGCTTGGAACGCGTCGAGGGAGAGCTTCTGAAAGAGCAGCGTGTCGTCGCGGACCGGGAATCCCCACTCGGTGTCGTGGTACGAGACGTACAGCGGGTCGTCGCCCGGCCACCAACATCGCGTGAGGCCGTCTGGCCCGGTCCGGAGAGCCGCATTCATGGAGCTGAGATCATACGCAGTATCGGATGCCGCGCACTCATCCTGTCAAGTTTTGGCGGCGCGCGGCCGATACTGCTGGCGTGATGAACAAGATCCTGGTGATCGAGGACGAGCCGTCCAACTCGATGCTCGCGGAGGTCAGTCTCCGAAGGCTGGGGTGTCAGATCATTGTCAAGGCAAACGGACTCAGCGGGCTCGATCGGGCGAGGCAAGGCGACGTCGATCTCGTCATCCTCGACATCGCCCTGCCCGGAGTGGGTGGCTGGGAGATCCTCGATGCCCTGAGGAGTGACCAGGTGACCGCCAGGATGCCGGTATTGGTGGTGACGGCGCACGCCGGCGAAGAGTCGATGGGGCGCGCGTACAGGGGTGGCGCAGACGCCTACCTCGAAAAGCCCTATCTCCCCGAGAACCTCAGACGTACGGTCGAGATGCTCCTCGGCAGGTTGCCGGCCCCCGAACCTTCCTAGTAGCGCCCGCCGTGTTCCCCGATTCTCGGGAGGACGATCACATGGGCCTTCCGCTCTCCCGAAGATGTGCTGGAGTCTGGCCCGTGCCGTGCATCGCTCACCCCTATGGTGTCAGCCGTCCTCGGCTCTCAGGAACGACTCCAGGTCGGCTCGGAGGCGCTCTCGGGACGGTCGGTGAACGTACATCATGTGTCCCGCTTCGTACCGGCGTTCGGTGATCCGGTCGGTGTCCCGCAAGCCGAGGTGATGAATCGTGTAGTCGGTCGCGTAGTAGGGGGTGGCTATGTCGAAGTAGCCGGATGCCACGAAGACGCGCATGTGAGGGTTGCGGGCCATCGTCGAACGCAGGGCTTCTGAGACGTCGACGTACGCATTCTGGAAATCCTCATAGTTCCAGTCCTTCCCCACGTCAGGGTTGAGGATCTCATACGGCAGGTCGCTCTCATACCCGAGCTCGCGTCGAACGTAGTCATTGAACATCGCCGCGTATGACCCGAGTGTTGCATCGATGCTTGGATCGTTCTCGAGCATGGAACCGACGAGATAGCGATCGATTCCCTTGTAGCGGCTGTCGATGCGGCCGATGGTGTAGCCGTCCCCACGGAGGAGTTCCTTGAGGAAGTGGAACTTCTCGATCCGCAAATCGGAGCGCTCGACGAATTCAGGTGAGAGACCTGTGAGTCTCGCGATCTGAGCTGCGGTGCGGGATCGTTCCTCCTCGGGGAGGCGATCCCCCTGCCATAGGGCCGCCATGTAGTCACCAGATGCGAAGGCTTCCGCCGTTGTGAGCACATCCGTCAAAGGAAGGGCCTGCAGCTCGTCGTCGAGCTTGTGGTGGTACCAGGCGGCAGCTGCGTATGAAGGGAGGTACAGGATGTAGGGGAGATCGTTGCCTCGATGAAAACCCCGACTCTTCTTGTCGAGGGCGAGCGTCTGGAAGTTGAGCACGGACGAGATCAGAATGACACCGTTGAGGTACATGCCGTAGCGCTCGAGAAGGTGATGAGCGAGTCCGGCAGACCGGGTTGTTCCGTAGCTCTCGCCGATCAGGTACTTCGGAGAAGCCCACCTCCCGAACCGGTTCAGATAGAGACGAATGAAGCTGCCCACCGTCTCGATGTCGCGAGTGAAGTGGTGAAACGATGACGCCTCCTTGCCAGGGATTGCCCTGGTGAAGCCGGTCGACACGGGATCGATGAACACGAGGTCTGCAACATCGAGGATCGATTCATCGTTTGCCACCAGTCGTCCCGGAGGTGGAGTCTGGTTGCCTTCGTCATCCAGGTAGACGCGTCGTGGACCGAGAAGGCCGAGGTGGAGCCACACGGATGCCGAGCCGGGGCCACCGTTGAACGCGAAGATGATGGGACGTTCCGACGGGTCCGCGACCTCGTCGCGTGTATAGGAGACGAAGAAGAACGACGCCTTCTTCTCGCCTTCCTCCTCGGTGAGGAGGAAGCGTCCCGCTGTGGCCGTGTAGTCGAACGTCTTCCCGCCGATGGTGGCGCTGTGGGCGCTTTCCGAGACGTGCTCCTCGAAGTGCGGAGGGGTGGGGGTCGGCTCTTCCTTGGGGGATTGTTCGGTAGTCACCGGGCCAGGCTACAGGCGTGAACTCTCAACGTTTCCGAAACTCGCATCGAAACACGAGACAAACACGCATCATTCACATACGCTCGAAGCTTATGAAACGAAGATATGCCGCCCTCGCAGGTGTCGCTGCAGCCGCCGCAGCCGTCGGATTCGGGGAACTGATCGGGGGAATCGTCCCCGGTGGCTCCTCGCTCGTGCTGGCCGTCGGTTCTCGGGTGATCGACGCGGCACCACCATTCGTGAAAGACTTCGCCGTGTCGACGCTCGGGACCGCCGACAAGCCCGCGCTGATCATCGGTGTGATCGTGTTCACGCTGCTCCTCGGAGCGCTCTTCGGTGTCTTGGCTGCACGCAGACGATGGCTTGGCGCGGCCGGATTCGCACTTCTCGGTGTGGTCGGTGGTCTCGCGATCGCAACGACCGAGTCGGCCTGGGCTGCGATTCTGGTGGCCGGTGTCGCGTTCGTAGCGGGAGTCGGAACCTTGTTGCTGTTGCTGCGAACCGGTGCCGGTATCGTCGACGGGGGACGGCGGGCGTTTCTGCGACAGGCCGGTTCACTCGTCGCGTTGGGTGGATTCGCCGCCATCGCCGGCCGCGCGCTCGTGCAGGCAGCCGCGACGACCGGCGCGCGGAACGACGTGGTTCTGCAGCCTCCCGTCACCCGGCCGGAGGCCCTGACGGCATCGCTCGACGTCCCGGGGATCTCGCCACAGTACGTTCCCAATCCGGACTTCTATCGGATCGATACGTCGCTGTCCGCCCCGAAGGTGAACGTCGATACGTGGAAGCTGTCGATCACCGGCATGGTCGATCATCCTCTCGAGTTCACGTTCGATGAACTGCTGGCCATGCCGATGGTTGAGCGGGACGTGACACTCTCATGTGTTTCCAACGAAGTCGGTGGTGACCTTGTCGGCAACGCCCGCTGGCAGGGTGTCGTGCTGTCCGACCTGCTCGACCAAGCGGGTGTCCAAGATGGCGCGACGCAGATCGTTGGCCGCTCCGTCGATGACTTCACCGTTGGCTTCCCCACGCAACTCGCGTTCGACGGTCGTACCGCCCTCGTCGCGATAGGGATGAACGGGGAACCGCTTCCGATCGATCACGGCTTCCCCGCTCGGCTGGTCGTTGCAGGTCTCTATGGGTACGTGTCGGCGACCAAGTGGCTGAGTGAGATCGAACTGACCACCCTCGAGGCGTTCGACGCCTATTGGGTGCCGCGAGGCTGGGCGAAGCAGGCGCCGATCAAGACCGAATCCCGGATCGACGTTCCCGCACCTGGGCGAAGGGTCACAGCAGGAACAACGCCGATCGCGGGGGTCGCGTGGGCGCCGACCCGCGGGATCTCGAAGGTGGAGGTTCAGGTCGACGACGGATCGTGGCGGACCGCCCGACTCGGGGCTGAGGACGGTACCGAGGCGTGGCGGCAGTGGGTGCTCGACTGGGACGCGACTGTGGGCACGCACACGATCACCGTGCGGGCAACTGACGGTAGCGGCGCCCTTCAGCTCGAGGAGCGGTTCCCACCGCGGCCCGACGGCGCGACCGGATGGCACTCGGTCACCGTCAACGTCGTCAATGCGTGATCAGAACTGGTCAGGCGTCAACGCAGCCAGTGGTTCCGAGCCGGCCGTGATGGCTCCGATCAGCGCCGTGTCCTGGGGGAGGAGCTGCTCGGCGTAGAACTTCGCTGTGACGATCTTCGCCTCCAGGAACTCTTTGTTGTCGGCGCCCTCGTCGAGGAGAGCGGACGCAGCCAGTGCCTGTTTCGCGAGATAGAAAGCTCCCAAGGTCGACCCGAACATTCTCAGGTACGGGGTCGCCCCGGCCAGCGCCTGGTTCGGGTCCTGCATGCCGTTGACGGCCAGCCAGCCGGTCGCCTGTTCGAAGACGGCCACCCCTTTGGCGAGATTGGAACGGATCCCCTCAAAACGGGCTCCGGCCTTCTCGAGGTCCGCGTCGATTGCCTTCATGTCTGCGATCAGCCCCATGATCGGAGCACCATTGCCCGACGGGAGCTTGCGTCCGACGAGATCGATCGCCTGGATGCCGTTCGTGCCCTCGTAGATCGTGCCGATCCTTGCGTCCCGGTAGTACTGAGGGATGCCGCTTTCTTCGATGAAACCCATCCCGCCATACACCTGTGATGCGATGCCCGTGATCTCAACACCCATGTCGGTGAGCCAGGCTTTGGTGATCGGGGTGAGGAGCTCTGCGAACAGCTGCTGAGCCTTACGCACCGACTCGTCGGGGTGACCCAGTCCGAGGTCGAACGCGTACGCGTTGGACAATTCGATCGCGCGCATCGCATCCAGCTTGGCCTTCATCGTCATGAGCATCCTGCGCACGTCGGGGTGCTCGATGATCGGCACCGATTCGGTTCTCGGAGCGCCGACGGGACGGCCCTGGAGTCGCTCCTGCGCATACTGGACGGCGTTCTGATAGGCGACTTCGCCGATGGCCGTGCCGCTGATCCCGACCTCGATGCGTGCGGCGTTCATCATCGTGAACATGTACTGCATGCCGTGGTGCTCTTCGCCGATGAGGTAGCCGACCGCACCCTCTCCCTCGTCTCCATACGCCAACACACAGGTCGAGGAAGCGCGGATCCCCATCTTGTGCTCGATCGATACCACCTTGACGTCGTTGCGCTCACCGAGCGACCCATCGGGATTGATGAGGAACTTCGGGACGACGAACAGGCTGATCCCCCTCGTTCCGGGAGGCGAGTCCGGTGTCCTTGCGAGCACCAGGTGGATGATGTTCTCCGTGATGTCCTGGTCACCCCACGAGATGAAGACCTTCGTGCCGGTGATCCGGTAGGTTCCGTCCTCCTGACGGACGGCCTTGGTCGTCAGAGCACCGACATCAGAACCGGCCTGCGCTTCGGTCAGGTTCATGGTGCCGCCCCACTCGCCTGACACGAGCTTCGGTACGTACGTGGCGATCTGTTCCTCTGAGCCGTGCTCGATGATGGCGTGCGCGGTGCCCTGAGTGAGTCCAAGAACCATGGACAGGCTCGCGTTGACGGAGTCGAGGATCTCGGTGATCGCCGCCATCACGACCTGTGGCATCTGGCCACCGCCGTAGGTCTGATCTGTGGGAACACCCACCCAGCCGTTCTGGGCTGCCAGGCGGTAGGCCTCCTTGAAGCCCTCCGGCGTCACGACGGCGCCGTCAACGAGCTTGGAACCGACCTCGTCGCCGGTCTTGTTGAGCGGAAACCACTGCTCTGTGAAGAACTTTCCTGCTTCTCCAAGCACTGCATCGATCAGATCGGCGTCGAGCTCCGAGTACCGGTCGAACGAGACGAGGAGGTCGAGGTCGAGAAGGTGGTTGAGTGCGAATCTGAACTCGTCGAGAGGGGGGGCGTACTGCGTCATCAGGTCCCTTTCATGGATCCGTCCAGATGGTTAACCATTGTTTGCAGTATCGCGCCAACTGCTTGCACCTGCAAGCTATCCGCCGGAATGGCTCGCCGATATTCCGCCGGTTTCGGATGTACCGATCGGTAGGCTTCGTCTCCCGATGATTCGTCGCTACCTTTCGCTGCTCGTTGACTACCTGCGCCCCCAGCGCGGTCGAGTCGTCGCGCTCGCCCTCCTCCTTGTCGCAGGTATCGGCTTCCAACTCATCAACCCGCAAATCGTTCGACGGTTCATCGACGGAGCGACCTCGGGAGCTGCACACTCGAAGCTGGTGACCCTCGCCGTGGTGTTCATGGTGCTTGCGGTGGCCCAGCAGCTGTTCTCCGTCGTAGCCACCTACCTGGCGGAAACCGTGGGCTGGTTGGCGACCAACGAGCTGCGCGGTGATCTTGCCTTCCATCTCCTGCACCTGGACATGGGGTTCCACAAGACGCGGACGCCGGGTGAGCTCATCGAGCGCATCGACGGTGATATCACCGCCCTGTCGAACTTCTTCTCCCAGTTCGTCATCCACGTGGTTGCCAATCTCGTGTTGCTGGTCGGAATCCTCGTCCTGCTGCTCGTCGAGAACCTGTGGATCGGCTCCGGCATCTCGCTGTTCGCCGTTGCCGCGCTCGCCGGGATGATGGGTATTCAGTCGATCGCCATGCCGTGGTGGAAACGCGTTCGCCAGAAGAGCGCGGAGTTCTACGGGTTCCTGGGTGAGCAACTCGGAGGAACCGAAGACGTGCGCGCCAACGGTGGCGTACCGTTCGTCGTGTCCAGATTCACCGATCATGTCCGAGAGTGGCTGCCCGCATCGGTGCGGGGTTTCATGGGGTGGGCGCACCTCTGGTCCACCAACATCGTGCTGTTCTCGGCACTGACGTCTCTCGTCTACTGGCTTGGGTCGAGGTTCTTCGGCAACGGGGTCCTGACGATCGGGTCCGTCTACCTGGTGTTCTCCTACAGCGAATTGATGCGCCAGCCGATGGATCGCATCCGAACCCAGATGCAGGACCTCCAGAAGGCCGCTGCGGCGTTGACCAGAGTGGAGTCACTCCTCGCACTCGACTCGAAGCTCTCCTCGGACGGGGTGCACGAGCTGCCTGACGGCGCACTTTCGGTCACCTTCGATGGTGTGACCTTCGCATACCAGGACGGTGACGGCGACGGAAGTGAGATCGTTCTCGATGGAGTGAACCTTCGGCTCACCGAGGGCAGAGTGCTCGGCGTGCTCGGCCGGACCGGAAGCGGCAAGACGACCCTCGCCAGGTTGCTCACACGTCTCTACGATCCGATCGGGGGAGCGGTGCTCGTGGGTGACATTCGTCTCGATCAGACCGATCCGGAGCATCTTCGGCGCCGTGTGGGGATGGTCACCCAGGACGTCCAGTTGTTCAGAGCGACCGTCCGCGACAACCTCACATTCTTCGACGCGCGTGTCGACGACCAGCAGATCCACGCCGTACTGGAGGAGCTCGGCCTGACCGCCTGGGTCGAAGGTCTGTCCGATGGGCTCGACACCATGCTGGAGGCGGGAGGCGGCGGCCTCTCGGCCGGGGAGGCGCAACTTCTCGCCTTCACCCGCATCTTCCTGCGCGACCCCGGCCTCGTGATCCTTGACGAAGCCTCGTCGAGGCTCGACCCGGCCACCGAACAACTCATCGAGCACGCGGTAGATCGCCTGATGTCCAACCGGACCGGCATTGTGATCGCTCACCGGCTCGCTACCGTCACGCGCGCCGACGACATCCTCATCCTCGATGGGGGCAAGATCGTCGAGTACGGCCCACGACAGGCGCTCGCCGACGACCCCGACTCACGATTCGCCTACTTCCTGCGGGTCGGGATGGAGGAGGTGCTGTCGTGAAACGTGACCGTATGACGTTGCACCTCATGTGGGGGCTCATCAAATACCAGCCGGGTCGATACATCCTCGACGTGCTCGCATGGGCGAGCGTCTGGGTCATGCCTGCCATACCGGGCTTGATCACGAAGGCGTTCTTCGATCGGCTCACCGGCAGCGAGGCAGCCGGGTTCACGGTTGGAACACTCATCGCGTTCTTGGGTGCCTATGCCGTCGCGCGCGTCGCGATCGTCGAGTTCGGCATGTACAACGACGAGAACTTCCGGTTCAGGGGCTCGGTGCTGCTCCGTCGCAACATGCTGGATCGCATCCTGGAGCTGCCGGGAGCGCGGGCCGTTCCCGATTCCCCCGGCGAGGCGATCAGCCGTTTCCGTGATGACGTCGATCAAGTGGCCGAGACGATCTCCTGGACGACCGACATGGTCGGAACCATCACATTTGCCTTCGTCGCGATCGGCATTCTCTCGTCGATCAACGCGCGCATCACGTTCATCGTGTTCATTCCACTGGTTCTGGTGGTGGTGCTGGCCGAGCGCGCCGGTACACGCATCCGCGCCTACAGGACGGCGGCACGCGAAGCGACGGGTCGGGTGACAGAGGCGATTGGCGAGATGTTCGGGTCGGTCCAGGCGATCAAGGTCGCGGGCGCCGAGGAAGGCATGGTCGGGCATCTGCGCCGTCTGAACGACGAGCGACGGGTTGTCGCGGTCAGAGACAGGGTGTTCACCGCGATCCTCGAGTCGATCTTCTGGAACACGGTCAACATCGGAACGGGGATCATCCTCATCCTCGCCGCTGGAGCAATGGGACCAGGCGGTGGGTTCAGCGTGGGCGACTTTGCGATCTTCGTGTACTTCCTGACGTTCGCTACCGACATGGTTCACTTCATCGGCCTGTTCATCGCGAGGCTGCGTCAGTCGTCTGTCGCGTTCGATCGGATGTACGAACTGATGCAGGGCACGTCCGCCGATCGGCTCGTAGAGCCCAAGGCGATTCACCTGACCGGCCCGCTGCCCACCCTGCCTGACCCACCTGAACGTGAGCCGCTCGAGCGCCTGGAGATCAAGGGACTCACCTATCGCTACCCCGGATCCGACAAGGGGATCGACACCATCGATCTTGTCCTGGAACGTGGATCGTTCACGGTGATCACCGGCAGGATCGGTGCCGGCAAGACGACGCTGTTGCGAACGCTCCTGGGCCTGTACGAGGCGGCCGCCGGCGAGATCCGGTGGAATGGCACGATCGTTGACGATCCGGCGACGTTCTTCGTGCCCCCGCACAGCGCCTACACCCCGCAGATCCCCTTGCTGTTCTCGATGTCGCTTCGCGACAACCTGGCACTGGGCGCCAAGGTGGACGACGACACGATCATGCGCGCCGTTCACTCGGCCGTGCTCGAACCCGACGTTGCGACGATGCCCAACGGACTCGATACCGAGGTCGGAGCCCTCGGTGTGCGCCTGTCGGGAGGACAGGTGCAGCGGACCGCCGCCGCTCGGATGTTTCTCCGGGAGCCCGAGCTGTACGTGTTCGACGACCTGTCGAGCGCACTCGACGTGGACACTGAACGGACGTTGTGGGAGCAGATGTTCAATGAGCGTGCATCCGCGACGAGCCTCGTTGTGTCCCACCGTCGGGCCGCTCTGCGCCGAGCCGATCAGATCGTCGTGCTCGAAGGCGGGCGAGTCGCCGCCAGAGGAACGCTCGAGGGGCTGCTCGAGTCGAGTGAGGAACTCAGGCGTTTGTGGTCCGACGAGCCGGGGTAGCTCGCTTCGCTCGAGTTGTCGGTACTGGGTTCTGGGTAGGAAGTCGTCCTGCGGTTTCGTGGTGTTCCTGGTCGCGTTCTTGCCGCCAGCCGTCAGCTGTTGGCTCGCTGCAGTCTTCGGTTCCGGGTTTGGCGTTCCGCCCGGCGGTCTCGCGCTGTTTCAGGCAGCCTTCTTGCTGGAGACTGGAGACTGGTTGCTGACTGACGACTGACAACTGGCGGGCAGAGCCCGCGTCGGGTCTACCGTTCGGATCGATGACCTACCGTGCGGTCGCCTTCGATCTCCTCACAGCCCTCCTCGACTCATGGACCTTGTGGGAGGAGGTCGCACCCGGTGGAGGGCTCGCGTGGAGGGATCGGTACCTCGAGCTCACCTACGGCGCTGGTCGGTACGTGCCCTATGAACAGCTCGTCGAGCAGGCAGCGTTGGATGTAGGAGTGGGCAGGGGTGCCGCTGACGATCTCATGGAACGGTGGGACGAGCTGACGCCTTGGGCGGAGACAGCCGAAGTGCTGTCGGCGGTCGCGGCGAGAGTTCCAGTCGCCGTGGTGACGAACTGCTCCACGGCACTTGCACGTCGTGCTGTCGACCGGGTCGGAGTGGAGATTCCCGTCGTGGTGACCGCTGAGGATGCCGGGTGGTACAAGCCGGACCCTCACCCGTACGAGGGGGCTCTGACCAGACTGGACCTGCCGGCAGGTTCGGTGCTGTTCGTGGCAGGGTCCAGGTCGGACATCGGCGGGGCGGCAGGCGTTGGGATGGACGTCTTCTGGCACAACCGCCGGGGCATCGCTTCGACGGACGCGCGGCCCGGCACCGAGTACCGCTCACTCGACCCGCTCGTCGACTTGGTCTGATGTCCGCCAGTAACCTCGCGATCGTGAAGGTGCGGACTGAACGTGTGCGAGCCGTCCGAACGACGTTGTGGATCGTTCTCGGATTGAACCTCGTCGTTGCCGGAGCGAAGCTCGGGTACGGGCTGTTCACCGGTTCGGTCGCGATGACGGCCGACGGATTCCATTCCCTGTTCGACGGCTCCTCGAACGTGATCGGGCTGCTCGGCATGGCGCTGGCGGCGCGACCTCCCGATGAGCGCCACCCGTACGGCCACGGGAAGTACGAGACCTACGCGTCGGCGGCGATCGGAGGCATGCTCGTTGTCGCCGCGTGGGAGGTGGGCAGGAGCGCCGTCGAGGGGTTGATGGGGGATGCCCGATCTCCGGAGGTGACGGTGATCTCGTTCGTCGTCATGCTGTTGACGCTGTCCGTGAATGTCTGGGTGACCACGTACGAACGGCGGGTCGGCAGACGGGTCGGAAGCGACCTCTTGCTCGCCGACGCCAGCCACACAGCGTCCGACGTGCTCGTCAGCCTCGGGGTCATTGCCAGCCTCATCGCCGTCAAACTGGGCATTGCCATCGCGGACCCGATCATCGGCCTCGCCGTGGCGCTCGCGATCATCAGAACGGCGATCGCCGTGCTCGCTCGAGCCGAGGCGACATTCTCGGACCGGGCGCGTTTGGATGCCGAGGAGGTGTGTGCAATCGTCAAGGAGGTCGAAGGGGCGGAGGGGTGCCACTCGGTACGAACTCGGGGATCGATGTCGGAGGTGTTCGTGGACCTGCATGCCGAAGTCGATCCAGGGTTCACCGTAGAGGAGGGTCATCGGATCAGTTCCGAGATCGCCGATCATCTGACCAAGGCGTTTCCCGAGGTCGTCGACGTCCTGGTCCACCTGTGCCCGCCAGGGCTGGCCAAGTAGGGCTCACTCCGTTCACCGGTTCTCAGTTCTCGGTTGTGGGTCTTCGGTGAGACTGTCGCCCTGGGTGGTATCGCGATGGATGCGGCGTTTCCTACCGACAGCCGACAACTGACGACTGAGAACTCTCTATACTTCGGTAGTTGGCGAAAGGACGAAATGGGTTCGATTCCGTGGGCAGCATTGGCGCCGATCCTCGTGGTGGCGCTCGCGTTCGTCGTCTACTGCTGGATCGATATCGCGAGGACGCGTGTCAGATACCTGCCGAAGTGGGCCTGGGCGATCATCTGCGTCATCTCCGTGCCCGTTGGCGGCATCATCTATCTACTCGTGGGGCGTGAGGAGAGCGGGTCGTGATCGTTGCCACACATCAACTCGTCAAGACCTACGGCACCACGACGGCACTCGCCGGTGTGGACCTCCACGTGGAGCGTGGGTCCGTCTACGGGATGGTCGGGCGCAACGGTGCCGGCAAGACCACCCTGCTCGGCATCCTCTCAGGGCTGAGGAGACCGACCAGCGGGTCCGTAGAGATCGAAGTCCCGAAGGACGAGCGAGCCACCCTCCCAGACACGCCCCAATTCGACAAGTGGCTGACCGCCCGGGAGGTCGTCGACCTCGCCCGGACGATGGTCGATCCGACCGTTGATGCGTCCAGAGTGGATGAGGTCCTGGAGCAGGCGGGACTCACAGAGGCGGCACACCAGAGGGTCGGCGGATACTCGCGGGGCATGTTGCAGCGCCTCGGCATCGCTACAACGGTCGTGGCTCGACCGAAGCTGCTGCTGCTCGATGAGCCCTCGTCCGCGCTGGACCCTGCGGGGCGGAGGGAAGTGCTCGATCTGGTGGCCAGAATGCGAGGTGAGGCAACCGTGGTGTTCTCGAGTCACGCTCTCTCCGACGTCCAGGAGGTGTGTGACACGGTCGGCATCCTCGACCACGGCAACCTGCGGTTCCAAGGAACACTCGATGAGCTGCTGAGCGGTCACACCGTACCCATCTACAAGGTGCGGCTCCGTCCTCCGTTCGATGGAGCGGTTGCCGCTCTTGGTGCCCAGCCTTGGGTCCAGAAGGTGGTGGACGCCGGCAATGGGGCCCTCGAGGTGTCTGTCACGACACTCGAGAATGCTGAACGACACCTGCCGGCCGTGTTGGCTGGCGCAGAGGCCAGGGTCATATCGATCGCTCCCGAGGCCGCGACCCTCGAGCAGGTGTTCCTGGAGGTGACGAAGTGAACGTCTGGAAGCTGGAGTGGCTTCGCCTGCTGCGCACGAAGCGGTGGATTGCCCTGTTCGGTGTCTACCTGTTCTTCGGCTTCCTCGGTCCGATCACCGCCCGCTATCTGAACGAGATCCTTGCCAGGGCGGCCGCACAGCAGCAGGGTTTTGAGTTCAATGCTCCACCTCCGACGCCACACGACGGGATCGCGCAGTACGTCAGCAACGCGACCCAGCTGGGGATCTTGGTCGTGGTGGTTGTTGCCGCAGGGGCGTTCTTCATGAACCCCGAGATCGCGACGTTTCTCAGGACGCGCACCGAGGGAACCCTCAGGCTCTTGGTGCCCAAGTACGTTGTCGCCGCCGCTGCCGCAACGGCCGCCTTTTTGGCCGGAACTGCTGCCGCGTGGTACGAGACCGTGGTGCTGATCGGCAGTCTCCCCGCGGTGAACATGCTCGTGGGAATCGGCTACGGGATACTCTCGTTGCTGTTCGTCGTCGCCCTCGTCGCAGCTGTCTCGGCGCGGGCCAAATCAACGCTTTCAACGGTGTTGATATCGATCGTCGCGCTGCTGATGCTTCCACTTCTCGGCCTGATCAAAGGTGTCAACGACTGGCTCCCTTCTTCACTCACCACAGCGCTGGGGTCGCTCGCAGGTGACGCGGACGGCAGCGGCTTCGTGAAAGCCGCCGTCGTGACTGTTGTGGCGATCATTGTGCTGCTCGTCATCGCCGTGCGAGGCCACGCGACCCGGGAGGACTAGCGAGCGTTTCCTCCTCTCGCGACGCCGTAGGCCGAGTGTTGGGGGAGGTGGCGTCGAGCTGATGCTCGACGCCGGAGGGGGCCGTTCCTGTTTCCTCCCCCAGGAGCCGGAGGGCGACGTTGGGGGAGGTGGACTCGGCTGAAAGCCGAGGACGGAGGGGGCGGTTCCCACCAATGTAGCCCGCGCACCACCCCCCCTACCCCAGCGGCTTTGCCGCTGCGGTACTTTCCCCCCAACGCTCCGCTCTGCTCGCTGGGGGGACCAACAGGCTCGCGAAGCGGGCCTTCATCTGTCAGCTGCCTCGTGCGGGAGCGGGAACCAGCGAAGTGCTTCAACCGATGCCGGAAGCGTGATCGGCTCGGCGGGCGGAATCGGTTCAGCGAAGATCTCGAGGGCTGCGTCGAGGTAGGTAGCGAGGGTTGGGGAGTCGTCAGGCTGCTGGACATGCCGGTAGGTCATGGTTGCGTCGTCATAGGAGATGTCCGAGAGCGACATGAGATCGAGCGTCGCATCGCGGTGAGTCCACACGCCCGTACGGATATCGATCGTGTAGCGGGGGAGAAGCTTCCATCCGTGTGCCGCGACCAGGTGAACCGCCTGCACGATGTAGTCGAACTCCTCGTCCGAGATGAAGTAGTTGAAGTTCACGCGTGCCCACCCGGGCTTGATGATCTCGAACCCCTGCGCTACTTCCCGGTCGACAGCGCGGCTCGTCTCCTCATCGATCCCCAGGAGGCGGTGGCCGTACGGACCTGCGCACGTGCACCCGCCGCGCGCCTGGATGCCGAAGAGATCGTTGAGGAGTGCGACGACGAACTCGTGATGAAGCATTGGGTGGTGGGGTGCCCGCACCGTGAACGACACGATAGAGAGCCGGTCGGCGTCAGGGTTCCCGAGGATCCGAAGATTCGGATTGGTCTGCCATGATGCGATGGCTCGTTCGATGAACGCGTGTTCCCTGCGGCGGATCTCCTGGGGACCAACCGCTTCCTTGAGTTGAAAGACGAGTCCGGCTCTGATCGATTCGATGATCGCCGGCGTGCCACCTTCCTCCCTGTGTTCCTGATCGAGGAGGTAGTGGTGGTCGAACGAGCTGACGTAGCTGACGGTTCCTCCGCCCGGAACCGAAGGCACCCGGTTGTGCAGCAGTTCGCGACGCACGCAGAGCACGCCGGGTGTCTGGGGCCCTCCGATGAACTTGTGGGGGGAGATGAAAACGGCGTCCTTGTAGTCGGCCCCGTCCGTTCCGGGAGAGCGCATTTGCACCGCCACATATGGCGCCGCCGCCGCGAAATCCCAACATGAGAGAGCGCCGTATCGGTGGAGGAGGCTCGAGATCGCGGAGGTGTCCGAGGTGATCCCTGTGACGTTGGATGCGGCCGAAAAGCTGCCGATCATGGAGCGACCCCTGTGGCGGTCGAGCATCTCCTCGAGGTGCTGGAGGTCGATGTGGCCGTCGTCGTCTTCCCGGATCTCCACGACGTCGGCCACCGACTCGAGCCATGGCAGCTCGTTGGAGTGGTGCTCATAGGGCCCCACGAACACCACCGGACGATCAGTGACAGACGCGGAGAGCCCAAATCGATCCTCGAGTGTTGAGGGGATGCGAATCCCGAGGATCGTGACGAGCTTGTCGATCGCACCCGTGGAACCCGACCCACAGAAGATCACGGCATGCTCCTCATCGGTCCCGCCAAGGCATTGCTTGATCAGGGCCCTCGCCTCCTCTCGAAGGTGGGTGGTCTGTCTCCCCGTCTGTGAGGTCTCCGAGTGTGTGTTGGCGTAGAGGGGCAGCACCACGTCACGCAGGTAGTCCTCGATGAACGTGAGTGGCTTGCCCGAAGCCGTGTAGTCGGCGTAGGTGATCCGTCGTGGCCCGAACGGACCGTCGACCACGGCGCCGGTCCCGACGATGGATGATCGGATGGTTTCGATGAGCCGTTTCACGGCGGCAATGGTAGGTGGGCTTCTCATCGGTTTCTCATGCTGCTTTCACTCACTTCCTATGCCGTGTTTGTAAAGTGGTTGGCTCTATGGGTTCCCGAATCCTCATCGCCGAGGACGACCGCGGGGTGCGCCAGTCGCTGGAGCGTGCTCTGAGATTCGAGGGTTACGACGTTGCGGTTGCCAACGACGGCTCGGAGGCGCTGGACGCTCTGGCCTCGGGCGAACCGGATCTGGTGCTGCTCGATGTCATGATGCCGCATATCGACGGTCTGACGGTCTGTCGCCGCCTGCGCGCGTCTGGAAGCTCGCTGCCGGTACTGATGCTCACCGCACGCCATGAGGTTCGCGACCGGGTCGCCGGCCTGGACGCGGGAGCCGACGACTACCTGGTCAAGCCTTTCGCGCTCGAAGAACTCCTGGCCCGGATTCGTGCACTCCTGCGACGGAACGTTCCTGACGACGATGCATCGACCTTGACGGTGGGTGACCTGACGCTCGATCCTCGGACCCGCAAGGTGACCAGAGGCGAAAGAGAACTGGACCTCACCAAGACCGAGTTCGATCTCCTCGAGCTGCTGATGCTCAACGCAGGGGTCGTGTTGACGAGGGACACGATCTACGAGCGGATCTGGGGCTACGACTTCGGGACTACCTCGAACTCCCTCGATGTGTACATCGGCTACCTGCGAAGGAAGACCGAGGAGGCCGGCGAGTCCCGGCTCATCGACACGGTTCGCGGGGTCGGCTACGTGATCCGCATGCCATGAAGCTCCGAACCAGACTGACGGTCCTGGTCACCGGGGCCGTCGCCATGGCGGTCATCTTGGTGTCTGCGGCTGCCTTCTTCCTGGCCAGGGCACAGATGCGCTCGGTGATCGATCGTGCGCTGATCGAACGGGCGGACCTCGCTCGAGACTACGAGGGCGGACCCAGTGCCCTGATTCAGCGCCAGGAGCAGCTGATGGCCTTCATGGAAGGTGGCTTCATGCGGGTGGACCTGTATGTGCAGGTCGCGTCGGCCAGCGGGATTCGTGTCGGGGCGTCCAGCCAGCGGCTGGTTCTGCCAATCAACGATGACGACGTGGCCATCGCGAAGGGCGAGGAAGGGCCACTGTTGCGAGATGTCACCGTCCAGGGACTCCACTTGAGGATGGTGACTGCTCCAGCCGGCGAGGACGGTCTGGCTATGCAGCTCGCCCGTCCACTCACGGAGGTCGATCAGACCCTCGCGCGCCTGGCCCTCGTCCTTGCACTCGTCGGGCTCGGTGGCATCGCCCTTGCGGCCGGTCTGGGGCTGGCCGTTTCCCACAGCAGTCTTGCCCCACTCAGTTCGCTCTCTGCCGCGGTGGAGCACGTCGCCGAGACCCAGGATCTCGAGTCACGTATCGCCGTCGAACGGGACGACGAGATCGGACGACTGGCCGGCTCGTTCAACACGATGCTCGAGGCCCTGGATACGTCCCGGTCACAGCAGCAGCGGCTCGTTGCCGACGCTTCACACGAGTTGAGGACGCCGCTCACCAGCTTGCGGACGAACATCGAGTTCCTGGCACGAGCCGAGGGGATGCACGAGGAAGACCGCGCGGCGCTCATGAATGACGTCTCGTTCGAAATGCGGGAGCTCAGCAGCCTGGTCTCGGAGATGGTCGAGCTCGCAACGAGCGCGAAAGCAGGTGACGAGCCGCTCGAGGGCGTCAATCTCACCGAGACCGTCGAAGAGGTGGTGATGCGTGCGCGTCGTCGCACTGGCCGGACGATCACGGTCACGGGTGACGCCGGTCACATCGAGGGCAGACCCAGCTCACTCCAAAGGGCGATTTCGAATCTGATCGACAATGCGGACAAGTGGAGTCCTCCGGACGGCCCCATCGACGTGACGCTGTCACCGGGACGTGTCGAGGTGGCCGACCATGGCCCCGGTATCGACAAGGAGGACCTCAATCGCGTCTTTGACCGCTTCTACCGTGCAACAAAGGCGCGCGCACTGCCCGGTTCAGGGCTTGGACTGTCGATCGTCAGAGAGGTCGTCACGCAGCACGGGGGTGACGTCTTCGCATTCAACAGGGACGGCGCTGTCGTCGGGTTCGAGATCCCGATCGCGTGAAGACCCGGAGATACTTCATTCGCCGCATGAGGACCAGCATGCGGATCTCCAGGTCCCGGTGGTCCGGTTTGTAGTCGCCACCAGGGGCGGGGCCCCTCAGAAGCGACAGGACGGTCGCTTCAGCGGCCGGCCACCTCCAGAGTCCTGCATAAACCATTTACCAAGTCGGACCACCTCCTTTCTCTGGTGGTGCCAGTTTGGCACACCTCTCCCCGTCTGCAACGGGCATTTTCCGGGATGACCACCACGGAGAACCAGAGTGACAACGCAAACCTCTGGATGGGTGCCGATGGTCAGGCGCGGCTCGTCTTCACGATCGGGTCCGGCTACTCGGCCTCGAACCCGGATCCCGAGGAGTACGAGTACACCCCGAAAGTGAAGCCCGCGGCGCAGGCCGGCCCAGCGGCAGGCGGGTGCGGCTGACGACTACCCTGGCACGCGTGGAGAGCGCGTTGTCCGAACGGCCGCTCGTCATCGGGATCGCAGGCGGTTCGGGCTCTGGGAAGACGACCATCTCGTCGGCAGTGGTAGCCGAAGTCGGTGCACAAGTCGCCGTCCTCGAACACGACTCCTACTACCGGCATTTCGACGGTCTGACGTTCGAGGAGCGGTCGAGAATCAACTACGACCATCCGGACTCGCTCGAGACCGAGCTGCTGGTACACCATCTGGAGATGCTTCTGGATGGGAGGTCGATCGAGCGCCCCGTGTACGACTTCACCCGGCATCTTCGATCAGCGGAGACCGTCAGGATCGATCCGAGCCCGGTGATCATCATCGACGGCATCCTCGTGCTCGCCGATCCTCAGCTACGGGCGCTGCTGGATCTCAAGGTGTTCGTCGACACAGACGCCGACGTGAGGGTGCTGAGGCGTCTCCAGCGGGACACAACCGAGCGTGGGCGGACGATGGGCTCCGTCATCCAGCAGTACCTGGCGACCGTACGCCCGATGCATCTTCGGTTCGTTGAGCCGTCGAAGGTGTATGCCGATCTGATCATTCCCGAGGGCTACAACAAGGGGGCTGTGGCGGCGGTGCTCGGCCTCGTCCGCCAGCGGCTGAACGGGGAACCTCCTCACCTGCCGGGCGCGCTGCCCGGCCTCGTATAATCGCCCTGATGTCGCATCCTACGATCGGAGTCATCGGTGTCGGCGCGATGGGCGAGGCGCTCGTCGCCGGCCTCCTGCGGGCGGGCTGGGAGCCGGCTGACCTCTCGCTTGGCGTTCGAAGGACTGAACGGGGTGAGGAACTGGCCGCCCGATACGACTGCGCGTGGAGTCTCGACCCGACACAGGTCGCCGAAGGGCGTGATGTCGTGGTCGTAGCGGTGAAACCCCAATCCGTTCCTCATCTTCTGGAGCAACTCGCCGGTGCGTTGGGGCCGAGCCAGACCGTTCTCTCGCTCGTCGCGGGCGTCGCGACCCGCCTGTACGAAGAAGCCCTGGGGGAGATCCCAATCGTTCGTGCCATGCCGAACACTCCGGCCCTGGTCGACGAAGGCATCACCGGGATCGCGCCCGGCCGCTTCGCCGGGGGGCGATCGATGGAACTGGCGGATGTCGTCCTGCAGGCCGTCGGGGGAGTCATCCACATGGCAGAACACCATCTCGATGCCGTCACGGCCGTGTCGGGTACCGGTCCCGCCTATGCGTTTCTGCTCGCCGAAGCGCTCACCGAGGCGGCCCTCCGTGAAGGTCTGTCTCGGGAGGTCGCGGAGCGTCTCGTCAATCAGACCATCAAGGGTGCAGGGGCTCTGCTCGTCGAGACGGGCCGTGGACCGTTCGAGCTGCGAGCGCAAGTCACGTCCCCGGGTGGGACCACGGCAGCAGCGATGCATATCCTCGAAGGGAGAGGGTTCAGGGCGCTGGTCGAGGACGCTGTCGCGGCAGCGGCGCGCCGCTCACGTGAACTAGGAGAAGCCGCCAGGCAAGGAGACCGGTAGACGTGTCGACACTGTTTCGAAAGAGTCTGCTCGCGGTGACGGAACGCGGCGCCGTGCAGACGATGTTCACCAAGTTTCCCGCGGGTCGAGCGGTGGCTCGAAGGTTCGTCGCCGGAGAGACGCTCGACGACGCGGTACACGCGGCACGTGCGCTCAACTCCAAGGGTGCGTCCGTATCCCTCGACCATCTCGGGGAGCACGTCCACGACGAGGCTTCGGCGACGTCGGCCAAGGAGGACTATCTGGAGATCCTCGACCGGATCTCGTCGGAGGGGCTCGACGCAAACATCTCCGTCAAGCTCACACAGCTCGGCATGTCGGTCGATCTCGGACAGACCAGAGATGCGCTCGACGAGTTGGCGATCAAAGCGGCCGATGCCGGCACGACGGTCACCGTCGACATGGAAGAATCGGAGTGGACAGGTACGACCATCGACATCTATGAGGACGTGCAGCGGCATCGCGGCAACCTCGGCATCGCGGTGCAGGCGTATCTGTTCCGAACGGGCGACGATCTGCGCCGGCTGATCGAATTGGGAGGGCACATACGGCTGTGCAAGGGCGCCTACGCCGAGCCTCCAGAGGTCGCCTACCAGTCGAAGGGCGAGGTGGACGCCTCGTTCGAGCGGCTGCTGTCCACACTGATGTCCGCCGACCAGGTACGACCGGCGATCGCCACCCACGACGACCGGCTCATCGAGCGGACATACGAGCTCGCCGCACGTCGGCAGGCGCCGTTCGAGTTCCAGATGCTCTATGGGATCCGTGAGACCATCCAGCGCGAGATCATGACCAAGGGCTATCCATTGCGGGTGTACGTGCCGTACGGCTCCCAGTGGTATCCGTACTTGACGAGGAGGCTGGCAGAACGACCCGCCAATCTGCTGTTCTTCGCCCGAGCGTTGGTTGGCCGATGACGCCCGACTGGTACCTGAAGGCAATCGCAACAGAACCGTCCGAGCACACCATCGATGTCGACGGGTGCCCGATCCACTACCTCGACTGGGGGTCGGGGGACCTCCCCGGGCTTGTTCTCATCCATGGTGGCGCTGCCCACGCTCGATGGTGGAGTCATCTCGCTCCGCTCTTTTCGACACGCTGGCACGTGGTGGCCTTCGACCTGTCGGGGCACGGCGACAGTGGCAGGCGCCCCGAGTACTCGAGGGAGGTCTGGGCTCGCGAAGTAATGGCGGTCAGCGGTGATGCGGGTTTTCCTGGCCCCCCGGTGATCGTCGGGCACAGTCTTGGTGGCATGGTGGTCATCGAGACGGCGGCCGCGTACGGCGACCGGCTGATTGGCGCGGTGATCGTGGACACTCCGGTACGGCGACCGGACCCTGAGTCGGAACAGGCCGCTCGCGGGCAGGCGTTCGTATCTCCGGGTGTATATCCGGATCTCGAGAGTGCGCTCGCGCGATTCCGCCTCATCCCTGATCAACCGTGCGAAAACCGCTACATCGTCGACTACATAGCCCGGCACTCGCTCCACGAGACGCCCGACGGATGGACATGGAAGTTCGACCCCAAGGTGTTCAAACCGACACTGCGTCCTCTCGGCGAGCGACTCAGAGCGATCTCGACGCGGGTGGCTCTCTTCCGGGGAGACCTCAGCGTGATCGTGCCCCCTGACATCGCGGAGTACATGTACGAGCTGCTCGACCGCAACGCGCCGGTCGTGTCGATTCCCGAAGCCCACCATCACCTGATCCTCGATCAACCGATCGCATTCGTCGCGGCGTTGCGGACGCTGCTGGCCGATTGGGACCACTCGATTCCTTGCAGGTGAAACTGCAAGAATGGCCCAATGATCGACGTTGGCGACAAAGCACCGGAGTTCGTGCTTCCCGATGAGTCGGGTGTCACCAGGAGCCTGTCGGAGTACGCGGGAGGACATCTGATCGTGTACTTCTACCCGAAGGCGATGACCCCAGGATGTACAACGGAAGCCTGTGACTTCCGTGACAGCAGCGATCGGTTGCTCTCGGCCGGATTCGCCGTGGTCGGGATCAGCCCAGACCCGCCGTCGAAACTCGCCACCTTCAAACAGCGTGAGCATCTCACCTTCCCCCTGCTCTCCGATCAGGATCACGAGGTGGCAGCCGCCTATGGTGCCTGGGGAATGAAGAGGAACTACGGCCGCGAGTACGAAGGACTCATCCGCTCGACGTTCGTGATCGATTCAGTCGGCACGGTGAGTCACGTGTATCGCAATGTCAAGGCCAAGGGCCACGTCGAGCGACTCGTCGAGGCGCTGCTGTGAAACGACTGCTGATTGGTGCCGTCGCCGCCCTCATGCTCGCCGCCGTCCCGGCGCTGGCGGCCGATGTCACGTCACTCGCCGATCAAGCAGCCCTGCGTCACTACGCGATCGAGGATGGGGCGCCGGTCGACGTGAACGCGATGGAGGCGATGGTCGCGCAACTACCCTCGAGTCCGGACTTTTACTTCATAGCACTGGCAAGCGACTCGCCGGACGGAGCGGACCTCGTCGCAAGCGACATTCTCGCTGATCTTCCATCCGGCACGGTGATCGTGGTCAGTCCGACCGACCTGGGTGCCGTGAGCTCGGACTACTCGAACGCTCAGCTCTCTGGTGCCCTGGACGCGTCGTTGGACGTGTTCGACACGAGCTATGTCGAAGGGTTCGGGGTGTTCGCTGACACCCTCCTGCAGGCTGACGCGTCTCCGTCGGGATCATCCTCTTCTGGATCCTCGGCAGGTGGAGGCCTCGTTGTCCTTGTGATCGTCGCTGGTCTGATTGTCATCGCCGTCATCGCGATCAGGCGGGGGAAGAAGAGTGATGAACAGGTTCAGCAGCAGCGATTCGCCGAGGCCCGTTCAGAGATCCAGGGCCAGCTGGACGCCGTTGCGAACCGAATCCTCGAACTGAGCGACCAGGTCCAAGTGGCTGCAAACGACCAAGCGACCGGGTACTTCCGCGATGCGTCGGCCACATTCGATGACGTCACGGACACGTTCGAGAAGGCAACCTCGCTCGCCGAGTTCGAAAACATCTCCACGCGTCTGGACAAGGCTCGCTGGCAGCTCGAAGCCGCCGATGCCATCACCGAAGGTCGTCCTGTTCCCACCGAACCCGAGGAACGCCGGACCGCCTGTTTCTTCGATCCGACCCACAAGGGCGGCATTGAGGAGGCGACCATCACCACGCCGGCAGGCTCACAGACGGTGAGCGTGTGCCATTCATGCGCCGAACGGTTGCGCAAGGGGGAGGCTCCGACGCCTCGGTCGGTACCGGTCAACGGCCGCCGGGTTCCCGTCCCGATGGCTCCTGCTTCGCACGGAGGTGGCGGGATCGACCTCGCGAGCATGTTTCAGGTGATCGTCGCGGGGATGGGTGCCGCAACTCAGTACCGAACCTCCAGGGGAAGGGTGGTTCCCACAAGGACAGCGACACGCACGACGGCGCCTGCTTCGGCCCGCGCAACGAGAAGATCCTCACCGACCGGACGGGCGCGCCGGAGGAGATCGTAGGATGAGGCAGTACACGACAGGAGGAGACCGATGGGGTTCTTGAAACGACTGTGGGGGTACTTGGTGACCCTCTTCAAGGGGACGGCCGAGCGCGCCATGGACCCCGAGGTCGAGATCGAACAGGCGATGAACGAAGCGAGGAAGCGAGACCAGCAGCTGCGAAACCAGGCCGCCCAAGTCATCGCTCACCGCACGCAACTCGAAGCGAAGATCGAAGGCGCCGCCGATGATGTCGGTGAGGCCAGGGAGATGGCCAAGCAGGCACTGATGAGAGCAGACGAGGCGCAGAAGTCAGGCGACACCGAGGCGGTGGGGAAGTGGACCCGTGCCGCGCAGAGCCTCGCGATGAAACTCCAAGCGGCGGAGAACAACCTGTCCGGTTTCAAAGAGCAGTACTCGGTCGCGGTCACTCAGGCCGAAGACGCCAAAAGGGCGGTCGAGCAGAACGCCATGCGCCTCCAGGAGCTGACCGCAAAGAAGATGGAGCTGGTCGGGAAACTCCAGCAGGCGAAGATGCAGGATGCCGTCAACAAGACGGTCGAGTCGATCTCTGCCTCGATGGAGACGGAGGCGCCGAGCTTCGACAGGGTCGAGGACAAGATCAACGAGCGTCTCGCCCATGCCAAGGCGCAGGCAGAGCTGCACGAAGCAACCCCGGAAGGGGCGGAGTCAGAACTCCGGGAGGCCATCTCGGTGACCCAGGCAGACGCCAAGCTCGATGAGCTTCGCAAGGAACTCGGGCTCGAAACCTGAATCGAGCGCTGTTCGTTCGGGGCGGCGGTGAGCCGCCCCGAACCCGCGTCCGGGGGGAGTCTCCGGCTCGGTACACTCGACGCTGAAGCGTCCAAGGAGCAGCATGGAACCTCGCCGCCCGACCGTCAGCAGGATCCTTGGAGCTGCCGCCGCCGTCGTCTTCCTCGGGACACTGCTGTTGTGGTGGTTGGGAACGCTCCCAGGGCACGTCGAGTTTCCGGTCGGTAGGCTGATCTTCGGGGACATTCCGGACCCGTTGATCGCCTTGTTCTATGTGGGGATGGCGGCGTTCCTCGCACTGAGCGTCTACCTGTTCTCGCTCCGATCCCGGAACTGGGAGCGCGGCGGTCCCGACCTTCGGTGGGGGCGCTGGAAGGATCGAGTGAAGTCGCTCGATTCGGCACTCCGCATGCGCACGGTGATGAGAGACCGCGGCGCCGGTTGGATGCACGCGATGATCTATTGGGGCTTCGTCGTCCTGTTCCTCGGGACGGCGACCCTCGAACTCGACCACCTCCTCCCGGACGGGTTGAAGTTCCTCCACGGTGCGGTCTACGAGGGGTACTCCCTGATCCTCGACGTGGCGGGCGTTGTGTTCCTTGTGGGGGTGCTGTGGGCGATCGTTCGACGCTACGGAGTGCGGCCGTGGCGATTGCGCTCGAAGACCCGGGACGAGGACGCGTGGATCCTCTTCACGCTCGCCATGATCGGCATTACCGGACTGTTGGTCGAAGCGGCCAGGATCGCCCTTGTCGGGCGGCCGAGCTTCGAGGTCTGGTCCATCGTCGGGTACCCGCTCAGCGGTCTGTTCGGTGCATCGACGGTGCAGGCGTGGCACCGGGCGCTATGGATCCTTCACGTGGTGTCGTTCACGGCGTTCCTCGTCCTCCTCCCAACCACCAAGCTCCGCCACCTGTTTCTCTCACCGGCGAACATGGTCCTGTCGACCCGTGAACGCCCCAAAGGGGC
>Ga0307424_1000181_pt1 | contig 31803 bp, 37 predicted proteins | sample SalMarWE160320MG_FD_202157 | JGI IMG/M metagenome (GOLD analysis project Ga0307424, IMG submission 202157) | Salt marsh sediment microbial communities from the Plum Island Ecosystem LTER, Massachusetts, United States - WE1603-20 | ecosystem: Environmental > Aquatic > Marine > Intertidal zone >... | reverse complement strand
AGCGGGGTGACGCCGTCCTCATCACGAGCGCGCGGCGCACCACGTTCGCGCTCGCCGGCCTGCTGACGGTTGCGCTGGTCTCGTTGCTCGTCGCGCTCCTCCGGAACGACTTCAACGTCGCGTACGTCGCGAGTTATTCGAGCCGCAACCTGCCGCTTCCCTACAAGGTGTCGGCGCTGTACGGCGGCCAGGCGGGCAGTTTGCTGTTCTGGGGGTTCATCCTCACGTGGTTCGCGGCCGCGGCCCAGCTGCTGACGCCCCGTCGGTACGCCTATCTCATGCCGTACGTGGCGGCCGTGACGTCCGTCGTGACGGTGTTCTTCGTTGCAGTGACCGTGTTCGGCGCCAATCCGTTCGATCGGCTCGGCTTCACGCCGATGGACGGCAACGGGCTGAACCCGCAGCTGCAGAACCCCGGCATGGTGATCCATCCCCCGATGCTGTATCTGGGCTATGTCTCGATCACCATCCCGTTCGCGTTCGCGGTGGCGGCGCTCTTCACGCGGCGCCTCGACGTGGGCTGGCTGCACGCCATCCGGAAATGGACCCTCCTGTCGTGGGTGTTTCTCTCGATCGGCATCACGCTCGGCATGTGGTGGGCGTACGTCGAGCTCGGGTGGGGTGGCTACTGGGCGTGGGACCCGGTCGAGAACGCGAGCTTCCTGCCGTGGCTCACTATGACCGCCTTCCTGCACTCCGTGATGATCCAGGAAAAGCGGGGCATGTTGAAGCGCTGGAACGTGATTCTCGTGGGAATCTCGTTCGCGCTGTCGATCTTCGGGACGTTCATCACGCGAAGCGGCGTTATCTCGAGCGTGCATTCGTTCGCCCAATCGCCGGTCGGGAACTTCTTTGCCTGGTTCCTCATTCTCGGCGGCGTGTTCATGGCGTGGCTCACGTGGTCGCGCTGGGATCTGCTCAAGACGGAGGCCCGCCTCGAGAGCGCCCTGTCGCGGGAGGCGAGCTTCTTCTTCAACAACTTGCTCCTCGTGGGGATGGCGTTCTCGGTGCTGTGGGGGACGGTATTCCCCATGATCTCCGAGCTCGTGCGCGGGACACAGGTCACGGTCGGGCCCCCGTTCTTCAACCAGGTGAACATCCCAATCGGCCTCGCGCTGCTGGCCCTCACGGGCATCGGCCCGCTCATCGCGTGGCGGAAGGCGAGCCCGGGGAACCTCCGGCGCCAGTTCTTCCTGCCCGTGCTCGTGGCGCTGATCGTGGGCGCGTTGCTCGCGGCGGTGCGCTTGTCGGATGCCTACGCCGGCATCGCGATCACGCTGGGCGCGTTCGTGACGACCACGATCGTGCAGGAATTCGTGCGAGGGATGGGAGCCAGACACCGGCTGCACGGGGAGAGCTACCCGCTCGCGCTCGCGCGGCTCATCGGCAGAAACCGTCGGCGGTACGGCGGCTACATCGTCCACCTGGGCATCGTGACGTACTTCGTGGGCTTCACCGGGTTGGCGTTCAAGACCGAGATGGAGGCGTCGCTCAAGCCTGGTGAGTCGGTATCCATGCGCTCGCCGTTCGGGCAGGAGCTGACGTTCACGCACCTCGGGATCTCGCAATACGAGGCGCTGAATCGCTTCGTGTCGGCTGCCAGCGTCGAGGTCACGCGCGATGGCAAACGCGTCGGGGTGATGACGAGTGAGAAACGCCAGCACGTGGACTCGTTCGGTCGGCCGACGTTCGAGCCGTCCACCGAGGCCGCCATCCGCTCCGATCCGCGCGAGGACATCTACATCGTGTTCGCGGGCGCCGTGAACGGCACCGAAGAGGCGGTCTACAAGTTCACGATCAACCCGCTCGTCATGTGGGTGTGGCTCGGTGGCGCCATCCTGGTGTTCGGCGGGGTCGTGACCCTGTGGCCGGGTGGCGGTCCGACGGACCGGGCTACGCGGCGTGCCATGGAAGGCTATCGCACGCAGCTCGTGGGCGAGGAGGCGGGCACGTGAGGACGGCCATCGCGCGCCGAGACTTCCTCCGGGCGGGCGCCCTCGCCCTGCTTCCCACGGGGGCGCAGCAGGCGCAGCGGGACACGGCGGTGGCGCCCTTGCAACAGCCGGACTTGGCCGGTCGCCCTCAGGACCCGGTCAACGACTACGCCAACGATCCGTTCATCGTCGGCGTCGAGCGGCGGTTGCGGTGCACATGCGGCTGTAACCTCGATATCTACACGTGCCGCACGACCGACTTCACGTGCACCTACTCGCCGGCATTGCACCGTGAGATCGTGGCACTCGTGCAGCAACACAAGTCGGCGGACGAGATCATCGCGACCTTCGTGGCGAAGTACGGGGAATCGGCCTTGATGGCCCCGCCCAAGGAAGGGCTCAATTGGGCCGCGTACTTGCTCCCTGGGGTGGCCATCACCCTGGTTGGGATCGTGATCACGTGGGTGCTGGTGCGGCGCAACCACGTCCGCGTGGCGGAGGAAGCCGCGGCCGGTGCGCCGTCGGCGTTCTCGGACGAGGACGAGGCGCGCCTCCGAGCAGAGCTCGATCAGGTAGAGAGTTGATCCCATGTTGGAATTGATTGCTGGGGTGGCGGTGGCGCTCGCGGCGCTCGCGCTCGTGCTGGAACCGCTGGCCCGGCGTGCGCCGCCGACACCGGACGCCTCGATGGACGAGTTGGATGCTCTCCCCATGGACGAATCCGAGTCCCCCAAGGTCCAAGCGCTCCTGGCCCTGAAGGAGATCGAGTTCGACCGCGCGACCGGCAAGCTGTCCGATGAGGATTATGCGGAGCTCAAGGCCCGGTACGGGCGCGACGCGCTCACCGCGCTCGACGCGGAACGCGCGCAGTCGGCGGTGATGGCGGAGGCGGAGGATCCGGCGGAAGCCCTCATCCAGGCGGCCCGTGGCGGCATGACGGTGTGCCCGCATTGCGGACCGCGTCCGGAAACGGGGGCGACCTTCTGCTCGGAGTGTGGCCGGCCGCTCACGGTGCCGGTGAGCTAGATCACACCCTTAACGCCATCCACGGCGCGGCGTCTCACCGGGTGACCGCACACGTTCATCTACTGAGACGTTCCGCATGGAGGGTGTCGTCATGCATCGCATCACCATTCTCGCCACGGCCGCGGCCGTTGGGCTCGTCGCGTGCAGCGACGGTCCCACCGCCATCGACAACGCTACCCAGCTCGACCGCCAAGAGGTCATCTCCGCCCTGGACGCGTCCGGCTGGTTCACCGACGCGTTTGGGGTGGACGGGACCGCCGAGGATCTGAACCTCGCGGAGTCCTTCGACCTCTCGCTGGCACAGGTGGCCGTTCAGGATACCGTCCCCCTGACCCAGCGGTGGGGGCGGCGCTATGGCGATCCAGTGAGTCGGGAGTACATCGTCACCGTGGTCGGCGATACCGCCGAGGCGACTGCCGTCGTGACGTTCGACGGCCTTTTCATCCTGGACCGAACTCGCGACAGCGTCGCCAATCCCACCCAGAAGCCGCTCCGGGAGCAGGCCGTCCAGCGGGCGACCCTCGTGCGACGGGCCGATGCCGACTCGGCCGGCCGGCGGTGGCGCCTCCTGTCTCTGAGCCCGCGGGAGTGGCGCATGACCGATGAAGCGGCGCGCACGGTGCGCATCACGCGCGTCGTGGTGCAGGTCAACGGGGACACCAAGCTGGACGTGAGCGACCCCGCCGCACTGTTCGACGTCGACACCCGCATCCCGCGGCTGCACCTCGGCGATTCGGTCAGCGTCCTCGCCGAGATCGAGAACACGACCGGGATCGACAACGTGCCTCCCACGTTCGTCTTCCTCCACGTGTATCACCATGGGCCTGCGGCGCGCGGCTGGGTGCGGATTCCCATGCGCCAGCGCGCCGACGGTGTGTTCGTCCGCCACTGGATCGTCCGGTTCGCCGGTCGGGAACGGATGGTGGTGGACGCCATCGACAGTCAGGCGTTCAACACGGACACGGACGACGACTACCGCGCGAACGGCTGGGGGATTCCGTATCGCATAGAATAGACGCCCAGACGCCCAGACGCCTAGACGCCTAGACGCCTAGACGGCAAGCGGACGGCGAGTTGGGCAGGTGACAGGGGGATTCGTCCTGTCACCTCACCACTCGCCGTCCGCTGGCCGTCTGGCCGTCTAGGCGTCTAGGCGTCTAGAATTCGTACTCCTCCATCCGCTGGAGCCCGACCCGTAGCGGGATCGCCGTGGCGAGCGTGCAGACCAGCACCACGGCGACGAACGGCAGGACCATCCCGATCGAGACGCGCACGGCCTCATCGTTCCGCATGGCCTGCAAGTAGGTGTAGACCGGGGCGGCTTCGAGCACGATGACGATTGCGAGGAGGACCACCGTCGTCATCATGAATATCAAGCCGCCAAACGACGTCGGGATCTGCGCGGCATTCTCCGTATCGAACTGCGGGTAGACCGCGCCGTACCCGAGGGCGAGCGCGGCAATCGCGAGCGTCAGGAGGAGAATCGTCCCCACGCTCACGACCATCATGAAGCCCGTCGCCCGCAGCAGCACGTTGGTGAGGACCGTGATGACGAGCGCAAGCACGAGCAGCGGAACGGTGCCCGTCCAGTACTTGGACCAGAGGAGCGCGCGCAGGTCCAGGGGGCTCGAGCGCAGGAGCCACATCTGGCGGCCTTCGAGCGAGATACTCGGGAAGATGAACCGGGCGGCAATGGACGCCAGCACGAAGCCCGCCAGACCCAGGTTCAGGAACGACACGAGCGTGATGAAGAAGAAGGGAACCTGCTCGCCGCTGAACAGCGGGAGCGCCCGAATGTTGAACAGATAGATCACGACGAGGACGGCGAGTAGAATGAGTTGGCTCCACTGCGTCGCGTCGCGGAAGAAGAGCTTCATGTCCTTGACGATGAACTCCCGTTTGTCCACCGACAGGAACCACGTGGTCGGCGCGATCAGGCGCTGCCATAGCCGCCCGCGCACGAACCGCTCGGCTCCTTCCTGCGCCTTGGTGAATCCGGTCGGGTAGAGTTGCGCGTGCAGAACGGCCCCGAGCACGACGAACGCGCCGGCGGTGCTCCAGAGCAGGATGAGCTCGAGCCAATCGAAGGGCCCGACCAGGAAGCCCATGATGGAACGCGTCGCCCACTCGCTCGGCAGGAACGGCGAGGTCGGCGTGCGCAACACCGTGATGAAGTCGAGCAGATTTCGAAAACCCTCCGGCCGCGCGAGCTGCTCCGGGCGGATGAGCCGGAACATGAGGACCAGGATCCCGGCGGCGGCGATCGTGATCACCGACAACAAGTCGCGCGTTCGGCGCGCGGGAAACACGTTCACCAGGATCAGCGTCGTCGCGCTGCCCACCACCGCCGGGAGCACGAGGAGGGGCAGGAAGACGGCGATCGCCGCAAGGGGGAATGCCCAGCCCCCGTGATAGACCACGCCATACGCGGCAAAAATGGGGACGGCCATGAGCGCGACCATCCACGAGCTGTGGACCAGCGTCTCCCCGAGCTTGGCGATATACAGATCCAGCCAGTCGATGGGCGTCGATACGAGCAGGTCGAGGTCTTTGGCGAGGAAGAATGACGACAGAGCGGTGACGACGTTCGACAGCAGCAGGATCGAGAGGAAGCTCAAGAGCATGAGCCCGAGGAGCTTGCTGGCGAGCAGCGGTCCGATCTCCTCGACCCCGCGGAAGTAAGCGAGCACCCGATACAACACGCCGAACACCGCCGCCCAAAACAACAGTCCCACGGTGGTCAGGATGATGGCCTTGCCGCTCCGGCCCTGGCGGCCCTGCCGCAACCGCGCCCGGGCGGTGCGCCACTTGGGCCCCAGCACGGTGAAGAGCGACACCATCAGTCCTCGAGCACCGCCGCGAGTTCGCGAACGGCCGCCCCCCCCGTCAATCGGAGGAAGAGGTCCTCGAGCGAGGCGTCCCCGGCGGCCGTCTGCTCGCGCAGCTCGGCCATGCTTCCGCGGGCCACGATGCGGCCGTTCTGGATGATGGCGATCCGGTCGCACATCGCCTGGGCGACCTCGAGCGTATGCGTGCTCATCAGGACCGTGCCACCGCGTCCCGTGAACTGCCGAAACAAGTCCTTCAGGAGCCGAGCGCCACGCGGATCGAGCCCCACCATGGGTTCGTCCACCACGATCAGCTCGGGGCGGTGCACGAAGGCGCTGGAGATGATGAGTTTCTGCCGCATGCCGTGGCTGTAGGATTCGACCAGCTCGTCCCGCCACTGCGTGAGCTCGAACACGTCCAGCAGCTCGTTGATACGATGCTCCACGACGTCGCCATCCTGGCCGTACAGGCTGGCGACGAACCGCAGGAACTCACCGCCCGTGAGCTTCTCGTAGACGAACGGTCGGTCGGGGATGAAGCCGAGAATCGCCTTGGCCGTCCGCGGGTCCGCGATCAGGTCGACGTCCCGCAGGAAGATCCGCCCGGTCGTGGGTCGGAGGATCCCGGCGATCATGCGGAGCGTGGTGGTCTTCCCGGCGCCGTTGGGTCCGAGGAACCCGAACAGCTCGCCGCGCGCGACGTGAAGGTCGATGCCGTCGACCGCGCTGAACGTCCCGTAGCGCTTGGTGAGCCCTTCCAGTCGGATCATGAGATCGGTCCCGCCTGTACGACGTCCACCTTCAACTGCCCCACGAGCCGCACGAGCTCGAGTTGGCGCGCGAGTCCGCCGATCGTGAGACGCACGTGCGCGGCATCCGCGGGGAACTCACCGAAGGTGGGATCCACCGCCACCCACTTCCCCAGCCACACCTCCGGCCACGCGTGATAGTAGAAGGCGCCGTCCAAATACACGAGGCCCGCGGCCGTGCGCGCGGGTAGGCCCACGGCGCGTGCCAACGCGACGTACAGCACGGTGTGTTCGTTGCAGTCGCCCCGCCGGTGAGCGTTCACGTCGAGCGCACTGGGGATGCCGATGGTGACTTCCTTGGCCAACGACGCGTACACCCAGCGCGTCAGACGCTCCGCCGCGCGTTCCGGACGTCGCGTGTTCCCGATGATCTGCCGAGCCTGCGCCTGAATCCGCGGATCGTCGCTCTGAATCAACGGCTCGGGCTCGAGCAACGGTCGGTTGGCCGAATCCGCCGCCGGCAGTCGATACCCGCCCGTGAGGGGCTCGGTCTCGCGGTGGATGATCACCGTATCGCCCACGAGCCGTTGGCGACCCCCATCCAGATCCAGTCCCTCGAGCGATTGTCCGCTCAGCCGGACAGCGAACGTCGCGAGGGACTCGGGGGCGAGCTGGACCCCGGCGGCGATGGCCGTGGTCCGAACGAGATCGGTGGCGCTCGCCGATCCGCGCGCGCTTCCGGAAAGCCGGTAGTTCTCGTAGACCAGCTCATAGGCCGACCGTTCGAGGCGGAAGCCGGCGGGCGCCCGTGAGGTGACGAGTTGGCCGTGGCCGTCGATCCACGAATCCTCGTTGAGGTTCCTGCCGGCCTCTCGCACGCGCCACGCCTGCACCGTATCGAAGACGATCGGGATCCAGCGGCCGATCCCGGAGTCGAACACCGCCGTGTCTCGCGGGATGACGAACGTAGACTCGGCCGTCACTTCCAGGGTGATGTCCCGCGCCGCGAGCAGGATCGGGTCGAACAGGCGGAGACCGTAGGTGCGTCCCACGGTCAACTCGTCCCCGAACGCCATGCGGAGCGGAAGGAGCTGCGGCAGGACGATGGGCCCCTCGAGGCGGATCCTGCGCACCTCCCGACTCTCATCGGTCGTGAGCTCGAGTTCGAGCACGGTGTCACCCTGAACGTGCCCCACCGCCGCGAAGCGCGTTTCCGGACCCCGCAGCGTCGCGGTGAACGTGCGGAGCCGAAGCGTTCGGCTCAGCTCGATCTCGGTGCGGGTCTCGGTCCGCTGCGCCGTGCCGAGCACGGGAACGTCGAGCACCATGATCTCGGTGACGCGAAGCGTGTCCGGCAGCGTGTCGATGGAACTGGACACGTAGCCGATTTGGGTGTTGCCCAAAGAAACCGCGTAGTAGGTGGCGCCGGGGGGCAGGGCGAGCGCCGCTTCGGCCAGTCGGGCGCCAGCGGGTTGCCAGACCTCGCGCCGGATGAGCAACCCGATTGCGACGACCCATACGAGCAAGATGGCCGCGGTGAGGCCGCGCCGGCTCACTGGTCCGCGTTCCGGATGAAAGCCTCCACGACCTGGTGTTCCTCCTCGTTCTCGACCACGATCGTGACGTCGCGCGGGAATCCGTTGGGTCCCGGAAGCACCGCGAAGGTCGCCCCCATGATCTCGGCGACGTCCTCCAGCGCCAGGCCACCGGCGCCGGTGCCGATCGGCGGGATCGCCAGATGGGCCAACTGCCAATCGGCCGCCCGCTGGAGGGCGGCCGTCAGCGCGCGGCGGACGGTGTCCCGCGTGACCGGTTCCGCAACGCTTCGAATGATAGCATGGATGACCAACTCAACCGCCAGGGCGCCGCCGCCGGTCACGACGGCGGATCCCACCGCGAGCTCCCGATCGGTGCGCAGCTGGTCCCAGAACGCGGCACCGCCCGCCTGCTCCAGGCGGCGGAGTGCCGGCGCGGTTGGTTCGAGGAGCGCGGTGGCGGGTCGAACGATCGCGTCCGCCGCAACGAACGCGAGGTCGTCCACCACGACGCGGATCACGCGCCCGCGAGCTCCCGCGAGCGACGGTACATCTGCGCGGCCTCCGTAGGACGGTTCAAGCGGTCGTACACGATGCCAAGTCCACGGAGCGCCTTGGCGTTGTTGGGGCGCAGCTCGGTGGATCGCTGGAACGCCTGGAGCGCCCCGGCCAGGTCGTCCACCTGGTTGAGCGCGTCGCCAAGGTGATCGTAGGCCTGCGCCGAACTCGGATCCAGCTCCACCACCCGACGGAGGTGGGGAATGGCCCGGCGCCAGAGGCCGGCGCGGGACAGCACGACGCCGAGACCGAGGTGCGCTTCCCCATTGGTGGGCTCGAGCTGGATCACGCGGGCGAGGTCCCGCTCGGCGGGCGCGAAGCGTCCCAGTTGCCCGAGCAGTAGACCGCGCCGGACCAGCGCGGCGGTGTCGTCGGGGTGCTGCTGCAGCACGCACTCGAATTCGGCCAGGGCCGTGTCGGGATCGCCCTGATGGCCCAGGAGCGTCGCGAGGCGGACGCGCGCGGCGGAATGGTCCGGGCTCGTTCGGAGCAGCTCCTGATAGATGCCGATGGCCCGCACCAGCTCGCCGCGCTGCGCGGCCTCTTGCGCCGCCCGGAACAGCAAGTCGTGCGAGGGTACCGGCTCGGCGGCTGCCGGCGGGGATTCCGCTGACGCGGCCGTTGCCGCCGTGTCAAGCTCGGCGTCGTCTACTAACTCGAACGGCGATGGACGCGGCTCGGGTGCCGGTGACGGCGGAACGTAGCGCTGCCGGAGTCGGCCGCGATGATGGCGCCGGGTCATGCCGGTATCTCCGCGGTCTGCGTCGTCAGCCACTCCACGTAGCGCGGCAGCCCGACATCGATGGGGAGCGCGACCAGCTCGGGAGTGTCGTACGGGTGATGACGATCGACGGCGGCGGCGAGGGCGTCCCAGCGCCCGCGGACGGTCTTGAGCACGACAAGCACCTCGTCGTCGGTCGTTACGGCACCCTGCCACCGGTAGATGGAGGTCGCGCCGGGCACCACGGTCCCACACGCCACGAGCCGATCCTCGACCAATCGCCGAACCAGATCCCGTGCCGCGTCGGGGCTGCCAAGGGTGGTGAGCACGACGACGGGAGTTTCGGCGACAGTCACGGCGGAGGCACCCTCAGTGAAATGGGGGAGGCCAAAGTAGCCCGCGCCACGGGGGGGCCGCAAGTCGCGGCCACCACGCGCGTCCGCAGGTCGCCCGTTGACCGCGCCTTCGGGCTCGCGCTACGTTCGACGGCTATGCCTGACGACCGGCTCATCGTTCGTGGCGCGCGCGTCCACAACCTGCGCAACGTTACCGTCGAGATCCCGCGCGATCGCCTGACCGTGATCACGGGCCTCTCCGGCTCGGGCAAGTCTTCGCTCGCCTTCGATACGATCTACGCCGAAGGCCAGCGTCGCTACGTGGAGTCCTTGTCGGCGTACGCGCGGCAGTTCCTGGGCTTGATGGAGAAGCCCGATGTGGACGCCATCGAGGGTCTCTCTCCCGCCATCTCGATCGAGCAGAAGACCGCGGGGCACAATCCGCGTTCGACGGTCGGGACGGTCACCGAGATCTACGACTACCTCCGATTGTTGTGGGCGCGGGTCGGCATCCCCCATTGTCCGAACGACGGCGGGCCCATTCGCCGGCAGAGCGCGACGCAGATCACCGACGCCATCCTCCAGTGGCCCGAAGGCGCCCGCATCGAGGTGGTGGCGCCGCTGGTGCGGGGCCGCAAGGGGGAGTTTCGCGACCTGTTCGAGGGGATCCGGCGGCAGGGCTTCGTCCGCGTGCGGGTCGATGGCGAGGTCCACGAGATCGCACACCCGCCGAAGCTCAACCGCCGGGTCAACCACGAGATCGCCGTGATCGTGGATCGCCTCGTCGTCCGCGCCGCGGATCGCGCCCGGCTGCACGACTCGGTCGAGACGGCCCTGCGGGCGGGGGAGGGCTTGGTGGAGGTCGTGCGGGGCAAGGAGACGACGGTCTTTTCCGAGAGGTTCGCCTGTCCGACCTGTGGGTACTCGCTGGCGGAGCTCGAGCCTCGCCAGTTCTCGTTCAACTCTCCCTACGGCGCCTGCCCGGCGTGCGGCGGGCTCGGCACGCGGCGAGAGGTCAGTCCCGAGTTGGTGCTCGGCGATTCTCGGATCTCCGTCCTCGAGGGGGTCGTGCTGCCGTGGGGCGAGCCGAGTGGCTACCTGCGGAAGGTCGTGCTCCCGACCCTGGCCCAGACGTTCAAGTTCCGCCTGGACGTTCCCTGGGCCGATCTTCCCACACGCGCGCGCGACATTCTGCTCCACGGCGTCCCCGACCGGCCGCTGCGGTTTCCCGCCGGCGGGAGCTCGGCGGCCTACGAGAGCGTGTGGGAAGGCATCCTGATGAATGTCACGCGCCGCTATCAGGAGACGTCGTCGGACGCGGTCCGCACCCAGCTCGAGGAGTACATGACCGAACGCCGGTGCGACGTCTGCCACGGATATCGGCTGAAGCGCGAGAGCCTGAGCGTCCTGGTGCATGGACGGAACATCGGCGAGGTCGTGGATCTCCCGGTCGGTGAGGCGCTCACGTTCCTTCGCGACCTTCCCACCCACGGCGAGACGGGCGGCACGGTCGACCTCGAGATTGCCGGACCCATCCTGCGCGAGGTCGTGGAGCGGCTTGCCTTCCTGTGTGACGTGGGGCTCGAGTACCTCACGCTCGGCCGCGCGGCCGGAACGCTCTCGGGGGGAGAAGCGCAGCGCATTCGCCTGGCGACGCAGATCGGGAGTCGGCTCGTGGGCGTGCTGTACATCCTCGACGAGCCGTCCATCGGGCTGCACCCGCGCGATAACGCGCGCCTGCTCGGGACGCTCCGCGGATTGCGCGATCTCGGCAACACGGTGCTCGTCGTCGAGCACGACGCCGAAACCATTCGGGCCGCCGATTACATCGTGGATCTCGGACCGCGCGCTGGTCGCTTCGGGGGGGAAGTCGTCGTGTCGGGCGTGCTCGACGACGTGCTCCGGCACCCGACGTCCCTGACCGCCCGCTACCTGCGCGGCGAGCTCCGCATCGCGGTGCCGTCGACGCGGCGGGCGGTGGACCACGCGCGGGCGCTCCGTATCCGCAACGCCCACCAGCACAACCTCCAACACTTCGACGTGGCGTTTCCCTTGGCGGCGTTCACCGCCGTGACCGGCGTGTCGGGCTCCGGGAAGTCCACCCTCGTGACCGACATCCTCTACGCCGCCCTCGCGCGCCACTTCTACCGGGCGAAGACGGTTCCGGGCGCCCACGACGCGGTCGAGGGGCTGGAGCATCTCGACAAGGTCCTCGATATCGACCAGAGCCCCATTGGCCGGACGCCCCGCTCCAACCCCGCGACCTACACGGGGTTGTTCACGCCGATTCGCGATCTGTTTGCCCAGCTCGCGGAGTCGAAGATCCGCGGCTACGGACCGGGGCGCTTCTCGTTCAACGTCAAGGGCGGGCGCTGCGAGTCCTGCCAGGGGGATGGGCTGGTCAAGATCGAGATGCACTTCCTGCCGGACGTCTACGTGCCGTGTGAGGTGTGCAAGGGCCGGCGGTACAACCGCGAGACCCTCGACGTGCGGTATCGCGGACGCTCGATCGCGGACGTCCTCGAGATGACGGTGGGGGAAGCGCTCGAGTTCTTCGAGAGCCAGCCCCGCATTCGCGCTCGGCTCGAGGTGCTGAACGACGTCGGTCTGGGGTATATCCATCTTGGCCAAAGCGCGACGACCCTGTCCGGGGGTGAGGCCCAGCGGGTCAAGCTGGCCACGGAGCTGGCCAAGCGCGATACGGGACGCACGCTCTACATCCTCGATGAACCCACCACGGGACTGCATTTCGAAGACGTGCGCCTGCTCCTCGACGTACTGCATCGCCTCGTCGATCGCGGGAACACCGTGATCGTGATCGAGCACAACCTCGAGGTCGTCAAGACCGCCGATTGGGTAATCGACCTCGGGCCGGAAGGCGGGGACGCGGGTGGCCAGGTGGTCGCCAGCGGGACCCCCGAGGACGTCGCCGACGCCCCGGAATCGTACACGGGCCGGTACCTCACGCCATTGTTGCGACGGTAGCGGACGGGTCACGTTGGTGACACTTTTTGAAACGTTCCCCGTAGGGCCCCTGAACCCGCTGAGGGTACCGCACGTGCCGTTGCCCCAAGTCCAAGCTCCCACACCGCCGCCCATGCCGGAGATTCCGGACTGGGTGTTCCATCGCACCGACCCGATGGAGATCGCCATTGCCGTGGTGGTGGTCCTCGGCTCCTTGGGCTGCCTGTCGATCCTGTGGATGCTCGCCCGAGGGTGGATGCGGCGCTGGACGCAGCCGGCCGTTCCGCAGCAGGCGTTCGATGAGGTCCGCCAATCCGTCCGCCAGCTGAGCGCGGAGGTGAGCGAACTGCATGAACGGCTGGATTTCGCCGAACGGGTTCTCTCCACCCGGCGGGAGCCGGATCGTCTCGAGGGAAGGGGGGCCTGAGCGTGGGACCGGGTGAAGTCTGGGTCCTCATCCCCCTCGCGGCGATCGTCATGTGGGGAGCCCGCGGAATCGCGACCGCCGTCGCGGCCGGCCGGCACGCCGACCGTTCGCAGGTGCCACCCCCCGCCGGCGACGAAGTGAGGGCCGAAATCGAGGCGTTGCGGCATCGGGTGACCGAGCTGGAAGAACGACAGGACTTCGCCGAGCGCATGCTGACGCGCGGGTCGCACACGAGTGAGGACCGCAACCGTGCCTCCTGAGTTGGTCTTGGTGCCCATCGCCGGCATGGCTACCGGCGTCATGTTCATGTTCGGGATCTACAAGCTCGTGATGCGCTGGATGGACCTGCGTCACCGGCGGGAGCTGCCGGCGGGGGTGGAGGAAGAGCTGCGGGATCTGCGACAACAGGTCGGCGGGCTGAACGATCTGGACGGCCGGGTCATGGAGATCGAGGAGCGGCTCGACTTCGCGGAACGGCTGCTCGCGCAGGCGCGGACGCGCGGAGAAGCGGCCGAGCTCGGCCCGGGGGGCCGCTGACGTGCCGGATTTCGTCTGGATCCAGAATGTCGTGTTCCCGATCATCGGCATGGGGATGGCCGGGTTCCTCCTGTTCGGTGTCTACCGGACGGTGAACAAGGTGCTGGATCGCCGGCACGAAGACCGGCTGCACGCCGCCGGGGGTCCGGTGCCTGAGGTCGTGCGGCACCTCGAGCAGCGCGTCACCGACCTGGAGGGCCAGGTGGAGCGGGTCCAGGAGCTGGAGGAGCGACTCGACTTCGCGGAGCGGATGCTGGCTCAGCACCGGCAGCAGCCCCTGCTCGGCGACCACTGATCCGAGGGAGCGTATGGACATGGAAGGAATCCTGGCGATCATCTTCATCTTTGGTGGGGGTTCCATGTTCCTGCTCGCCGTCTCGCCCGTCGGGCGCGCGTTCGCCGACCGGATCCGGGGCGGCGCGGCGGTGCCCGACGACACCGTCCGCCGATTGGAGGCCGCTCACCAGGACGTGCTGGAGGAGCTCGAGTCGGTCCGGCGGGAAGTGGTCGAGATTCACGAGCGGCTCGATTTCACGGAGCGGGTGTTGGCGCAAAAGCGTAACGAAGGGCTGCCCGCAGGTGGGGCGCCCGACGGTCTCTGAGCCATGGCGATTTGCCCGACGGAGGCCGATCTTGTAGCGTGAGCACGGGCGCGGGGCGCCCGGGACGCGGGAGTACGGGCGGGCCGGCTGGCCCGCGGGAGGCATAACGGAGCCATGGGAATCTTCTCGCGGTTGATGACCGTTATCCGGTCGAACATCAACGCGCTCATCGGCAAGGCCGAAGACCCGGCCAAAGTACTCGAGCAGTCGCTCATCGACATGCGGGGCCAGCTCGCGAAGACCAAGCAGGATGTCGCGGCCGCCATCGCGGATGAGAAGAAGCTGCAAGGGCAGGTTGAGCGGGAAAAGAAGCAGGCGGAGGACTGGGAGCGGCGCGCCATGCTGGCCGTGACCGAGGGGCGGGACGACCTCGCCAAGCAGGCGCTCATGCGGCAGTCCGAACACATGCAAAACGCTCAGCAACTGCACGAAACCTGGCTCCGCCACAAGGGCGACACGGAGAAGTTGAAGGACTCGCTCCGGCAGATGAACGACCGGATCGAGGAGATGAAGCGGAAGAAGAACGTGCTGGTCGCCCGCCAGAAGCGCGCCCAGGCGCAGGAGCGGATCCAGCGCACCATGTCGACGATGAACGACCAGAGCGCGTTCGACACGTTCGCGCGGATGGAGGAGCGGATCGACGACATGGAGCGGCAGGCGGTCGCCGCCGCCGAGTTGGCTGGGGAACTGTCCGGGGACACGCTCCAGCAGGAGTTCCGGGCCCTCGAGTACCACGGCAACGCCGACCAGCGGCTCCTCGACTTGAAGCAGAAGATGGGGGTGTTGCCCCCGGGGGAGGCGAAGGCCCCACAGCAGTTGGGAGCGGGGGCCGACGCGGTGGATGACGCGGAGTTGGTGGAGGAGGACGAGGGCGAGCACCAGCCGTAGCGGTCAGGACGGATCTTCGCGGGCGGGGTCGGCGGAGCGCGCCGGCCCCGCTCGTGTGCTTGGCGGGCATTTGATCCGGCCCTCGTTCGATTGATGGCGCACTGGTCGGGCCGTTCCGCGATCATAGGCCATGCGTGCTCCCTGGACGGTATGGATGGCTCTCCAAGCGGAAACCCTCTTGGGCTTCCGACTTGCCTCGCGGCACGGTCCCGCCCGCACCGCCGCGGGCTGGGCCGCTGGCCTCGCGGTGCTCGCGCACGTCGTCGGTGGACCGGTTCCGCCGGACCGGCTGCTCACCGCCGCGGTGGCATTCGGCGGCCTCCTGGGTGCGACCGCCGGTCCGAGACTGCTTATCCGTGGCGGCCCGCTCGAGACCCTGCGGTGGGCACTCCTCCCTGGGGCAGTCGTCGCGCTCGCTCGAGTGCTGGGGGCCGTGGGGTTTGCGGGCGGGGCGACCGCGATGGTGGTGGTCATCCTCAGCGAATCCGCCCCCGCCTTGGGCGCCGTCGCGGCGGGCGTGGCCCATGCCGGTCTCGTGGCGGCCCTGGCCGCCGGCCTGGCTCCCCGCGTTGGCTGCTCCGCGACCACGGGACTCTTGATCCTCTTCGTCGCGGCGGGCATCGCGCACGAGAGCTACCCGGCCGTCACCGGCGCCCCCGCATGGGTCGGCGCCCTCACGCCACCTGGCGTCCTCCTGGAAAGCGCCGTCGCCGGTGTCCCGGGCAGCGCGGTGCGGCTGTGCGGATGGTTCGTGATCGCCGCCGCGGCGCTGGCCAACACCCGTCGCTATCCCGATATGAGGGCTGCCCGATGACGCTGGTGCGATGCCGGGGGGTGTGCTGTACGCGGCGCACGGCCGTCGGACCACGTCCCACGCTGCGCGACCTGACGCTGGACGTAACGGCGGGCGAGATCGTGGCCCTCGTCGGCGTCCCCGGGTCCGGGAAGACATCGCTGCTGCGCGTTCTCGCGGGGCTGCTCCGTCCCGAGCGCGGTCAGGTGAACGTCGATGGTGTTCCGCCCTGGGCACGAGCTGCCCGGAATCGTGTTGGCTACGTGCGGGCGGGACTCTGTGGCCCGCCGGAGCTCACCGCCATCGAGTGGCTGCATTACGTCGCTGCCCAGCGCGGCGGTGCTCGCGGCACCCGGACCGTGCGCGTCCAGGCGGCGCTGACACTGGTCGCGCTGGGACGCGAGGCGGCGTGGCGCATTACCAGCCTCGATCGCGACGCCGCCGAGCGGCTGAGCGTGGCTACGGCGGCGCTCGGTGCCGGCAGCGTGCTGTTGCTCGATGAGTGTTTCGTGGGCGTATGCGCGCAAACCCGGCGTCTGATCGCCGACGCGCTCGCCGACCTTGCCCTTCAGGGGCGCGCCATCATCGTCGCCCCGCGCGATGCCATGGCGGCGGAGGGCCTGGCCACGAGGGTGGTGGTCATGCGGGACGGGCGCATCGTCGCGGATTTGGCGATGCCCGACCTCCGGCGGGAACGTGTCGCGGAGCTGATGCTCGACGGCGGGGGCCTGCGGGTGCTCCCTCGGCTCCTCCTCTGCTTTCCCGAAGCGGTGCGCACGGGGAGCGGGGTCCAGGTGCCGCTCACGGGGGGCCGAACACTCGAAGGCGTCCTCGCCGCCTGTCGGGACGAGCGCATTCCGGTGCGTGGATCCCGCATTCGCTACCGAGCGGTCGACGACCTCCTTGGGGCCCCGAACCCACCGCCCGATCCCCTCCGCACCGCCGCCATCGGTTGACCCCCTCGCCCACGCGCTCTACGTTTCGACGTCAGAACCCCTTGTCATTTCACGTTTTGGGTGTTGTCGACCGTGATGGGATCACTACCGCGCCTGCTCCCGACCCAGCACGTCGGCCTCGCCGATCCGCGGCGCACGCCGCTCGCCGGGCGCGCCGCGCCAACTGTGTGAGTCACGACCTGAGGCTGTTCAATACGCTCACCCGCGGAGTGGAGCCGTTCGTGCCACTCCACCCGCCCCGCGTGAGTTTCTACATGTGCGGTCCCACGGTGTGGAACTACGCCCACGTGGGGAATTTCCGGACGTTCCTGATGGGTGACGTGCTCCGTCGCTACCTCGCGTACGCGGGGTACGACGTGCTCATGATCATGAACATCACGGATGTGGACGACCGGATCATCCGGATGGCCGGGGAGGCGGGGGCGTCGATCCGCGCCTTCACGGACCAATACACGCGGGCGTTCTTCGAAGACCGGGACTTCCTGCGCATTCGACCCGCGGATGTCTACACCCGCGCCACCGACTATCTCCCCGCCATGACCGCGCTCGTACAGCAATTGCTCGATCGCAACGTGGCGTACCGGGGCGACGACGGGTCGATCTACTTCGGCATCAGCCGGTTTCCGACCTACGGTCGCCTGTCACGGGTGGACACGCGGGAGCTCAAGGCGGGCGCGCGGGTGCAGAGCGACGAGTACGCCAAGGACGACGTGCAGGACTTCGCGCTCTGGAAGGCGGCGTCACCGGCGGACGAGGCGGTCGGGGCGGCATGGGACGCTCCATTCGGGCGAGGGCGACCGGGCTGGCATCTCGAATGCTCCGCGATGGCGCTGACCGAGCTCCGCAATCGGCTCGGCATCGAGACCCTCGATCTGCACGCGGGCGGCGTGGACCTCGTATTCCCGCACCACGAGAACGAGATCGCCCAGTCGGAGGGGGCCACCGGCCGGCCGTTCAGCCGCTGCTGGGTGCATGGGGAGTTTCTGACGATCGGCGGCACGAAGATGTCGAAGCGCTTCGGGAACACGCTCACCGTGCGTGACCTTCGGGAAGAGGGCGTGCATCCAGCGGCGTTTCGCATGTTGGTGTTCTCGACGCACTACCGGCAGTCCCTCAATTACAACGACGAGGCCCTGCAGGCGGCGACGGAGGGGATGCGCCGACTCGGTGCGTTCCACGCGCGGCTCGTCGAGACGGCAACGGATGGCTCGCCGGGAAACGTGCCCGTCGAAGCGGCCACGCTCGACCGACAGTTCCGCGATGCCATGGATGACGATTTGGGGACGCCGAAAGCCATGGGCGCTATCTTCACGTTCGTGCGGGATGCGAACCGCGCCCTCGATGCCAAGGCTTGGGATGCGGACACGGCCACCGCTGCCCTCGGCGTGCTCGAAGGGGTCCTGGACGTGTTGGACGTGCTGCCGGGCGAGACGCGGGTCGCCGACGATGTCGCGGCGTGGGTGGGGGAGCGCATCGCCGCGCGCGAGGCGGCGCGGAAAGCGCGGGATTTCGCGACGGCGGACGCCATCCGCGCGGAGTTGATGGGGCGGGGCATCGAGTTGGAAGACACGCCCCAGGGGACCCGCTGGACGCAGCGGTAAATCGTTTCGCCCCTGTAGCTCAGCTGGCCAGAGCATCCGCCTTGTAAGCGGAAGGTCGTGGGTTCGAATCCCACCGGGGGCTTGCCACTCTCCCTTCGGGGGCCCGTCCTCCGGAGCAGGGATGTACAAAGGGCGGGATGCCTCCTATCCCGCCCTTTCCGCTGATCCCGCCTATTGCGACTTGAGCTTCAACTCGATGTTGGAGAGGATCGTGTTGGAGTAGTCGCCCTTGGCGGCGATGTTGACCGCCGACTTCCGCTTCGAGTAGATCCGCACCGTGGTCTGCGTATCCGAAGCCTTGATCACCGCTACGCGGACGATCTCACCCCAGCTCCATGCGGACGTGCTGGCCTTGCACATGATGAGATACGTGTTGGGGTCTACCTCGGTCGCACTCTCGACCTTGAGGCCGGCCTCGATCGCCGCTTCGCGGGCGACTCCCAGCGTCTTCTCGTAGGTAGCGTCGAAGGTCCTACCGATCCCGGCCTGCTGGGGCGTTCTGGACCCCGCTCTGGCTCGAGCAGGCCAGTCCGAGACCCGCGACGACAAGAGCCCCCATACTGAGATGCGCGCGCATGCTCCCTCCGTGACTGTGCGATTGGCGCTGATGCTCCGCCAGTGCAGTTGGGCGATCTGACCGTTGATGATGGCCTATTTTGGCACGTGGGCAACGAGCGCGCAACCGAGTCGGGAGGGACGTGAAGACGGGCCGGGACGCGTGCGGCCCTGACCATCGGCCCAACGGAGCGACGCTACCGTCTGGTCCTGATGCCCACCACCGCTGCCACCACGGCGGCTAGGATAGCGACGAGCGCGACGACGGGAATCCCGGACGCGTCTCCCGAAGGCTGCGCCGCGCGCGAGCCGAACACCGCCACACCCAGGAGCGCCACGACACCGGCCGCGATTGCGACGACCAGAGGCCGTCGGCTCCCGGCCCGCGCGCCACCCGCATGGCGGAGAGCCTCACGAACTTCCGCGGGAGTCACCGGATACTGCCGCTGGAAGTCCGTAATCAGATCGTTGATCCGGCGGCTCAATTCTCGGACGCGGGGTGATTCTGGGGGTTGGACTGGCGTGGGAACGTACACGGTCGGCTCCTCGTGAACGGCTCGACGAATCTCCCTGCACGCTACCCAGGCGCCCGCGCCAGGGGAATGCCGCCGAGTTCGTCGCTACCGGCAGCGGGCCGCGGCCCACTCCGCGGATCCCATTGAGGAGACGGTCGCGGGTCCTAGCCGGAGATGTCCTTGGATTCGATGATGTGCGTGCCCGGTTGGCCTCGGGCGGCAGCCTCGATCAGTGTGGCGGCAACGGCCCGTGCGTGAACCGGTCGGTACCGGCGGGGCATGAGAATCCCAAAAGGCTTCGCAAGCGCTTCGCCCAGCCGGAACTCCGCGCGGGGGCCGAGCAGCAGCGAGGGGCGCACGATCGTGAGACTCGGATAGCCCAGCTCCTGGATGGCGGCCTCGACTTCCCCCTTGATCCGGTTGTAGAACACCCGCGACGCGGGGTTCGCGCCGAGCGAGCTGACGAGCAGGAAATGTCGCGCTCCCTGGGCCCGCGCGCGCCGCGCTACCTGGAGCACGTAGTCATGGTCCACGCGGCGGAACGCCGCCTGCGAGCCCGCCGCGCGGATCGTCGTGCCAAGCGCGCAGAACACGTCGTCGGCGACGAGCGAGGCCGCGGCGGCGTCGAGCCGTTCGTAGTCCACGACCACGGGCTCCACCGTGGGCGACGGCGCCGATGACCGGCGCCGTGTGAGCATGACGACTTTGACATAGGCCGGGTGCGCCGCGAGCTGGCCGACCAGCTCACGGCCCACGAGGCCCGTGGCGCCGGCGACGAGCGCGGTCTTCTGGCCCGAGGCCGTCACGGCGTGTGGGCGGTTTCCGCCGCTTTCGCAAAGAGGTGCTTCATCTCGGTGACTCCGGGGACGCGTCCCTGGAGCACGAGATGTCCGTCGACCTCGAGGGCCGGAGTGCGCAACACGCCGGCGCGGGTGATGTCGGCCAATGCCTCGACCTTCGTCAATTCGTACGGCATGCCGAGCGCCTCGAGCGCGTCACGCGCTGCTGCTTCCAGCCTGCGGCAATTGGGGCACCCCGTGCCGAATACGCGGACCTGCATTGCTCGTCTCCCTTCCTTAATTGTGTCGTTCATCCCAGGGCTCCGTACAACAGCCCCGCGATGGTAGCCATCACGATCACCAGTCCCACGAAGACCCCCGTCTTGCGCCAGCCGATCACGCTCCGCACGACGAGAATGCTCGGTAGGGAGAGGGCCGGGCCCGCGAGCAGGAGCGCGAGCGCGGGACCATTCCCCATGCCGGCGCCCACCAGTCCCTGCACGATCGGGACCTCCGTCAGCGTCGCGAAGTACATCAGCGCGCCGGCCGATGCCGCGACGAGGGTCGACACGACCCCGTTCCCGCCGACGGCGCTCGCGATCCAGCGACTCGGAATCAGGCCCTCGTGTCCCGGCCGGCCGAGGAGCAGTCCGGCCACCAAGACCCCCAGGAGCAGCAGCGGCAGGATCTGTTTGGCGAACGTCCACGTGGCACCAAACCACTCCTCCAGCTCGCCCTCCCGCGTGCTGGTTACCGCAGAGAGACCGACCGCGCCGGCGGCGAACGGCGCGGCGGGGATCGCTGGGAACCCGATACCGGCTCCCGCGAGCACCAGCCCCGGCAGCACGAGGCGCCGGGCTGGTAGTCCGAACCACGCCACGAGCACGACCGCGAGGACGAGGGCGGCCCCCGTCGTGAGCACCCATTTCGCGGCGTGAATGGCGGCGAACACTCCATCGGTGGTCGCCGGTGCGCCCCAGTTGGCGAACACGAGGATCGCCAACAGCGCGCCGAAGAAGATCCCCGTCTGCCACAGCGGGCGCGGCGCGGCGGCGGGAGCTTCGACGGGGAGCGCCGCCGCGCGCTCGCGCTCGTCCCGGCGGAACACCGCGTGCATCAGCAGCCCCAGGATGATGCTGAAGCCGACCGCCCCGATGGTCCGCGCGACGCCCAGCTCCAGCCCCAGCACGCGGGCCGTGAGCACGACCGCGAGCACGTTGATGGCGGGCCCCGCGTACAGGAACGTCGTGGCCGGCCCGAGGCCGGCGCCGCGCGCGTAGATGCCGGCGAACAGCGGCAGCACCGTGCACGAGCAGACGGCGAGGATCCCGCCCGATACCGACGCGACGCCGTAGGCGACCGGCCTGGGCGCGCGAGGGCCGAGATAGCGGAGCACGGAGTCGTGGCGGATGAACACGCTGATGGCGCCGGCGATGAAGAACGCCGGGACCAGGCACAGCAGGACGTGTTCGTGGGCGTACCACTGTGTGAGGCGCAGCGACTCCGCGACCGACTCGGGCAGGTGCAGGGCACCGACCAGGCCTTCCACGGGCATGGAGAACACCGCCAGGAACCCACCGATCAGCACGACGGCCCACGGCCACTCGCGCCGCCAGAACGGAGCGATGTGCACGGTCAACTCACGGCGAGTCGGGCGCGCCGCACATCGGCTTCGAGCACGCCCTCGATGCAGGAGGGCCACGAACGGACGCACGGCGTGCGCAGGGTGTAGAACACCTGCGCGCCGCGCTTGTCGACGGCGACGATGCCGGCGTTCTTGAGCAGGGCCAGGTGCTTCGACACAGTCGAGACGTCGGCGCCGATCATTGCCGTCAGGTCGCACACGCAGCGCTCGCCGCGCGCCAGCTCGTCAACCAGAAAGAGCCGGGTGGGATGGGCGAGGGCCTTCATGACCCGGGCTCGGCTCTCGTACCGGGCGAGCGTCTTCCCCTGCAAGGTCTTGGGCATTTGGTCAAACCGCCAAAGAAGTATCCGAACGGTATGACCGCAGGGGTGAAGGGAGCGTGAAGGCGGAGTGAGCCTGGACTACGTCACGGACTGATCCGCACCATGACGACGCCGTGACCCGGAACCGTGGCGCGGTACTCCCCGCGCGCCCGCCCGACGTCTTTGTGCGTCCAGAGGTCACGGATCGCCGCGTCCAGGCCCGCGGGATACCCGATCTCGGGCCACCGGACGGTGATGGCAGTCGCCGTGGAATCGCGGTTGAACAGGGCGACCGCGCGGCTCCCATCCGCCAACTCCCTGGCCCACACCTCGACGGCGCCATCGTCCCGCACCTTCCGACCCTGGCGGCCGAGGGGGTCCTGGTTCACCGCGATGACGTCGCGGCTGGTCAAGACGTCGCGAATCTCCGGCGTCATGGATCGGAGATCGTTGCCGGCCATGAGTGGGGACGCCAGCATCGCCCACAGCGAGAAATGCGCGCGCGACTCGTCCATGGTGAGGCCGCCGTTACCCACCTCGAGCATATCGGGGTCGTTCCAGCCGCCAGGACCGGCGAACGCCTCGAGCCCCACCTGCATGTCCAGGATCCGGGCGAACCCGTAGCCGCTCTTGTCGCAATCGAAGCAGTCGGTGATGTCACCCGTGGTCCGCCACAGATGGCCGATGCCGCGGGCCCAGAGCCACGGCTTGTTCGATCCCCACTCGCAGATCGAGAACACGATCGGCCGCCCCGCTTGGTCCAGCGCCGCTCGCATGAGTCGGTACGACGCTTCGGCGTTCTGCGCGCCGTGGGCACACCAGTCGTATTTCAGATAGTCGACACCCCACGCGGCGTACGTCCGCGCGTCCTGGAACTCGTAGCCTCGGCTGCCGGGGCGGCGCTGGCAGGTCAACATGCCGGCGTCCGAGTAGAGGCCGAACTTGAGTCCCTTGGAATGGACGTAGTCGGCGAGCGCCTTCATTCCCGAGGGGAAGCGCTCGGGGTCCGCGACGATGGTGCCCAGGCTGTCCCGGGATATCTGCCAGCAGTCGTCGATGACGACGAACTGGTAGCCGGCGTCGCGCATTCCCGATGCGACCATCGCGTCGGCCGTTTCCCGGATCAACTGCTCGCTCACGTTGCACGCGAACTTGTTCCAGGAGTTCCAGCCCATGGGAGGAGTGCGAGCGAGCTTGGCGAGGGGGCCCGCGGTCTGCGCGACCACTGGGGAGGAGAGAAAGACGATCAGGGCGCACGTGAGCGCGACGCGACCGGAACGCGGCATGGTAACCTCGAACAAAGGTCCAGATGGGAAGTTCCGCTCCGGCTCCGTGTGCGGCAAGAGCGCGGGTGGCGACCGCGGCGTGTGGCTATGGTCGCCCGGGCGAGGGTGGCGCGATGGCCGCTCGCAGCCATGCCAACACCGGGCGGGTCGCGCGGTAGTGACGCATCAGGAAGTCGGCGAGGTCGCGCCGCAGCAGCGGCGCGGTTCCCGCGTACTCGGCCCAACAGTAGAACTGCTTGTGGTACATCACCGGAAACCGCTCGGCCGCCGCGGCGAACTCACGCGGGAGGCGGACGTTGCGCTCCCCCTGAAGCTCACCCCACACACCGCGGAACGAGCGGTTCCGCAGGAAGCGCACGAGCGTGGCGCCGTCGTCCCGGATGGCTTCGCGCACGCGGTGCACTCGATCGCGATCCGGCCGATAGAGACCAGCCGCGACGCCGAGCCCGCCGGCGCCCAGCTGAAAGTAGAATGCGGGCACGCGCGTCTTGCGGCCGTCGGGACCGAGGACGGTGCTGACATGGGTCTTGTACGGGGTCTTGTCGGCCGAGAAGCGCGTGTCGCGCGCGATCCGGAACGTCGCTTCGCGGGGCTCGCATCGCATGGCGGGGTCGAGCGCGGCCACCCGCTCGATCATCTCCCCCACGAAATCGGCAAACGGTCCCTTCACGTCCCGCTCGTACTCCGCCCGGTGCGCGTGGAACCAGGGGCGGGTGTTCCGCCGCGCGAGACCCCGGAAGAACGACGGGAACCCGGGACCAAAGGGGGCGGTCACGATGCCCCGAAATCCAGCAGTGTCGGTGGGTGGCCTTCGGCCTCGAGAAACGCCAGGAGGCCCGCGGCCGGGATGGCGGTCGTCCGTGTGTTGTCGAGCGGGTGCATGTTGATCGGCTCGGCGGCCAGCACCGCGGGGTCGACCACGACCCGCACCTGCCGCCCGTGGTCGTTGATCACCGCGAAGGGGCTGACGGCTCCCGGAGTGACCCCCAGATATCGCATGAGCCGTTCGGTACTGCCAAAGGAGAGCCGGCCCGACGCGCCAAGCCGCGATGCCAGCGTGCGGAGGTCCACGCTCTGGTCCGCTGGGCAGCACAGCAGCCACATCGTGCCGCGCTTGTCGCGCACGAACAGGTTCTTCGTGTGCCCGCCCGGGAGGCCTCCCCGGACCCGCTGGGCTTCCTCGACGGTGAACACGGCGACGTGCGTGACGGTCCGGGTCTCGATGCCCAGCATTTCGAGCCGCGCCAGCAGACCCTCCCCGGTCGCGGGTGGGCTCCCGTCGGCCAGCAGCGGTGGGCTCGGATCACCGGGCGTCACTAGGCGGTTCTCCGGGTGCGGCGGGGCGAGCCAGGATCAGCGTCAGCAGGGCCAGGAGGATCTCGTCCACGAACGGAATGACGTCGGGGATTGCGAGATCCGCGAGCAGCAGGACGGCACTCACGGTGAGGAGCCGTGGATAACGCCACCGGCGGGCGAACCGGCGGACGACGGCGGCAACGGAAATGGCCATGGCCGTACGGTCCCTCAGGAGGCTCGCGACCGCAAGGGCGGTCGGCGGCGGGGTGCGGGCGAACATCGCCCGCCGATCGTGGCCCTAGGAGACCGACCACCGATTACCATTCAGGCGGCGCCGCCGGCCTGAGGTTGGTCGCGGGCCATCCCGAACGGACTTGAGAGGTGCGATGATGCGGAGATACTGGTCGCTGGTGCCCGTCCTGAGCGTCCTGCTGGCAGCTTGTGCCTCGCAGCAGCGTGCCGACAAGGCCCTCAAGGAGACGGAAGCGGCCATCACGGCGCAACATGCCGACGCCATTCGGTTTGCGCCGACGGCCTTCAATGCGATCGTGGAGTCGTACCAGGCGGCGCGAAAGGCGTATGACGAGAAGGACTGGCAAGCGGCCATCAGCGCCGCGGAAGACGCCAGAGCCAAGGCCCGCCAGCTGCCCCCGGCCATTGCGGAAGGTCGGGCAAAGGCGGTGGAGCAGTGGCCGGCGCGCCGTGACAGCACGAGCGCCATGGTCTCGACGTTGGCGGCGCGCCTGGCGGCCTGGACGCGAACGCGCCAGTACCCGACCGGCGTGTCGGCGGCCCAGGTCCGGCAGATGCAGCAAGCGGTGGACTCGCTTGGGACGGGTCTCCATCACGCCCAGCAGGCGTTCGGGGCCGGCGACGTCGCTGGGGCGATGCATGCCTTGGAGCGGATTCAGCAACGGGCCGCCCAACTCGTCCGCGAATCCGGCATGGCGCCCCGGAACCCGCACGGGAGCTAGCGCCGCAGCGGAACGTGCAGGTGCTTGCGTGACAGGTCTTTAAGGGGCCTGGGGTGGTGGGCTGGCGTCTGTCATGGCTGGCGGTCCGGTGGGGGCAGCAATGGTCGTGCCCGCCGGGTTGACTTCCCTTTGAGCGGACTTACGTTACAAGGCTCGCCCGAGCACGAGCGCCTGGGTGCGTCGGCCGTCGTGTTGGCCGCATCCTCGGCGCGGTCGAGGGTGAGCTGTTGGGGGCGGCAGGGTGGGGTACCCAAGCGGCCAACGGGAGCAGACTGTAAATCTGCCGGCGTAACGCCTACGAAGGTTCGAATCCTTCCCCCACCATGCATCGGGGCCACGGAAACGGATCGCAGGAGTCGGCAGCACGAAGGACTCGCGGGTGTAGCTCAGTTGGTAGAGCATCAGCCTTCCAAGCTGAGGGTCGCGGGTTCGAGTCCCGTCGCCCGCTCTGGCTCGCGTAGCTCAGTGGTAGAGCGCGTCCTTGGTAAGGACGAGGCCATGGGTTCAATCCCCATCGCGAGCTCTGGTGGGCGCCCAACGGGGGCGACAAGACACACGCCGGCCGCAGTCCGGTCGGCCGGGAACGACATAGGAACGAGCAATGCCGCGCGAGAACATCATCCTCGAGTGCACCGAGTGCAAGAACCGGAACTACTTCACGACGAAGAACCGGCGTAAGCACCCGGAGCGTCAGGAGTGGAAGAAGTTCTGTCCGCGGTGCGGATCGCACCGACCTCATAAGGAGTCGAAGTAACCGTGGGTGGGATCGTCGCTTTCGCGCAGCGGTCGGCGGGGTACGTGCGGGACGTCCGTGCCGAGGTCCGCAAGGTGACGTGGCCGACGTGGGACGATCTGCGCCGGACCACGGTGGTCGTGTCGATCTTCGTGATCATCATCGGCATCATCATCGGGATCCTGGACCGGATCTCGTCGTTGCTGATGATCGACTGGTTTCCGCGGCTGTTCTCGTGATCGAGGTGGCCATGGAGGCGCGCTGGTACGCAATCCAGACGACGGCGGGCCATGAGAACAAGGTGCGCTCGCTGATCGAACGGCGGATCAACCAGGATCCGAAGCCGGCGGAAGCGCGACTGATTCGTCAGGCCCTGGTCCCGATCCGGCAGGAAGTCGAGATCAAGAACGGGAAGAAAGTGACGGTGGAGCGCAAGACCTTCCCGGGCTATGTCCTCGTGGAAATGGTGCTGACGCAGGAGTCGCTGCACGTCGTCAATTCCATTCAGGGCGTGATCAAGTTCGCCGGGCAGGGATGGACGCCCCAACCGTTGCGGCAGGAAGAGGTCAATCGGCTGCTGGGTATCGAGGAGCCGGAAGAGGAGCGGGCCCCGAAGGAAGACATCCCGTTTCTCGTGGGGCAGGTGGTGGAGATCATGGAAGGTCCGTTCACCGATTTCAGCGGCACCGTCGAAGAGGTGCTGACGGACAAGGGGAAAGTCCGGGTCAGCGTGAGTCTCTTCGGCCGGCCCACGACGGTGGAGCTGGACTATCTGCAGTTGCGGGGCCACTAGCGGACGGGATAGACCGGGAGCGGGTTGAAGGGCGGTAATCACGCAGTCCCCCAACCACGGGGCAACGTGGGAGCCAGGGATCAGGTCCCTGGCGCGAAAGAGGGTAGGATGGCACGGAAAAAGGTCATTGGGTTCGTCAAGCTCCAGGTGACGGCCGGCGCCGCAACGCCGGCGCCTCCCGTTGGCACCGCACTGGGTCCCCAGGGTGTCAACATCATGGACTTCTGCAAGCAGTTCAACGCGCGCACGCAGAGTCAGGCGGGGATGATCATCCCTGCCGAGGTGACGATCTATCACGATCGGACCTTCACGTTCATCACGAAGACGCCGCCGGCGGCGGCGCTTCTGAAGAAGGAGTTGGGGATCGAGAAGGGCTCGGCCGCTCCCAACCGGGACAAGGTCGGGAAGGTGACGCGCGCGCAGCTGAAGAAGATCGCCGAAACCAAGATGCCCGATCTCAACGCGAACGACGTCGAGGGTGCCATGCGCATCATCGCCGGGACGGCGCGTGCGATGGGTGTGGAGGTGGAGGACTGATGCGCGTCGGAAAGAAGTACCAGGCGGCGGTCGGCCAGATCGACCGGGCGCAGCGGTATGCGCCGCAGCAGGCGGTGGAGCTCGTCAAGGGGACGGCGTTCGCCAAGTTCAACGAGACCGTGGACGTGGCGCTCAATCTCGGTGTCGATCCGCGTCACGCCGACCAGATCGTCCGTGGCACGGTGGTGTTGCCGCACGGCGTCGGCAAGTCCGTCCGGGTGCTGGTCATCGCGCAGGGGGAAAAGGCGAAGGAGGCCGAGGCCGCCGGCGCGGACCTCGTCGGGCCCGAGTTCATCCAGAAGATCAAGGACGGCTGGCTCGACGTGGACGTGATCGTGGCCACGCCGGATCTGATGGGGCAGGTGGGCCAGCTGGGACGCGTGCTCGGTCCCCGGGGCCTCATGCCGAATCCGAAGTCGGGGACGGTCACCATGGATGTGACGCGGGCGGTGAAGGAGATCAAGGCGGGCAAGGTCGAGTTCCGCGTCGACAAGACGGGGAACGTGCACGGCCCGATCGGGAAGCTCGCCTTCAGCGCTGAGCAGCTGGCGGAGAACCTCAACGCGTTCGTGGAAGCGGTGGTCCGGGCCAAGCCATCCGGGGCGAAGGGCACGTACCTCAGGTCCTTGACGGTGTCGAGCACGATGGGGCCGGGCGTCCCGGTGGATACGGCGGGGTATCGATGAACCGCACAGAGAAGAGCACCATCGTCGCAGATGTCCGCGAGCGACTGACGCGGCTGCCGAACGTCTACCTGACGGACTTCACCGGACTCCGCGTGAAGCAGGTGACCGATCTGCGTCGCCGGCTGCGGGGCGCCGGGTTGGAGTACGTCGTCGTGAAGAACACGCTCGCCCAGCGGGCGTTGGTCGAGGCGTCCGTGGCTGGCCTGGATTCCTGGCTCGCCGGGCCCACGGGGTGGGTGTTCGCGGCCGATGCAATTGCCGCGGCCAAGGTCCTGACCGACTTCCAGAAGGACGCCGACGCGTTCAAGGTGAAGGCCGGGCTCATCGAGGGCCGGACGGTGTCGGCTGAGGAAGTGAAGAAGCTAGCCATGCTCCCGTCCCGCACTGAGCTGCTGGGCCAGCTCGCGGGTGCGCTGCAGGCGCCAATGCAGGCGTTCCTCGGCGTTACGAACGGGCTCTTGTATCAATGGGTCGGCGCCCTCGAGGCGCTCCGCTCGCAGCGGTCCGAGGCTGCATAACCTGGTTCGGGAAAGTGAGTCACAGATGGCCACCACGAGTCTGAGCAAGGATGAGATTCTCGAGGCGATCGCCACCATGTCGGTGATGGAGCTGGCGGATCTGATCGAGGCATTCAAGGAGAAGTTCAACGTCACGATCGCGGCGCCCGTGGCGGCGCCGGCGGCGGGCGCTGGCGAGGCAGCTCCGGCAGCGGAAGAGAAGGCGGAATGGACGGTCGTCCTCAAGGAGGCCGGGGCCAAGAAGATTCAGGTGATCAAAGCGGTGCGTGAGGTCACGACGCTGGGTCTCAAAGAGGCCAAGGACCTCGTGGATAACGCCCCCAACAACGTGCGGGAAGCGATCGCGAAGGACGAGGCGGAAGCCATCAAGAAGAAGCTCGAAGAGCAGGGTGCCACCGTCGAGCTGAAGTAGCGCGGCGGCGCGCCCGTCCATCGGGACGGGCGCCTCGACCCGGGACTTCAGCACGAACGGTATGCACCCACGAAAGCGGCGGCGCTTCAATACTCTGTTCCCGATGCACGCCCCGTGCACGCTCCGGCTCCTCGAGCCGGGGGGTGTGGGGCCGTTCGCGCTGGATAGGTAAGGACGTCTGATGACCACACTGCCGGTGATTTCGTTTGGCAAGATCGAGGCGGGGATGCCCATGCCCCACCTCCTCGACATTCAGACCCACTCGTTCCGGGCGCTCCTCGCGTCGGGCGAGCAGGCGGCCCAGCAGGATCTGAGCCTGGAACGGGTTTTTCACGAGGTTTTCCCCATTGCCGACGTGAATGGGAACTACTCGCTGGAGTTCGTGCGCTTCGCGCTCGGGGAGCCCAAGTACACGGTCGAGGAGTGCATCGAGCGGGACATGACCTACTCGGCCTCGCTCAAGGCGACGCTGCGGCTGGTCGTGCTCGAGGAGCTGGAGGGCGGCGGCCGCCGCCCGAAGAACATCATCGAGAAGGAAGTCTATCTCGGTGAGCTCCCGATCCTCACGCCGCTGGGCACCTTCGTGATCAACGGGGCCGAGCGGGTCGTCGTGTCGCAGCTGCATCGGTCGCCCGGCGTGGTCTTCGAAGAGACCACCCACCCGAACGGCCAGCGGCTCTATTCGGCACGGATCATCCCGTTCCGCGGGTCGTGGGTCGAGTTCACCGTGGACATCCATGACGTCATCTTCGTCCACATCGACAAGAAGAAGAAGTTCCCGGCCACCGCGCTGCTGCGGGCGTTGGGATACGGGTCGAATAGCGACATTCTGCGCCTGTTCTACGCGTCGAAGACGCTCGACCTGACCCAGAAGCAGGACGAGCGGGTGCTCCGGCGCGAGGTTCTCAGCGCGGCGCTGGCGGAGGATGTCGCGAATCCCGAGGGCGGCGACCCGCTGGGACGCGAAGGGGACGAGATGACGGTGGACCGCTACAACGCGCTCCGCCAGGCCGGCATCGGCGAGGTGCGCGTCTTTGCCCGGTACACCACCGTCGACCTGCGCGACGAGGACCGGCCGACGACGATGCGGGAGCTGGAGGAGAAGCAGGTGCTCGCGTTTGACGTCCCGGATCCGGAGACGGGCGAGCTGTTGGTGGCGGCCGGCAAGGAGCTGACCGAAACCGTGCGGAAGAAGCTCGTGAAGGCCGGAGCGCACAAGGTGGACGTCCTGCTCTCGACGACGCGGGCGGAATCGAACCTGATCAAGAACACGCTCATCAAGGACCCGACGACGTCCGAAGCGGAAGCGCTGGAGCAGATCTACTCGCTGCTGCGGCCTGGCGAGGCGCCCAATCTCGAAACGGCGCGCGCCGCGCTCGAGCGGTTGTTCTTCAACCCGAAGCGCTACGACCTCGGCCGCGTCGGCCGGTACAAGATCAACCAGCGCCTGCGGCTCCGGGTGCCGGACTCGCACACGGTGCTGACCGAGGAGGACTTCATCGCCATCATCCGCTACCTCCTCGAGCTGTCGGAGGGACGCGGCAATACCGACGACATCGACCATCTTGGCAACCGGCGCGTGCGAACGGTGGGCGAGTTGATCGCCAACCAGTTCTCCGTCGGTCTGTCGCGCATGGCCCGGCTCATCAAGGAGCGGATGAGCATCAACAGCGACCCGGAGAAGATCACGCTGGACGATCTGGTGAACGCGCGAACGGTGAGCGCGGTCATCCAGGCGTTCTTCGGGAGCTCCCAGCTCTCGCAGTTCATGGATCAGACCAATCCCCTGGCCGAGCTGACGCACAAGCGGCGCCTCAGCGCGCTCGGACCGGGCGGGCTCACGCGCGAGCGGGCCGGCTTCGAGGTCCGCGACGTGCATTACTCGCAGTACGGTCGCATGTGTCCGATCGAGACGCCGGAAGGGCCGAACATCGGGCTCATCACCAGCCTTTCGACGTACGCCCGCGTGAACGACCTCGGGTTCGTCGAGACGCCGTATCGGGCCGTCCGGGAGGGACGCGTGACGGGCGACACGCGCTGGCTGTCCGCCTCCGAGGAAGAGGACTACGCGGTCGCCCAGGCGAACGCGCCGCTGGACGCCGACGGCACGTTCATCAACGATGTCGCGCTGTGCCGGAAACGGGACGACTACCCCGTCCTGACCCCGACGCGCATCGATTTCATGGACGTTGCGCCCGAGCAGCTCGTGTCCATCGCCGCCGCGCTCATTCCGTTCCTGGAGCACGACGACGCGAACCGTGCGCTGATGGGCTCCAACATGCAGCGGCAGTCCGTTCCGCTGTTGTTCCCGGACGCGC
>Ga0307424_1000180_pt1 | contig 31858 bp, 24 predicted proteins | sample SalMarWE160320MG_FD_202157 | JGI IMG/M metagenome (GOLD analysis project Ga0307424, IMG submission 202157) | Salt marsh sediment microbial communities from the Plum Island Ecosystem LTER, Massachusetts, United States - WE1603-20 | ecosystem: Environmental > Aquatic > Marine > Intertidal zone >... | reverse complement strand
CGCATTGGACGCAATGCGCCGCATCGCATTCTCGATCTCGCGCAGCAAGACAACAACCTGATCTGGATCCACTCGAGCGGCGACCTTTTCTACATCCAGGTTGAATTCCGGGAAGGTCATCTGCCCTTGCACGCCATGGACCTGGTGAAGGACATCCCGCCACAAGCTCAACCATGCTTCGAGAACAAGGATGCTCGCTTTCCGATTCTCTGCCGGCTCCCTGTGATGGTTGACCTCGGCCGCATACTCGAACCGGCCGGCCCTGGTCATGCCGAGGACGCGCAATCCGTCTTCAATTATCAGAGAACGCTGTCGCACTTGCTCCGCGTCCTCTGATAATCTAATGGCCAACCCCGGTCGGCCCATGGCTTGTCCGGCAAGCATACGGGCCCGATCAGCTGGTTCGCCTCGATTCTCAAGTGCCTTCGCCAGATCGCCGATGGCCATCGGCCTAAGAGCAATCACCTCACAACGAGAGACAATCGTAGGCAGCACGGATTCTTCCGTCGCCGCTGTCAACACTAGCACGACATTGGGCGGGGGTTCTTCAAGCGTTTTGAGCAAGGCATTAGCCGCCTCTGTGGTCGCCGTCTCGAAATCGGGCATCACCGCCACTCGCCGGTTCGCCTGATAGGGAGAAAGGGACAATTCGTGCTGCAGCCTTCGCACGTCGTCAATCTTGAGACCACTTTCACCTTCAAACCAGTGGACATCAGGATGTGCGCCCTTCGAGATCAGCGAGCACGCCCCGCACTCGCCGCAGGGAGGCCCCTTGCCCCCCCCCGATGTGCAGAGTAGAGCCCGGACAAACCAATCGGCGACCGTGCTCCGGCCTACGCCCTCCGCGCCGGTCATGAGATACGCATGCCGCGTGGCACCCGATCTCAGGTGCCGAAGCAGAACATCCGTTGCCCAAGTGTGGCCTATGATTTCGCTGTCCATTCGCTCATTCTATGTCAGCCTCCACCTGGGAAACAAGTGGCGGCTTGCACATGCTGCCTCCGGGGGGTCAAGTATAATGAGCGATAACCCCACTCGGGAGGTGCGCGATCAATCTCGCCCAACAGTTCCTGTCCACGCCCATTCTGCTGCGCACACGCCGCAATCACGCCCTCGAACACGCCACCATCCATCTTCTGAGCGCCAGGCTACCCAACACGCCTATGGTCGGCCGCTCCGATTCAAGAGGCTTCTACCTGTATGGAAACGTCCCAACCGAAGCCCTGGACTCTGCCGCCCATCATGCCCTCGACAGGCTGCGCCGGGGGGAGCACCAGCTTGCGATCCATCCTAACTGCGGCACCAACCTGCTGACATCCGCTCTCTTTGCCGGTGCGGTGGCCTTCTTCTCTCTGATGGGAATTGGCCAAAGCCGCTGGCGCGACCGCCTCAGTCGGCTGCCGATCGCCATCTTTGGGACAACCATGGCCCTCATCGTCGCCCAGCCCGTTGGCACCGCGGCGCAAAGATACCTCACCACGCAGGGCGATCCCGGGAGCATGGAAATCAGCCGCGTTCGACGCATTCGCAGCGGCCCCACCGGACTGCATCGGGTCCTCACCCAGGGCTAGTCGCACTCATGGTCAACCAGATGCCGACCGTCTATCTCTTCTACGGCGACGATGATTTCGTCATGGAAGAAGCCGTTGCCCAAATCAAGGACAAGCTTGGCGATCCCGCCACCGCCGACCTCAACACAACCCGGTTCGACCTCAAGGCTCAAGATCTGGGCGCCCTTGCTGAGGCGTGCGGTGCCGCACCCTTCCTCGCCCAACGACGGGTCGTTATCGTCGAAGATGCCGGCCATCTGACCCGCTCCGCTGAGGCGCGCCAGAAGTTGGACCGCACCATGCTCGACTTGCCCGCATCCACCGCTCTGGTGCTGCTCGATCCCGTCGATCTGTCACGTCGATCTTCGCTCGCCAAGCACCAGAAGCGATCCTTTCTCTATCAATGGACTCAGGACAACCCGGATCGCGCCTTCGTTCAGCTGTGCGCCAGGAAACGCGGCCAGGCATTTGCCCGCTGGCTGGTCCAGCGAGCCCAAGACCTAGGCGTCGAAATTGAACCCGACGCAGCCGAGCGTCTCGCCACGTATGTTCTGGATGATCCACATTTGGCCGACCAGGAACTGCGCAAGTTGGCCGACTATGTCGATATGTCTCGCCCGATAACGGCTGGCGACGTCGAAGACCTGACCCCCTTGACATCTCAAAGCGACGTCTTCGCCATGGTTGACTCTCTTGGGAATCGACAGGGCCAGCAAGCGCTGGCCCATCTCCACAATCTCCTAGCCGACGAAGACCCCATGTTCGCCTTCGCCATGATCGTGCGTCAGTTCCGACTCATCCTCCAGGCTCGCGAAGCGCTTGATAACGGGTTGAATCCGCACGAGGTCTTGAATACGCACGCTTTTGTGGTCGACAAGGTCTCGGCCCAGGCCAGGAATTTCACCATGCCGCAACTCGAGACCATTTACCGAAAACTCAGCCAGATCGACTATGAAGCCAAAAGCGGCGGCCCGGAACTGGCCGTCGCCATGGATACCCTCCTCGGCGCAGTTGCGGGCTAGTCGCCCGAGACACGCCTATCAGATTCAGCCGCCGACGCCCGCTCGACACCTACCCACAAATGCCCCGGTAACACGAGCTCGCTCGGTTCCACACGGATCGCCTCCACCCCCACCGGATCACCCTCTTCGGCACTCGATGGATGGACGAAGCAGACATTCGGCTGTCCTCCATACTTTTCCTGATAGTAGGTTGCTGCTCGATGGACGCGCTGGGCCAGTCCATCAACACCACCGTCGTACCACATCATGCCCACTTTCATGCCGCCCTCCTCACAAGCTTGGAAGTACCCGATTCATCATCCACACGTTCGACTCGGACCGGTGCTCCAACTCACAGCACATGCCGCTGGTCGTGCGAACCGAGAAGACACGGACGGCTTTTGGCGTCGCGTTCCGCCCTTTCGAACCGTTTACCGCGGCAATTCGATAGCGGCGTCCGCGCCACTGGAAGGCGATCGGCAGCCCGCTTGACTGAGTTCCGCTGGCATAGACCAGCTCATGGCATACCAGCCCGCGGGACGGACGACCCCGCCCCGCGGCGCGGGTGCGGTTCTGGCTTATAGCGGTTATCATCAGTCGCCCTGCCTTCCCGGCCCGGAACCGCTTGTCCTCTGCAGATCACGTGCCAAACCGTCCAGGTCTGCTGCCGAAAGATGGGCAGACCGAACAACACAACGCAGGCTGTCGACTGAAATCTCGAAGTCGCCCGGCGATGTCACAGCGCTATCGGTGGTCAGCCCGATGGCCTGAGCGCAGCCGGAAGGACCCTCCACTTCGGCCAGTTCGGAGGCCTGCGCCGGATCCCAGCCCGCCAATATGTGGATGCCGGATTGTCTGCCTTGCTCCATGAGACGCTTGACGAGACTCTTCGCCACCCTGCCGGTCTGCTCTACCAGTTCCCCCAAATCATCGACCACAAGCACCAGGTGCGGCACCTGACGGCTCAATGTCATTCGGCGGTCCGACTCATCCCGCAGCCACGCTATGAGATCGATCGCGTTGTCGGCTCGGAAAGCGACATCGGTCAGGGTATGGGGAAGAGCTTCAATATAGGTCTGCTCAACCCCGGTCAGATCGACCCCCAAAACCTGGAGTTCGGACGGCCGGGTGCCCACCGCCAGGCTGGCGGTCATGCTTCTCAGCCAGGACGATCTCACGGCGTTCTGGCCCGATTCGACAACGAAATGCCACGTGTCTTGGTGAAGGAGATTCAACAGGACGGGCACGCCATGCTCATCGACACCGGCCACGGCAGTCATGGCAGAAGGTGAGCCCAGCGCGGACAAGAGGGGCAGCATTCGAAGTGGCTCGGCAGGGGCGGGGGAGATTTCGATCGTCACACCGGCCCGGTCGGTCTGAATGGCCACCCTGTCGACGCCCAGAGCCGTGGCGACATTGGTGCCCAGCTCCTGAATAGCCTCGGCGTACACGCCTCCTATTGGCGTTGCGTGATAGCGGACTCGTCCTTCTGCGATCTGGCCGTCGCTGACGCGCACCGGAACTGCCATGGACGCCATGGCCGCCTCCAGCCGATCGGCTTCTCGGTCCAGCCAATTTGCCTGACCCACCCGGGACAACTGCATTGGGCATCTCCCAAGATAGAACGTGTGTTCTATGGACAGTCTATCAGAACATTCGTTCTCTCGTCAAGGCCCAAGTTTGCCGGCCGCGGACATTTCATAAACCATATTGGCGGCAAGCCCCAATCATGATAGGCTTCGAGAGATGAACTCTCCAGACGCCTACCCGAAAGCATCGCGTGGCTGAATCCACATTTGCGCTCGACTTGCTCAAGCTCCTGGGTGTCGTCGTCCTCGTGCTGGCGAACGCGTTCTTCGTCGCGGCCGAGTTCTCCCTGGTCAGCGTGCGCCGAACTCGCATCAGCGAACTCCTGGAGCAGGGCAACACGGCTGCCCGTTGGGTCGCCCACGCCATCGAAGATCCGGACAAAGTCATTGCAGCCACCCAATTGGGGATAACCTTGTCCAGCTTGGGCCTGGGCTGGATCGGCGAGCCCGCCCTCGCCCACCTGCTGGAGCCGGTCGTCGACCTCGTCCCGGCCGCCCTGCAGTCGGGCTTCTCCCACACGCTGTCGGCCGGTATCGCTTTTGCTGCCATTACTTGTCTACATGTGGTTGTCGGCGAACTAGCTCCTAAGTCAATCGCGCTCCAGAATCCCGAGCGCACATCTCTCATCGTCGCCCGACCGACGATCTACACGGAGCGGCTGTTCAAGCCCATCGTTTGGGCATTGAACGGGGCCGGAAACGCGCTGCTCCGCCTGCTTGGCGTGGCGCCAGCCACCGGTCACGAACTGGTGCATTCCGTCGAAGAACTCAAGATGCTTGTTTCGGCCAGCGCCGTGGTGGGGGTCGTCGAGAATGAAGAAGAAGAGATTCTGCACGCCGTCTTCGATTTCGGCGATACGTTGGTGCGGCAGGTCATGATCCCCAGGACCGAGATGATCGCGGTCCCGGTAGAATCCAAACTTGACGATCTCATTCAGATTGCTGTCGAACATCCTTTTACCAAGCTGCCGGTCTACGAGGGCAGCCAGGATCACGTCGTGGGAGTGGTTCACCTCAAAGACGTCCTGCCCCGTCTGCGCGCCGACAATCGCCAGGCCATCACGGCCCGCTCCTTGATGCGCGAGGCGTTGTTCGTGCCCGAGACGGCCCGCATCATATCTCTGTTGGAGCGCTTCCGATTGCGCCATCAGCACATCGCCATCGTATTGGATGAGTACGGAGGCACGGCGGGAGTCGTCACACTGGAAGATTTGATTGAAGAAATCGTGGGCGAGGTCAGCGACCCGTTCGATGCTGAACCGGACATTCAGCTTCTAGAAGACGGAACCACCTTGGTGGATGGACTGACGCTGATCGAAGACATCAACGACCGTCTCGGCCTGAGACTCGTCGATCCCGACTACGACACCATCGCCGGATTCGTTCTCGGGCGCCTCGGACGAATGGCCGAGGAGGGAGATACGATTGTCGCCGACGGCATTCAGTTGCGCGTGGAGGCCCTCGACGGATGGCGTATCGATCGCATCTCCATCACGCCGCTCGCGCCGGCCGGGGTGCGCCCCACAGCCAGACGCAGCCAAAAACCCTGAGTGACCAGATGTTTGCCGAGGTGGCCGTCAACCTGCCCCCCATCCGGGGGACCTTTTCATACCATGTACCCGATCAACTTGAATCCGGCCTCCGAGCCGGCCATCTGGTCCTCGTGCCCTTCGGAAGCCGGACGCTGCAAGGCATTGTCCTCAGCCTGGAGCCTTCCGCTCCGGTCGAGGACACACGCCCCATTGCCGAATTGATCGACCCTCAGCCGGTTCTGACCGACATCCAACTCAAACTGGCCCATTGGCTTGCCCGAGAGACGGCTGCCGCCCTGATCGACTGCTTGACGGTGATGCTTCCCCCCGGCCTGAGCCAGCAAGCTGACTCGGTATATCGGCTGGTAGGCGAGCCACCCGATAGTGGAACGACCGCCGAGAAACGCTTGATCTCGCAGATTTCCCGGCGAGGACCGCTTCGAGGACGTCAGCTTGCCCGGGCGCTGGGGAAACTCGCCTGGCGGAAGGCAGCGGACAGACTCGTGGCGCGCGGCGTCCTGGCGAGGGAATCGGTCCTGGATCCGCCGAGCGTGCGCGCCCGAACCGTCCGCACTGCGCACCTGGCAGCACCTCCGGACAAAGTCCTTGCCTCACTCGCTGCCATTGGCAGAACAGCGGCCACACGTTCGCGCCGGGAGACCATGCTTCGCATGTTGATCGCCGAACGCCAGGCCATCGAAGTCACCTGGCTCTACGCTGAGAGCGGCGGCAACCTTCAGGATCTGCGCTACCTGGAGGACATGGGACTGCTCACCCTCAGCCAAGCGGAGATTTGGCGCGACCCACTTGAAGCCGTGGAGTACGTGCCAGACAAGGCTCCCTTACTCACCTCCGAACAGCGAAAAGCATGGAAGCCAATCGAACGCGCCATTCGGCGCCGGGCGCCCAGCAAGCCGTTTCTTCTTCACGGAGTGACCGGCTCGGGGAAGACCGAAATCTACATGCGCGCCGTCGAGGCCACTCTCGAGAGCCATCGCCAAGCCATCGTGCTGACCCCGGAGATTGCCCTCACCCCACAGACGGTCCGCCGGTTCTTGGCTCGCTTCCCTGGCCGTGTTGGCCTGGTCCATTCACAGCTTTCAGAGGGCGAGCGCTACGATACTTGGCGGCGGGCGCGCCAAGGCGAATTGGACATCGTCATCGGCCCGCGCAGTGCCCTGTTCACGCCAATGCCAAACTTGGGGCTCATCGTGCTCGATGAATCTCACGATGATTCATACAAGGAGACCCTTCGGCCTCCCCGCTATCACGCCCGCACGGCATCTATCGCCTACGCCGAACTGGCGGGCGCGCACTGCATCCTGGGCTCGGCCACGCCGGACCTCGTATCGTCTTATCAGGCCGATCACGGGGCCATGATTCCACTCAGCCTTCCCAACCGCATTTTCGGTCACACGCAACGGATCGAGAGGCAGGCGCAGCGCCTGGGTTTGAAGAGTCGCTACAGCAAACTAGAGAGCGACGCATCGTCAATTCGGCTTCCGCCGGTGAGGGTTGTAGACATGCGACAGGAACTGCGCGCTGGCAACACCTCTTTGTTCAGCCGCCCGCTTACCAAGGCGCTGAAGGAGACCCTTGGCGCCGGTCAGCAGGCGATCTTGTTCTTAAATCGCAGGGGGCAATCGACCTACGTCTTCTGCCGAGACTGTGGCTGGGTGGCCAACTGCCCTCGCTGCGGCACCCCCATGACCTACCATCCCGACCGCGAGAACTTGCTCTGCCACCACTGTGGCTATGCGCGCAGCGCACCGGCCACTTGTCCCCAATGCGGGGGCTCACGGGTTAAGTACTTTGGTGCCGGCACCCAACGCGTTGAGAGCGAACTCCACCAACATTTTCCCGAGGCCATCAGCTTGCGCTGGGACCGGGACACGACGCGAACTAAAGGCGCCCACGATGTTCTTTTGGCTCACTTTGCTGCTCATCGGGCGGACGTGCTCATAGGGACTCAAATGATCGCCAAGGGTTTGGATGTCCCCATGGTCACCCTGGTGGGGGTGATCTCCGCCGACACCGGGCTCAACCTTCCGGATTATCGAGCGCCGGAGCGAACCTTCCAAATTCTCACCCAGGTCGCGGGCCGTGCCGGTCGCGGGATATTGGGCGGGCGAGCGATTATTCAGACATACCAGCCGGACCACTATGTCATCCGGGCTGCCGCGCGGCACGACTACCGGGCCTTCTACGACGAGGAACTCCACCGGCGGGCTGACCTTAAGTACCCGCCCTTCACGCGGCTGGTTCGCTTTACCACTCGGGATCTCTCGGCGAGCAAGGCCGAATCTCGCGCCGGGATCCTGGCCGATCAACTGGCCAACACAATTGGGCGAGCGCACCTTAAGGCCGAAATGATTGGGCCGGTGCCCTGCTTCTTTGATCGGATCGGCGGCGAGTATCGATGGCAGATTGTGGCAAGGGTAGATGATCCGCAAGCCATTGTGCCCGACCCGCTCCCTGAGGGGTGGAGCGTTGACGTCGATCCCGTTTCGTTGCTCTAGACTGGCCATTCTTGAGGCCGCACACCGACTGCCTTGGAGGTCTGAACATGACAGAGATTCGCGATTTTCTCGAGGCCCATCTACAAAGCATTTTTGACGCCGACGTAGATGGCTATCACGCCACCACGGTCGACGGCCTGACGCTGTATGAGTGGCACGTGACACCGCACCGCATCGAAGGTCTTCCTTTCCATGACTTCATGATGGCTGAGGCCAGCCGTGAGGACAGCGCCGGCATTGCCCTCGATCCCTCACCAGGTGAGGGTGCTGCCGGGGACCAGGCACATGTGAGACATGACCTGGCCAACTACAAGGAACAGGTCTATGGGGACACGGCCATCTGCAGTTACACGATGTTGATTTCTCGGGGAACTCGTTCAGGCGTTCATGTGGTGAGTTATAACGAAAGCCGGGTGATGGTCAAGTTCGAGGGCGGCTGGAAAGTGGTCCACGTGCACAAATCGCCGAGCTGGTCGGCGCCCTTTCAACCCGCTATGGCTCCAGGCTGAAATCCTTCGTCACCTGCCGCTAGCAGCAGAGAATGGTTCCGCCTGTCGCCACGTTCGCCTGCCTGGCGTTCCGACAGCCGGAATCCAAGCACCGCTTCCGCCCGATTTCTTGGCTGTCGAGTAGAGCAACCGGGCGCTCTCTGCATCTATACGTTCCTGCTGAGGATGCGGCATGCGGAGCTGATCAAGCGCTTTTTTGCTCTCCATGGCAGACCTCCCACGATTGGTCATGCAACCATGGATGCAAGAATCAGGCCGCAGGCAAGCCAAACCCGGCGAGCTGATCTGATTTGCTCATTTGTGCCCGGTAAGGACGTCTCGCGGGGGAAGACGGGCGGCGGCGCCTAGGCGCCGCCGAGCCTGGAAGGCCGTCACGTGGGACATCTGGGGCACGTCACGTTAATCTTACGAGCGCCCGCCGGGAGGCCAAGCAGGCACCGGATTCGAGACGCTCAACCTCAACCTTTGTGTTCGCCGCCGATGTCGTGCGTCCAGTGTCGGCCTTCGATTCAATGCTAAACCAAGCCGAAAGCAACGTCTATTGAGTTCTGTCACATCGGCCGAGGACGAAAGTCCGATGAGGACCGTCAGCAAGGCTTGGCTTAGGGTCTGGCTTGCCGGGGGAGCTAGGAGGACAAAAGTGCGGGTTGGTACAGACGCTCGCGCACGGCGCTTACTTGGCGGCGAAGCGCTTCATCGGTTTCGATAAGGTCCGAAATTTTGTCACAGCCATACATTACGGTGGTGTGATCACGACCGCCGAGTGCATCGCCAATGCTGGGCAGCGAGCTGTCGGTTTCTTCCCGGATGAGGTACATGGCGATCTGCCGCGGCAGGGCGACATCCCGGCTTCGATCGCGACTGAGCATGCGATCTTCATTTACCCCGAAGTGTTCCGCCACGGCGGCTATGATCTGATCCACCGAGAGAACCCCGGACCGAGGCGAGAAATCGATCAGAGCCGACTCGACCACTTCTGGCGTCAGAGTGACTCCGCTCAAGTCGGCGAATGCCAGCACGCGAGTGAGAGCGCCCTCAAGCTCGCGGATATTGCTTTGGAGCCTGCGAGCGATGACTTCCAGAAGCTCGGCTTCGATCGCCCGACCTGCCCGGTCAGCCTTGGACCTAAGAATCGCCATCCGAGTTTCGAAATCCGGCGCCTGAATGTCTGCCGTCAATCCCCACTCAAACCGAGACCTGAGGCGCTCTTCCAACGTCACCAGGGCCTTGGGCGAACGGTCAGACGAAATCACCAACTGCCGCTCCTGGCCATGCAAGGTGTTGAATGTATGAAAGAACTCTTCCTGAGTGGATTCCTTGCCGGCGATGAACTGAATGTCATCGATCAGCAGAACGTCAATCTGACGGTACCGTCCACGGAACGCATCCGTTGTGTGGGTCCGGATTGCGTTGATCATGTCGTTGGTGAACTCTTCAGAAGAGACGTACAGCACACTCAGCGATCGCAGATGACACGCGCGTCCGATGGCGTGCAGCAAGTGAGTCTTGCCCAGACCCACCCCGCCGTACAGGAACAATGGGTTGTAGGCACGGGCCGGGCTCTCTGCCACGGCCATTGCCGCCGCGTGTGCCAGCCTGTTGCTGGGCCCGACCACAAAATTCTCAAACGAGTAGCGTGCGTTGAGATTCCGGCCAGCGGCCTGCCCAACGCCTGTCTCGAACGAAGCCGAGGACGGGCTGCGATCCGCAGGGGCGGGAACCGCGGCTTCCGAGATCTCGGGCTGCCAGACGACGAAACGCACCTCAACCGTCGAGCCGCAGATTCCCGTCAACACACGCTTCACTGTGGATAGGAGACGGTTCTCCAACCAGTCTCGCGCATAGGCATTCTGCACCCCGATGACGAAGGCACCATCTTCATAGGTCAGGAGTTCCGCATCGCGCACCCAGGTATCAAAAGACGCTCGGGGCATCTCCATTTGCAGCTGCCCCAGCGCTGCCTGCCAGTGGCGCTTTGCGTTCATTCAAACCTCCGACGTATCGATGCCGGTCCAAGCACGACCGGTTTGAACTCACCAACGATTTCCGTCTGCCGACTTCTGAGACCATCGTCTCGATGCTGCTGGAGGGAAGTGCCTGGCTGTCGAGGAGACAGCTCCCCTGTAGTGTTGCCCTTTGTCTGATCGATATTCTGCGATCCGGCGAAGCGCAAGGCAACGAGGTGATCATAGCAAAACGTCCACCGCCGAACAAGTCGCCAAGCCTTCGCTAACCTAAAAACAATCAATGTTTTAAGGAAGCAAATTGTAAAAGGTTAGGCGGCACCTTGAACTCCGCACGGGTTTCCCGGCGCGGTCAGCCCTACCCTGGCGATGGCCATATCTTGGGCGTTTTCTCGCATGGGCTCCACATCTTCGGCATCTGGAGACACGAGCCAAGGGCCTGAAATCGTCAACCTTAAATGTAAAATCCTTAGCACATTGATCAGGTACTTAAGGCCGGAGGACACTAAGGACCGGATTGGGGCTTGGATTGCTCATATTCCTTTAACAATTGGAGAGGGGGGCGCGACCAGCGAAAAACCGGTCGAGGTCCGCGCGCTCGGGGGCCTTGGCAGCCTTCAAAAGGCCGCCTCAAAAGCCTCGCGCACAGAACGCGCCGGCAGCAGTTTGACCGAACTCGGCAGGGTCTCCGGCGGACGAAAGCTTTTGGGTACCACAATCTTGCGAAAGCCCAGCTTGGCAGCTTCCAGCAAGCGCGTTTCCAGTTGGCCGACTCGGCGCAGCTCACCTGAAAGTCCGATCTCACCGATCAACGCAAGATCTGCCGGGAGGCCGCGATCATCGGCCGAGGAAGCGATGGCAGCCGCGATGGCCAGGTCTGCGGCCGGCTCGCTCACCCGCATACCCCCCACCACGCTCGCAAATACGTCCTGGTCCGACAGGCGAACACCCACGCGACGAGCGAGCACAGCGATGATCAGAAGTAGACGGTTGGCGTCCAGTCCATTGGCTGTCCGCCGGGGGTGGCCGAAGGTCGTGCTGCTCGTCAGGCCCTGCACCTCGACCAGCAATGGGCGCGTGCCCTCCATCGTCACCGCCACCGCAGAGCCTGGGGCATTGAGCACGCGTTCGGCCAGGAAGGCCTCCGAAGGGTTGATGACTTCCGCCAGTCCGGAAGGCTTCATCTCAAACACACCCACCTCGGTGGTTGCGCCGAAGCGGTTCTTGACGGATCTCAGCAATCGATAGGCATGGAACGGGTCACCTTCAAGGTACAAGACAGTGTCCACGACATGCTCCAGAACGCGAGGTCCGGCGATGGCACCCTCTTTGGTCACGTGGCCGACAAGAAAGACCGCCATCCCACTCGCCTTGGCCAATGCCTGGAAGCGCATGGCGCCCTCACGCACCTGCGAAAGCGAGCCAGCGGCCGACTCAAATTCCGCTGACTGGACGGTTTGGATTGAGTCGATAACAGCCAGGTCCGGCTTCAGCTCGTCGATCTGTCGCGTAATGGATTCGAGGTCGGTCTCAGTCAGGAGAAAGAGCTCCTCGGACACCGTCTGATCGCCTGCCAGACGCAAGGCCCGGCCCTTGATTTGCCGCTCTGATTCCTCCCCCGACACATACAAAACGCGCCGGTTGGACGCCATCTCGATCGCGGTCTGCAGGAGAAGGGTCGATTTGCCGATCCCAGGGTCGCCTCCGATGAGAACCACTGATCCGGGGACGACCCCGCCCCCCAACACACGCGCAAATTCATCGATAGGCAGGGGCCAGCGTTCATCTGGATCGCCGGAGATATCAGACAGCCTTTTGGGTGTGGCAGGCGTGCCGCGCAGGCCGCGGGCCACGCGGCCGCTTGCCGGCGCTTTTGTTTCCGCCGCCATGCTGTTCCAGGCGCCGCACTGAGGGCAACGCCCAAGGGGTTTTGGCGCTGTACGGCCACACTCCTGGCAGACGAACACCGTGCGCGATTTGGCCAAGGCTACCTCCGGTCGCATTATACGGTCCCAAGGTTGCGACAACAACAAACGGGGCCTGGCAATGTGCCAGGCCCCGCGAACATCTAGGGACTTTGAGGGGGATCAGCTGGTCGGTACCGGCTCTTGCTCGTCCTCGTCCTTCTCTTTCTTGGCCTTGTCCTTGGTCAGGACAATCTCGTCATCTTTGGCATCAATCAGGATCGGCTGACCCTGCTTGAATTTGGACGAGAGCAAGGCGTCGGAAAGCTTGTCTTCAATCTGATTCTGAATCACACGCTTCAAGGGCCGGGCCCCCATTTCGGGGTCGTATCCCTTGTCGGCAAGCCACTCGCGGGCTGAGTCGGTCAGGCGCAGGGCAATCTCGTGCTCGGTCAGCCGATCGGAGACCTTGGCCAACTCGAGGTCGACGATGGCTGCGATCTGCTCCCGGTTCAACGCGTGGAAGACAATGATCGCATCCACGCGGTTGATGAACTCGGGCCGGAACACCTTGCGCAGGGCATCCATCAGTTTCTTGCGCATGTCTTGATACGCCAGACGCGCTTCGGTCTCCTCATCGCGCTTCACGTTGAACCCGAAGCTGGATTGGTTTTGGATCATCTCGGCGCCGATGTTGGACGTCATGACAACAATCGCGTTGCGGAAGTCAACCTTCCGGCCGCGCGCATCCGTCAAGTGCCCTTCTTCCATGATCTGAAGGAGCATGTTGTGGGCTTCTGGATGGGCCTTCTCGATTTCGTCGAAAACAACAATCGAGTACGGTCTGCGGCGGATAGCTTCGGTCAGCTGGCCGGACTCCTCATAGCCTACGTAGCCGGGAGGCGCACCAACCAGGCGGCTGACCGTGTGCCGTTCCATGAATTCGGACATGTCGATCTGGATCAGAGCTTCTTCGCTGCCGAAAATGAACTCAGCCAGCGCCTTGGTCAGCTCTGTTTTACCGACACCGGTCGGGCCCAGGAAAATAAACGAGCCAATCGGGCGCTTGGGGTCCTTGAGCCCGGCTCGCGAACGGCGGACCGCCTTGGCAATCGCTTCAATAGCTTCGTCCTGGCCCACGATCCGTTCGTGCAGGACGTTTTCCATCTCCAGCAGCCGCTGAGATTCCTCTTTTGCGATCTGCATCACCGGCACGCCGGTCCACATTGAGACCACTTCGGCGATGTCATCAGCCGTGACCTTGGGCCCATGTTCACTGCGGTCCCAACCCCCACGAAGCTGTGCCAATTTGTCTTCCAGATCGGCCTCGCGGTCCATCAGCTCCTGCGCATCATCGTATCGGGCTTCCTCGACCGCCTGAGCATGTGCTTCACGCGTGTCGCGCAGCTCCCCGATCATATCCCGCAGGGACTTGGCTTCCGGGCTCTTGTACATGCGAACCCTGGAAGCCGATTCATCGATCAGGTCGATGGCCTTGTCAGGCAGGAAGCGCTCGGTGACATAGCGAGCGGAGAGATGGGCGGCGGCCTCGATGGCTTCATCGGTGATCAGTAGCTTGTGGTGCTCCTCATAGGGCTCTTTCACGCCGCGGAGGATATTGATCGTCTCCTCGACGGTAGGCTCTTCGACCATCACCGGTTGGAAGCGGCGCTCCAGAGCAGCGTCGCTCTCGATGTACTTGCGGTATTCATCGAGCGTGGTGGCGCCGATGACCTGCAGCTCGCCCCGTGAAAGGGCCGGCTTGAGGATGTTGGCGGCGTCCACGGAGGACCCCGCCGAACCGGCGCCCACCAGCATGTGGACTTCATCGATGAAAAGAATGGCGCTGGCGGACTTGAGCTCGTCGATGACGCGCTTGAGGCGCTCTTCGAATTGGCCGCGGTACATCGTGCCTGCGACCAATGAACCAACGTCAAGTTGAAGGACTCGCTTGTCGAGCAGTGGCTCAGGCGTTTCTCCGGCAACGATGCGCTGGGCAAGTCCCTCGACGATTGCTGTCTTGCCTACGCCCGGCTCGCCGATCAGGGCCGGATTGTTCTTCGTGCGCCTGGCCAAGATCTGAATAACGCGTTCAATCTCGGTTTGCCGCCCGATGACCGGATCGAGCTTGCCCTCGTCGGCCAAAGCGGTCAGGTCAGTCGCCAGCTGATCTAGAAGCGGGGTTTTGGCTTGGGATTCTCCGCGATTGCGGCCAGCGGGTGCAGCTGCGCGGCGCGTCGGGCTCTCTTGAAGAATGCGGCGCGTCTGGCGGCGCACCTGCTCGGGCGTTACCCCAAGCCGCTTCAAGACATCCAGCCCTACGCCTTCATCCTGGCGCACGAGACCCAGCAACAGGTGCTCGGTGCCGATGTAGTGGTGCCCCATGCGGCGGGCTTCTTCAATCGCCAGCTGGAGGACCTGCTCGGTCCCCGGAGCCAGCTCGATCCGGCCGCCGGCGTGCCGTCCGATGCCGGAAAGACGCTCAACCATCTCTTTAATGCGTGCCGGATCCAATCCGAGTTCGCGAAGAACACGGCCAGCGACACCACCCTCTTCTCGGATCAAGCCGAGCAAGAGGTGTTCGGTACCGATGTAATTGTGGTGCATGCGCTCAGCCTCTTCATGTGCCAGGCTGAGAACTCGGCGTGCACGCTGTGTGAAGCGTTGCATTTTGTCGTCGGCCACTCGTACCTCCGCGATAGGCTGATGTTGCCAGCGCTCGCTTGCCCTATTCTACCAAAGACTTGCTTTCGGCCTGCTTACAGAGCTCTTAAGGCTCACCGGCCGCACCCTCGGCCCGACGGATCCCCGGATAAACGAGACCGGGCGAACACTGAGTGTCGCCCGGTCGAGGAAAACGTCTGCGTCTAGTTCTCTAGGCCGCCGCCGGGATCCTCTGGTTCGGGCTCTTCACCGTCCGCCACTTCCGTGTTCTCCGGCGAACGGTCCTCGGCTTCAAGAGCGGCGTCGAAGTCTTCGACCTCGTCGACTTCGTCAACCACCTCCTCCGCCTCCTCGTCGCCGTCGATCTCCTCCATGGCGGTCTTCCAGTCCTGATCGGCGAAGTCGGCCGAGTCGACCTTGCGCAAACTCAGCCCGATCCGCCTCCGCTCCGGATCGACATTGATAATCCGCAACGTGAGCACATCGCCCTCGTTGACCACCTCGCGTGGATGTTCAACCCGGCGCTCGGAAAGTTCCGAGATGTGGATCAAACCCTCCACCTCATAGTCGTCGGTCTCCGCCAGACGGGCAAAAGCGCCAAACTTGGTCAGCTTGGTCACCGTGCCTTCAACCAACTGGCCTTCCTGGAACTTGGCGGATATCTCACCCCAAGGATCATCTTCGAGTTCGCGAATCGAAAGGCTGATTCGTTTCCGCTCGAGGTCGAGATCCAGCACCTTGACCTCGATCTCCTGTCCGACCTCAAGGACTTCGCGCGGATGGGAGACCCGCTTCCAAGAGAGTTCGGACGTGTGGACGAGGCCGTCGGCCCCGCCGATATCGACGAAGGCGCCGAAGTCTGCCAGGCTGATCACATGGCCGGTACGGACCTCTCCCGGCTTGAGCTCTTCAATCAATCGTTCCTTGAGAAGATCACGTGCCTCGCGGGCCGCCTCGCGCTCGGAGAGAATGAGACGATTGCGCCGGCGGTCAACTTCGATAACCTTGACTACGATTGGCTCGCCGATCATCTCGCCCCAACGCTGGTCCGGCGTCTCGCCCTGCGCCCGCCGTCGTCGCGACAAGCTGACTTGGGAAGCGGGGACAAACCCACGCAGACGGCCCAACTTGACGATCAAGCCGCCCTTGTTGAACCCGGCGATCTCCCCTTCATAATTCTCCTCGGCTTCCAACAGGTCTTCTGCGCGCTGCCAGTCGTTCTCTTCTTCAGCTCGCAAGAACGAAAGCAGGATCATCCCATCGCGGTCGCCGGCTTTGACCACGTAGACGGTCACTTCTTGTCCCTCGGCCAGGCTTTCAAGCTTCTCATCGGGAAGCTGAGACATCTCCTGGCTCGAAATCACGCCTTCGGATTTGGCGCCAATGTCAACCAAAATATCGTTTTCCGAAACGCGAGCGATAACCCCGGTGCGGATTTCACCCCGTCGAGGTGTTTCCAAATCATAGGCTTCTTCCGCCAACAAAAGATCCATCGGATGAACCTTCTCGCTCTGTTCTTCCGATGGGCTTGCCGTGCTTTCGATTTCCTGATTGCTCGCCATAAAGAATGGTCATCTCCAAGTTCAAGGTTTGCGCATTATAAAGGGCTTTAGGGCCCTTGACAACCACAGAAAGGCAGTCTGTGGGGGCATGGGGTATAATGCGGCCCGGATTATCAATGATGACGGTTGTATACCCCTTCACTGCCATAGTTGGGCAAGATCGCATGCGCCGGGCGTTGATCTTGAACGCCATCAACCCCCGCATCGGTGGCGTCCTCATTCGTGGCGAGCGCGGCACGGCAAAATCCACGGCCGCGCGCGCCTTGGCTGCGCTTCTGCCGGAAGTCCCGGTGGTCGCCGATTGCCGCTTCGGCTGCGACCCCAATGAACCAACCACGTGGTGCACCGAATGCCGCGAGCGAGTGGCGCGCGGCGAAGAACTGCCCACAGAAATGCGGCGCACATCGTTTGTCGATCTCCCCGTCTCAGCCACCGAAGACCGGGTTGTGGGCACCCTGGACATAGAAAAAGCCATCAAAGAGGGCGAGCGCAGATTCGAACCCGGCGTGCTGGCCAATGCCAACCGGGGACTGCTCTATATCGACGAAGTCAACCTGCTCGATGACCACGTGGTAGATGTCTTGCTGGACTCGGCCGCCCTGGGTATGAACATCGTCGAGCGTGAAGGGATCTCTTTTAGCCACCCAGCCCGCTATATTCTGGTCGGGACGATGAACCCCGAAGAGGGAGATCTCAGGCCGCAGCTTCTGGACCGCTTTGCACTCTCGGTTGAGATTCGAGGCCTGCAAGATCCGCGCGATCGGGTGGCCATCATGGAGCGCAACCTCGCGTACGAGGGAGATCCCGAGGCCTTTCGGGCACAATGGATGGACCGTGAGCAGGCGCTCTCGCGCGAGATTCACGCTGCCCGCAAGCTGCTCCCATCGGTAACATACGCCAAGCGGGATTTGCTGGCCATCGCTGCACTGACATCCTCGCTCCACGTGGACGGCCATCGCGCTGACCTGGTGATATTGAAGGCAGCGCGTGCGCACGCAGCTTTTGAGGGCCGACAGGCCATCACCGATCGCGATATCGCGCTGGCCGCCGAACTCGCGCTGCCGCATCGGCTCCGAAGGGGGCCATTCCAGCAGATTGAAATCACCACCGATGAGCTCCAGCAGCGCATCCAGCAAGTCCAAGCCGACGTCGATGCCGACGAGTCGGCGGAAGCCGCAGGAGCGGAAGACCAAGCCGCATCGTCTAAAAAAAAAGCGGGGAGCAGCGTGAAGGCGTAGCTAGCGACGCGCCACCACAAAGCGAAGACCCCCGTCGGACCGAACCCACCCGCCAAACCAGCGGTCAATCCCTGGACGCGCATTGGTGGGAGGGCGGTGACAAAGTCGCCTCAGGCGAGACTTTCCAGCCTAGGAAGATTGACTCCCCCCTCGACCGCCTGGTACGTCATCAGGGCGGACGGCGTACGCGGACCCGGACCGATCGCAAGCGCGGGCGCTACATCATGTCTCGGCCTGCCCACGGCAAGACCAGCGACATCGCTTTCGACGCCACGCTGCGCGCCGCAGCACCCTATCAAAAGGAGCGCAAGGCGGAAGACCCTTCGCGGGGATTTTCGATCAAACGCTCGGATCTGCAGCAGAAGGTGCGCGTCCGCAAGGCCGCCAACCTGATCCTGTTCGTGGTGGATGCGTCCTGGTCGATGGCCGTCGCCGAACGGATGTCCGCCACCAAAGGCGCCATCCTGTCGCTGCTTACCGACGCCTACCAGCGGCGAGATCGAGTGGGACTGGTCGTCTTCCAGAAGGATCGGGCCTTGACCGTCCTCCCGCCGACGAATTCCATCCAGCTGGCCCGCCAAGCCCTAAAGGATATTCCCGTGGGCGGAAAGACCCCCCTATCCGCTGGGCTCCTGATGGCTTACGAGCTGCTGAAGCAGGAGAAGACGCTTCACCCGGATGTGTTGCCACTCATGATCCTGCTCACCGACGGCGCAGGCAACGTGGCGCTCGGAGATCTTCCACCACAGGAAGAAGCCCACCGAATCTCCGATTTGATACGCGAGGCGGATATTCGCTCGGTGGTCATCAACATGGAGCACGCTGCCTTCGACCAGGGATTGGCCCGGGCGCTCAGCGAACGCTTAGCCGCCCCGTGCTACACCCTGCACGAATTGAAGGCCGAGAACCTCTACCACGCCGTGCGGCGAGAGATCGACTCGGCGGCGTCTTAGGATCCGTCCGCGCCTGACCGGCTCTGTCAGTAAGACCCACTTGTGAAATTTGTCACAATCGTCAGGGGGCAGCTGCCTGCTTGCGCGCCAGCCTGGCCAGCCGGTGCTCAAGGGCCTGCCAGACCTGTTCTCGGCGCCAGCCTTCCGGCCAATGGCTGAGGCATATCAGCGCCGCCTCGGCCCACTCCCGCGCCGCAGCCAGGTCGTGATCGCGCCATTCTGCTTGCTTGGCCAACTCGATGCACGGAATCGGGTCCTCTGGGGAAAGCTCATGCCACGCCTTCCAGACGTCAACCGCCTCCGGATAGCGAGACTGGCGTTTGAGATGGGTTCCCCAACGGCGCAGCGCTTCGCGCCTCAGCTCGGAACCGGCGTCGGATTCGGCGGCTTCTTGATAAGCCGCTTCCGCCCGTCGGGTCCGCCCGGCCCGCTCATGCCAGCGGGCGACCGCCAGGGCTTCGGATGGCGACAACTCGTTCGGCGTCGCCGCCTCAAAGCGGCGCAACACCTCGGTCGCCAACCCGACCAGGGACAAGATATCGATGGCGTTGTGATAGACCACTCGCCGCATCTGGCTGGTTTCGCCGGTCTTCAGGTATTCGATATACAGGCCAGGAATCTCAGAGCCCGGCACGTCCTCCTCTGTGCGAGAAATCCCCAGCACTCCGGTCTCTATGGTGCCCAGACGGCAATCCGCCAATTGGCGTCGCCACAGACGTCGAGAGGGGTGCAAGAGATCGAGGTGAGGACGATTGGTAATCGACAGGCTGCGTTTCAGCCCCAACACATAGCGCGTCTCCAGCATCGGAAGGTCGAAGGCGCGCCCGTTGAACGTAACGAAGCCGGCGGCCTCGTCCAAGTAGGTCTGCAAGGCCATGAGCATGGCCGCTTCTTCGGCTGGATCGCGCAGGAAATACTGGCGCAAGACAAACTCATCGGCGCGGAAATGGCCCAGCCCGACCAGAAAAACCAGGGTACCTGCCCCGCCAGACAGGCCGGTTGTTTCCGTGTCGATGAAAGCCAACCCGTGAAGATCGATGCTGGCCAACTGCTCATCGCGCGCCACTTGAGCCGCCAATTCGGGGCGGAAATCCAACAGCGAGGCGAGAGGCTCCGACCCATGCACGTGATGGATCGGAAAGCGGGATTCGATGTAGTAGGTGGGGCCCCTGGATGTTTCCAGGATTTCGCCCTCAAGTCCCTCATCGGAGGCGATCGGGGCGGAGCGAATCGGGGGCTTCTCGGGGCCAGCGTTGGCGGCACCACGCCCAAGGCGTGCCAACCTTCGCCTCAGGTCTCGATCATCGGTCTGACTCATGATGCTTCCCCAGCAGGGGTATCGGCTATCGCTGGCGGATTATACACTTCGGCCAGAGGGGCCGGAGAAAGGTCAGGCTTCGACAGACGGCAGGACCACGGTGAAAGTCGTGCCCTTGTTCAGAGCTGATTCAACCCAGATGCGTCCGTCGTGGTGATCGACAATCGATTTCACGATCGATAAGCCCAGCCCTGTCCCGGGGGTCCGATCAACCACGTTGCTGGCCCGGAAGAACTTATCGAACAGGTAGGGTTGGTCGGCTGGAGGTATGCCCGGGCCGGTGTCGCGCACCTTAAGTATGATTTGATCGCCCTCGGCGCTGGCGCTCAGGCCCACTTCGCCGCCGGTGGGCGTGTATTTGATGGCGTTCTCAAGCAGGTTGCCGATCATCTGACGCAGGCGTATCGGATCGCCGCTGACCATTGGCAGATCATCCGGCAGATCTATCTGGAGCCGCAGCCCGCGCGTCTCCGCCGAGGATCGCAGACCCTCGACCGCGTAGCGCGCCAGCACGCTGATTGGCGAGCTCTCGCGTGTGGTCTCAAGGCCGGCTTCAATTCGCCCCAAGTCGAGCAGGTCAGTCACCAGATTCGTGATCTGCTGCACACTGAGCTGGACACGGCGAATGAAGTCCCGCTGCTGCTCGTTGACCTCCCCTGCCCGCTCAATCAACTCCACATAGCCGAGAATGGCCGTCAATGGCGAGCGCAAGTCGTGGGAAACAGTGGTCACAAACTCCGACTTGATCCGGTCGAGTTCCTTTAGATGCGTAATGTCTTGCAGAACGATGGACTGACCCACACCTTCTATCGGTGTTCGTTGGGCGTTGAAGATGCGCCCATCCTGTACTTCAATTTCCTCACGTCGAGGGTGGTCGCCGGGGGCGCGCAGCAAGCTCAAGAGCCGAGGGTCATCCAAGCTCTCCACGATCGACCGCCCGATGATGGCATTTCCATTGACTCCAAGCGCATCCTGTGCCGCCCGATTGATGAGCAGCAGGCGGTTTTCCGCGTCGACGACGATCACCCCATTCTCGGTCTGGGTGAGCACGGTTTCGAGCTTGCGTCGTTCGGTATCCGTGCGCTGATAGAGCCGGGCGTTCTCAATGGCGATGGCGGCGTAGTCGGCCATCGCCACCAGCACGGTGAGGTCGTCCCGGGTCAGGGTGTGCCCAACCTTCCGATTGTCCACGCCCAACACGCCCAGGGTTTGGCCGCGAACTCGCAGCGGCACGTAGATCAAAGAGTGCACCAGATAGGATGTTTTGATCTTTTGCGGTGAGCGCTCGTCCAGCACCACCGGCTCGCCGGAGGCGATAACCTGTCCCGCCAACGAATCATTGATCTGCAGGCGGAATGTATGGGCGAAATCTTCGTCGAAGTTTTTCGAGGCCCGCATGTACAGCTGGCCCGACTCCTCGTCCTTGAGCAGCAGGCTCCCCTCTTCCGCGCCCGTAAGGTGCACGGCGGCGTCGACAACCGACGTGAGAACTTCATCCAGATCAAGAAGGGCCGTTACCGTGCGCCCCACGCCTGCCAGAGTCTCAAGCTCTTTCAGGCGCCGCTGCAGTCCGGCGGCATCTGCCCCGGCCTCGACGCGTGTCTTCACCAACTCTTCCAAGCGCTTTCTTTCCCCGAGCGCCCGGCCCGCAGCCGCCAACAGATGTTCGGCTTCGTAGGGCTTGAGAACATAGTCGCTCGCCCCGGCTCGCAACGCTTCGAGCACTTCGGCCTGAGATCCCTCATCTGCCAACAGGATCACCGGCAGCTGCGGACTGTCGTGATGCACACGACGTGACAAGTCGAACCCCGAGAGTCCTGGAAGACGGATGTGAGCGATCAGCAGATCAGGTGGGGCTTCCTTGACGAGGGCAAGGGCCGACATCCCATCCCCAACAGCTTGCACCTGGTAACCGGCCGGCGCAAGAACGATGTCCTTCAGGTGACGAAGGGCATCGCTGATGTTGGTGACAATCAGAACCCGTTCACCGGTCATGGGATGTTTGGAAGGAGGATGTCGTGGCTAGGTAGGTCATCACAAGGCTCGGCTGGACGGTAGGGCCTTCAAGGCTGGTGCTGACGGGGATTCGAGGCGGGGTATTCCCATTCAGGGCCGGCGGGCGCTTCTTCAGATGCCGTATCCAGGAGAAGGCCAATCTGATCGCGCAGGTCGACCAGAGCCTGAGTGACGTCGCCTCCCCCCGACCCTCTGGCCAACTGGGTCAGACGTTGATGAATGCCTGACAGGCGCTCGCGTTCTTCAACGTCCAGCGTCGGCACTTGTCGTGCATGGGCCACCTGCTTTTCAAGCTTCTTGGCGCGCATCTCGAGGGCCTGGAAGAGGCGTGCGTTGACCAAGGATATTGAGGCATAATCCGCCACCGCTTCCAACATCGCCTGATTGCGCTCGGAAAACGGCCGCGTGTCTTTGCGGGCCACGTTGATCACGCCCACGGATTGATCCCGTACCTGGATGGGGACAATCAGCGCCGCCCGACCTATTTGGGCCACCTTGAATTGGCTCAAGCCCTCACCGTGGATGCGCAGCGCCTCCCCCGAAAGCATCACCAGGGCGCTTACCCCATCGTCCCAAGGTTGATGCAGTCGCCCAGCTTCGGCCGGCGGCAGGCCCGATTGGGCTCGCATAACAAGTTCATCAGTGGTCTCGTCACGCAGCAATATCCAACCCATGTCGGCTTCCGTGACGTACAGGCTGCCCTCCATGAGTTTTGCGAACAACTGGTTGTGGTTGGTGGTTGAGGTGACGGCCTTGCCGATTCCGTAGATCGTTGTGAGTTCTCGCACCCTGCGCTCCAGCTGCCGATTGCTCTCCGCAAGTTGATCGGCAAGCTGCTTTCGTTCCCGGCGCAGACGAATTTCGTTCAGCGCCCTCTCCACGGCGGCCAGTGCCTCGGCCTCTCGAAGCGGTTTGACAAGATAATCCCTGGCCCCGAGCCGGAAAGCCTGAATGGCATCCGCCTCCATGCCTTCCGGCGCCATGACGAGCATTGGGACCTCGATACCCTGAGAACGCAGAGCGACCAGCAGGTCCTTGCCGCTCAAACCGGGAAGCGTCAGACTGGCAAGGATCAGGTCCGGTGCGAAGTTCAATGACGCCTGAATGGCGCTGCCCGCATTGCTGGCGGACGAGGTCTCATAGCCCATGGGTTCGAGGACCTGCCGGGTGAGCAGATCGAGCACTTCCGGGTCCTCATCGACGACCAGCACACGTTCTTTGGGATGATCAACCATGGTGCGGCTATGATAGCATGCTTAGCACGCCTAAGGGAGTGGCCCATAAGACCCGTTCCTTCCAAGCTCCCCTTGCAGGTCAACGCGTTATCTTGACGATGGTTCGCTGAGACCCTTACAATTCCCATCCCATCGTCGCGTGGGTGCTGATACTATGGAATACAGAGACTACTACCAGATTCTCGGTGTCGACCGGAAGGCTGATGAGAAAGAGATCAAGCGAGCCTATCGCAAGCTTGCGCTCAAGTATCATCCCGACAAGAATCCCGGCGACAAGCAAGCCGAGGAGAAATTCAAGGAACTCAACGAGGCCTACGAAGTCCTTGGGGATGCTGAAAAACGCGCCAAGTACGATCAACTGGGCGCATCCTACCGCCAGTGGGAACGCATGGGCCGTGGTTCCGGCGACTTCGATTGGTCTCAATGGGCAGGCGGCGCACCTGGCGGCGCAACACGCGTTGAATTCGGAGATCTGGGCGACCTGTTTGGCGGCGGATTCTCTGACTTCTTCAACGCCATATTTGGCGGCGGAGGGATGGCAGGCGCTTCTCCCCGCTCGGCGGCTTCCGGCCAAGGAAGGGATGTCCGGCAGAAGCTGGCCATCAGTCTGGCCGAGGCGTACACCGGGGGCTCGCGGCGTGTGGCCATCGATGGGCGCAAGCTAGAAGTCAAGATTCCGGCCGGCGCTCAGACCGGGACCCGGATCCGCCTTTCTGGACAGGGGGTTCGCGGCGCCCGAGGCTCAGGCGATCTCTATCTTGACGTTGAGGTCCTCGCAGACGAACGGTTCGAGCGGAAAGGCGATGACCTGTATGCAGAATCCGAAGTCGACTTGTATACGGCTGTCCTCGGCGGAGAGGTCCAGGTGCCAACGCTGGAAGGCGACGTTGTGCTCACCATCCCGCCCGGCAGTCAACCAGGCCAGACCTTCCGCCTCAAGGGCCGCGGCATGCCCAAGCTCCGCCACAAGGACCAACATGGCGATTTGTTCGTCAGCCTGAAGATCGCCATTCCAACAGATTTAAGTCCTGAAGAGCGCGAGCTCTTCGAGAAACTCGCCAATTCGCGCAGTCGGTAGCCCGCATGTACCCGTATATGGTGTGTCATGCAAGAAGGAAGAGACAACGATGAGAAGAAACGTGTGGATGGTAGCATTGGCGGCGTTGCTGATGAGCAGCTTGGCCTGCACCTTCGGCTTTGGACTTCCCCAGTTCTCCCCCGGCTCCGGTGCCACGACGCCTCCGCCCTTGACAGCCGCTCCTTTGGCGACATCGGCACCCCAAACACAACCGGCGGTTTCTCCAGCGCCCGGAAGCCTCAGCGCCCTTTATCAGCAAGTCAACGACGGCGTGGTCAGCATTCTGATCTTTCCAGCCGGCGGCGCCAGCGATAGCCTGCCCATAGCTCAAGGCTCTGGCTTTGTGATCGACGCCGACGGCCACATCGTAACCAACCAGCATGTGGTCAGTGATGGCGGCGACATCGAAGTCGATTTTCCCTCCGGCGAGAAGGCGTACGCTACCTTGGTCGGCACGGATCTCGACTCCGACCTGGCCGTGCTCAAGGTCGATGTGCCCGCCTCAACTCTCACCCCACTTCGTCTTGGAGACTCTAACAACGTTCTCGTTGGCGACACGGTTATCGCCATCGGCAACCCCTTCGGGCTGTCTGGCACGATGACGGTGGGCGTGGTCTCGGCGTTGGGTCGAACGCTTGAATCGGAACACGCCGCCCCTGGTGGGACACCCTTCACCGCCGGAGACATTATCCAGACAGATGCTGCCATCAATCCTGGCAACTCCGGTGGGCCGTTGATCGATGTGCAGGGTGATGTGATCGGGGTCAACCGCGCCATCCGCACCGATTCAACCAACGCCGTAGGCAGCCCACTCAATTCCGGCATCGGCTTCGCCGTACCGATCAATATCGTCCGCCGCGTCGTTCCGGTGCTGATCCAGACTGGCCACTATGACTATCCGTATGTGGGGATTCAGAGCCTCGACGACCAACTCTGGACACTCAAGACGCTAAATGCATTGGGTCTCCCATCGGATGCGACCGGCGCCTACGTCACCTGTGTGACACCCGGCGGGCCCGCTGATCAAGCAGGCGTGAAAGGTGCTGGCGATTGCCAGCAGCCCGGCCTTACGGGCGGCGGCGACCTGATTACGGCCATCGATGGTCAGCCGGTTCGCCAATTCAGCGACCTGCTCTCGTACCTGATCAACGAAACCAGCCCCGGGGACCAGATCACTTTGACGGTTTTGCGGGATGGTCAGAAGATGGACATCCAGGTTACGCTCCAGCCGCGGCCCAACTAGTCGAGCCGCCTGGGCAGCGGAGAGCGGGGAGGGACCCGTTCAGCGGACCCAAGTCAAACAACAAGGCGGGGCGCCATTGGGCGCCCCGCTGTCCATTCTCCATCAGTATCGTCTATGGGGAGGCTGCCGAAAAGAGCGTGCTTTCCAGGTCCACCAGTGTGTTGGTGATGACTTCCAAGTCCCTCTTGGCAGCAAATAGATCGTTGGCGTTGAGTTCATCCAGAGCGGTAGCCAGTCGGTCGCGCATGGACTTGACGGTCTTGGCCGGGCCCGAGTCGATGCCGGATTGGATGTTTGCCAACTTGCTGTCGGTGTTCTTCAGCGCCGCCTGGGCAGCCAGAGGGTCATCTTCCGCCAAAGCAAGCTGTGAAGATGTCAAGTCAACCAGAACCGAAAGCAATGCCAGATGATTCTTTGATTGTTCCAACTGGTTCTGGAGATTGGTGTTTTCATCCTTGAGCGGTCTGAGGTTGTCCGCCTCGGCTTGCGCCGTGCTCAATTGCTGCTGTGTCTCTTGAAGGTTTTGGCCTAGCAGGCGCAGTTCTTGGGTTTGAGGGCGCACCCGCAAGAACCAGACCAATACGACCCCCAACGCCAAGGCGACACCCACGCCAGCCGCCCAACGGAGAAAGGTGCTGCCCCAACGGGCCAACCTGCCCGGTGGCGCCTCATCTGGAGCGGGCTGGGGCATCTCTTCGGCGGATTGTACGGGCGTCTCAAGGCCAGGCTGAACGTCTTCCTGGTCCGGCTTTTCTTCTTCACTCATGAATAGCATGCCTCCAGTTTTCAGTTTGGTCGTGCGTCGAACTAGGGCGCACGGCTTAGTTCTACCAGAAGTTGCCAGCCAATGTCGAGATCATCGGCCGCAACCGATGGATTGGCCTTGGCCTCCTGCTGCGCCAGGTCGAGTCGCTTGCCGACGTCCTGCAAGGCTGCCTGACGGTCTTCCCCAGACCTGGCTATCAGATCCGAAAGGGCAGCCTTGGCCGATTCGACGTCCGTGGCGGCCTGCCCTAGATTGCCCTCAGCCAATGACAGCCTGGCTTGAGACACCAGCTGCATCAGCCTCAAGATCTCCAAACGTTGGTCGACGGCCTGGACGGTCGGGTTGGGTGTGCTCGCGGCCACACCCAGGGCTTCGATTTGTCCCGCCGTCTGCGTGGCTGCCCCCTGAAGATCAGCCAAGGCGGAGTTCAGCCTGTCCAGCGAGCGCACACCAGCCGCAAGGGTCGGCTGGCTGGCTTGCAAGCTCCCAACGTCGGCCTGGAGCGCGCTCAGATCCTCGCCCTGCTTTGCGATTTCTCCCTGAATATCCGCCAACTGAGCCAGTTGGGTGGCGCTGGCAACGCGTTGCGCGGCGCGGAGATCTGCCAACTCCGACCGAGATTGTTCGAGTTGCTGGGTGTTCTGCTGCACCGGCGCGATGAAGTCACGATAGACAGCCGGCAAGCCCCAATAGGCCCCAGCTCCCAGGCCGGCCCCGATCAGAATGACCAACACAATTCGCAGGGTGACACTCAGAACACGTCTCCAAAATGATGGGCCGTCTTCGTTGGCTGAGGGAACTGGAGATTGCTCGTTCGCTTCCGTCATCATTGACCTCTTCAATCCTACCCGCCGGGGGTCGGCGTGGATGGGGGTGTTGTTGTCGGAACGGAGGTACTGGCCCAAGGCGCCAACAGGTCGGCCAAGGCCTGGAACACCGATTCCTGACGGGCTTGTCGCTGCTCCAGACCGCGGGCGGTCATCTCCAAGTCGTCGACTTGTTGACTAAGACGCTGCGCATCCGCTCTGGCTGCTTGAACCTCATCGGCCAAGGCGCTGGTTCGGGTTTCAACCTGAGACATCCGCCCGGTCAGGCCTTGCAGGGACTGCACGCGCTGGTCAACCGCATCCAGCCGGCCTTGGAGGACCTGGACCTGATTGGCCAACTGCCCTGATTGTGCCTGAAGATCCTGGACCGCGCGGCTGCGTCCGATGTCCAGAGTGCCATTGATGCCCAACAGAGTCGCCAGAGTCAGGCCAATGGAAAGGAAGATGCTCAAGATAACGCTCATGGCGAGAAGGCCAGCCACCTGGCGCTTGGAGTAGGTAGGGGTCGGAGCTGCTGCCGCTGAGGGGGAGGCCTTCCGACGAGCCGGCGCCTGAGGAGAGGGGCGTGCAGTCGCCTTCACCTGATCCTTGAATCCTTCCAGCGTGGAAGCCCCCAGGCCGCTGACTCGGCGCAAATCATCCACGCGTTCGTACGGGCGGCCGGCGACAATCCTTTCCGCCAACGCTTGCCCCACTCCGGGCAGCTGCGCAAGCTCATCCGCGGTGGCCATGTTCACGTCAAGCAGTTCGGCATCGAACGACTTGTCAACCATCATGCCCAATCTCTCCCTCAAGCGAACATCGCCCAGATTCGGATCTCCCGAATGGGTCGGCCCGCCTATATTCTCCAAGCAGATGACCGCCTGGCAAATATGCGCACCAGGATCAGTCCGAACAAGAATCCGCCCACATGTGCCCACCAGGCGATTCCACTGAACTGGCCCGACCCCAAGTGTCCGAGGGACAGCAAGCCAGAGGACAACTGGGACAGGAACCACAGGCCAAGGAACAGGTAGGCCGGTATCTCCACCAACCAGGGCAGAAAGATGAGCAGGATCAGTGTCAGGACCCGCCCCGATGGGTACAAGATCAGGTAGGCCCCGAGCACGCCTGCGATCGCTCCACTGGCTCCCACGGTTGGGACCTGGGACGAAGGGGCGAAGGCGACTTGCGTAAGACCCGCCACAACGCCGGCCAGCAAATAGAAGCTCAGATATCGTCCGGACCCCAGCCGATCTTCTACATTATCACCGAATATGAACAGAACCCACATGTTGCTCAGCACGTGGAACCAACTTCCATGCAGGAACATCGATGTGAAAAGTGACGCGTAGGGGATGGGATTGCCAGCGCTGAGGCGGGCGGGCACCAGGCCGTAGCTTGTCAGAAAGGCCTGGAAATGCCCGCGGGTCAAAGACGCCTCGTAGAAGAAGACGGCCAGGTTGAGGGCGATCAATGTGTAGTTGACCCAGGGGGTAGTGCGAGACCTGACGGTGTCCCGGAGTGGGATCATGAAAGGCTCTCCGTACGCCTGTCGGACGGCCAGCGCGGGGTGTGATCGAGAGTCGGCACATTCTACCTCAGGAGGACATCAGCCCTCAGCGGCATGGCGAACGCACAACTTCTCCGATGTCCTTCATATATTGCCTGTATAGACTGGTACTGTCGGTCCCCCGTCACCCCTTTGGGTGTGATCCAGCCGACAAGAATGACTCTCAGGAGTAGACAATGAATCTAGAAAAGTACACTCAAAAAGCGCAGGAGGCGATCCTTGCCGCACAGGGACTCGCCCGCGACCATCATCAAACATCCATCGAGCCAGCTCATCTTCTACTGGCATTGGCGAACCAACCGGAAGGGGTTGTCCCGGCCATCCTCACGCGCATCGCCGGCTCTCCAGACCTGCTGACTCGTGATTTGCATGCCGAGATCGGCGGGCTGCCCACGATGACCGGCGCCGCCGAGCAGCCGGGCTTGTCGCGCAAGACGTCTGCCACGCTTGAAGATGCAGAAGGACGGGCGGCAGCCATGAAGGACGACTATGTGTCCACCGAGCATCTCCTTCTCGCCCTTGCGGCGGGCCCCGAAGCCAAGCGCCTTTCCAAGTTCGGGCTGACTCCCGACGCCATCTTGCAGGCGCTGGCAACCATCCGCGGCTCGCAGCGGGTGGTGTCGGCCAACCCAGAAGACACCTATCAGCCCCTGGAGAAATACGGGCGCGATCTCACCCAGCTGGCCCGTCAGGGCAAGCTTGATCCCGTCATCGGGCGGGATCAGGAGATTCGCCGCGTAATCCAAGTCCTGTCACGGCGAACCAAGAACAACCCGGCCTTGATCGGCGATCCCGGGGTGGGCAAAACGGCCATCGTCGAGGGCTTGGCGCAGCGGATCATCAATGGCGATGTTCCCGAGGGCTTGAAGAACAAGCGCTTGATCCAACTCGACCTGGGCTCGCTGGTCGCCGGGGCAAAATACCGCGGCGAGTTCGAGGAACGTCTGAAGGCCGTCCTCAAGGAAGTCACCGACGCGGCGGGCGAGATCCTGCTCTTCGTGGATGAGCTTCACACCGTTATCGGCGCCGGCGCGGCTGAAGGTGCCATGGACGCCGGCAATATGCTCAAGCCGATGCTGGCCCGGGGTGAACTCCATTTGGTGGGCGCCACGACGCTTGACGAATACCGCAAACACATCGAGAAGGACCCTGCCCTTGAGCGCAGGTTTCAACCGATCTTTGTTGACGAACCGAGCGTGGAGGACACGGTCAGCATCCTGCGTGGTTTGAAGGACCGCTACGAAGTCCACCATGGGGTCCGCATCCAAGACAGTGCCGTCATCGCTGCCGCCACACTTTCCCATCGCTACATCACCGACCGATTCTTGCCGGACAAGGCGATCGATCTCATCGACGAAGCGGCAGCCCGCCTGAGAACGGAGATCGACTCCAAGCCACAAGCCCTGGACCAGGTGGACCGGGAGATCATGCAACTGGAGATCGAGCGGGAGGCCCTGCGGCAGGAAAAGGACACGGCATCGCGCGGGCGTCTGGATCGCATAGAGAGCGAACTGGCAAACCTGCAAGAGCAATCGTCCGAACTCCACGCGCGATGGACGACCCAGAAGGAAGCCATCGGCGAACTGCGTGCTACCAAAGAGAAGATCGAGCAGACCCGTCACGAGATCGAGCGGGCTGAACGGAAGGCCGACTTGGAGGGCGCCGCCAGGCTGCGGTACGGGACGCTGCGCGAGCTTGAGGACCAACTTTCCGATCAGGAGAAGCGCCTGCAAGAACTCCAAAGCCAGGGCGCCTTGTTGAAGGAAGAGGTCGACGCCGAGGATATCGCCGCCGTGGTTTCACGCTGGACCGGAATCCCCGTGTCGAAGCTGCTCGAAGGCGAGGGCGAGAAGCTGATGGACATGGAAGCTCGGCTCCACAGGCGCGTGATCGGTCAGGATCAGGCTGTTGAAGCTGTCTCCAACGCTGTGCGCCGAGCCCGGTCCGGGCTGCAGGATCCTGGCAGACCGATGGGCTCGTTCATCTTTCTCGGGCCGACGGGGGTCGGCAAGACCGAGCTCGCACGGGCTCTGGCTGAGTTCCTCTTCGACGACGAGCAGGCGATGATCCGGATCGACATGGGTGAGTATCAAGAGAAACACACCGTGTCGCGTTTGATCGGGGCGCCACCCGGCTATGTCGGATACGAGGAGGGGGGTCAGCTGACGGAACCGGTCCGTCGCCGACCTTACAGCGTCATCCTTTTCGACGAAATTGAAAAGGCCCATCCGGAGGTCTTCAATGTCCTGCTGCAGGTGCTGGACGACGGCCGGCTGACCGATGGCCAGGGACGAACCGTGGATTTCCGCAATACGGTCATCATCATGACCAGCAACCTCGGCACCGAACTATGGGGCGAGGAAGGCGAAGATGAGGACGTCACCGAGGGGGCTGTACGCCAGCTCTTGACGCGCCACTTTCGCCCCGAGTTCCTCAATCGCATCGACGAAATCGTCATCTTCCACCGGTTGACCCGCGAAGATTTGGCACAGATCGTCGATATCCAGCTTCAGCGCGTCGCAGCTCGCCTGCGAGAACAGGGTCTGGACCTCGTCGTCCCCGATGACGTCAAATCCTTCCTGGCTGAGGTGGGTTACGACCCAGTTTATGGCGCCCGGCCGTTGAAGCGGACCATCCAGAGGCAGCTCCAGGATCCGCTGGCAATGCGGTTGATTGCCGGCGACTTCCAGCCGGGTGACGTCATCCGGGCCGAGCTCAAGGGGGATGGTTTGCAGTTTGAGACAGCTGGCGAGCACCAACCCGAACCGGTTGCGGAATAAGCAAAACCTCAAGTATAATTTAGGGCTCCCTAAATTATACAGGGGAGGTTTGCTTTGA
>Ga0307424_1000178_pt1 | contig 31881 bp, 19 predicted proteins | sample SalMarWE160320MG_FD_202157 | JGI IMG/M metagenome (GOLD analysis project Ga0307424, IMG submission 202157) | Salt marsh sediment microbial communities from the Plum Island Ecosystem LTER, Massachusetts, United States - WE1603-20 | ecosystem: Environmental > Aquatic > Marine > Intertidal zone >... | reverse complement strand
CGGTCGTGGCGGTCCCGGCGGTCCCGGCGGTCCCGATGGTCATGGTGGTGCAGAGGGATCCGGTGGCGCAGGTCAGAGGGCTGCGCAATGCGGGGCGCTACTCGGAGGCCATCGCTTTGGCGCGGCGCGCGGATTTGGCACCGCAGCTCGGCGAGCTGCTGCGTTTGACTGGGCAATGGGACGAAGCGGAACGTGTGCTCGTAGACGCCCGCGCGCGCGGTCGGCCGGACAGTCTCCTCGTGATTCTCCAACTGGCGCTGCTGCGCGAGGAGCGCGGTCAACGGGACGCCGCGTTCCGCGACTTCGACCGCTTCATCGACGTGTACAACAACCAGCAGGGAAGGCTCACCTCCGCCGAGGTCGCGGCCGTGGCGACCGCGGTGGAGCACCTGAGCGTCCGGGACTACAACCTCGCGCGCGACGCGCTCAGGGCCTACGACGAAGCGATCGCCGCCGACAGCGGCAACATCGAGGCGCGGCTGGCGCTGGGTGAGTTGTTCCTGTCGCGGTACAACGGGACGGAAGCCCGGGCGACGTTCGAGGCGATACTCAGGCGGGATTCGCTCCAACCCCGGGCGCTCATTGGGCTCGCGCGCACGGCTCGGTTCTCGGGATCGGGTGGGGTGACGGACCTCGTGAACCTGAGCCTGTCCATCAATCCGCATCTGGTCGGCGCGCGCATTCTCCTGGCCGAGCTGCTTTCTGAGGTGGACGACTACGAGGGCGCTCGGCGGGAGCTGGCAGCGGCGCTGGAGGTGAACCCGCGGTCGCTTCGGGCTCTCTCTACCCGCGCTGCCATCGACTGGCTCGTTGGTGATACAACGGGATTCGAAGCCTCTCGACGCGCGGTGCTGGCGCTGAACCCGCACGACGCGTCGTTCTACTACACCGTGGCGGACCTGGTCGGCCGGCACCGGTTGTACGACGACGCGGTCGCCTTCTCGCGCCAGGGCGTGACGCTCGATACGCTGGCGTGGCAGCTGTACGGCTTGCTCGGCATCAACGAGCTGCGGTTGGGCAGCATGGACAGCGGTCGCGTGCACCTGGAGCGCGCGTTCGCGGGCGACCCGTTCGACGTGTGGACGAAGAACACGCTCGATCTCCTCGACACGCTCGACACGTTCCCGGTGCGCCGCTCCGAGCGCTTCCGCGTCGTCGCCGATCCCAGCGAGATCGACTTGCTCGCGCCGTACGTGCTGCCGCTCGCGAACGAGGCGTACGAGCAAATGTCCCAGCGCTACGGCGTGACGCTCGATCGGCCCACACGGGTGGAGCTGTTTCGGCGTCACGCCGACTTCTCGGTGCGCACCATGGGGCTCGTGGGACTCGGGGCGCTCGGCGTGAGCTTCGGTCCCGTGGTGGCCATGGACGCGCCCTCGGCGCGGCCAACCGGCGAGTTCAATTGGGGGTCCACGCTCTGGCACGAGCTGGCGCACACGTTCCACATGGTCGTGAGCCGGGATCACGTGCCGCGCTGGTTCACCGAAGGGCTCGCCGTCTATGAGGAGCGCATGGCGAGGCCGGGGTGGGGCGACGACGTGACCCCGGGCTTTCTGACCGCGTACAAGACCAAGCGACTACTGCCTGTGAGCGAGTTGAACGACGGATTCGTCCGGCCCGCGTATCCCGAGCAGCTTGGCTTCTCGTACTTCGAAGCGTCTCTGGTGTGCGAGATGATCGCGCAAGAGCGCGGCTTCAAAACGCTGGTGGCCATGCTGCGCGCGTTTGGCGACCGGCTCGACACGCCGGCAGCGTTTCGCAGAGTGCTCGGTGTGGATGTGAAGGCGTTCGAGGGACAGTTCACGGGCTGGCTCGAGCGACGTTTCGCCACGCAGTTGGGCGCGATCTCGGAACACGGTACCGGCGTGGCCGGCTCGATCTCTCCCGTGGCCATTGCGGATCGCGCGCGGAAGAACCCAGGCGATTTCCGCGCGCAGCTAGCGATGGGGCAGCTCCTCGCGAAAGACGGCCGGCACGCGGAAGCGAGGCCGTATCTCGAGCGGGCCAAGGCGCTGTTCCCGGAGTATGCGGAAGACGACGGGCCCTACCGGCTGCTCGCGGAAGGTGCGCGCGCCGAGGGGAATCTCCGCCGGGCGGCGGCCGAGCTGACTGCCATGACGGCCCTCAATGAGCGCTCGTATGACGCGCGTATTGCGCTGGCCGACGTCCGACTCGCCCTCGGCGACAGTGCCGGCGCCACCGACGCGCTCGATCAGGCGATGTATGTGGATCCCACGGAGCCCGGACTCCACCAGCGGTTGGCGGACCTCGCCGAGTCGCTGCACCGACCCTCGCTGGCGGTGCGGGAGTGGCGTGCGCTGGTGGCGCTGGATCCGGCGGATCCCGCGGTCGCATACTATCGGCTGGCGCGGGCCGAACTCGCGGCGGGTAACCGGGAAGCGGCGCGCCGGGCCGTGTTGCGGGCGTTGGAGCAGGCTCCGGGGTATGAGCCGGCGTTGGAGTTGTTGTTGGAGATCAAAGAGGGGCGGGAGTAGGTGGGATGAGCGGGATAGGCGGGATAAACGGGATGACAGCTGGGATGTGGCAGGGTGTCGCGCGTCGGGGGTTACTCCTCCTGGCGCTGCTGTGCGTGGTCGGCGCGGCGCCGGCGGATGCGCAACGGCGGCGCCGGAGTCGGTCGTTCCCGGAGAAGGAGCCCAACTTCAAGGAGTTCAACGTCCCCTATGACGGGCGGCTCACGTTCACCCGCTTCCGGTACACGCCGAGCGAGCCGGGACATGGCGGCGGCGGCTTCTTTGGCGGAGTGGACTACAGCTGGGACCACGACTATCCGCGCTCGGACCACCACATCATGGTGATCATCAAGGAACTGACGGCCACGTCCGTTCAGGACAGCGGAAGCAACATCTTCTCGGTCAACGATCCTGAGTTGTTCAAGTTCCCAATCGTGTACGTGTCGGAGCCGGGGTTCTGGACCATCACCGATCACGAGGCCGAACTGTTGCGAAGCTACCTGCTCAAGGGTGGGTTCATGATCATCGACGATTTCGCCGGCGACTATGACAAGCGGAACCTCGAAGCCGTGATGCGCCGGGTGCTGCCGGAGAACCAGCTCCAGTTGCTGGATGCCGCGCACCCGATCTTCCATACCTTCTACGACATCGACTCGCTCAACTTCAACCATCCGTATTACGGCGTTCCATCGTACTTCTACGGACTGTTCGAGAACAACGATCCGACCAAGCGCCTGCTGGCCATCGTGGACTACAACAACGATGTGAGCGAGTCATGGGAATGGTCCGGAACGGGCTTCATTCCTATCGACCTGTCGAACACGGCGTTCAAGCTCGGCGTGAACTACTTCATGTACGCTATGACCCATTGAGCGGAGACCAATGACGACTGCCCCATCGCTGGAAACGACCGACGACGTGGCGCTGGCGGATCGCCTGGCGTCGAGCCGGAAGGCGCTCCTCGCCGAGCTGCACAAGCTGATCGTCGGCCAGGACGACGTGATCGAGCAGGTCTTGCTGTCGCTGTTCGTGGGCGGCAACAGCCTCGTGATTGGCGTGCCCGGACTGGCCAAGACCCTGCTCATTCGCGCCATTGCCGAGGCGCTCGACCTCAAGTTCTCCCGCATCCAGTTCACCCCGGACCTGATGCCGTCCGACATCACGGGTACGGATCTGGTGCAGGAGGACCCGGCCACCGGGCAGCGCCAACTCGTGTTCGTGCCGGGCCCCATCTTCGCGAACATCGTGCTCGCGGACGAGATCAACCGCACGCCGCCCAAGACGCAGGCCGCCCTGCTCGAGGCGATGCAGGAGCATCGCGTGACGGTGCAGGGCCGGACCTACACGCTGGAAGAGCCGTTCTTCGTATTCGCCACACAGAACCCGATCGAGCTGGAGGGAACGTACCCGCTGCCGGAGGCGCAGCTCGACCGGTTCATGTTCAACATCATCATCGAGTACTCGAGCGAAGCCGAAGAGCTGGAAATCGTGCGCACGACCACGCGGCTCGCGCAGGAACCGCCCAAACCGGTGATCAGCGGCGCGGAGATCGTGGCGTTCCAGCAGCTCGTGCGGCGCGTGCCCGTGCCGGAGCCGGTGATGGAGTATGCCGTGCGCATGGTCCGAACCACCCGGCCCAACGATGACGGCGCGCCGGACTTCGTCAAGCAGTGGGTGGCCTACGGCGCCAGCGTGCGCGCGGCCCAGTATCTCATTCTCGGCGCCAAGGCGCGCGCGTTGCTCGCCGGGCGGTACCACGTGAAGTTCGAGGACGTGCGCGTGCTCGCACATCCCGTGCTGCGGCATCGGATTCTCAAGAACTTCCACGCGGAGTCCGAGCGCATCACGTCGGACCACTTGATTGACCGGCTGTTGGAAGCGGTGCCCACGCCGGCCTCGGGCATGTGAGCGGCGCGCGGTTTCTCGATCCCGTCGTCCTGGCGCGCATCCAGAATCTCGAGCTGGTGGCGCGCACGGTGGTGGACGGCTTCATCGGCGGACTCCATCATTCGCCGTACCTTGGCCTGTCCACCGACTTCGCCGAGCACCGGCAGTACATGCCGGGCGACGACATCCGCCGGATCGATTGGCGGGTGTACGGGCGCACGGACCGGTTCTACGTGAAGGAATTCGAAGCCGACACCAACGCGAACCTGGTCGTGCTGCTCGACGTCTCGCGGTCGATGGACTTCGGGGCGACCGTGACGAAGTACGATTTCGGACGCATGCTGGCGGCGAGCTTTCTCTACCTGTCGCGCAGGCAGCGCGATCGAGTGGGGCTCGTGACGTTCGACTCCGAGCTGCTGGACTACGTGCCGGCGTCGGCGAAGCACCTGGAGCTGTCGTTGCATACGCTCGATCGGCGGGACGTCGGTGGGCGGGGTGAGATGGCGGGCCCGCTCCGGAAGGTGGCCGAGATCATCCGGCGCCGCAGCATCCTGCTGCTGGTGTCCGATTGCTACGAGGACCCTGACACCATCGTGCGGGCGCTGGCCGCGCTGCGGGACCGGGGCCACGACGTCATCGTGTTCCAGATCCTGGACACCGCCGAGCTGGAGTTTCCGTTCACGGAGGCAAGCCCGTTCGAGGATCTGGAGACCGGCGAGCGGATTCCCGTGGTGCCGGCCACGATGCGCGATGAGTACCGCACGCTGCTGCGCACACATTGCGACACGCTCGCGCGGCGCTTGGGCGACAATCGGATCGACTACTACCTGGCCGACACCGGCAAGCCGCTCGACTTCGCGCTCCTGGAATACCTCTCGCGTCGCGAGTGGTTGGCGCGGGTCCGCTAATGGCGCTGCTCGCTCCGCTCTTTCTCGCCGCGCTCGCGGCCCTTGCCATCCCGGTGGTACTGCATCTCAGCCAGCGGGCCCGAAAGGAGCCGGTGCGGTTTCCGTCGTTGGCGTTCGTGCGGCGCGTGCCGTTCAAGACCACCGAGCGCCGTCGATTGCGGGACCGGTTGTTGTTGCTACTGCGCCTCGTGGCGCTCGCGCTGGTGGTGTTCGCGTTCACACGCCCACTGCTCGAGCGAGGACCGCTGGCGGGTAGCGCCGTGAGCGCGGCGCGTGAGGTCGTGATCCTGCTCGATCGGTCGGCGTCGATGGCGTACGGCGACCACTGGGATCAGGCGCGGGACGCCGTGCGACGCGTGACGCAGGGGCTCGGGCCCGACGATCGCGCGACACTCGTGCTCTTTGCTGGGACGCCCGAGGTGACGGGGCCGCCGACGGGGGACCCGGTGCAGCTCGAGGCATACCTGGCGGGAGCGCGGCCCGAAGGGGGCGCGACGCGCTATGGGCCGGCGCTCGACCTGGCGAGGGACCTCATCGAGCAGTCCACGCTGCCACGGAAGAGCGTGGTGCTCATCACGGACTTTCAGCGCGTCGGGTGGGATGGGCGTGTGGATCGACGTTTGCCGGCCGGGACGGCGCTCGAGGCCGTGTCTGTCGGCGAAGACGAGCCCGCGAACCTCGCCGTCACGGGAGTGACACTGGAGCGTGCGCCCGAAGATGGCGGGCGTGTCACCGTCACCGCGCGCGTCGCGAATCTCGGTGGGCGAGAGGCTCGCGTGCAAGCGCGGCTCGGAACGGAGTCGCAGGTACTGCACGAAGCGGAGGCGCGTGTGGCCGCGGGAGAGGTGGCGTTGGTCCGGTTCCCCGCCATTCCGCTGCCGGTCACGCCCACCCCGGCGTGGGTCCGTATCGATGAAGACCGGCTGCCGGCGGACGACATCAGCCGCTTCGTGCTGCGACCGATTCCCCGCATCGCGGTTTTGGTTGTCGAGCCGTCGGGAGCGAGCGACCGCGAGGTGCTGTACCTGCGGCGCGCGCTAGCGATCGGGCAGGATCCGGTATTCGACGCGACGCCTCGCACGAGCCCGACCGTTGCCGACGTGAACGCCGCCGATGTCGTGGTCTTGAACGACGCGCCATTCCCGTCGGGTGAGGCCGGCCGTGCGCTCAGTCGGTCGATCGAGAGCGGCCACGGGCTCCTGTGGGTAATGGGACCGCGCGCGGGTACCGTGCCGCAGTCGCTGCGCGCGGCACTCGGCTCGGTGAGCGGGACGCCGGTGGATCGGTTGACCGCGCGGGGCGGTGCCTTGGGCATCGCCGACTATGGGCATCCGATGTTCGCGCCGTACCGCGACGTGCGTGGCGGCGACTATGGCGCGGTGCGGGTGTATCGGTACCGCCGCCTGGTGGCACCGGACTCCGGCCGCGTGCTCGCCTGGATGGATGATGGAAGCCCAATTCTCGTGGAGAGCCGTCTGGGCCAGGGTCGCGTTCTGGTCTGGGGCTCCGACTTCGGGAATACGTGGAATGACCTCCCCGTGCGCGGCGTGTTCTTGCCCACCGTGCACGAGGCGGTCCGGTACCTCTGGGGTCGTCGAGAGGAGCCGGTTTCGTATCAGGTCGGACAGGTGCTCGACCTGACCGAATTGGAGCCGCCGGAGGCGACGGAGCTGGTGCTCGAGGCACCGGATGGTTCGCGCACGCCGCTCGCGGCGGACGCTCGCGACCCGGTCCCCCTGCCGAGCGCGGGGTTCTACACGCTGCGACCGCTCGCTGGCGGCACCGGTCTGCCGATCGCCGCGAATCTCGATCCGGCCGAGTCGGATCTGACACCGCTCGACCGAACGGCGTTTCTGGAAGCAACGTCCGGAGTGGGGGAAGGTGAGACCTCGGCCGGTACGACGTTGGGTCTTACGGCCGCAGAGCGGGAGCGGCGACAGCGGCTCTGGTGGTACGCCGCGCTGGCGGCGCTCGTCGTGCTGGCTGTCGAGTCGCTGTTCGCCGGGGTAAGAACACGCGGGGTGGGAGCATGACCGTGGGGGTGGAACGACCGGGAGGTTGGGGGTATGCTCTCCTAAGGGACCTCTGCACAGGTGGGGAGATTCGGAGTTCCGGTCCGGTGCGGAGTCGGCAAGTAAACTCGCCACTCGGCATCGGTCGCTGGAAGCGGCGCGTTCACGCCGGTTTACCGGCCGGCGCCGAGCCGCGAGTTCACTCGCGGACGCCGCGCCGCGGGGCTACTTCCCGACGCACAGACCTGTGTAGACCCTCCCCATTGGACCTTCGCGCGAGCGGGACGAGGGCACACACATGAGCAAAGACCTCCTGGCGGTGATCCGGACGGCGCGTCGCCGGTGGCGGCTGCGGGTGCTCCTCCATGGGCTCGCGGTTGTCGGCGTCGGTGGTGTGCTCGCCGCGCTGATCGCCGCGTGGGGCGCGGATCATTTCCGCTTCTCGCCGGCCGCCCTCATCGCGTTCCGGACGCTCCTGTGGGGCACCGTGGTGGTGCTGTTCGCCTGGTTCGTGATACGGCCGTTGTGGCGGCGCATTACCGACCAACAGGTGGTCTTGTACCTGGAAGAGCACGAGCCCACGCTGGACGGGGCGGTGTTGGGCGCGTTGACGTCGGGAGAATCCGCCACCGGTTGGTCTCCGGCGCTCGTCGAGCGGGTGGTCGCGCGCGCGGTCGAACGCCTCGCGTCGGTGCGCGACGGACGCCGGATCGAGCGCCCGTCGCTGCAACGCTCGAGCGGTGTGCTGGCGGGAGTGACGGCGTTGGCGTTTGCCGCCGTGCTCGTGGGGCCCACCTCGCTTCGAACCAGCCTGCCCTTCGTGGTCGCGCCGTTCCGCGACGCGAGTGGGACACCGTACGCGATCGACGTGACGCCGGGAGACTCGACCGTCGCGCGCGGCGCGGATCTCCGCGTCGGCGCCGCGTTACAGAACTTCACGGCCGACGACGTGGCGCTCGTGATGCGGGCCCGTGGCGCGACCGAGTGGGAGCGCGTGAGCATGGGTCTGGACGAGGAGCGCGGCGACCGCACGGCCCTGTTGTTCGACGTCCAGGACACGACGGAGTACTTCGTCACGGCCGGCGGGGTGCGCTCTCCGGTCTACCGGATTGCCGTGGTCGACCTGCCCTACGTGGAGACCATCGCACTCGAGTATCACTTCCCCGCGTACACCGGCCTCGATCCCGTGCGCCAGGACGATGGTGCCGATATCGCCGCGATCGTGGGTACCCGAGTGAGTGTGGAGGTGGTACCGACCATTGCGGCCACCGCGGGCGCGCTGCTCCTGGGCGCGGACACGATCCCGCTCGCGTCGGGACCCGCGGCCATGACGGGCGAGATCGAGGTGCGGGAGAACGGGTCGTACCACGTGTTGTTGGCCGGACCCGACGGTCGCCTGCTGCCTGCCTCTTCCGAGTACTTCATCGACGCCCTGGACGACCAGCCGCCGATGGTGCGGATCAGCCAGCCCGGGCGCGACATCCAGGTGACGTCCGTAGACGAGGTCTTCGCGGAGGTCCGCGCGGCAGACGACTATGGGCTGCAGCAGGTCGAGCTGGTGTACGCGGTGAACGGAGGAGCGGAGTCCACCGCCGTGCTGTACGGCGGGCGGGGCCGGTTGAAACAGGTGACGGCCGGCCACACGCTGTACCTGGAGGAGCTGCCGCTCCAGCCGGGCGACGTGATCGCGTACTATGCGCGCGCCCGCGATGCGCGGCGCGAGTCGCGGCCTTCGGTGACGGATATCTACTTCGTCACGGTCCGTCCGTTCGACCGCAGCTGGCGCGCCGCCGCCGAGCGCGGTGCGGGACAGAATCAGGGCCAGGGAGCCGGTGCGTCACCCGGGGAGCTGTCCGCTCGGCAGCGCGACATCATCGCGGCCACGTTCCGGATCGTGCGTGACAGCGCCACGTACGACGAACGCGAGTGGCGTGACAACCTCGGCACCGTGACGCTCATGCAGGGACGTCTCCGGCAGGAAGTGGAGACGCTTGTGGACCGGCTCAAGAGCCGGGGCGTGGCCGGCATGGATTCCACGTTCGCCATCGTCGCGGAGGCATTGCCGCTGGCGGCGGAGGCAATGCAGGGAGCGGAGGAGCAGCTCGGACGCCGGGATCCCAAGTCATCGCTCTCACCCGAGCAACGCGCGCTGCAACAGTTGCAGCGGGCGGAAGCGACGTTCCGCGACCGGCAGGTGACGCGTGGCCAGGGTGGCGGTGGCGGGGGCGGGGGCCAGAGCATGGACACCGACGCCGAAGAGTTGGCGGAGCTGTTCGAGCTCGACATGGACAAGATGCGCAACCAGTACGAGAGCGTCGAACGCGGCCAGCGGCAAGAGCAGCAGCAGCAGGTGGACGAAGCCCTGGAGAAGCTCCGCGAGCTGGCGCGGCGTCAGCAGCAGGAGAACGAGCGACGCCGGGCCCAGGCGCTCGGTGATCCCAATGCCGGGGGCTCGGCCGGGCAGCGGCGTTTGGCACAGGAAGCGGAGGAACTTCAGCGTCGCCTCGAGCGCCTGGCGCGCGAGCGGAACAACCCCGACCTGTCGGACGCCGCGCGGCGATTGCAGGACGCGACGTCCGCCATGCAACGCGCCGCCGCGGGACGCCAGGGAACGGCCCAAGGGGAGAACGCGCTCGAGCGGTTACGGGATGTTCAGCGGCGGCTCGAGGGCTCCCGGAGCGCGGATCTCCAACGCGACATGCAGGATGCGTTGCGCCGAGCGGAGGAGCTCGTCGGCCAGCAGGAGGACGTGCGCGAGCGCCTGCGCACCATGCCCAACGATGGCGCGGGGCGGCAGGAGACCGTGCGGCAATTGGGCGAGCGGAAGCAGGAGATGGCGAACGAGGTGGATCAGCTCGAGTCCGAGCTGGATCGGCTCTCGCGCGAGGCGCGCGGCGAGCAGCCGGACGCCGCCGACCGCCTGCGATCCACCGTGCAAGGGACGCGGGACAACCGGCTCCAGGACAAGATCAAGTACTCTCGCGAGGTGGTGGCGCAGCGGTCGCGCGAGTATGCCGAGCAGTTCGAGGAGAGCATCGCCGACGATCTCAAGGGGATGCGGGATGGCATCGTGGACGCGGCGGGCCGGATCACCGAACCTGGCGAGCGCAATGTGGAGCGCGCGCTCGACCGCACGCGTGACGTCACGCGTGCGCTGGAATCGCTGGGGGCACGGGCGCGCGAAGGCGCCCAAGGCGGCGGCGATAGTGCGGCGGTCGCCCGGAACCGGTCACGGCAGCTGCGGGACGAGCTGCGTCGGCGCGTGGGTGAGCTACGCGACGTGCGCGACCAGCTGCATCGCGCCGGCGCGGACGTGGGGCCGCTCGACGAGATCGTCCAGCGGCTCGGTCGCCTCGACGCGCGCGGCATGATCGGCACGCCGCGCGGGTTGGACGAGCTGAGTCAGGCCATCGTGCAGGGGCTCAAGGACTACGAGTTCGCGCTGCGGCGCCAGTTGCTCGGTGAGGACGCGCCGGCGCCGGTGTTGACGCCCGGTGAAGACGTACCGGCGCAGTATCGTGCGCTCGTTGAGGAGTACTATCGGCGGCTGTCGCAGCGGCGGCGATGACGGATTGGCGATTTCCGATCAGCGATTGGCGATCTGCGACTCGGCCCGTGGATTCGGCGCACTCGATCGCAAATCGCTGACAGCCAATCGTCAATTGCCAATCAAGTGCTCCACCAGACGCTGGGCGCACCAATCCACGCCTCGACCACGCGAGGTGCGATCCCGAACGCCGCTAGCTCTTCATTGGGGAGGCGCATGACGGAGCGGACGCGGCGTCGCGCTTCGGTGGTGTCGCCCGCGGAGGCAGCCGACAGGGCGCGCAACAGCTGCCATGAGATCGTCGTGTCGGCTGGGGACGGCGTCACAACGGGCTCGAGCGGCACGCCGCTCATGAGCGAGAACAGCAGACGATCCTGGTCCAGCTCCACCAGACGCTTTTCCTCGTACAGGTCGTGCGATTGCTCCACGATGCGCCGCGAGTCGACCAGCAGCACGCGGCCCGCGCGAACGCTCCCGCGCAGCACCCGGAGCATCGCCAACGTCGCCTCGCGATTCAGCTCGCGGTTGGTCCAGAACACCGATGGGACACTGGACAGACGCTCGGCGACGTTCTCGGCCTCGCTCCACTGCCCCGCGGCGAGTCGAAGATCCACGTCGAGTCGCTCGGCGTCTTCCGCGGGAACCGAGTCCAGCCAACGGCGCGCCTCGTCCGGCCGGCCGAGGTCGGCCAGGATGTGGACGCTGTAGTAGATGTTCCATCTGTTCGCGGTGACGCCGAATCGACGTTCGAGTTGGCGCTCCCCTTGGTACACCTCTCTGAAAACAGCAAGTGCTGAATCCAGCCGTCCCATGCGATACAGCGCCCATGCCTGGGTATAGCCCTCACTCAGGCCCCCGAATCGGCGAAAGCCGTCCTCCCAGTATTGCTGCGCCGCGGGCAGGTCATAGTCGATCAGGGCGCGCATTCCGAGTGCATAAAGGCGCTCGCGCTCGGCCATACGCTCCGGTCGGCGCAGGGCCCTGGTAAGGGCGACGCGAGCCGAGTCCATCTTGCTCCGGTTGTAGAAGCGAATGCCGATCTGCGTCCAGCAGTAACCGAAGTCCGGGTCGAGCGCGACCGCCTCCAGGCACCGTCCGGCGCGCGCCTCTTTGTACGCCTCGAAGGACGGCGTCGCGATCTCATAGAGTGGCCGCGTCGCGGCGACGACGGTGCGACGTTCCCCAAGCCCGCGACGGACCGCGCTCACCACCCGATCGAGCGTCCGGATCACGTCGTTCTGGTCGTTCGCGACTCCTTGTTCCGCCACGATGACCGTGCCCGTGTCCGCGGTGAGCACGCGCACCGTCACGGCGTAGGTCTGGCCGACCCGATCGAGCTTCGCCGCGACGACCGTGGCGATGGAGAGCCGCGTCGCCAACTCGCGCGCGACGTCCACGGTGAGGCGGGTCGTGTCCGGCTTGCCCGCGAGCCGGAGGCCGCTGCGCAGCAGATCCGACGGGAGAACGCTCACGATGTCCGACTGATCGAGACCAGTACTCACCAATCCCTGGGCCGCATCACGGACGTCCGGTTCGGCGGATCCGTCCACCGCGGCCACGATGGTGTAGGGTCGCTCGCCAGGCGGTGCAGTGGTGCCCTTCATGCGTCCCACGCCGAGCCACACGGCGGCCACCACGACCGCAGCTCCCGCGACGAGCCCCGCGATGCGCCCCCACCGCATCGCTCTGCGGCCCGGCATCGTCTCTCCCGGAGCGAGCGCTGGCTCTGCCACCGCCGCCCGCGGTGCGATGGCCTCCCCGAACTGCGCCACCGGGTTGAACCGATCCGCCGGCGTCTTCGCGAGATTCCGGGCAAGCGCCCCCGTCACCCAGCTCGGCACCGACGGCCGGATGGTCGTGATATTCGGCGGTTCAGCCGCGAGATGCTGGTGTACCAAGCTCTCGATCGTGGGCCCCGTGAACGGCGGCTGTCCCGCCAGCATCTCGTACACCACACAGCCGAGCGAGTAGAGGTCACTCCGCCCGTCGAGGTCCCGGCTCCCACCCGCCTGCTCGGGACTCATGTAGGTCGGCGTCCTCAGCGTCACCCCGGTCTCGGTCAAGCGGTCGCCACCGGCCGCGTCAATGGCCCGCGCGATGCCGAAGTCGGCTACCACCGCATGCCCACTAGCGAGCAGGATGTTCTCGGGCTTGATGTCGCGGTGGACTACGCAATGCGCGTGGGCGTAGCTGAGGGCGTCGGCCACTTCGCGACTGATCTGCAAGGCGTCGTCCAACGGAAGCTGCTTCTCGCGGGTGAGACGGTCGCGGAGGGACTCACCCTCCACATAGGGCATCACGTAGTAGAGGAGGTCAGCCGATGGCCGATAGCCGATGGCCGATGCCTCCTCGGCCGTGTCCGCCCGTCGGCCCGTCGGCCCGTCCGCTGTCGTGGATCGGCAGGATATGCGGGTGCGTGAGCTTGGCGGCGAGCTCAATCTCGCGCAGGAACCGCTCGCCGCCCAAGACCGCCGCGAGGTCCGGCCGGAGGACCTTGAGCGCGACGGGTCGGTCGAGCTTCAGGTCCTGGGCGAGGAAGACATGGGCCATGCCGCCCCGGCCGATTTCGCGGTCCACGCGATACCGCTCGGCGAGCGCTGCCTTGAGGCGGTCCAGCAGGTCGGGCATCGCGCCCTCCTCTGGTCAGCCTCCCGCTTCCCTACGATAGGGCGCGGAGGAGGAGGGCGGCAGAGGGAGTTACTCCATCCTCCGCTCCTTGCCGCCCGATCGCGCCAGGAGCCACGGTGGCTTTCACGGGCAACGCCCCATGCATCGGCGCACATGACAGAGATTGACAATTCATTTTATCATGATAAAATGAAGTCATGTTGAAGCGTGCACTACCGCTCCCAGCCGTTCCCGGTGAGAGCTTCTTCTTGTGGGGCCCGCGCCAAGCCGGCAAGAGCACCCTCCTCCGGGCCAGCTACCCCGCTGCGTCGGTAATCGACCTGCTGCTGACCGAGAACTTCGTCCGTTACGTGCAGCGCCCCGGGTTGCTGCGGGACGAGCTGCGGGACGCGGTCCCCGGCACGTTCACCGTGATCGACGAGGTGCAGAAGGTGCCGGCCCTGTTGGACGAAGTGCATTGGCTGATCGAGAACAAGCGGCTGGTGTTCGGACTCTGCGGGTCGAGCGCCCGCAAGGTACGGCGCGGCCATGCCAACCTGCTGGGCGGCCGCGCGGAGCGGTACGAGCTGTTCGGGCTGGTGTCGGCGGAGGTGGGCGCCGGCTTCGATCTCGTGCGGTTCCTCAATCACGGGTATCTGCCGCACCACTATCTCTCCGACCGCCCCGGCCGGCTCCTCCGCTCCTACGTCGGTGACTACCTCAAGGAGGAAATCGCCGCAGAGGGACTGATCCGGAACCTGCCGGCGTTCGCGACCTTCCTCTCCACGGCAGCGCTCTCGGATACCGAGCTCGTCAATTACACCAACATCGCCCGTGAGTGCGGTGTGTCGGGCAACGCCGTCAAGGAGTACTTCCAGATCTTGGTAGACACGTTGCTTGGACGGTTCCTGCCGGCGTACACCAAACGACCGAAACGCCGCGTGATCCAGGCGCCGAAATTCTACTTCGCCGATGTCGGCGTCGTGAACCATCTCGCGCGTCGTGGACCACTCGAGCCGGGCAGCGAGCTGTTCGGCAAGGCGCTCGAGAACTACCTGTGCCACGAGCTGACGGCGTATCGGGAGTACCGGGATCGGCCGTGGGATCTCCACTACTGGCGTCTCGCCAGCGGCATCGAGGTGGACTTCGTCACCAGCGACCTCGGGGTGGCCATCGAGGTGAAATCCACCCGGCAGGCTGGCGACCATCACCTGAGCGGGCTTCGGGCAATCGCCGTGGATCAGCGGCAACTCGGACGGAGGTTGCTGGTCTGTCTGGAGCCGAGGCGGCGTGTGACGGCGGACGGGATCGAGATCGTCCCGGTCCCCACGTTCGTCAAACAGCTCTGGAACGACGAACTGGTGTAGCGCATCCGTCGGAGGGTGGACGGGCGTCTTTCACGTTCTCCGAAGGTCGATCCGAAACCTACCCCTTCGGCCTCAGCAACGCCTGGTAATCCTCCCGCCCCCGTAACGACTCCAGGTCCATGTCCCGGTGCAGCTCGATCCCGTACGCCACTCCTTTGGACAGTGAGTTCTGGAGCAAGCGCATTGCCTCGTCCGGCTGGCCGAGCAACGCCGCGATGCCCGTCCGTACGTAGAGGCGTTGATACAGCAGATCCGGCTGAGGCATGTCGGCGATCTGGGTGCTGATCGCGGCCGCTGTCGCCGTATCACCCATCCGCGCCGCAATCGCGCCAACCCTCCCCAGGGCGCCACTGGCGTCGGACGACTTGCGCCTGCGCTTCGACGGTCAGCATATCAAGCCGGTCCGGGTACATCTCGCGCCCCCGCCGGGCCTAAACCCCATTCGGCTCGGGGGACATCCATACAACGACATGTTGCCGGTCTTGCGGGGACTTCCGAGGGTCGGTGCCGGAGTGCCGCGTTGCGGAAGCGGCATCTTGCCGCCCCAACGGCAGCGGAACAGCAACGGAGAATCGGGCTGCCACATCAGCGGACCGGCTCCGGGTTGGCGTACTTCACGAGCAACGCCTAAGGCCACCCGGCTCGTTCGCTGTGCGTGCCGTTCTTCAGGACGGGCCGCCGGAGGGTGCCGAGCCCGCACTTCAGTGCCGGACTCCACCGCCCGTGAGTTCTTCAGCCGCTCTGTTTCCAGCCCTTCGGCCGCTTCACCTCGGCCCGCTCCGCAACAGGCGCGTCCTCCTTCACCTTCCCCAACATCGCCGGCAGCTCGACCCCCGCCTGACGCGCCAACTCGTGCACGGCGGGCAACGAGCCGATGAGGCTCGAGAGGAAGTCGGCCGTGGCACCGCTGCCGCTGGACGAACCGCCGCGACCACCCTCCCACACGGTGATCTTGTCGATCTTCAAGTTCTGAATGGCCTTGACCTGCTCGGCCACCAGATGCGGCATCTGCTCGATGAGCAGCAGCGTGGGCGCGATGTGCGGGTTCTCGGCACACGCGGACACCAAGCGCCGGTAGCCTTCGGCCTTGGACTCCAGCACCTTGAGCGTGCCCGCCGCCTCCGCCTCGTATTTCGCGAGCATCGCGTCGGCCACGCCTCTCGCCTCGCGGCGTGACCGCTCGGCAGCCGCCTCGGCCTCGACCTCGACGCGCTTCTTCTCGATTTCCTGCGGTGCCAATTGTTCCTTGGCCAGACGGGCCAGCTCCCGCTCGCGCTCGGCCTTGAGCACTTCCTCCTCCGCGCGGGCGGCCGCCACCTTGGCCAGCTGCATGGCCTGAGCCCGCACCTGCGCCAACGTGGCGTTCGAGTTGGCGATCTCGGCTTGCGACGTGTTCTCGCCCTGGACCGCCTGGGACTCCGCGTGGGCCACCTGAATGCGCTGCTTTTGCTCCGCGTCCTTCTTGGCCGCGGTGGTCTCGGCCCCCCGCTGTGCCGTGGCGATCTCGGCGTCTCGCCGACTCGTCACCTCACCTTGCACGGCGGTCGCCTCGAAGGCCGCAACGGCCACGCGCTGTTGCTGCTCCGCGTCCTTCTCACCCTGCACCGCCGTCGCCGCCTCCTTCGCCACGCCGATCGTTTTCTCACGATCGGCCACCGCCTGACCGGTAGCGCCGTCGCGCTCCTGCTGCGCCACTTCGACGCGCGCGCGGTTGATGGCCTCGGCGGCGGCCCGCTTCCCGATGGCCTCGATGTAACCACTCTCGTCGGTGATGTCGCGGATGTTCACGTTGATCAGCGTGAGGCCGATCTTGTTGATCTCCTCCGTCACGTTCGTGTTGATCAACGTCATGAACTTCTCGCGGTCCTTGTTGATCTCCTCGATCGTGAGGGTGGCGATCACCAGACGGAGCTGACCCAGAATGATGTCCTGCGCCTGCTCCTGGATCTTGGTTTCGGACAGGTACAGTAGGCGCTCCGCCGCGGAGTTCATGACCACAGGGTCGGTCGAAATGCCGACCGTGAACGTCGCCGGCACGGCCACACGGATGTTGTTCAACGACAGCGCACCCTGGAGCGGAATGTCGATCACCATCGGCTCTAGCCCAAGAAATGCGTAGTCCTGCAAGAGGGGCACGACGAACTTGCCCCCGCCGTGAATACACTGGGCCGCCCGGTTGCCGCCTATCTTGCCGTAGATCACGAGCACACGGTTGCTGGGACAGCGTTTGTACTGCCGCACCACGAACACCCCGAAAAACACCAACAACAGGGTGATGGCCGCGGGAATGCCAAGCCAGATGGCCGGGAACGTGCCGATGTCGGCCTGAAGCGCGAACAACCCGGGGTGCAGCGGCATGATTCAGACTCCTGTGGGGGGCAGCTCCGGCGTGAGCCGCTCCACGGTGAGGGTGTTGTCTTCATTGACTGCGGTGACGCGAACGTGCGCGCTCGTCTCCAGGGCCGCGCCGTCGGTGACCGCCGGATAGTACTGCATGCGCTCGTTGACGATCACGCGCACGCTCCCCCGCCCGGAACGCTCGGCTGGGACCGTGACGTACACGACGCCTTCTTCATACAGGGCGCTCGAGATCAGGAGGGTCCCGCTGCTCTGCATCCGCGAGATCAACATGAGCAGCTTCCCGAGAATCCAGACCATCGCGCTGCCGGTGACGATGCCGACAGGAACGCCGAGCAACGCGGGGAGGCCCCAGCCGCGGACGACGCCCAGCCCGCCCCAGCCGAAACCCATGAGGAACGCCGCAATCGTCTGGATGGAGAGGATGTTGAACGAGGTGTCGGAATCGGGGTGCTGAAGGTCCATACCGCCGGCGTCGACGTCGCCGCCGCTCAGGTCGAAGCCGGCGTCGTGGTGGAAGTCGCCACCGCCCACCAGCATCAGGACGACCCGACCGAGGAAGAAGATCGTGCCGACGACCGCCGGAATCCCGAACCACACGGCGCCGCCACCAAAAAGAATATCGACCATCGCCCACCTCCACCCTCGGGACCTTGGAAGAAGATAGGCGCGGGCCCTCGCGCCGGAAGGGCGCCGAGAAACGGCGGGCTGCTCCGGCTGATGCGGGTGCGGGGCGCCTGCGCGCGTCCTATCTGGTGCGGCGGTGGGCGATGGACAGTATGTTCGTCGAGCCTGGCATGGATGGGCACTCTCATTTGCCGTGAGGTCTCAATGCGCATCGCATCCGCCCCGAGCGCCCGGCCCCTGGCCGCTGCTGCGCTCCCCCTGCTCCTGCTGCTTGTCACGGTGCTGCCAGTCGTCGCCCAGGACGCGACACCGCGCCCCATGACGTTCGTGGACATGCAGCTGATGAAGTCCGCCGGCTCCGCGGCTCCGAGCCTGGACGGCCATTGGATGCTGTATACCGTCTCCACGCCGGACTGGAAGGAGGCGAAGAGACAGAGCGACGTGTTCCTGGTCTCGCTCCAGGAAGGCCTCCCTTCCACGAAGCAGATGACGTTCACGAAGGAGAAGAACGAGACGTCACCAACGTGGTGTCCTGACGGAACATGCTTCGTGTTCGCGTCGAATCGCGACGCGCCCAACAACGGCAGCCAGAATCAGCTCTATCTGATGCAGCCGGATGGCGGCGAAGCACGCCAAATCACAGACGCGAAGGACGGCGTCTCCAGCTTCGCGTTCAGCAGGGATGGCCAGTGGTTGGTGTACCGGGCTGGGAAGTCCGGGGGGGAGCAGCTGTGGCGCCTGCCGGTGGCCGGCATCGAGGACGGGAAGGCCGTGCAGCTCACGAAGCAGGTGGCGGGTGTGGGTCAGTGGCGGTGGGCGCCGGATAGCCGGCGCATCTACTTCATCGCGCCGGACACGCTCGATCCGGACGACAAGGCGCGCCGCGAGAAGCGCTTCACGGTGGACATCAAGAACGCCGAGACGCCGTTGGCGAGCCTGTGGGCGCTCGATCTGGATGGGCTCCGGGCGACGCGCCTCACGCGGGATACCTCCATCACGGTGACAGGCTTCACGTCCTCGGACGACAGCCGATGGGTCGGCTTCCGCGGTACGTCCGCAGACCGCTACAAGCGCAACATCACCGAACAGGGGATCAACACGGACCTGTACCTGTTGGAAGCTGCGACCGGCGAGATCGAGCGGCTCACGGACAATGAGGAAGTGGGGGAACGGGGACCGGACTTCTCGCCGGACGGTCGGTGGGTAGCGTTTGCTGCGCCGGACGACCTCACGCGCTACAGCATGAGCAATACCCGCATCTATCTCCGCGGCGTGGGTGATCGGGGCGGGCGGTGGCGCAAGTTGGGCGCGTCGTTCGACGGCGACCTGGGGGTCAGCTTCTGGTCCGCCGATGGCGGGACGATCTACTTCAACGAGGGAATACGCGCCACCAGCCAACTCTTCGCCCTGGATATCGAAAAGAACACGGTGCGGCAAGTGACCAGGGAACCGGCGTCGCTGCGTGTCGGCCGCGATGAGAACTCGGGCGTCATCCTCATCAACTACAGCGATCCCCGAACGCCACCTACGCTCTTTACGGTCGCGTCGGTGGACCAAGTTGGGGACCGGAACTCCTGGCAGCAGCTCACGGATGTCAATCCGCAGGTGCGCGGGTTCCTGCTGGGTGAGGAGACCGAGATCAGCTGGAAGTCGAAGGACGGCAGCACGGTAGGGGGCGTGTTGGTGAAGCCGGTGGGCTACCGGCCGGGTCAGCGCTACCCGCTCATCGTGGCGATCCATGGCGGACCGGCCAGCGCGGACGTCCTGCGATTCAACGGCGGCTACGGTGCGCAGGTGTACGCGGGCGCGGGGTACGCCGTCCTGCGACCGAACTACCGCGGCTCCACGAACTACGGCCTCAAGCACAAGACCGGCATCGTCGGGAACTACTTTCCGCCCGGCTTCGACGACATCATGGCGGGCGTGGACCATCTGATCGCGGAAGGGATCGTCGACGGCGACCGGATGGGCGTGCTCGGCTGGAGCGCTGGAGGCCACTGGTCGAACTGGATTCTCACGCACACGAACCGGTTCAAGGCCATCAGCTCGGGCGCAGGCACGTCGAACTGGATCTCCATGTATGCGGAGAGCGACGTGCAGCGCAATCGGCAGTTCTACCTTGGTGACAAGCTGCCCTACAACGGCTTCGACGCGTATTGGAACCAGTCGCCGCTCAAGTACATCCGGAACGCGAAGACCCCTACCATGATCCACGTGGTGCAGGGCGACCCGCGCGTGCCCAGCCCGCAGTCCGTCGAATTGCACATGGCGCTCAAGAAGCTCGGCGTGCCCACCGAGCTGTACATGTATCCCGGCCAGAGCCACGGCATTCCGGACCCGCGTAACCGACTGGTGAAGTCGGTCGCGGAGATGGCCTGGATGGACTATTACGTACGCGGTCTGGGCGAGAAGTTCGCCTGGCGCGACGTGCTCAAGACGCTGGACGAGCCGAAGGGCGAGAAGCCGGCGGCGACGAGTGCCGCCCGACGAGACCAGCCGCCTCTCCGGTGAACGACGTGGTCCGCAGCCTTCTCCCCGACGCATGTCGGATTGGATCCTGTGGCGAGCCCGAGAGAGGCTTGGCGCACGGGACCCGGGAGGCGCTGGTTTGACTGCATGATCCGGTTCGGTGTCGCCGGGTGGTCCTATGACGACTGGTGGGGTCCGGTCTATCCGGCCGACCAGAAGGGGAAGCGCGCGTTCGATCCCCTGCGGTACCTGGCGCGCTACTTCGATACGATCGAGATCAACTCGACGTTCTATCGGCCCCCGTCGCCCAAGTCCGCTACCAGTTGGGCCCGGCGCGTTGCCGAGAATCCGGAGTTCCGGTTCACCGCGAAGCTCTGGCGACGGTTCACGCATCAGCGCGAGGCGGCCTGGACGATCCCGGAGGTAGACGAGGTGCGTGCCGGGATCGCCCCACTGATGGAGGCCGAGCGGCTCGGGTGTCTCCTGATCCAGTTCCCGTGGTCGTTCAAGCGGGACGACGCAGCGCGCGAGTGGCTGGGCGACCTCGCGACCGCGTTCCGGGAGTTCCCACTCGCCGTCGAAGTGCGTCACAGTTCGTGGAACGTGCCCGAGTTCTATGCCACGCTGAGGGAGCGCGGTATTGGCGCGGTAAACATCGACCAACCGGTGTTTCACGATTCGATCAAGCCGGGCGCCGAAGTGACGTCGCCGGTGGGATACGTGCGATTGCACGGGCGGAACTACGAGAACTGGTTCCGCGACAACGCGGAATCGCACGAGCGGTACGACTACCTCTACACCAAGGACGAGTTGGAAGGCTGGCTCGACCGCATTCACGCGGTGGCCAAGCAGGCTCACGATACCTATGTGGTCACGAACAACCACTTCCGCGGCCAGGCGCCGACGAACGCGTTGATGTTGAAGACGATGGCGGGCGACGACGTGGACGTGCCGCCGGAGCTGATGGCGGCGTTTGGGGAGGCGTTTGCGAGCGTCGGCCGATAGCCGAAAGCCGAAAGCCGATGGCCGATGGCCGACGAATGTGCTGCAGCTCTTGCTCTTTGGGCTTCTGGGTTTCGGCTTTCGGCCATCGGCGACCGGCTTTCCGTCGTCTATTGAAATAATTAGGCAACCATCTAAATTCTTTCCATGGCACACGATAGTGTCTTCAAGGCCCTGGCCGACCCGACGCGGCGGCAGATCCTCGAGTTCTTGGCGCAGGGTGACCTAACGGCCGGCGAGATCGCCGAGCGATTCCCAGTCGCGTTCGCGTCGGTTTCGCATCACCTTGGCGTGTTGAAGGAGGCCAACCTCGTGGCGTCGGAGCGGGAAGGGCAGTTCATCCGCTACCGGCTGAACACGACGGTGTACCAGGATGTCGTGCGCTACCTGATGACAGTCGTGAAGGGAGGAAAGCGCCGTGCGTAACCGCTGGTTGGGGTTCGTCGTCGCTGTGCTCGTGATCGCGGCGGGCGTGTGGGCCTATCCGCATCTACCGCCGCGGGTGCCGACTCATTGGAACTTCCGTGGTGAGGTGGACGGCTACTCGTCGCGGTTCGTGGCGACGTTCGTGTTTCCGCTCGTGATCCTGGCGCTCGCGGGCTTGATGCAGGTGCTCCCGAAGATTGATCCCCGGGGGAAGAACTACGCGAAGTTCGGTGACACGTACTGGCTGATCGTCAACGGCATCCTGATCTTTTGCGGCCTTGTGCAGCTCCTCGTGCTCGCCAACGGGCTCGGCGCGCCGGTGTCGATGGGGCGCGTCTTGCCGGTCGGGATCGGTTTCCTGATGATGGTGGTGGGGAACTTCCTGGGCCGAATCCAGCCCAACTGGTTCATCGGCATCCGGACGCCGTGGACGTTGTCGAGCGACGAGGTGTGGCGGAAGACGCACCGGCTCGGCGGCCGGCTGTTCGTGGTCGGCGGCGCCCTCTTCATGCTCGCGGCCCTGCTGCCGGGAACACTCGGGATGCCAACAGTGATCATCGCCATCGTGGTGCTCGCGGTGATACCGGTGCTGTATTCTCTCTATCTCTGGATGCGGGAGCGATCCACATGAGCCGGACGTCGAACGTACTCGTCGCTTTCCTCGGTATGGCGGCGCTGGCACCGTGGCACGCGGCGCGCGCGCAGGCGGACACCGTTCCGCCAGCGGGTGTCGAAGAGCGGCCGTTCACGTTCACAAGCGGCGGAATGGAGCTGGCCGGCACGCTGGCCCTGCCCGCCGGCGTGACGCGCCCACCGATCGCCGTGATCGTGGCGGGGTCCGGACCGACCGACCGGAACGGGAACGCGCGCGTCGGGCTCAAGAGCAACGCCTACGCCCAACTCGCCTGGGGACTCGCCGCCAAGGGGATCGCGTCGCTGCGCTACGACAAACGCGTGCTGCCGACGGCAAAGGGCCAGTTGAATCTGCCCGAGCTGTCGTTCGATGATTTCGTGGCGGATCTCACGGCTGCGGTGGAAGCCGTGCGCGGCGACTATGCGAAGGTGGTCGTGATCGGCCACAGCGAGGGCGGAGACCTCGCCATCCGGGCCGCCGCGCGCGGTTTGGCCGCCGCGGGCCTGGTGTTGGTGGCCACTCCGGGTCGCGACCTCAAAGCACTGCTGCACGAGCAGATCGGACGTCAGGTGGACTCGGCGATGCTGCTGCGGTTCGACAGCGCGTTCGCCCGCTACGTACGCGGCGACGAGATGATCGACACGCTGCCCGCGGGGCTACGCGTCTTGCTCGCTCCGGTGAATCAGCGCTTCACGCAAACGTGGGCGGCGTTCGACCCGGCGCGCGAGTTCGCCGCGGTCAAGCTACCGGCCCTGATCATCCAGGGGGAGACGGACATTCAGGTGCGGGTCACCGACGCGCAGGCGCTCAAGGACGCCCGGCCCGACGCCGAAATGGTGGTGCTGCCCGGCATGAACCACGTGTTGAAGGCGGTGGCCGATACATCCATTGCGGCGCAGGCGCCCTCGTATACCAACCCCACGCTCTTCGTTGTCCCCGCGGTGGTGGAGACGATCGCGGGGTTTATCGGGCGGGTGCGAGCCGGGGGGTGAGAACTGGGCGGACGAGGCGGACGAGGCGGACGAGGCAGTCCGGGCGGTCGAGGCGGTTCGACCCGTTCAGCGGGCTTCCGATCCATCGGGTCGGGCGCGTCCGTCTGGACCGCCCGGACTGCCTCGTCCGCCTTCTACGGTCCCTCCCACAACGACAACTGCGCCGGTCCCGGTAGCTCGACATCCGGGAACGCGTCGCGCGTGAGCCCGATCTCCACGCGGAGTTTGTCGAACCGCCGCTCGAGCGCGGTCCGGTAGCGAGTTGGAGCGTCGGCGCCCGCGTCGTAGCGTCGCCGATAGGTTGTCAACAACTGTGGCCGGGTGCGCGCGAGCGCATGGGCCAGCGGCGCCCACGTGCCGCGCGAAACGCGGAGCGCGGCGCCCGCCGCGAACGTCGCGCCGGCGGACTTGGCCGCGCGCAGCAGACGCCGGAGGCCCGCGAGGTCGTCGGTGAGCCCCGGCAACACCGGAGCGCAGAACACACCCACGGGAACGCCCGCGCTGGCGAGACGGTGAATGGTGCGGATCCGAACCCGGGGTAGGGGCGTGCGCGGCTCGACCAGCCGGATCATGCGAGCGTCGAGCGTGATGAGGGAGACGAACACCGCCACCGCGTGACGTTCGTTGAGCGCGCGCAGGAGATCCGCGTCACCGGTGACCAGCGGGCTCTTGGTGACAATGCTGACGCGCAGCGGGCCACGACGCCGTTCGGCGCCCGCGTTGGGCTCTCCCAGGAACAGCTCCAGCGCGGCGCGCGTGAGGCCAAAGCGCCGCTCGGCGGGCTGGTACGGATCGGTCGCGGTCCCGATGGCGATCATCTGGGGCGCATGCGGTGTTCGTTTGTGCACGCGGGTCAGGTCGCGGGTGAGTGCGGCGAGAAAGTCGGCGCGTCGCTTGACCAGGATGGCCCTCTCGAACGCGAGCCACGGCCGCTCGAGTGCGGAGAGTCGGGAGGCCGTGCTGGCGGGTAGCGCTCCGGCCGCGGTGCCGCGCTGTATCCGGTACCCGTGGGCGAATCGCGCGTAGCAGTACGCGCAGCCCAGCTCGCAACCGACGTAGGGATTCAATGACCAGAACGGCATGCCGGTCGATTCGGGCGGATTCAAGACCGACCGGGCCGGCACCTCGAGGAACTCGGTTCCTCGGCGCAGCGAGCCAGGGCTCACGAGGGTCAACCGCAAGCTCCCCAGCCGCAGTGCGGGCAGTAGCGGCAGCCGGAATTCCGGATCAGCTCCCCCCGGCACTCGGGGCAGGAGAGGACTGATTGAGATGCCTGTAACAGACTATCATAAAATAACTTACTGTGTTGCTGCTCGATTGATGGCCGGTCGATGTCCGACGGGGAACGGGGAGGCTGGTCGGGTGACATACCCGAAGATATACCGAAGCTTTTCCTTTCGCCAACCTACGCGTTGGGCAGGCCTGGAGCACCTCCGTCGCCTACGAGGAGGGTCTCGATTGATGGGCTTCCCAACGCGGGACGTCGCGCGGGATGACGGTGCAGCCATTGGCCCACTGCCCTCGGGTCCGGAGAAACGAGCAGGGCCGCCAACTCCCGTTCAGCCCCTACGGCGACGCCTTCGCGAAGGCGTGTGAGCGCGTGGTCAAGGACGTCGAGTGCACGAGCATCCCGCCGACCACCCGCGTGCCGAGCGAGCGCGAGTATTCGCCGGCCGAGCGACCGCGCCGCGTCGTGCCGCGGGGCTGCGGTCGCGGACCGCAGTTTGTTCCGGAGAAGACCGACGGCTCGGCTTCGCGCGCTGGAGCCAAGCGGGCGATCGCTTTCCGCGCTCGCGGCGAGCATCGACGCCAGGTCCTGCGGTGGGAGGGGCTCGCCATCCAGTGAGACCACTTCGCGAACCACGAGTGGGCCGGCATCCCAGCGTACGACCAGCAAGCCGGCGCTCGAATCCGGAACGATCGTGTAGCCGCGCGCACTCGGTCCGGGCATCGCGAGCAGCTCGCGGGTCTCCAAGGTCGCGCTCACCAGGCGTGCGCGTCCGACCGTGCCGGTCGTCGCGACCGGAAGGGCGAGCTGCGCGCGTGCCTTCCGCTCGATGATCTCGAGCTGCCGGAGCGTGTGCTCCAGTTGTGCCGGTGGCGCGAACCACTGGACGCGCACCTCGCGGTGCTCCGACCCCAGGCGGGCGATCCGCCCGAGCCGCTGCGCCAAGCGGAGCGGATTCCACGGGAGATCGTAGTGCACGATGGCATCCGCGTCCTGGAGATTCAGTCCTTCGGAGGCGAGATCCGTCGCGACGAGAACGTCGAGGCGCATCGCGGGCGGCGCCGGCGCGGCGGCCTGCGACCGTGGGGCGAAGCGCGCGAGGGCTTCCGCAATGGGCAGTGGGCCGGAAGCGATGCGCGCCCCGCTCCCCGTCACGACCGCGAGCCTGCGCCATCCCATCGTTCGCGCAATGGCGACCGCTGTGTCTCGCGCCGACGTGAACACGATCGTCTTCCGGTCACGCCGTTGCTCGAGGTGCGCGCGGAGCGCGGCGCGCTTGGCATCGCAGTGGTGGTTGCGCAGCAGCGACGTGAGCGCGTCCAGCCGGCGTTGCTCCGCCGCGAAGGTCGCGGTGGTCAACGGACGGGCCGCGCCGTCCACGAGGTCGAACGCCAGCTGGTCTTCGGGCTCTGCACTGAGGAGGCGTCGCGCTTCCGGTCGGGATAGCCGTTCACCCCGGTGCGCGGCGTCCGTGGCTCGGCGGACGTACGCGGCGTGACGGCGCACGGAGGAATGCAGTGCTTCGACGGACGACGCGAGCCGGTGGAGCAGATGGCGGCGCAGGAGCGCCCGACTCACCGCGCCGAGCGGAGGGAATCGCAGACGCGCGATCGCCGCCACGAGGTGGTCGAGCGTATCCGGAGGAACGGTGGGTGCGTGCTCTACACCGCTGTCACGTGGCACCGGCAGCTGTCCCGTGAGACGGGCGGCGCGCTCGGTGCGCGCCACCGACAGCGGCAACACGGCGTGCAGCAGCCACGGCAGATCCGGTCGTCCCTCGAGCGACGCGACGCCGAAGGCAGCCAAGGCATGGTCGGCCAGAAACAGCCTGAGCAGGTGAACGAGGTCGGCCGGCGTGTTCACGACGGGCGTCGCGGTCACGAGCAGCACGTGCGCCGCCCCAACGCCCCGCGCGAGCGCATCGTACCGGCGCGTTCCCGGATTCCGAAAGCGATGCGCCTCATCCACCACGATCAGGTCGGCGCGCGGCACGCGCGCGCCGCGGCTCAACGCTTCGTGAGTCACGAACGCCATGTGCACGTTGAGCTGCGCCGTGAGCCGCGCCCATTGTTCCCGCAGCGCCGCCGGCACGACGAGGGTCACGGCTTGATAGCGACCGGCGACGGCGCAGGCGATGTAGCTCTTCCCCAAGCCGACCGCGTCGGCGAGCAACGCGCCGCCGAAGATGCGGAGCGCTCCGCACATGCGCTGGGTGGCGTCAGCCTGGTGTGGTAGCAGGTACGGCGGGATCACGCCTTCGTTCGCCGCCGGGCCGCGCAGCGCGCTTCGTACCGCAGCCAAGACGTCGGCGAGGTACAACCGCGGACCGGGATCGAACACCAGGGCCGCGGGCTCGCGAACCGCGCGCAGCGACTCAGCCGTGATCGCGGGCCAGGGCGCGCAATTCGGCGCGAACCGGCTCGGAGAGGCCGAGGGCTTCCGCGACGGCGCGATCGAGGTCGTTCTGGCTGATGTCATGGTGGAGGTGAGCCCGCGCGCTCAGGGCCGCGAGGCCTGCGCGCGCGGGACCAGGCGATGGTACGGGAACGGTGGCCATGGCGCGGGCGTTGTGTCTCCGGTATCCGCCCCGCGCCTCGTCCGCAACGGTACGAAGGAGGACACGGACCCACGTGCTGTTCAGGGTGGCGGCGAGAGCGAGCGCCATCTCACGGTCGGGCAATGTACTGACGTAACACGTATTCAAGGGAACGGCGTCCGGGAGGACGGCGTCGAGCGCGATGGCGGAGAGTCGCGCGGCGAGGTCGGGCCACACCACGCGATGTGGCGCAAGCGCGGCCCGAATTCGGAACAGGGTCCACGGCGGCCCGTCCCGCGCGTCCGCGCGACGCGCGAGCCGCGCGGCGTGACGGCGGAACCAGGCGGTGGCGAACGGCGGCAACGTCGACAAGACGTCGCCGTCAGCTCCATAGGGCCAGATGACGACGCGTCGCGGCCGGACGTTGAAGGCGGTGACGTCACGGCCGCGCAGCGCCGGCCGGAGCAGCGTGGCTTCGATGGGTACATCTTGGCGGCCGATTCGCACGACGTGCTGCTCGGGGCCATCCGTGACGATCGTGCCGACGAAAAGGTCGTCGGCCCCCGTCTTCACCCCGAGCATCGGTGGCGCCGTCACTGCGAGCGGGGTCCCGGATGCGCGGAGCGCATCGAGTGCGGCACGACTTCGGTCACCCACGAGCATCCACGGGCCCCCACCGGCCAGGGACGCTTGTGGCACCAAGCGTGTGCCACGGAAATCGAGTGCCGCTTGATGCCGATCTCCGGGACGCGCGCGGCGCGCAACCACCGCCAGCGGGTATACGGCGGCACCGAAGCCCGTCGCCACGCGGTCCGGTACGCGATGCACGTAGGCAAGCTCCGTTTCGCGGACGAGCGCCGCGCGCGTGGTCTCCGCGTAGCCGGCGGATGCCAGCTTGCTCGGCACGAGCAGGCCGATGGCGCCACCGGGAGCGGTGAGCTCCAGCGCTCGCTGGAGAAACGCGACCGCGAGGTCCGGCTGATGCTGGAAGCCGCGTCCTCGGCCGGCGCGCCACCACGTGAATCGCAAACCGAGCGCCTGGCGGAGTGCCGCGGGCAGGCGCTCCGCGCGCACCCAAGGCGGGTTACCCACCACCGCCGTGAACCCACCGGCCGCCATCACCTCGGGAGCGTGGACCTCGAAGGCGAAGAACGGCACCCCACCCGCCGCGAGCTGTCGCTGCGCTCTGCGGAGCCAGCGCAGCTCCGCGCGGAGCACATCGTGGCGGGCACGTTGGGCGGGCGTGAGCCGGGTCGGCGCACCAAACAGGTCCTTGCCACGCGCAAGGCTGGCCAGCTCGCGGAGCTGGGAGCGCACCTGAGCGAGCGCGTCCGTCACCATCTCGCGCGCCCCCGCCAACTCGGCCGCACGGAGGTCGGACAGGGCGGTGGCTCGCTCCGTCCCGCGAGCCGCGAACACGACGGCCCGCGCGGCCGCTACGCGGCGCCGCGTCCCGTCAGGCACGGTGCGGATACCGAGCATGCGGGCCGCGCCGAGCGGGTCGAGCAGCGCGTCGCCCTGGCGAACGACGCCGTTGAGATTGGGCAGCGGCTCGACGCGGCGGATGTCCGCCTCGGGGTCGTCCGCGATCACGGCGAGCCACAGCCGCAGCTCGGCGACTCGCACGGCAATCGGATTCACGTCCACGCCGAACAGGTGGGTTCGCAGCACGCGACGACGGAGTCGTGCGCGCCCCGCCGGCCGCATCCCGGGGTGGAGCACGCTCCAGGCATCGGTCAGCGCCGCCAAGGTGCCGAGCAGGAACGCGCCGGAGCCCACGGCGGGGTCCAGCACCCGCACGGCGCGCAACCGCGCGGCGGCATGTTCGGCGCGGTGTTGCGTCACCGCGTGGCCGGTGAGTAGCCGAACCGCGTCGTCGTGCGCGAGGGTGGCATCGGTGAGCGCCGTGGCGAGGGTCGCGACCACGACCTCCCGCACGAGCCGTTCCGGCGTGTAGTAGGATCCCGACGATTTCCGTTCCCGCGACTCCATGATGCGCTCGAAGACCCGGCCGAGCATGTCCGGCGCGACCGCGTCCACTTCCTCCCCCTCTCGCGTGCAGAACCGGAACCGCTCGAATACCGTGTCGAAGGCGTCACGCCAGATGGCGTTCGGCAGGACGACAGATCCGAATTGACGCTCCACGGGATGCGGCTCGAAGAGACCGCCGTTCAAGTACGGGATGCGGCCCAGTCGTGACCAGGTCGAGCGCCGCCCTGATGGGCGGTTGAGCGTCCCGAAGCAGAGCGGCGTGAGGACGGTGCGGTGGAAGTGCCGTCGCGACGCCAGCGCGGCGTCGAGCTGCGCGCGGAGGTAATCGGGCCGGCCGTCGAGCCACCCCTTCGCTTGCACGAAGTAGAGGAACAGCACGCGCGTGAGCGGAAAGAGGGCCAGCAGCGTTCGGTCCACAGCGCCGCCATGCGTGTTCGTCTCACTCCGCACGCGCTCGAGCAGCCGCCGGAATGCCACGAAAAATCGCTCGCCCACCTCCTCACTCGCGAGCACCTCATTGACTCGGAGCGCGTGGGCGAGTGCGGTCGCGTCCGGCTTAGGGGCCAGCTCGCGTAGCAGCTGGAGCTGTAGTCGGCCAGGGGAGGCAACCTCGAGCGCGAGCACCGGACTGCTGGCGGCGACGCCCAGCCGTGGCGTGGCGATGGCGAGCGTGCCACCTCCCACGGCGGCGACGAGCCCCGGCTGGGCCGTCGCGCCAAGGCGGCGCGCGGTGGCGCGCACGGCCGCCCGGGGATCGTCAGCGTCCGTCGCGACGACCCGAAACGTCTTCCAGCGGGCAATGGCGCGCACGCCGTCGTCCCGGGCTTCGTCGTCGGGCGTGTATCCGAGTTCGACGAAGAGCGGCACGAGATCGGCGGCGCGCCTGGTGGCGCGTACGAGGTTGGCAAGCATCGGCATGAGAGAATGCCGAGTGCCGGTCCAAGAAGCGTTGCCGATTCGCTGCCGGGGTTAGCGATCTGTTGCGGGGGGCCTCACCCCCCCCCCGTCCCTCTCTCCCTTCGGGAAGGGGGAGTGCTCGTGTCCTAGCGCCCGGCCCTGCTGGTGAGGGGCGACGCGGCGGCTATCTCGCTTGCGGGATCTGGCCCAGGATCTCGTCGACGACGCGGACGAACATAGCCCCGTCATCCTCCGTCACGACCATGGGCGGCTTGATCTTGACCACGTTCTCGAATGGACCGTCTGTCCCAACCAAGATGTGGCGATCCCGCAGCGCGTTGATCAGGGCGGCGGCCGCTTCGGTGGCGGGCTCCAACGTGTCTCGATCCCTGACCAGCTCCATTCCGATGAACAGCCCGGTGCCGCGGACGTCACCGACCAGCGGCTGACGATCCATCAAGGCACGAAGGCCGTCACGCAGCGCGCCACCGACTTGGAGCGCGTGCCGCTGGAGTCCCTCGTCGCGGATCACATCGAGGACGGCCATGCCGACGGCGCAGGACACCGGATTGCCGCCGAACGTGGAGAAGAACTCCATGCCGGTCGTCGCGAACGAATCGGCGATGTCCCGCGTGGTGATGACGGCGCCCATCGGGTGCCCGTTCCCGATGGGCTTCCCCAGCACGACGATGTCGGGCACGACGCCCTGTGCCTCGAACGCCCAGAAATGCGTTCCGATCCGCCCGAAACCGACTTGAACCTCGTCGAGGATGCAGACGCCGCCGCCCTCGCGCACGTGGTGGAAGGCCGTCTCGAAATACGCGGCGGGTGGGATGATCTGGCCGGCGCACGACGGTAGCGACTCCGCGATGAACGCGGCGACGGGTCGGGCCGTGGAAGCGATGACCCGTCCGACCTCGTTGCCGTACGCTATCCCCACGTCTCTGCCGTTGCCCCTGTGCACACCCCGGTATCCGTCGGGGACGGGAACGATGTGCACCCACGGCTTGGCGTGCCCCTCGCCGCCCTTCGTCATGAACTTGTACGGGCTGATGTCGATCAGGGTGCTCGTGTGGCCATGATACGCGTTGTCGAGGACGAGCACGTCCCGGTTTCCGGTGTGCGCCCAGGCGAGTCGAAGGGCCAGTTCGTTGGCCTCCGATCCCGAGTTGACGAAGAAGCAGCATTCAAGTGACGCCGGCAGCGTTGCGCACAGCCGATCCGCGTACTCCGTCAGCTCGTCAAAGAGGTAGCGGGTGTTCGTGTTGAGGCGTGCCATCTGCCGTTGGCCGGCGGCCACGACGCGGGGATGGCAATGACCCACGTGGCATACGTTGTTGTACAGGTCCAGGTACGGCCAGCCTCGGTCGTCGAACAGGAACTGACCCCGGGCCCGCACGAATCTCACGGGCTCCCGATAGGTAAGTGACAACGCCGCGGAGAAGCGCCGACGCCGGCGCTCGAGCAGTTCCTCGCGCGCCGCGCCGCGCTCCGCGAACACGCCGAGTCCCGTGCCCGAGGCCAGCGCGGTCGCGGCCGTCGCCGGCTCGACGGACGTATACCGCTCGAGCGCGCGCCACGCGCGCGGCTCGGTGAGAAACCACGCCGAGCGGGTCGGGTCGATGCGCCGGCGCTCGGCCGCAATGATCACCGAGATCGCGAGACGCCCGCACATCAAGGGGAACAGGACCTCCAGTTCGGCTGCGGAGAGTGGCCGCGCGTCGTGGTACGCGGCGACGATTTCCGAGCCGGCGGCAAGAGGATCGGGTTCGTCGAGCAGCAGGTAGGTCAACGCGATCGCGAGATCGCATACGGTCGGGTTGTAAAGGCAGTCGCCTAAGTCCAACAAGCCCGACACCCGATCGTCGGACACCAGGACGTTCTCGTCGTTCAGGTCGCCGTGGATGATGGAGTGGGG
>Ga0307424_1000176_pt1 | contig 31935 bp, 29 predicted proteins | sample SalMarWE160320MG_FD_202157 | JGI IMG/M metagenome (GOLD analysis project Ga0307424, IMG submission 202157) | Salt marsh sediment microbial communities from the Plum Island Ecosystem LTER, Massachusetts, United States - WE1603-20 | ecosystem: Environmental > Aquatic > Marine > Intertidal zone >... | reverse complement strand
TCTTCACCGCGCTCGGGTACGCGGTCGCTTCGGGCCCCGAAGTCGAGACGGCCGCGTACAACTTCGATGCCCTGAACACACCTGCGACGCACCCATCTCGCCTGGAATCGGACACAATCTACGTGGACTGGGGAGACCCGGCCGACGAGGTGCTACTGCGCACACAAACGTCGCCGATGCAGGTTCGCTACATGGAGTCGCACGAGCCTCCTGTCTACGTCATCGTCCCCGGCCGCGTGTACCGGTCGGACACGCTCGACGCGACCCACTCCCCGGTGTTCACACAGATCGAGGGCCTTGCGGTGGACGAGCATCTGTCGATGGCCGACTTGAAAGGGACACTTCAGTACTTCATGGAACGCTTCTTCGGTGAGGGGCGTCGCATCCGGATGTACCCGCACTTCTTTCCTTTCACCGAACCGTCAGCCGAGATGGCGGTGTCGTGCTTCAACTGCGACGGAACCGGATGCCGGGTGTGCGGACAAACCGGTTGGATCGAACTACTCGGCTGCGGCGTCGTCGACCCGAACGTGTTCGAGGCGGTTGGCTACGACCCGACCAGGATTTCAGGGTTCGCGTTCGGTGTCGGTGTCGAACGCCTTGCGCTGGTGCGTCATGGCATCCACCACATCCGACACTTCTTCGAAAACGACCTGCGAGTACTGGAGCAGTTCCGATGAACACCTCACTACGCTGGCTGAGGGAGTTCGTTGACATTCCCGAACAGGACCCGCAGCGCATCGCAGAGGTCTTCGCGTCGCTCGGGCATGAAGTCGAGGGATACGAGGTCAGGAATCCGCCGTTCTCCGGGGTCGTCGTCGGGCGCGTCGAGCGAATCGACGCCCATCCCCGGGCAGACCGGCTCCGGTTCTGCAAGGTGGACGTCGGCGGCCGAGTCGAGGACATCGTCTGCGGCGCACACAACTTCGAAGAAGGCGCCATCGTCGCAGTGTCGCTCCCGGGGGCGGTGCTGGCAGGAGATTTCGAAGTCGGCGTTCGGACCATCAGGGGTATCGAGTCGCACGGCATGATCTGCTCGGAGTCCGAGCTTGGCCTCGGCGACGACCATGAGGGCATTCTCGTCCTCGGTCCCGACGAAGTGATCGGCACCGACTTCTCCCAATCGCTGCCGTACCCGGACGTGATCTTCGATCTGTCGATCACACCAAACCGGGGCGACGCCATGTCCATTCTCGGACTCGCGCGTGACCTCGCCGCCTACTATGACGTCCCGCTGAGGATGCCGGCCGTCGAGCTGGTGGAGGCAGGGGACCCGAGCGCCGCTCGAATCGTTCTGGAAGACCCGGAGGGCTGTCCCCGCTACGTCGCCAGGGAGGTGCGGGGCGTCGAACAGGTCCGGTCACCCCTGTGGATGCGCCTCCGTCTTCGGGATGCAGGCGTCAGGGCGATCAGTGCGATCGTCGACATCACCAACTACATCCTTCTCGAGTTGGGTCAGCCGCTGCATGCATTCGATCTCGACACGATCGCGTCCGAGACGATCATCGTTCGGAGAGGTCGAGAGGGCGAACACCTGCGAACCCTGGACGGGGAGGACCACGAGATCACCTCCGACGATCTGTTGATCACGGATCCAGATCGGGTCATCGCGTTTGCGGGCGTCATGGGTGGCGAAGAGACCGAGGTTGGGCCGGGAACCACCCGCGTGCTGATTGAAGCCGCCCACTTCGACGCGCCAACCGTCATGCATACGGCCAGACGGCACGGGCTTCGCACCGAGGCATCCATTCGCTTCGAGCGAGGCGTGGATCCGAATCTCCCCGGCCTGGCCGCCGAGCGGGCTGCGATGCTGATGACCATGTTCGCCAGTGGGACAGCCGCACCGAGAGCGAATGACGCGTACCCGAGGCCAATCCTCCCGTGGCGGGTGAATCTGCCGGAAAACGAGCCGGCGCGGCTTCTCGGAGTCCCGCTCGATGTTCGGGAGACTTCACACCTACTCAACCGACTCGGATTCGAGGTTTCCGGTACCGACCCGCTCGTCGTCACGGTTCCGACCTACCGTCCAGATGTCACTCGTCCAGCCGATCTCGTGGAGGAAGTGGGCCGTCTCTACGGCCTCAACAAGATCCCGAGCCTACTGCCCCACGGGCCGGGGACGGGTCTGGAGCAACGTGATCGAAGGCTGCGCACGCTGCGGTCCGTGCTCGTGGGCGCCGGACTTTCGGAGGCATCGACATGGACGTTCATGGCCCCCTCGGACCTGTCGGCCTTGCGTCGAGATCCTGCAGAAGCCATCCGACTTCGCAACCCGGTGAGCGATGAGCAGTCAACGCTACGAACGACGCTGCTGCCCGGCCTACTGAACGCTGTTCGCTTCAACACGAGTCGTGGGATGCCGTCCGTTGCGCTCTTTGAAACCGGGAGGGTGTTCCTGAACGAGCCGGATCCCGGGGACCCGCACATCCCGCATCAACCCCAGGCGCTCGGATTCGTCCTGGCAGGAGAGTTCGGACCCGTGATACTCGGTACTCGCCGCCGCGAGGTCGACTTCTCGACCGCGCATGCCGTTTGGACGACGATTGCGGACGCGATGGATCTGGATGTGGAGATCGAATCGGGAGCGGTTTCAGGCTTTCATCCGACGAGGTGTGCCGTCGTCAGGGTCGACGGGATCGAGGTCGGTGCATTCGGCGAACTCCACCCTGGCGTCGTACGTGCCTTCGACCTGGCTGGTCGAGTCTCCGCAGGGGAGTTCCGCCTGGACTCGATCGTGGAACCGCACGCATACTGGGAGTTCCGCGAGCCGAGCAACTATCCGCCGATCGTCTTCGACCTTTCGTTCGATGTCGCAGAGGAGGTGAATGCGTCCACGCTGCTTGGCACGGTGCGACGAGCGGCCGGGCCCGACCTCGAGCGAATCGAGCTATTCGACGTGTTCAAGGGGCCCGTGCTCGGTCCTGGCCGCAAGAGCCTGGCGATGCAGCTGACATTCCGCTCCCCGACCTCCACCCTCACAAACGAAGATGTGCGCACGGACAGAGAACGAATCATCGCTTCGGTCGCCGACGAGATGGGCGGCCGTCTCCGAGGAGGAATCTGACGATGGACTTCCTTCATATCGACGACCTGAGTCCCGAAGATCTCCGTTCCGTGGTCGAAGACGCGGAGGCGGTGAGAACCGACCCGACGTCGGTCGAGGGTATTCTCCGAGGGCGCAGCGTGGGGCTCTTCTTTCAGAAGCCGTCGACCAGAACCCGAGTGTCAACGGAGCTGGCGTCTGCGCAGGTTGGGGCGATCCCCGTCGTCCTCGGCCAGCAGGAGGTCGGTCTTGGCACCCGGGAGGCTGTCAAGGACGTCGCGGGCGTGCTCGACAGATACCTGGACGTGATCGCGATGCGGGTCTTCGACCACTCCGACCTCATAGAGGTGGCACGATACGCGCAGGCACCGGTCGTGAACCTCCTGTCGGATCTCGAACATCCCTGCCAAGCGCTGGCAGACCTGCACACGATCACCCAGCATCGGGCGCCAGAAGGTGCAGTGGTTGCGTATGTGGGGGATGGCAACAACGTCGCACACTCGCTCATGGTGGGCGGTGCGATGATGGGCATGGAGATTCGTCTCGCCACGCCCCCGGGCTACGAACCCGACCCCGGCTACGTCGCGAAGGCCCGTACCCACGGGGCGGTCGTCGTGACCAACGATCCCGTCGAGGCGGTCAGCGGTGCAGACGTCGTGTACACGGACGTGTGGGCATCGATGGGTCAGGAAGCAGAGGCCGCGGAACGCGACCGGCTGTTCTCGAGCTACCGAGTCGATCTCGACCTTTTCGACCGCGCCAAACCCGACGCGATCTTCCTGCACTGCCTCCCAGCGCACAGGGGGAGTGAGGTCACCGACGACGTTGTCGATCATCCGAGGTCGCGGGTCCTGGATCAGGCGGAGAACCGACTGCACACGTTCAAGGCCCTCCTGTTGTACCTCGTGGGATGATCCCGGACCTGCCGGTCGAGAAGGTGGCACGTTCACTGCTCGGCGCCCACATCCGCACGCAGATCGACGAGGCAGCGACGGAAGTGATGCTGACGGAAGTCGAGGCGTATGGCGCCGAGGACCCGGCCAGTCACTCGTTTCGCGGACTGCGGGTCTCCAACCGGGCGATGTTCGAGAAGGCGGGAACCCTCTACGTGTACCGCTCCTACGGGGTGCACTGGTGTGCGAACGTTGTGACGGGTCCGGCGGGAAGAGGAGAGGCAGTGCTCCTACGAGCAGGGGTTCCCATCGTCGGAGAAGCAGTGATGCGACACCGTCGGGGTCGGGAAGATCACCTGTGCGACGGGCCGGGCAAGCTGTGCCAGGCACTCGGCATCACGGGGGACCTGGATGGGACGAGCTTGGAGACCGGACCGGCGAGGCTGACCTTGGCCGACGAGATCCCCGGCAAGGTGATGGCCACTTCGAGGATAGGTATCACGAAAGCAACCGAGCGACTGTGGCGATTCGTCCTGGTGCAGTAGCGAGCTTCGCTCGCTGTCGGCGGTCTCGGGTTTTCGGTCATCGGTAGGACGCTCGCCGAGGGCCTCGCTTACGGTCGCGGTCTTGCCGAGAACTGAAGACTGAAGACTGATGACAGCCGAAGCCCCTCGGGCTTCGGCTCAGGGATTCGCCCACAGGGTGACGGTTGTACCGTCTGCGGCCGCTCCGGCCGCAGGGTCCTGCTTCCAAACGACCCCGGTTCGACGGGCGGCATCGTTCGGGTCCGCCTCGGCTTGGGTAATGACCTTGACGCCAACGCCGATGTCCTCCAGGTCTTGTACCGCTTGCCCGAGGGGGAAGCCAACGAGAGAGGGTATTACGGAACCCGGTTCCGGCCCAGCGACGGTCAGCGTCACGGAGCTGCCGGATTCGGCAGGGAAACCCCCCGACGGTGCCTGGTTGAACACAGTTCCCTGGGCGAGTGACCCGCCGTCCTTCCACTCGATTCGGTTCCCAAAGCCGGCCGTGGTGAGGGCCTCTACAGCAGAGCCCAGGTCCATGCCGATCACATCTGGGACGGCGGAGGCCCCGGCTTCGACTACCCCGGCCGGGTTGTGGACGGGGCAGACGACCGTGGGAACCTGGTCGGCGGGAACGCGAATCCTGGCGACGTGGGATCGCGGGCAGTATGGGCCGGCGAGGAACCCGGTTGAGAGATCGATTTCTACGCTGACCATCCCATCGGTGTCGGCTTCGGCCAGCTGCCCGTATGGTGTTCCGCCCAGAGCGACAGAGGCGAATCGTGACCAGATTTGGGCCGGCCAGGTCCCTCCAGTGATCGTGAATGGGGTGTTCGGCGGTTCCATCGGTATCTGGCCCTCCGCATAGCCCACCCACACGGCCGCGGAGAGCTCGGGTGTGTACCCGACGAACCAGGCATCTCGATGTTCCTGCGAAGTGCCGGTCTTGCCGGCGATGGGCCGTCCGATCTTGGCCTGTTGGCCTGTCCCGCGACGGACGGTCTCAGTGAGCGCCGCCGTCACCTGCTGTGCAACATCACCGGCCATCGCTTGGGTGACGATCGGAACCGGCTCCCAGATGTTCACCCCTTCGTTGGTATCGATAGCGGTGACGAAGATCGGGTCCACGTGAACCCCGTCATATGCGAAGGTTCCGTACGCCGATGCCATGTCCAACGGGGAAACCTCTTGCGCGCCAAGTACGAGCGAGGGATACGGTTGCAGGTCGCTGGTGATACCGGCGGCTTCCGCAACGTCGACGACATGCTGGGCGCCGACTGCTCGAGCGACCTGCGCATAGACCACGTTGACACTGAAGACGGTTCCCTCGAGGAGCGTCAGGTCGGGGAATGTGGCACCGTCATAGTTCTCCACCGACCAGGGACCCGAATCAGTCTGGACCGTGATTGATTGACCCCCCTTGAACACCGAATCGAGCGAGAAGCCATCTTCGAGTGCGGCTGCCAGCGCAAACGGTTTGAATGACGAACCGGCCTGTCTACGACCCTGGACGGCGAGGTTGAACTGGGCGTGAGTGTTGTCGGGATCGTAGAAGTCCTTCCCCCCAACGAGTGCGACAACATGGCCTGTTCGCGGATCGATGGCGGCGAGCGCAGCGTCCGGTGTGGCATCCTTCAGAACGTCGTTGATGGCCGAGTGGGCTGCCTCCTGGGCAATAGGATCGAGCGTGGTGTAGATGCGTAGTCCACCTCTGAAGAGCGCGTTGTAGCGGTCCTGGGCCGTGGCTCCGATCGTCGGGTCGTCCAGGAGCAGCCGCTTGACCTCTTCGGTGAAGTAGGGGTAGCGATCGTGGTTGTTCGTGTCCCGTGGCCGAAGGGTGAGAGGCTCCTGGTCGGCGGCCCTGGCTTCATCCTCGGAGAGCGAGCCCAACTCGACCATCTTGTTGAGGACCACTCGTCGTCTGGCAAGCGCCGCCTCTGGATGGCGGTACGGATCTGTGTCGGACGGGGATTGGATGAGTCCTGCAAGGAGTGCCGACTCTCCAACTGTGAGCTGGGACGGGGCCTTTCCGAAGAAGTGGGCGGTCGCCGTACCGACGCCGTAGGCACCGTCCCCGAAGTAGACCGTATTCAGGTACCGTTCGAGAATCTGCTTCTTGGTGAGGGTCTTTTCGAGACGAAGGGCCAGAGCGGCCTCGGTGAGCTTGCGCTGCACGGTCACCTCGGGCGTCAGGATGACATTCTTGACATACTGCTGCGTAATCGTCGAGGCGCCTGCGACAACGCCCCCGGAGTCCAGATTGTCGACGATCGCTCGCGCGAGCGCGCGCAGATCGACACCTGCATGTGTCCAGAAACGTTCGTCTTCGATCCCGACGACAGCGTTGATCAACGAATCAGGAAGCTCGTCGTAGGTGACCAGTGCCCGGTCCTCCTCAGCGTGCCACTGGGCGAGGACACTGCCATCCGAGGCATACACGACCGTTGTGAGGCCCCGGGTTCCGAGCCCGGGGTCTTGGATGGGTGCGATGGCACACGACGCGACAGCGAGGGAGAGTCCGATGAGGAATGGCAGGCAGCGTCTCATGAGTTCGGGGCTCGCCAGCGCGACGAGCCTTCGACTACCAGGGTACTGACTGCGGCCTACAACTCTGGCATTTGAGGACGGCCCACTAACCTCGGCACATGCTCGACCAACTCCTTCGGGGAACCGAACGGGTCGTGACCGAGGAGGCCTTGAAGGAGCGCCTCGACCGGGGCCGGCCGCTTCGGGTCAAGCTCGGTGTCGATCCCACCGCGCCCGCCATCACTCTCGGGTGGGCAGTGGTGCTTCGCAAGCTTCGGCAGTTCCAGGAGCTCGGCCACACTGCGGTGCTGATCATCGGCGATTTCACCGCTCAGGTCGGCGACCCGTCGGGCAAGAGCGAAACTCGACCGCGGCTTTCGGTGGAGGAAGTAAATGGGTACGTCGAGCGGATCCTCGATGAGTTCGCCACGATTCTCCTTCCCGAGCCGTTGGAGGTCAGGCGCAACTCGGAGTGGCTGGCCGATCTGGATATGGCGAAGATCCTCGAGCTCACGTCGCAGGTGACCGTGGCACAGATGCTCGAGCGGAGTGACTTCGCACAGCGGTATCACAACCAGGCGCCGATCTCCCTGATGGAGTTCCTGTACCCGCTGCTTCAAGGAATGGACTCGGTCGCCGTCGAAGCGGACGTCGAGCTGGGAGGTTCGGATCAGCTCTGGAACCTGATGATGGGCCGGGTGCTCCAGGAGCGCTCCGGTCAGGAGGCTCAGATCCCTTTCACCATGCCACTGCTCATTGGGACGGATGGTGTCCAGAAGATGTCGCAGTCGCTCGGCAACTACATAGCAATCGATGATGAACCCGGCGATATGTTCGGCAAGGTGATGAGCATTCCGGACGAGCAGATCGTGCCTTACTTCGAGCTCTGCACCGACGTGCCCCCGACGGAGGTCTCCCGCCTCGACGCGGGTCTCTCGGCCGGAACCCTGCATCCGGCCGACACGAAGCGGCGCCTGGCACGAACAATCGTGGACATCTATCACGGCCAGGGGAGCGGGTCAGCAGCGGAGCGGGGCTTCGACCAGGTGTTCAAGGAGCACCGGCCACCCGAAGACGTGCCGGAGTTCATCCTCCCTGCAGGAGATCTCATCTACCTCCCTGCGCTGCTGAAGAGCGCAGGTCTCGTCGGCTCGTCCTCGGAGGCGAGGCGTCTGATCGACCAGGCTGGCGTGAAGCTCGACGGTGAGACGGTGCATGTCCTCGAGGTGAGCCGTGACGTCCTGAAGGGAACGACGATCCAGGTCGGAAAGCGCCGGTTCGTCAAACTGCTCGGTTGAACCCATCGACAATCGCTCGAACCAGGCGCGACCGCCCGATCGTCGCGAGTGAGACATGGCCGCCGGGCTCCCATCGAAGCTCCGAACCGGACCAATGCCTGTGTAGGGACTCGACGGCGGACGCAGGGATGTAGCCGTCACCGCGCGCAGCGACGATGATCGCGAGATCGGGCCGGACGGGGGGAGGGAGGGCGAGAACGGAGATGCGATCGAGAATGTCGGCCAACTCGGATCGCGAGCATGCGAGAGAGCTCCAGTCGACGAAGGCAGACAGGAGGCCCTCGGTGAAGACGACCGCAGGCGAGGGAGAAGGAGCCAACGGAACAGCGACGATGGGATACGGGTGGGTGGCAGCAACGAGCGCAGCAATGTTTCCACCCATGGAGTACCCGGACACGCCGGCAATCCCGTCATGCTCGACTCCGAGAAGAAGCCCGTGTGCCTCTTGAACGGCGGCCGAACCCATCGTCAGAAGCTCGCCTACGGTTCGGACCGGTGGAGACTCCTGGTGAACCCGACGTGCCCCGTAGTAGGGATTCTCCAGCAGGAGCGACCCTATACCTTCGGCCGCGAGCCTCCGAGCAAGGGGCGCTCTGCGGTCATAGCCCTCCTCGTTTGAGGCGGCAAGCAGAAGACAGAGACCCCGCGATTTCTCCGGTCGGTACCACCGGACATGGCCGATGGCGGCCCGGGGTGGCAGCGGGGCGGGAGAAGAGAAGGTCCCGTCGAGCACCTCGAGCGATTCCTTCCGGGTGGTGGAGAGCCACTCGATGTCGATGGGGTTCACTGTTGAGGATGCAGCCGGAAGGTCGCCCCACCCGTCGGGGAAGATGCGGGTGCGAGCCCTCGTCATGAGTAGTGAAGCGAGCCTGTCGAGCCAGTGCACGCGACCGATCCTATGTGTTTTGGACTTCGTGGGTGAATGCGTTACAGTTCTCGCTCCCGGGCCTCGGCGCGGGAGCGCGTCCGCCGGACGCGCCGTACTCTGGTACAATGAGCGGTCCAGGTCACCATGCCTGGACCTCCGGGCTCCTTGACAACTGAACAGCGTGCCATAGTAAGTCAGTAATCCATCCTCAGGGATGGACGTACTCCAGCGTGTCTCGGGTTGTCAAGCCGGGACACAATGTGGAGCAATCTCTCTGACAGGTCAAGGGAACGCCTTTCGAGGCGATCTCGTATCTGTACGTTGGAGAGTTTGATCCTGGCTCAGGACGAACGCTGGCGGCGCGCCTAATGCATGCAAGTCGAGCGACGCATGCCGGGAGGGTAACCAACTGGCATGACGGAGCGGCGAACGGGTGAGTAACACGTGAGCAACCTGCCCCAAAGACTGGGATAGCCCGGGGAAACCCGGATTAATACCGGATACCCTCGCAGGGTCGCATGGCCCAACGAGGAAACGGTCCGCTACTTTGGGAGGGGCTCGCGGCCTATCAGCTAGTTGGTGAGGTAACGGCTCACCAAGGCAACGACGGGTAGCTGGTCTGAGAGGACGATCAGCCACACTGGGACTGAGACACGGCCCAGACTCCTACGGGAGGCAGCAGCAGGGAATCTTGTCCAATGGGCGCAAGCCTGAGACAGCGACGCCGCGTGAGGGATGAAGGCTTTCGGGTTGTAAACCTCTTTCAGGAGGGACGAATAATGACGGTACCTCCAGAAGAAGCCCCGGCTAACTACGTGCCAGCAGCCGCGGTAATACGTAGGGGGCAAGCGTTGTCCGGATTTATTGGGCGTAAAGGGCTCGTAGGCGGCTCAGCAAGTCGATCGTGAAAACCCGGGGCTCAACCCCGGGACGCCGGTCGATACTGCTGTGGCTAGGGTCCGGTAGAGGAGAATGGAATTCCCGGTGTAGCGGTGAAATGCGCAGATATCGGGAGGAACACCAGTAGCGAAGGCGGTTCTCTGGGCCGGTACCGACGCTGAGGAGCGAAAGCGTGGGGAGCAAACAGGATTAGATACCCTGGTAGTCCACGCTGTAAACGTTGGGCACTGGGTGTGGCGGATTTATCAACGTCTGCTGTGCCGTAGCTAACGCGTTAAGTGCCCCGCCTGGGGAGTACGGCCGCAAGGCTAAAACTCAAAGGAATTGACGGGACCCCGCACAAGCGGCGGAGCATGCGGCTTAATTCGATGCAACCCGAAGAACCTTACCTGGACTTGACATCATGGGAAAAACCATAGAGATATGGTGTGCGAAAGCGTCCATGACAGGTGGTGCATGGCTGTCGTCAGCTCGTGTCGTGAGATGTTGGGTTAAGTCCCGCAACGAGCGCAACCCCTGTCCTATGTTGCCAGCACGTAATGGTGGGGACTCATGGGAGACTGCCGGGGACAACTCGGAGGAAGGTGGGGATGACGTCAAGTCCTCATGCCCCTTATGTCCAGGGCTGCACGCATGCTACAATGGTCGGTACAACGGGCTGCGATCCCGCGAGGGTGAGCGAATCCCTTAAAGCCGGCCTCAGTTCGGATTGGAGTCTGCAACTCGACTCCATGAAGTCGGAGTCGCTAGTAATCGTGGATCAGCAAAGCCGCGGTGAATGCGTTCTCGGGGTTTGTACACACCGCCCGTCACATCACGAAAGTCGGCAACACCCGAAGTCAGTGGCCCAACCCGTATGGGAGGGAGCTGCCGAAGGTGGGGTCGGTGATTGGGATGAAGTCGTAACAAGGTAGCCGTACGGGAACGTGCGGCTGGATCACCTCCTTTCTAAGGAGCAATGCGGAGGCTCACGCCTCCAAGCTCTTAGTTGATATGCTGACTTCCGTCTCCACACGGTTCGCTGTGAGGAGACAATGGCACGCTGTTTAGTTGTGAGGGAGTTCGGTCGAAGACCGTCTCTCTTGTCGGCACCTTGAGAACTGCATAGCGAGCATGTATAACGTTTTGGATTCAATCTGTCCAAGCTACTAAGGGTCTACGATGGATGCCTTGGCGCTAGGAGCCGATGAAGGACGCGGCAGGCTGCGAAAAGCCCCGGGGAGCTGTCAAGCGAGCTTCGATCCGGGGGTGTCCGAATGGGGAAACCCGGCTGGGGTAATGCCCAGTCACTCCGGTCCGAACACATAGGACCGGTAGAGGGAACCGGGGGAATTGAAACATCTCAGTACCCCGAGGAAGAGAAAGCAACAGCGACTTCCCGAGTAGCGGCGAGCGAAAGGGAAAGAGCCTAAACCGGTGTGGTGGAATAGCCCGGTGGCGTTGCCACACCGAGGTCGTGGGACCTACCCGACAGATCGCCGGATCTGTCAAGGAGTTACAAAATCGAGCGTTAGCTGAACCTGTCTGGAACGACGGGCCGCAGTAGGTAACAGCCCTGTAGGCGAAGACGCATCGATCTCCTGGTGGAGTTCCCAAGTAGCACGGGGGATATCCCGTGTGAATCTGCGAGGACCACCTCGTAAGGCTAAGTACTTCCTAGCGACCGATAGTGAACTAGTACCGTGAGGGAAAGGTGAAAAGCACCCCGGTGAGGGGAGTGAAAGAGAACCTGAAATCGTGGACCTACAAGCAGTGGGAGGGGATCTTTGATCCCTGACCGCCTGCCTTTTGAAGAATGAGCCGGCGAGTCAGCGATACGTGGCAAGGTTAAGGCGTGTGCCGAAGCCGCAGCGAAAGCGAGTCTGAATAGGGCGTCTAGTCGCGTGTCCTGGACCCGAATCCGAGTGATCTATCCATGGGCAGGGTGAAGCGAGGGTAAGACCTCGTGGAGGCCCGAACCCACCAAGGTTGAAAACTTGGGGGATGACCTGTGGATAGGGGTGAAAGGCCAAGCAAACTCGGTGATAGCTGGTTCTCCCCGAAATAGCTTTAGGGCTAGCGTTGTGCGTTTCGCCATGGGGGTAGAGCACTGATTGGGCTAGGGGGCCAACAAGCTTACTGACCCCAGTCAAACTCCGAATCTCATGGCTTCAGAGCACAGCAGTCAGACTGCGGGGGATGAGCTTCGTAGTCGAAAGGGAAACAGCCCAGACCGCCAGCTAAGGCCCCTAAATCCGAACTTAGTGGGAAACGATGTGGAGTTGCCCAAACAGCCAGGAGGTTGGCTTAGAAGCAGCCATCCTTGAAAGAGTGCGTAACAGCTCACTGGTCGAGTGATTCTGCGCGGAAAATGTAACGGGGCTCAAGTTCGGTGCCGAAGCTGCGGGATTCTGTCATGTGCTCGGTCCATTCCCTTCGGGGTGTGGATCCAGGCGACAGGATCGGTAGGGGAGCGTCGAACAGCCCTCGAAGCGGCGGCGTGAGCCAGCCGTGGAGGCTGTTCGAGTGCGAATGCCGGCATGAGTAGCGAAAGAGGAGTGAGAATCTCCTCCGCCGAATGTCCAAGGTTTCCTGGGGAAGGTTCGTCCGCCCAGGGTTAGTCGGGACCTAAGGTGAGGCCGCAAGGCGTAATCGATGGACAACGGGTTGATATTCCCGTACCGCCTCGCGCGCGATCCGGCCAAACCCAGTGTGCTAAGGAAAGCCCTTCGGGGCCTACCGACCCCACTGGTAGTAGGCGAGCAATGGGGTGACGCGGAAGGGTAAGCGGACCCGGGCGTTGGTTGACCCGGGGTAAGTGTGTAGGGAGAGGTCCAGGCAAATCCGGACCTCGTGATTCCCGAGGCACGATGCCGAGCCGCTCTAGGCGAAGCCGCTGAACGCCCACGCCGCCGAGAAAAACCTCTAGCGAGTGCGCAGGCGCCCGTACCCCAAACCGACACAGGTGGACAGGTAGAGAATACCAAGGCGAGCGAGAGAACCCTGGTTAAGGAATTCGGCAAATTGGCCCCGTAACTTCGGGAGAAGGGGCGCCCCGGTAAAGTGAAGGACTTGCGTCCGGAGCTTGAGGGGGCCGCAGTGACCAGGCCCAAGCGACTGTTTACTAAAAACACAGGAGCGTGCTAAGTCGCAAGACGACGTATACGCTCTGACGCCTGCCCGGTGCCGGAAGGTCAAGCGGAGGGGTTAGCCGTAAGGCGAAGCTCTGAAGTCAAGCCCCGGTAAACGGCGGCCGTAACTATAACGGTCCTAAGGTAGAACCACTCTTTGTGCGAGAGTGACTGCCCTCCGCGATGGTGACATCGCGGGTTGCAGCTGGCTATATGCTGGAAACTCCGAGCATCCGACGGTACTCGTCTCTGTCACACCCTCTACGTAGGGTCGTGGCATGGACAGTGACAATCCGCTCGGTGCGGACAATCAGCAGGAAAGGCCAGATATCGAAGGGTGGATCGTCGGGTTCACCGATGGGGAAGGCTGTTTCTCGATCTCGGTGGTGCGCAACGCGACATGTCGACTCGGCTGGCAGGTTCAGCACGAGTTCGCCGTGACGCAGGCCGCGCCATCACGCTCGGCGCTCGAGCTCCTCAGGGAGTTCTTCGGGTGCGGGAGCATCATCGAGAATCACCGACGTGATGATCATCGCAGTTCTCTGATGCGTTTCTCTGTGAAATGCAGAAGGGATCTTGCTGAGATCATTGTCCCCTTCTTTGAACTACATCCACTTCTGACAGCCAAGCAAGGAGACTTCGAGAGGTTCAATCATGTTCTGCAGCTGATGCAGACAGGAGCGCACCTCGAGCACGAAGGGCTTCGAGCGATCGCCGCAATCACCGAACAGATGAATCGGCGCGGGCGGTCTCGATATTTGGAATCCTCAGAGGCCATACGCCAGCCATCTCGGTCCCGACGACCGTGATGAAGATATGGTCCACGCCTCATGGCGACATGGGGAGAACGTGAGCGAAATTCCTTGTCGGGTAAGTTCCGACCTGCACGAATGGCGTAACGACTTGGGCACTGTCTCAACCAGGGACTCGGCGAAATTGCACTGTGAGTAAAGATGCTCACTACCCGCGACAGGACGGAAAGACCCCGGAACCTTTACTGCAACTTGGCATTGGAGTCTGATATACGATGTGTAGGATAGGTGGGAGACTTGGAAGCGTCGGCGTCAGCTGGCGTGGAGTCACCGTTGAAATACCACCCTTCGTATAGCGGGCTTCTAACCTCGATCCGTTATCCGGATCAGGGACAGTACCTGGTGGGCAGTTTCACTGGGGCGGTGGCCTCCTAAAGTGTAACGGAGGCGCCCAAAGGTTCCCTCAGCCTGGTCGGCAATCAGGCGTTGAGTGTAAAGGCACAAGGGAGCTTGACTGCGAGACTTACAAGTCGAGCAGGGACGAAAGTCGGGCTTAATGATCCCATGGTGGCATGTGGAAGCGCCATGGCTCATCGGCTAAAAGGTACTCCGGGGATAACAGGCTTATCGCGCCCAAGAGTCCATATCGACGGCGCGGTTTGGCACCTCGATGTCGGCTCGTCGCATCCTGGGGCTGGAGCAGGTCCCAAGGGTCGGGCTGTTCGCCCGTTAAAGCGGCACGCGAGCTGGGTTTAGAACGTCGTGAGACAGTTCGGTCCCTATCCGTCGTGGGCGTAGGAGATTTGCGGGGATCTGTCCCTAGTACGAGAGGACCGGGATGGACGTACCTCTGGTGTGCCAGTTGTCCTGCCAAGGGCACGGCTGGTTAGCTACGTACGGACGGGATAAGCGCTGAAGGCATCTAAGTGCGAAGCCCACCTCAAGATGAGATCTCCCACCGTAAGGGTAAGGCCCCTGGTAGATGACCAGGTTGATAGGCCGGATGTGTAAGCACAGCAATGTGTTGAGCTGACCGGTACTAATCGGCCGAGGGCTTGGACTGAATCCAATCCCGCATACATGCTCGCTATGGAGTGCTCGGGGTGCCGAGCGCTCACCGGGTTTCCGGTGGTGATAGCGGCGGGGAACCACCCGTTCCCATTCCGAACACGGAAGTTAAGCCCGCCAGCGCCGATGGTACTTGGGGCTCACGCCCCTGGGAGAGTAGGTCGCCGCCGGACACATACGTGACAGATGGGCCGCCCTCATGGCGGCCCATTGCTTTGGAGGAACATGCCGAGGAACGAGAAGTCGAGCGTCGATGGACGAGCACATGGCCGGCGGATCGTCACCGGGAAGGGCACGACGCTTCCGAAGTGGCTACGCGAGGAGATCACGAGGGTCACTCGGAAGGAGCGGCTCGAGGAGACTCTCTATCTCCTGGACTCAGGCACCGATGCCTTCGCGTCGGGGCGTTACCGAAAGGCGTTCGCGCTACTGCTGAAAACGAAGGCTCTGTCTCCTCGTGCAGTGGCAGTCCGCGAGCTGCTCGGGTTGAGCGCGTATCGAGCGGGAATGTGGAAGGAGGCGCTCGCGGAGCTGCGCACCTACCGGCGACTGACGGGCGATACGGTCCACATGCCGGTCGAGATGGACTCGCTACGTGCCCTCCATCGGGACGCAGACGTTTCCAAGGTGTGGAGCGAGCTTCAGGAGCTCGGAGGTCGTCCTGCGACGTTGAAAGAGGCCCGCGTGGTGTACGCGTCTTTTCTGATCGACAACCAACGGCTTCCGGAGGCCTGGAACGTGATCAACCCCAAGAAGCTCGTTGAGAGCCCGTTCGAAGAGGACCTTCGTCAGTGGTTCGTGGCCGCGAGGACTGCTGCTCTCCTGGGCGACCGCGAAACGGCATCCAGACTTCTCAAGGCGGTCGAGCGGCACGATCCTTCGATGCCCGGCCTCGACGAATTGAAGGCCTCGATTCCGGGGATCTGAAGTAGGCTCAACCCACGGCATGGAGACGACGATGTCTATGAGTATGCCTGGGAAGAGGATGCTTCAAGGACGTGCTTCGCTGCGCCTCGCGATGACGGTCGGGATCATCGCCGTGGCTCTTGTTTACTGGGCCGTTCCGGCACTCGGTGTCTCGTTCGACGATCCGAATGTGTTCGGAATAGGGGAGGGGTGGGCCCCCCCAGCGGTTGTTGGTCCGGGATCCAGTCCCTATGCGGTCACCAGGCTTCAGGAACGCCTGACGGACCTCGGGTTCCGCCCCGGTCCGATCGACGGCCACTATGGAGGACCACTTCGCGCTGCAGTGATCGCGTTCCAGAAGGAGCACGACCTGGAGAGAGACGGGTTGTTCAGATCCTGGTACTGGGATCTGCTCGGTGACACGATCACTCTGGACGCGTCGGCCGATCCGAATCGGGTGGAGATCGATATCGGCCGCCAGGTGTTGTATCTGGTCGTGGACAACAGGGTCGCGACCGTTGTGCCCATCTCGTCGGGAAGCGGCGGAACCTATAGGGGTCTGTCAGGTGGTGCGTCTCGGGCTCGCACGCCCGAAGGGGCGTTCACGTTCTACCGGCACGTCAACGGGTGGAGGATTTCCTACCTCGGAGGTCTCTACGAGCCGTACTACTTCATGGGTGGCTATGCACTCCACGGATCGCTGAGTGTGCCGCCGTACCCCGCCTCCCACGGCTGTGTGAGGGTGCAGATCTCCGACATGAACTACCTGAAGAGCCAACTGGCAGTCGGTATGCCGGTGTTCGTGTACGGAAGCACGAAGACCCGTGATCAGGTCGTGCCAACCCTTACAGCCGACATGATGCTCACTGGTGCTGCCGAGCCGCCTGCAGCCAGTTCCTGATACCGGCGACCTGCATCGCCCAGTCGGTTCTCGCCGCATACCATTCGATGTCGTCGACGGCGTGCCCCTCGTCCAGGTACCTCTCTCGCGTGAAGTGCCGCAGCGCGTCGGCGGCCTGGTCGATATCGGTTCCGACAATCGATTGCACGAACCGAACCCAATCGTCCAGGCGACGTTCGGCCTCTGCAAGTGTCTCTTCGACGTGATACTCGGGCCCGAAGTGCGCGAACCCTATGAACGAGGGACGGCGTGCGGCCATCCTACGAATCTGCTGGACCTGAAGCAGTGGATCGAAGTCGGGTGGCGGGGTGACCGGTTCGACGAAGTGCCCGTGCGGATAGCAGAGCCCGACCGAATCTCCCACGAACATGCCACCACTCTCGGAGTCCTGAAAGACGACATGGTGCTTGGCGTGGCCCGGGGTGTACATGACGTCGAGGTATCTGCCACCACCTAGTGGCACCGTGTCGCCCTCATCGAGCACCCAGAGGCGCGCTTCATCCACCGGCTCGATGGTGCCCCAGTTGGTCGTCAGCCACTCCTCGCCGAACACAGAGACAGCGGATTCCCAGAGACGCTGCGGGTGGGCGAGATGCCGGGCGCCACGTGTGTGCACACCGACGCGCGCGTTTGGAAACATGCGCGCCATCTGGCCGGCGCCGCCCGCATGATCGAGGTGGATGTGTGTTACGACGAACGCAGCGAGGTCGTCGACGCCCAGTGCCTCGAGCGCATCCGTGAGATGACCGAGTGTCGCTGATGGTCCGACTTCGACCAGTACCCGTTCGGGCGTGTCGAAGAGGTAGCAGGCAAGGCGCTCTGGTTCTTCTTCCATCCATGCGTCGATCGCATATAGTCGGTCTCCGATCTTCGTGGCGCGTGCATCGACCATGCCGCCACTCTAGAGGTCGATCTGTCCCAGTCGGCTGATACGGTCGCAGGGTGCCCGCCTTCCCCGGAAAGGCGTTCTCATGGATATGAACCTCGTACTCCTCAACGGACACCTCGCTGCCCCGGCCGAGGTTCGGGAGTTCGAATCTGGTACCCGACTCGTCAGATACCTCCTGACGGTGCGCAGTGAAACGCCCCGCAGACGCGTCGATGTGATTCCCGTGACGCTGTGGGATCCGGCCGATGACCTGGTCGACGACGCACCGGGAGCCGGAATCCCCCTCTGGGTGACGGGGAGCGTGCAGCGGCGCTTCTGGGAGGGGCCGGACGGGCGGCGCAGCCGTCTCGAAGTCGTAGCAACCCATGTTGCGGGAATGCCCGAAGAGTATGCGCATGCGTGACGTTCGACCTTGATGCGGCAGGGCGGTTACTGTCTTGGCATGGTTCGGATCGCCGCAGCAACGGCCTCGGAGCACGCCTCGGCCGCCGCCCGACATGTTGCCGACGCAGGAGGTAACGCCGTTGATGCCACGGTTGCGGCCTCCATCGTCGGGATGGTGTCGGAGCCTGGGGTGGTGTCACTCGGGGGTGGCGGATTTTTGACGATCTGGCCCCCCGGTGGTCGACCGGCAACGATCGATGGATACGCCGCCATGCCGGGTATCGGACAGGATCCTTCGCGCTTCGGAGGGGGCGTGTTCGATGCGTGGATGGCCTACGGCGGGGGGATGACGACGACGGTCGGGCACGGGTCGGTAGCCGTCCCGGGAGCCTTGGCGGCATGCGAGACTGCCGTTGAGCGGTATGGGGCGGTGCCGTGGGAAACGGTGATTGCACCGGCCATCGAGCTGGCCGATGAGGGGTTTCCGATGTCGATGGCGGCATACCGGTATCTGTCCCACTGCCACGACACGATCTTTGGATGGCACGGATCCAGCTTCAGGGCACTTCACACCGAAGAGGGGACGCTGATCGAACCCGGCGGGACCGTTCGCATCCCTGATCTCGCCGACAGCCTCAGAACGATCGCCTCTGAGGGAGCCTCCGTGTTCTACCGGGGATCGCTTGCAGAACGGATCGTCGACGATATGGACGCCGGTGGGGGTCTTCTCACGATGGAGGACCTCGCCAGCTACCACGTCGAGACCCGCCTTCCCCTTCAGGTACGAACGGGCGGGTGGGAGGTCGCCACCAACCCGCCACCCGCCGTTGGGGGCACCACACTCGCGGCGCTCTTGTTGCTGATGAGCGGAGAACCTCGAGGGTCGTGGACGCAGACCGCCTTCTCTCGCCTCGTAGCTGCCCAACTGGCCGTCTTCGGGTACCGTCGCGACAGGCTGGACCACAGCAGCGACTTCGTGAGAGACGCGGATGCGCTCCTCGAGACCATCGGGCGTGTCGGCCCGGAGTGGGCGTTGCGTTCGCCCTCGACGATCCACACCTCGGTGGCCGATTCGGATGGTCTCGCCTGTGCTGCGACGTTCTCCGCCGGGTACGGCTCGGGTGTCATGGCTCCGGGCACCGGTATCTGGCTCAACAACTCTCTGGGTGAGATCGAGCTGAATCCTGAGGGGTTGCACTCGACTCGGCCGGGTCGGCGCCTGATGTCCAACATGGCCCCGACGGTTGCCCGGACGGCCGATGGGGCCGTCGTCGCGATTGGATCTCCTGGGGCCGATCGCATCACAACCGCGATTCTCCAGTCCTTCCTGAACTTCTCGAACCTCGAGATGTCGCTGTCGGAAGCAGTGGAACAGCCCCGGCTGCACGTGGAGTTCTCCGAGGAGGGGGCCCGCGTCGCGTTCGAACCGGGAGTGGAGCTTGGCCCGATCGACCTACCGATCCGGCCCTTTGATCACCCGGACATGTTTTTCGGGGGAGTTGCTGCAGCAGCCCTCCATCCCGACGGAACTTTGGAGGCAGGCGTCGATCCGAGACGGTCAGGTCACGCACTGGTGACGGGTTGAACTGCACAGCTGTGTTTTCCCAGGTCCAGTGCTCTTGACATCGGGGGTACCGTGGGGGCACCCACGACCAGAAACGGAGGCTCCCATGCAGTGGTTCTGGACCGATGATCTTGCCGCAATGCTCATCGAGCATGGTCTGGTCGGTCCCGAACGCCTGAACGCATGGACCAGCCGGCCGGTTGCGTATTCGGCACCGGATGAGGCGGATCGGCTCGAGATGGCCCGGCATCTCATCGGCGACGTAGCAGACACCGACGCGGCGTGAGATCGTGAAGCGCCAGTGGCTGGGGTGGGGAATCGTCATGGTCGTCGCGGTCGTGTTCGTTCGTCTTGGTTTCTGGCAGATCTCGCGTCTCCATGAGCGAGAGGCCTCCAATCGGCAACTCGCGTCCAATCTCGCGGATCCTGTCGTTTCCCTCGAGGAGATTCTGTCCCAGAGCGGCGACGTCGAGTATCGGCATGTGACCGTAACGGGGGAGTACGTCCCCCGATTCGAGGTGCTGCTCCGCAACCGGTCATACGAGGGCCAGCCCGGATATCACGTGCTCACCCCTCTGAAGCTCACTTCGGGCATGACGGTGCTGGTCGACCGCGGGTGGGTCCCCATCGGCATCGAAGGACCACCGGTGACGCCTCCACCTCCCGAAGGGTTCGTCGAGGTCACCGGTGTGATCCGAACGTCCAAGACAGCGGGATCGGGGCTCGGACCGAAAGACCCCGCTACCGGTACGTTGACGGCGGTCTTCTGGCCCGACCTGGAGCGACTTGCAGGGCAGATGCCGGGCTCTCTCGAACCGGTGTATGTAGAACTCAGATCCCAGGTTCCTGCGGGAGGTGGCGACCAGCCCATCCCGGCAACCGACCCGATACTCACGAACGGACCGCACTTGTCGTATGCGGTGCAATGGTTCGCGTTCGCTCTGATCGCCATCATCGGGTACTTCCTCCTCACCCGGAAGCGTCGCCCGGTCGCTCGAGAGACCTGATACTGCTCCGATTCGTCGACTGCGGCTAGCATCTGTCACGTGACGAAAAAGCTGCAGCGATGTGCCTGGTGTGGGGGAGCGCTGCCCCGGCAGCAGGCCTTGGGGCGCCCACGCGTCTACTGCAAGCAGGGGTGCCGTCAGCAGGCACACATCGCTCGCAAGCTGGCCGCGACTCGGGGACTCAAACCGGATGAGGTTTTGGTCTCGAGAGCCGCGCTGGAGGAGCTCCAGGGTCTGCTGTACGGGCTCCAGACGGCCCTCGAGGACGTTGAGGGGGATCTCGTATCGGTCGGTGGTACCGATCAGGCGTACCGTGAGGCCTTCGACTGGCTGCGCCGAGCGTGCCTTCCCCTTGCCGACCTCTGGATCGAGCCGCGCGCCCTCTAGACCTTCTCGAAGCTCGTGCCCGATGCCGACTCGACCACGTAGCAGTGTCCTTGGAGGCCGGTCGCATCGTGGAATCCGTCTTCCACACTAGAGATGAAGTCCTCAGCACCCGTCCGCTCGATCAGTGCGATCGCAGCGCCCGCGTACCCGCCTCCGGTGAGTCGTGCACCGTAGCATCCGATCGACGACTGAGCAGCCTGCACGATGGCGTCGAGGGGCCGACTCGACACGCCAAGGAGGTCTCGTAGGGAGACGTGGCTTTCACTCATCAACCGACCGAGCTCGACGAGCCGCCCCTTGTCCAGCGCTTCCGCAGCGGCGCGCGTGCGCTCGTTTTCCGTAACGACATGTCGAGCGCAGCGCAGGAGGGACTGCTCGATCCGCCCCTCGTAGCCGTCAAACTGAGTGGAGCTGAGATCGCGAAGCGATGAGCATCCGAGTTCACCGGCGGCCGCCGAGCATTGTGATCGGATGCGGTTGTAGCCTGCCTCGACGAGGTTGCGGCGCGTCCCCGTGTCCATGACCACGAACGCGGCCTCGGCGGGGATCGCCAGGTAGGACGTCTCGAGGTCCCGACAGTCGATGAGCATCGCGTAGCCCTTGCGCGCGGCGGTCGCGACGAGAGGATCCATGATCCCGCTCTGCACGCCCACCCACTCGTTCTCAGCTCGCTGTGCAATCTCGGCGAACGAAGCAGGGTCCCATCCCAGATCTGCAACCTGCGAGAAGACTGCGACGATGGCAACCGTCAGTGCACCTGAGGAGGAGAGCCCTGCTGCCATTGCAACATCGCTGGTGATGATTCCGTCCCAACCTTGGAGTTTGTTACCTGACTGCTCCAGGGCCCACGCGACGCCCTTGACGTACTCACCCCATCCTTGTGACCGCACCAGCTCGTCGAGATCGATAGAGACGTCGTCGACGAAGGCCTCGGATCGCAGTCGGACAATGCGATCGTCTCGGGGTCGAAAAGCGATCCAGATCGCACGGTCGATTGCCGTCGGCAGGACGAGGCCCCCCGTGTAGTCGGTGTGGTCGCCGATGAGGTTGATTCGACCCGGTGATCTCACGAGACCCGACGGTTCGCGTCCGTACTTGGTTGTGAAGAGCATCGTCGCGCGTTCGCGCCCGGGCATGATCACTCCTTCCCGACGGGCTACGTTAGTGCGAACAGAACACCACAACGCCGCCGGATGACCGGCGGCGTTGCACAAGACTGGCTCAGACTACGCCGGCGCGTCCGCCTGCTCGGCGATCTTCTCGTGAACCTCTTCCATGTCGATGTCCCGAACCTGTGTGATCAGGTCTTGCAGCATCGGCTCGGGAAGTGCTCCCGGCTGTGAGAACAGAATGACCTTCTCGCGAAAGACCATGAGCGTGGGGATGGAGCGAATGCTGAAATAGCCTGCGAGTTCCGGCTCGGCCTCGGTGTCGACCTTGCCGAAGACCATGTCGGGGTACTGCTCAGACATCTTCTCGAAGACCGGACCGAACATCTTGCAGGGACCACACCACTCGGCCCAGAAGTCGATGAGAACCATGTCGTTGTCGAGAACGGTCTGTTCGAAGTTGTCTTTGGTCAAGGTGACAGTTGCCATTGTTGCTCCAGTGAATCGATACCCGGTGGGGGTATCATGATAGCCTTCCAAGTCTTCAACACCAGAACCGGCTCGAAGATTCCCGGTCCCGGCGATCAAGCGCACAGTGAAGGCCTCCCGCAGCACCAGAGCTTTGAGGATGGGGCAGCATCGCTCGATCCTATGAAACCGGGTCTCCAACGCGTAGATCGAATCGACGCGAGACCTCGTCCGAACGTTGGACCGCACCCGGGTGGCGTCTCGCACTGCGAGCGGCTCGGCGTTCGGTGGTCGATGGCGTACACTAACGTCACGTGACGGTTCTAAGCGCTTGCTGAGGTGCACGCGGAGGAGGGCCCATCGGGCCACTTGCCGCAGCGATGTGCCCACGCTCTGCCGTATACGAAGAAGTCGACCTTCATGGGCCTCAGCGGCACGACTGCCGTACACGACGAGGTCGACCTTCTCGTGGGCCGAAGCGGCGCGACTCCCGCGCCAGGCGACTCCTCGAGTTCGCGGTCGCACCGGCCAAGCGGAAGACAGTCTTTGCCCGTATGGCGCAGGAGATGGCCCCGACGTCGCTCCCAGAACCGGGGCCGAGCTAGCCATGTGCGCCCATAATCCTCGTTATGTCGAGTTGGCTCGTAGCCGACCAACTCCGTCCGTCGTGGCCTTGGAAGGCTGTTGTGAAACCCCTCCCCGCTTCGCTTTTGCGCGGTGCTGGGGCTCCGTGCAATGGAAGGCATGCTGGTCAGTGGGCGACGACGACCTGGATCTCCCCCCACGCAACCCAGGAGGGGCTTACGAGCGTTTCGACTCGTATGGCGTCGATGGTGGGCCACGATCCGTCGTTCTCGAGCACGAGGGTGTCCCCGTCGGACGTGAATCCAGAGAGTGTTCCAAGCTCGACGAGAGCCTTGGAACCGATCGGAGATCCGAGGACGCGATGCGTGGTGTTTCCCGCCGGGTACTGAGCGACGATCAGCGTCACCGTGGCGACGTCGACCGGATCGAGATCGATCTCGATCCACTGTGGCGCGAAATCGCCGGCTGACCATGACGTCCCGGGATCCCCGTCGACGGCGAGGTCCGCGGGCTTGCCGGACTCTGAGCGAGATGCCGTTGCAGGCATGCCATATGCAAGATTGCCACCGTCTGAGGTGAAGCCAAGGAGCGAACGGTCTTCGTAGTACGCCCGAATGAACCCTGTGAATGTGTAGGGCTCGGACTCGGGGAGGACATGGTCGGGGTGGTCGACCCAGGACTGGAACAGGATGTGCACAGGGTGGACGCCGTTCTCGTCTTCCAGTCGAAGCACCCTCTCCCCCATCACCTCGATATCGACCTGGTCGCTGGGATCTGCGGCATTTCCGATGTAGATCATGCCCACTGGTACTCCGAACTCGTTGCCGAAGGCGACGAGCTCCTCAACCATCGATGGCCATTCCGTGCGAGACCAGTCGACATCCAGATGAAGGAAGGCCAGATCATACCCGTTGACAGCCCGAAACGTCTCGAGCCATTCGCTGTACGTCGACACCTGCACGGGGTGGGGTGTCGGCTCCGTGTCGCCGACGACGACATCGGGGAAACGGGACCCCATCAGATCGATGTAACGGCCGACCTCCGCGGCCACCTTCTCGGCGGACCAATGGCACGCGTTCGGAGCGTCGTATATCGATCCGAAGTAGTAGGGCTCGTCGAGCGCGATCAGATCGAGTACTCCCCCCGCCTTCGCTATTCGATCGGCGATCAGCCGGCCCTCATCGGAGCCGGCGAAGCTCTCGATACCCGATCCGCAGCCCTGGGGGTCGAGTGGCCCTGCCTCTACGGCCAGCAGGAGGCCGCGGCGTCGTATGTCGGCGATAGCCGTTGCGAGTTGCTGGTCCGTGGCTCCGTACGCCACCCACTCGCCGTAGAGCTTGAACACTTGGAGATGAGAAGCAGCGACGCTCCAGTCGGCGTTGGGGATGAAGAGTCCCATGAAGTCACTCGAGCCGATGAATGGCCGCCCGGGCCCTGTCGGCAGCGGTGGAAGCGGCGCGAACCAGGAAAGCTCTCCAGCGGTATCCGGGAGCGCGGGCAGCGTCGTAGTGGGGTCGGTGTTCGTTGGGACCGTGGTGGTAGTCGAGGTCGACGCCGACGTGTCTGGCGGCGATGTCACCTGCGTCGTCGGGAGACCGCTTTCCGCAGAACACGCACTGGCCGCAAGGACGACACACAGAAACCAGTAGCGCATCGGCGGAATGCTACCCGGGAGCGTCCGACGCCACGGGGTGGAAGTGCGATCGGTGGTCCTCACCGAGTGCCACCTGCTAGTCGCTCCCGTTCTCCCCCACCAGGGCAAGGATCTCCTCAAACTCGGCGCCGGCGCGCACGAGATCGGCGACGCTCGCACCATCGAGCGTGGTTCGAGGATGCGTCCACCAGTCGATGCGTGCCCACACGTCGTTGAGAAGGGGTTCGCGTCCGACGCCCTCGATGACGTGCCCTCGGTGAACCTGGAATGCGGGCCAGGCCGGACCGGCAGGTCCATCCACACGGATGAGCTGCCCGACTTCCGGCGGCTGAGCGAGGAGGCCCCGAACATCTCTCCAACTCAGGTAGTGGCCTGCCGACCAAAGCGTGTGCAGCGAGTGTGTCATCGTGGCCTATTCTCCCGCATCCGCCGATGAATGGCGTCAAGTATCTTACGGTGCCCGCACGAGAGCGGTCAGAAGACAAAGCGGCCGATCGCATCGAGGGTGGCACGCTCACCCGCCGTCAGCGATCTCTCCGGCAAGCACACCTGGAGCTTCTCATCGAAGCGGGTGAGAATGACACCGGCGTGGTCGGTGTCCACCGCAAGGATCTCCGACGCGGTTCCTGCTTCTCTCAGCGCATCGTGGAGTCGTTGCGAGCCATCGAACGGAAGGATCGTGTCCCTCGTGCCGTGCAGCAGGAGAACCCGGGCACTTGATCGCTTCTCCGCCAGTTCCAGCGGGGGCCGGCTCGCCGTGGCTATCGGGATCGCATACTGGCCGGCCAGGCCCGCGACTCTCTGGAATGGCGAATGCGGACGATCGAGGACATAGCCCAGCGCAGCCCTTGCCCCTCTGGACCATCCGATCAGGCATCTCCGATTCGCGGTTCCAAGGTCCCGTGCCCGTTCGACTGTCCAATCGACGGACGCTCGGAGTGCAGTTAGGCCCCCATCCTCTGAGGTTGGAGACCAGTCGGGAACGATCACGACTGCGCCGCGCGTGGCCAATGCGACAGCCAGCGGTCGCATCACCGCTCGGGTGTTGGGCGTGATGCCATGCCAGAGGAGCACAACAGGAGCATTGTCTGCGTCGGCGGGCACTAGAGCGTCGGCGTAGTAGTCCGAGTAGTACCGCTCAGTTCTGATGGCGATCACGATGGCCCTCCAGAGGAGGATTGTACGTTCGATCCGATTTGGTCCGGTCGACGACTATCTCTCGTGTGACCGACCGGGGGTTTGGCGCGCTGCAAGTATGTTTCTCCGTGCCGGCGCTGCCGCTGGTGCTCCTCAGCTGCTGATCCTCGCCAACCATCCGGCCACGCGACCGTCCTGTCCGGCGAGAACGACGCCCGCGACGAAAACCCCAATAGCGGATCCGGTGACTCTGAGCGCTCGGCGCAGACGTGGCGGATCACCAAGAGAGGCCCGTGCAAGCGCCACCGCGAAGGCGGGAATCAGCACTCCAAGCGCATAGGCACCGAGGAGGAGCACGGACGACGGTGTCCGCTCCCCCGCTGCCTGCAGGATGTCCCCCAGCACTCGCCCCACGCACGGCTGCCATATCCAGCCAGCGAGGGCTCCGGGGATGAATGCCAACCATGTGTACGCTCGAGTGTCGCTTCTGATCCACGCGCCGAACATGGCGAGTGCAAAGAGGGCGAGGATGACTGCCACCCATCTCGTGGCCGGGACAGGGACGAGACCCGCAGCACGAACCCACATCGCGGCCAGCGTCGCGAGCACCGCGCTGATGGTGGCAGTGGTTGGGCGTCGCGCGGCAAGGGCTACGGCCACGACGGGCACGATGAGCGTGAGAGAGCACGGCAATACCGTGCTGCGTAGCCCTTCAACGAACGCCTGTATCACGTCGATCCGAGCAGCGCAGTGACCGTCTGCTCCAGCTCGTCGTAGGCGCCTTCTCCGATGTGATCGAACCGGATGCGGCCCTGTTGGTCGATCACGTAGGTACGCGGCCAGTATGCGGTTCCACCGCTCTGCCACGCCCAGAAGCTCTTGTGGTTGGTGTCGATAGCTATCGGCCACGTGACACCCAGACGGTCTGCAGCTTCCTGGATTGCCACAGGGTCCTTCTCGTAGTCGAACTCAGGCGAGTGGACTCCCACGATCTCGAGACCTTGCCCTTGGTACTTGGCGTAGAGGTCTTGAAGGTACGGGAGCGTGGCCCTGCAGTTGCTGCACCCGAACGTCCAGAACTCCACGATGACGACGTTTCCTCTGAGATCGGCAAGACTCGAGACGTCCGATTGCAGCCACCCATCGATCCCCACCAGTCTCGGGGCATCTCGAAGGATCGGCGGCAGCGTGGTCGTGGTGGTAGGCGAAGTCGTGCGTGTCGTGGCTGCGACCACCTCCGCTTCTGTGCTCTTGGGGCCCAGTGCAACGGCAACAACCACGATCCCGATCGTGATCAACCCCGCAATGGCAGCAATCCGCGCACCACTCACGCATCTCCTTTCGCTGGTCCATGCTGTCACAGCAGCTCTAATCTGTCTCGACAACAATCACGAAACATGAGCCTCTACCCAGAGCTCTCCTGGTCCAGGCCGGGACCGTGGTCCCCTCGGCGTGTCCTTCTTCGACTCCAGATCACTCTTGGCGGCCAGGTTGCTGCGAGGTTGAACCGCCGGTCTAACTGGTCCAAATGGGAGCCTCGAGCCACTCCGGCGACCCCACACGGTGATTTCGCGGAACCAATCGTTCTCCCACAGCGCGCGGGGTATCTCCTACCCGGAGATAATCCGGCGAACATCGAGATCGCCTATCAGCAGTATGAGGTTCTCGCCGAGTGCTACCGCAATGCCGGCCTTGAGATCTCTGCTGCTCCGAATCTCGACCAGTTCATCGCTGCCAGGCAAGCAGGCAGCTCCGGATGGTCCCCACAGTCCGAGGCCATCAGGCAGATCGGAACCGAGGCCACCACCGCTGCAGAGAAGGCCTGTCACATCCCGACGCCAGGCGAGCTCAACGTCTCCGGCTGAAGCGTCAGATGGGCAGCTCCAGGGCCTGCTCACCACACAATCCTTCGAAGTCCACCCAGTTAGCCTCGGAACTGCCCTGAAAGCTCGTTCAGAGATCGAATCTCGACGTCGGGGACGGGCGTTCCCCGAGGTCGTACGCCTCCGACCCGGTTGATCCACACGGAGGTGAGTCCTGAGGCTTTGGCCCCGACAATATCCGACGCAAGGCTGTCGCCGACGTGCCACACCGAGCGGCCCTCGACTCCCATCGCCTGGATCGCCGTCTCAAACGGAAGGGTGTCAGGCTTCGCAGTGCCCAACTCCCCCGAGATGACGACTGCGTCGAACGCCCCTTCGATTCCAACAGCCCGCAGCTTCTCGCGTTGCGTGTCAGAGGCACCGTTTGTGATCAAAGCTATCGGCACGCTCGCGACAGCGATATCCGCCAGCAGGACTCGAGCGTCGTCATACAATCGCACCGACTCCCGCATCGCTGCCAGATGGGTCGACGCTGCGAGCTCGGCGAGTCGTTGGTCATTCGCACGACACGCCTCGAGCGTTTCACACCACACCTCGAGTGTCAGGTCGGCGCCGGTCAATCGGCCCACGGTCCAGTCGAGTTCGCGTAGCGGCCACAAACGCTCCCAGACGAGCGCGTTCGCCAGCCGCAGCTTCGCCATCGATAGTGAGCCGGATGTAGCCGCAACCGCCCTGCACGCCGCGTCGATGGCGCCGCCAAGTCCGCTGAGATCAAGCAGCGTGTCATCGAGATCGAGCGTGAGGGCCTCGGGAGTCGCCATTGTCCTCACGAGTCAGCTCGCTCAACCCATGCGTCTATCTCAACCAGCTGGCCGGAATGTCCCAACCCGGCCACACCGAGCAATGTCGCAGGAGGCACCTCGCTCTCGAACCACTCGGCGACCGCCTCCCAGGCCTCCAGAAGGAGCGTGTGATCGCCGGCCACATACACCCGCACCTGGTGCACGTCCTTCCTGGTGAAGCCATGAACAAAAACCAGCAGCTCGAGGTTGTCGAGACACTGTCGGGCCTGCGTACGGACCCCTGCGGCCACCCTTCCCTCTGCGTTCAGCGGTACCTGGCCCGCCACATACAGACGATCGCCCACGACATCGGCGTACCGGTATCGGTCGGTGAGTGGCAGCCCTGCCCGTTTCTCGTGCTCGTTCATGTCGGTTGCTCACCGTCGACCAGCATCTCCACCGCTCGGGCCGCTCGCCGTTCCCTGGTCTCCGATCGTTTCGCCGACGCGACCCACATCAGGAACCGTCGTTGGTCTGAAGGACTCGAGGAGTCGAACTTCGCACGCGCCGCCCCGTCCTCCTTCAGGGCACGCCCGAGTTCGACAGGCATACTCCAGTCACGCTCGGCATCAGGTATCAGATCCCACGACCCGTCGGCCTTCGCTGCATCGAGCACCAATCGCCCCGGATTCGCCAGCCTCCCCTCGACCACAAGGCGGTTGATCCGACGCTTGTTCGATGCCGACCACATGCTCCCGGGTCGTCTGGGCGTGAAGCGCCGCATGTACCGAGTGTCGTCGATACTCTGGATCAGTCCATCGATCCACCCGAAACACAGCGCTTCGTCAACCGATTCATCATAGGAAATGCCCCCTCCACCACCCTTTCGATAGACGAGCCATACCTCGCGCTCGGTGGCGTGGTTGGCCGCCAGCCATCGTCGCCATGCAACGCTATCCGGGCCATCAAGGCGGGGTTCCGTCACGAATCGCCTCCCGATTCTCAATGGTTCATCGTACTCAGACGGCGTGTTTCTCCCGTGCGTAGACTCGGAAGGCGACGACAGCTTTCCCGAAGGAGGTACCCATGGGAAAGAAGATTCTGATGCTCGTCGGCGACTTCGTTGAGGACTACGAGGTCATGGTCCCATTCCAGGCGCTGCTGGCGGTCGGCCACGCTGTGGACGCCGTCTGCCCCGACAAGACGGCCGGGGACACGGTTCGCACAGCAGTGCACGATTTCGAAGGCGACCAGACGTACAGCGAGAAGCCTGGTCACAACTTCGCACTCAACGCGACGTTCGCCGATGTGAACGCCGAGGACTACGACGCTCTCGTCATCCCCGGAGGCCGGGCTCCCGAGTACATCCGGCTGAATGCGAAGGTGCTGGACATCGTCCGTCACTTCGATGCCGCTCGGAAGCCGATCGCGGCGATCTGCCACGGTCCGCAGGTGCTCGCGGCAGCGGGAGTTCTTGGTGGCAGGGAATGCGCCGCCTACCCGGCGGTCGGTCCGACCGTCACGGTGGCCGGTGGAACCTACATGGACATTCCCGTCGACACGGCCCATGTCGAGGGAAACCTGGTGAGTGCCCCTGCATGGCCGGCACATCCCGACTGGATCGCCAAGTTCCTCGATCTGCTCGGAACCAAGATCGAGCACTGAGGCTTCACCGGGGTCGGGCCACCGACCTCGGTGGATCCATCCCCACAACCCGGTGTGGCTCATAGGGCGCTTCCAGGGTCGCGATCTCTTCGTCGCTCAACTGGAGTTCCACGGCGGCGACCGCGTCGTCCAGGTACGCCAGCTTCGTCGCGCCGACGATCGGTGCGGTGACCGCCGATCGAGACAGCAGCCACGCGAGCGAGATCTGAGCGGGTGCCACTCCCCTGTCCCCCGCGACCTTGCGTACCGACTCGATCACCGCCCAGTCGGAAGGGTGCCCGTACCAGAGCTGATCGAGTCCGTCGGTGGCCGAACGCACCGTCGAGTCGTCGCCCAGACTGGTTCGAGTCCCCGCAAGCAGGCCACGGGCCAGCGGCGACCACGGGATCACGCCGAGACCCTCCTCATCGCAGAGAGGCAACATCTCCCGCTCTTCCTCTCGATAGATCAGGTTGTAGTGATTCTGCATCGAAACGAACCGTGCCCACCCGTTGCGCTCTGAGACCGAGAGCGCACGCATCAGTTGATATGCGTACATGGAGCTTGCACCGATGTAGCGCACCTTTCCCGACTGGACGAGATGGTCGAGCGCCGCGAGCGTCTCTTCGATCGGGGTCGAGGGGTCCAAACGATGGATCTGATACAGGTCGATCGTCTCGACGCCAAGCCGGCGGAGGCTTGCTTCGCATGCCTGCACGATGTGCTTGCGGGACAACCCGCCCATGTTTGGTCCGTCCGACATGGGGAAGAAGACCTTGGTGGCGAGCACGATCTCATCGAGGTTGGCGTACTCCCGAAGCCATCGGCCGGTCACCTCTTCGCTCACGCCCAGCGAGTACATGTCCGCGGTGTCGAAGAACGTGATTCCAAGCTCCAGGGCCTTGCGGAAGAAAGAAGCGGAGGCATCGGAGTCCAGCACCCACTGTCGCCACTCTGGCGTCCCATAGGACATGCATCCGAGTGCGATGCGAGAGACCTGAAGGCCGGACGCCCCAAGTGTCGTATATTGCATGCGACGGAGCCTAGGCCTCGATTCAGCGAATACCTGCAACCTCGGTAGCCTGGCTCTGTGAAGCTCCACTTCCTGGGCGCAACGGGGACAGTGACAGGGTCCAAGTACCTGCTGGAGGACACCGGGTCCCGCATCCTCGTCGACTGTGGCTTGTTCCAGGGTTACAAGCATCTACGGAAGCGGAACTGGGCCCCGTTCCCCATCGACCCGTCCTCGATCGACGCCGTCGTGATCACGCACGCCCACCTCGACCACACGGGCTATCTGCCCCTTCTCGTCAAGAACGGGTTCTCGGGACCCATCTACGCAACACCGGCGACAGCTGCCCTCGCCGGCATCTTGCTGCCCGATAGCGGGCGTATTCAGGAAGAAGACGCCGAGTACGCCAACAAGAAGGGCTACTCGAAGCACGCGCCGGCCCTGCCCCTCTACACCGAAGCCGATGCCCTCTCCTCATTGACACACTTTGTGCCCATCGAGCTACACCATGACATACAGCTCGGGACGGATGTCTCTTTCCGGTACCTGCGCGCCGGGCACATCCTCGGCGCAGCGATGGTCCAGCTCCAGGCCGACGACACGACACTTGGCTTCACCGGGGACTTGGGCCGTTTCGACGACCCCGTCATTCCCCCGCCTGAACCCGGACTCGATGTCCAGCATCTCGTGTGCGAATGCAC
>Ga0307424_1000174_pt1 | contig 31993 bp, 29 predicted proteins | sample SalMarWE160320MG_FD_202157 | JGI IMG/M metagenome (GOLD analysis project Ga0307424, IMG submission 202157) | Salt marsh sediment microbial communities from the Plum Island Ecosystem LTER, Massachusetts, United States - WE1603-20 | ecosystem: Environmental > Aquatic > Marine > Intertidal zone >... | reverse complement strand
TCTGATCATAACATGATGCAAGAGGCCGGGGGTGTCTAATCTCGCTGTTCTGGGCATGGTCTCAACATACCGCCAGGAGCACTCGATGTCAAGTAATTTTACTATTTAAGGACGTCCCCCACAGCCCCACTTAATAGCGATCAGGTGCAAAGCATTACTACCTAAATTTCAAAATCCCATCATGTTTGCGAAAGATTTGTCATATAGATACTGCAGGCAGACGTGGCGTAATCAGTCTTACAATTAACCCTCTATTATGGACTAAAAGGTCATCTGCCGCTATGGAGCGCCCTGTTCGGCGCTAAATCGCTGGTGTGGGTACATCGCTCCAGGCTGTTTTCGACTCCACTCGTTTTTTATTTATGATTTCGCCTGTTTTACTATTCATATCGATAAACCCAACCGGTACTCTTGTGGTATTAAATGCAAATAACTCTTTACCCGACATATGTTTATTGGAGGGGGCATCCACTTCAACAAAAACTACGCGCCTGTATACGCAATTATTGCAATCCATATTTTGATTGTTGATTCCCAAAGGACAATGATGCCGTCTTGCCATAGCAGGATCAACATTCCTCATTCTTGCCATGTGTACGGATGGCGACCGTCTTAAATGCTCAAATGGATGAAGAACCCAGTCGACAATAAGCCCGACTGTATGATGTTGTTTGTATAGATGATGTTCTGTTCCTGTATTTGCGATCATGCCTTGCATGATATAGTCCACCGGCATTTCATAACCCAGATAATCCCTGTCTTTGTTCAAAAAGTCTATAGCACCAGATTGTATGGCATTCAGTATTACCGGTTCTTTTCCGTTATCTTCCGGCATAATGGATACAAGAGTTACATTCTCTTTTGATTCGAGTTGAAGGGAATTTAATGTGATGGATCGGCATACAAAACCAGCGCCAATAACAACAAGCACTACAGAGATCAGAGCGAAAATATTCTTAGGCTGAAATGGATTTGTTGACAATGATAAGTTGGAATCGTCTTCCCGGATACGCGGGAAAAACATTCCTGTTTTTCTCATATACTCTTTGTATGAATCACCATATTGCCTAAGCATTCTCCCCTCTTCGTCTTTCGCCAAAAAATAATAAAGAATAAACATAATTGAGAGGGTGGCTAACACTATAAAGCGTGGCCATAAAATCGCCATGCCGACTCCCCATATCCCAAGTGACGTGTATTGAGGATGGCGAACAAAACGATAAATTCCCCGACTTGCTATTCCCCACTTGAATATTTTGCCCAGATAAACCTGCAGGGCACAAATAATGAAAATAATGGAACCTGCGACAAATAGTACGGAGCCTGAGACGCGAATGATCTTAAGCGGTATGGTAGGTGGCAGTATCATATGTGGCAAAAAGAAATGTATTAACCATCTTGTAGCGGGATAGGCATCCAGCCAATGAAAGATTGGATTGAATACGGAATAGAAGAAAAAGGCAAAAGGGCTTATCATTATCATAACTTCAAAAGCCATTATGAAAAATACGAGAATACTGCCCTGCCCGATGATGCCCTTGCCCCATTCTCTAAGATCTGATCTTTTCATTTAATTCTCCTTTGCTTTTAATTTGTTATGGGGTGAATGGTGACGCATTCCAATTACCTAAGCCATAAACCCCGCAGTCGCACAATTACCCCCCCTGTTTCGAGAACCAGCTTTCTTCCTGTTGAATGCTCTTGCGAAGGAGCCGAAAAAAGCGCTCTTTTTGCTCAGGCCTCAATACCCTTTTTACATCAATAATGTGGGCGATGACCTCTCTTTGAATCCGGTCCTGGATGCCGGCCATATTTTTCCGCAGTCTTTCTATCCTTCCAGAATTCACCTCTTCCCGGCTCAATAGATCCACTAACAGCGCCCTCTTCCTTTCCGTTTCTCTGCCCAGTTTATAAAGCTTTGCATGGAACGTACGGGCAAGGGGCTTCATCCTTTCGAGCTGAGAATCAGAAAGACCTAAACGTTGGTAAAAATGCCGGTTCCCCGGAGACAGGGGGCAATATGTGGATGGTGCAACACAGGTGTAATGGTAATAGTGATATCCACAGACCCCAAGGACTGCCGCGTTGAATGCCAGCGAGAAAATCAGAATCAATGTCCACCATTTCGTTTTCATCAGCGTGCATCCCTTCGGTAATTTGCCATTCTCACATATCCATGGGCCAGGGTGCCCGGTGGAATGGGATCAAATGTCCTGATGGCAGCCAGACTTACATCCAACCGGGAATAACCGGGTTGATGGCCCTGAGAGGAAATTAAGCCTTCTTGAAAGAAAAAGTTCCCGGTGTAAGTGCCGATGACCAAGCCTGCCAACACAAGGGTGGCCATCACCAGAGGAGAGGGAAAAAATTGAAAGACCTGCCGCAGCCTCGGAATAAAATGGGGATCATTCAGTCCCGATATCCTCTTCCTGATCTCCGGATAAAATGTCGGTGCAGGATGGATTTCCGGCACCTCACCGAGCACCACCCACGTATGCTGAAACTCCGCATAGATTGCGCTGCATTCCGGACAACTTTGAAGGTGTGACTTAATCCGGGCCTGCTCATCAGGGCCCAGTTCTCTGTCCTGATAGGCCGAAAGCCTTTTTCTTACGCTGTCGCAGTTCATCATAGTATTCATGTTTGTTGTTTTTTCCCCGGTGAAATAATGAAGAAAATGTATTTCACCTAACCCAGAATCAGCATTTTGGGCAGTTATTATCCATTTAAACAACTCAACGAGGAAAAACCTGCGATTTTTTTTCCTGCGAAGTCAGTTTTTCCGAGAGATTTCTTTTTGCCCGAACAAGCAACGAGTCAACGGCCGAGACAGAGCGACCCATAACCTGCGCAATTTCCCGGTATGAGAGACCATCATATTTTTTCAGGGTGAGCGCTATCCTCTGGTCGGCCGGAAGTTGCTGGAGCGAGATCAGAACCTGACGGCCCTTTTCCGCAATGAGCAACAGGTCCTCAGGCGAAGGGGCCTTCCCGGCATGATCGGCAAAGGCTTCATTCCCTGGATACCCTTCTTTTTTCAGCGAGAAGGGAACGACGAACCACTTTTTGATACGATCGGATTTTTTCTTATTGATACAGAGGTTTGCGGCGATGCGATATATCCAGGTGGTGAATTTTGCGGTGGGTTTATAGATAGGAGCCGATTGCCAGACCTTTAGAAATACCTCTTGAGCCAGATCTTCGGCCTCGATCCGGTCTCCTATAAAACGATAGATAAAATTGAGGATTGAACGCTGATGACGCCGAACCAGGATTTCAAAGGCATGCCTGTCCCTCCTGCCGGACCTGGCCATAAGATCTTCACTTGATACTGTTTCATCCAAAAAATCATTCAAACCTAATTTCCATTAGGTAAACCCCCGGCTTTGCCGGGCGACTCATCAGAGTTTGACATTTACGGGAAAAAATGGAAGTCCCTCCTGATGTGAACCGCTCAAGCTCACAAAGGAGGGACTTTCATGAACGATGCATCAAGTTTAAACCACACGAGGTGGGAATGCAAATACCATATCATCTGGATTCCCAAGTACCGCAAGAAGACGTTGTTCGGACAACTTAGGCAGTACCTTGGGCAAGTTTTCAGGGATTTGGCGCGTAGCCGAGAGAGTGAGGTGATAGAAGGGCACCTGTCGCCGGACCATGTGCACATGCTCATATCAATACCTCCAAAATACTCGGTAGCGCAGGTTGTCGGATATATCAAGGGCAAAAGTGCCATTCATATAGCACGCAACTACATGGGTCAGCGGAGAAATTTTACAGGGCATCAGTTCTGGGCCAGAGGATATTTTGTTTCGACAGTTGGTCGCGATGAAAAGACGGTTCGAGAATACATCAAAACCCAAGAGGAAGAGGACCGTCGGTTAGACCAACTGAATTTGTTTAAATAAAATCATGCCACCTTTGAGGTGGCCAATAAATCAACCGCTTTGAGCGGTTCACATATACAAGCCTCCGGCCTTGCCGGAGGTATGGTGACTATACTTAATTTACCTCTTGATACTATCCCTCTGAATCTCGGTTCTTCCCGCTACCACAAAATACAAAACCCCGCTCTCCATCCGTTCGGAGTAGCGGGGTTTTGGGTGACCATTGACCATTTTAAATCCTCTTTCCTTATCGGGTTGAAAGAAGAAACCTGGTTCCGGAATATTACTGAATGTTGTTTATACCTAACTCATCTAAAAGTCAATGGGAACTCGGTGCGTTAGCCAGTGACCACGATGTGACACTTATATAATAACAGACAGGTTTGACAAATACGGCCCTCCCATTTCGGATTTTAGGTTGCGGATTGCGGATTTCATGTTTTCGAGACCATTGTAACAGATTGATTTGACAAATACGGTCACAACACAAGAACTTTTCTGAAAAATTTGTGTTCTTTTTGATTGCGTCCAAATTGGTCGGCTTTTTTTGGCTATTATGAGCGATTGGCGGGAGTCGTGGTAAGGTGGGCCAGGCTTCGTGTACTACAGGAACTACCATCTGGATATCTCACTGTTTCAGCACCACCCAAAGCGTGAGATATCTGCCATGCTGATCAGCGTTTGCATGATAACATACCATGGTATATCAGTTAGATACGTAGTTGTCTAACAATGGGTGATGCTGGCGAAATTTCCCGGAACCGCACTTACATTTCAAACAGAGGGGTTGGTTTTAAATGTACCGAACGCAACACCGCCAGACCAATGGTTGATCTATCAGGGCGTCAATATGGCACAACCGGCCTGACAACACAAATTTAGGGAAGGTTCCATCAGGAGTTCTTCCAGGATTCGAACACAAATGGCGAATTTTAGGTCAGTGAAAAAACGAATCATTCCCTCTTGATTCTGGTTTTTTCCGACTTATATTAAGGGTAATGAATAAGTGTCGATAAACTTCAACACCGATAGTAAAACCACGTGATGGCCAAAGGCCTCCAAAGGTTACACTTTAAAAAAGGAAGTTAGACAAGGCACCTAATCAGTGAGGTTCTCGGATGTGCGTGCATCTTATGAGCTGATCATCTCCAACTTAAAAAATAGAAAGATTTGATTCAGGAAAAACAACGGCATCTTTGAGGCTCGACAAGACAAACAAGGGACACGGAGATTATTTTAGATCTGCGTGTCTTTTTGTTCGAGTGGACAATCATCCCTTCGAGTAGCATTCCCTGCATCTTCCTACAAATACTCCCAAATCTGAGCGAATGCTGTCTGCAATCATACCCGCTACCGAGAAAAGAGGGGGTCTCAAAAAGTACTATTAATCTCAATAAGTTGCACAATTTCCGAGACGTTCAATTACTCTTCTTTCCCATCTTTATGATTCTTGAGACTTTGCCTTCTAAGGTCTCGACCTCATCAACGATGATTCTGAGGTATTCTTTATTGGGATCATCATCGGTGATTTTCTCATTCAGTCTACGGGCGAAACCGCCCACAACCATGAGTGAATTTCTAAGCTCGTGGGCTATCCTTCTTGACATTTTCCCCAGTGTAGCAAGCTTTTCAGCGGCAACCAACTGTTGAGTCTTTTTTTTCAGATCGGCCGTCCGCTTCTTTATCTTTTCTTCAAGCTCTTTATTGAAGTTGTAGATCTCCTCGTACAGTTGGGAAATCCTAATAGCGACGCCGATCTGATTGGAAATAATATAAATTACATCATTGAAACGTTCATGGAAGTAGTTGTTTTTCTTAGAAGAAGTTACCAGAACCCCAATCGTATCTCCTTCGACTTTTATAGGAGCAACCGCAAAAGATTTGATATCTTCGCCCACTATGAGATTCGTTGATATGGGTTTATCTATCTGTTTAGCATCATTTACAATGACGATTCTGCCCGTTAGGAAACAGTCCCCTGAATAGCAGTCAACAGTGGGTTCTCTTGTTGCTTTTTCTATAAATGCATGGCTCAATCCCTTATGACTCTTGATCCTTAATTTACCGTCACTGTCCAGCAAACGGATTGAGCACACGTCCAGTCTGAATTCTTCTACAAGTAAATCAACAATGGCGTCAAGGACATGTTGAACGTGGAGAAAAGAGGAGACAACCCTCGTAATCTCAAATAGGATTCTGACCTTTTGCTCAGCCTCTCTTATTTGCCGGGAGGTTGGATCCATTATTTGGCTTGTCCCCTCTGTGTCATCTAAAAACTATTGGAAAACCTAATTTATAATGGTTAGACAAGGGTTGTCAAATATGGAACATCTTCCTCCCTTCCTGTTCAAGCTTATCGACCAGCCAGTATCCACTTGTTGGAGCTGGCTGCGGCCCAGGTCCATGAAACCGTCCGTCTCATGAAGGAACAGGAAATCACAGAGACCGTAAAGTTATATATAGAAGAGACTCAACCCAAATTGGATTCCTTGATCTCCTCCTATGACCAGACTCTGGCAAATTCCATCTCAGCGGATTGGGCAGGGTATACTCGGTTTCAAAGACTGAACACCCGGACACTGAGAGATCTTATACAAGCTGGGATGCATAGGAAGGAGAGGGTGTGGATAATCGTCCTTGATGGAATGCGCCTGGACTCAATGGGTTACGCTTTTTCTAGATATCCTGTCCGTCTCTCATTTGAAACCGAGCCCGAGATACGTTGGAGATATCTGAAATCTAACGCTGAGGCTGAGAGTTCGACGCGTAAGAGCCGATACTGTCCAGTCTGTTATGCCTCTTCTTGATTTTCCCTAATTTAGATTTCAACCTCATAGAGGACATATTCACCGGACTTGCCTTTTAATGTAGTACGGTGCTTTCCATGGGTCTCCACCACCCCTTTTATTTCCTCATTGGCCCATTGAGAGATCAGCAGTTGTGTGCCGAAATCCTTATTTGCAGTTTCTATCCGACTTGCCAAATTAACTGCGTCTCCGATAGCGGAAATTTTATGCATCATGCCTGTATCAAAATTGCCTATAATGACTTTTCCAAAGTTTATTCCTGCCCTGATTCCAAAAGACCAATCATACATTTGATCGAGATATTTGTTAAACTGTGTCAAAGCCCCGTTCATGGCACGAACTGCATTGATGGCATCCAATACAGGGTTTTCGCTATCTTCTATTACTCCAAACAACGCCAAGATTCCGTCTCCCGCCACATCGCTGATAACACCTTTATGTTGCACAATAATCTCGTTCATCGTTTGATAGTAGCGATTCAGAACATGGACGACGTCATAAGCAGGGAAGGACCCAGCAAATTCGGTGTATTTTTCGATATCCGTAAAGAGGATTGCCAGATCTTTCTCAATTCCAAGTTTAGTCCCAGGCGCATTACCAAATTGCTTTAAGATGATTTCGATATCCAACTTATCAACAACCGGACGCCTAATCGTAACGTTCCCACTTATCTTGGTTTGGCAGGCTAATCGAACATTCTGGGGGAATCCAAATTTATCGGCTACCTGCTTTTCTTTTTCATTTCTGGGCTGGCAATTGCTCAATCCGTCCATGATATAAACCCGGCAGGTTGGGAGGGGGGTCAAGTCTGCCGTTGACTCTTGGTAAATCTTTCATCTAAATTTTGAGTTCGGTTTTAAGTCCCCAATCAGTATTCATAACATATTCTACTCTTTCGATAATACTGTTGACAGCGCCATATTTTTCAATGCACTTCCCCCGGGCCACAAAACACAAAACCCCGCTCTCCATTGTTCAGAGTAACGGGGTTTTGGACGTTCACAAACCATTTCAAATCCTCTTTTGGGGTTGAAAGAAGAAGATTTCTTGTAACGGATAAAATATGTCAGGTTGAAGTGTCTGTGTATCTCACCGGGATAATCCCTTAGCTGCATAAATAAAACGGTAAAATAAGTTTAAAACTACAAATATAGACGGCCTTCTGCCTTGGCTGAAAGTGCTGCTTTCTGGAATTTGGTGACACCACTTTTGAGGGTCTTGTATTCTTTATCCGGGTCGTACCAATCGATGGCATCCAAACCGACCACCTGACCGTTGATCATGAAGATTGCCCCAACCTGGGAATCGATCAGACTGAAGTGTTTTACATATTCCCCGATCGAAGGCATCTCCTTGTCGTAAATGGCGGCCATCGCGCCGGTGGGAGACCGAGCCGCCATCCTGTCCGCCTTTTCTGCTATGCCGTCCCAGATGGCGCCTTGGTCAGCGCGAAATTCCCCTGAAGACCTGACGGAATAATTGACCTGCTCGGTCTTCATGGCACGAAGATTAGATGACATCATCCTTTCCTGGCTGTGAAATGCTGGGCTGTCATAAGACCACCTGCCGTGCTCCACACAGCTCACCGGGATCACAATCGTGGTGTTCCCCTGAACCAGGATGGTGGTATTGACGATCCGATTCTGTTTGGCCCCTACCAGCTCTTCACCATCCAGGATAAGGATCATTTTGGGGGATTTGTTCACGACCTTCAGTTCAGGCACAGAGCCGTCACTGTTCAACTCAACCACCTCCATCAGGTTTTCGCTCAGGGCCTCATCCAGGAGAAGGTATTCCAGGCCCGAGCTATATGCTGAGAGAAGCGGGTAAAGGGCCAGATTCTTGTGAGCCTGTTTCCGGCCGACCTTAAGCTGTTCCAGGAAATTGGTTATGATTTCTTCCATGACTGTTCCTCCCTTTCTTCCCTATGTTTCTCAATCTCGTTTCAGCCTGCCTCTCCTTTTGATTCACCGGTATCTCTGTCGGATGTGCTCTCACTCATCAGAACAGAGGGCCTGCCAGTCCATTCTGAGACCGGTTTTATTGATCAGCAAGCCAAGGTCCTGAAGCCGGATGATCATCGCCTGTCTGGAGACGTTGGAAAAACCTCCTGCCTCACACATGGCAGCGGCAATGTAGGGCCATTGTTCCAGAAAGGGCTCTTTACATGGGTACCCCACTTTGGATAGGCTTTTCGCATGTCTAATCACGAGAGGTTCAGGACAGCAGGCCCTTTGAAAGGCTTCCTTTATCTCCTTCTCCGGCATGAGAAGACACGAAGCAAAATAGTCAGCCTGCCATTCGATGGGTTCTTTCGCGTTGGCAGTCGTGCAAACAATGGCCTGATTTTTCGAACCATCTCCATCCTGAGTCTTGACATATCGCCGGTGGAGGACCCAGTGCCCGGCTTCGTGGGCACAGGTAAAGACGAGCCTCCCCTCCGAGCTGTGCTCAAACAGCCTTTCATTGATGCAAACCAGCCGTGACGCTGCATAGGTCGCCCCCAGCACACCGCGGCCGCCAAAGATCTTTGAAAGATCCATGTATTGAAGGTTCAGGCCCAGGGACCGCTCAATGATCTCCTCAACTGGAATGGGCGGCCTGATCCGGTAGCCCGCCCTTCCCTGAAAGTCCTCGATGAGGGCCATGGCCTTCACAGCGATGTCTTTCTTCGATATCCAGGGCACCTTCATTCTCTTTTTCTCCCTTTTTCCAAAGCTCCAAAAACGGCATTTTTTTCACTAAGAGTGTCTTGACGGAAAACCGTAAGCATATTGGCAGGTTATATTTCAAGCGCCTCCGTCCTCGTGTTTCAGATGGCCGTACCTTAGCACAGGGCTTTGACAGATCCGGTCACAACCCAACGACTTTTTTCAGAAAAATGCATTTTTGGATATTTTTTTCGGAAAAGAGATTGCTATTTTTGTTGATAAAATGATCGTTTTTATGTTTTATTGCCTAAGATTATCTCTCACCCCAGTACCATCTCCCGGAGCTACGGGGCGGGCAGAGCTCACAGGGCACACAGAGTTTTTCTTTTTCTCAGTGATCTCTGAGTACGCTAACGACCGGAGAGGGTGGGCGAGAGGAATTATGTTTTCAGGAGGATAGGATTGCCATGGCCAGGGGAGACCAGTTAGGACGGCAGTGGAAGATCATCCAGACCCTGATATCGTCCAGGAAGGGAAAATCGGCTGCTGATCTGGCTCAGAACTTGGAATGCCATCCGAGAACAGTTTACCGGGACCTTGAGGCCCTCCAGGTGGCAGGGTTTCCCATCTACACCGAAAGGTCGGAAGGGAAGAACCTTTGGTCTCTGTTAGATACGGTCAAGCACCAAATCCCTGTCCCTTTCAGCCTCACAGAGCTGATGGCCCTATATTTCGGAAGGGACATGCTCAAGGTCTTCAAGGATATGGTCTTTTATGACTCATTAGAGTCGCTCTTCCAGAAGGTGAAAACAACCCTTCCTCCAGAATCGATCAAATATTTGAAAAATGTCGAGCAGACGCTTCACCTTAGTATGAAACCGTACAAGGAGTACGGCAAATTCAAGGAGATCCTCAACCGGGTAAATGATGCGGCCATCAACAGAAAATCGATCGAGATCGTCTATTACACCATGAGACGTAAGAAAGAAAGCAGGCGTAGGGTGGACCCCTACCGGATTTGGTTCTTCAACGGGACCTTTTACCTGATCGGTCTTTGTCATATGCGGAATGAAGTCAGGATATTCGCCCTGGACCGGATCAAGATGCTCCACCAGACAAAAGAGACCTTCGAGGTACCGGAGGATTTCAGTCTTGAGAAGTTCATGGGGCCGAGCTTCGGGGTGTATCAGGGGGAGCCTGTCCATATAAAGATATGGTTTCATCCCGATGTGGCCGGTTATATCAAGGAGAAGATCTGGCATGAGTCCCAGCAGATCCATCCGCAGGATGACGGCTCAATCATCTTTGAGGCTGAAGTTGCAGGGGCCGACGAGATCAGGTTCTGGGTCATGACCTGGGGTTCAAAGGCCATAGTTCTCGAACCGACATCTTTGAGGGAGGAAATCCGGACAGAGGCGAAAAGGATGGCAGGACGATATGAAGGACCTATTGTGGCGGAGGAGAGCCCAGCCTACGCGACGACGAAAGATCATCCCTCCCAGCGCGGTTGATCCAGATTTCAGTTTGGGCGCCCATTAAGCTTCTCTTAATTGCGTTATTGGCCAAAAACGCCAATGACGATTGTATGTTAAGGAAAATTTGATTTTCCGCTTGACTTTTTGCCAAATCATTACGATAATACACATACAGTTAATTAACCCCACCTGCGATAGTATCGCAGGTCTGCGCCCCCGCAAGGGGGCGTTCTTCTTAGAGACTCCATATGAACCCCACCGGTTGATTTTCTACATTGACGGGTTCAACCTATATTTTGGATTGAAATCAAGAGAATGGAGAAAGTACTATTGGTTGGATCTTCAGCAAATGTGCGCTCGGCTGATCCGCCCACACCAAAGCCTCGTTAAAGTTCGATACTTTACAGCCCGCATCAATCAGGCGGCAGAAGGTAAGCGGAGACGTCAGTTAACGTATCTGGAAGCGATTGAAACTCTCCCTCTTAGTGGATATTCATTACGGCACTTATTTAGCAAGTCCTCAAACGTGTTTTGAGTGTGGTCATATCTTCATCAAGCACAGTGAGAAGAAATCAGATGTAAATATTGCGGTTAAACTCATAACTGATGCAATGAACGATCTGTATGATTCAGCCATCCTCATTTCAGCAGATAGCGACTTGACGCCAGCATTAGATGCGATCAAAGCTAACTTCCCCAAAAAAAGAGTCCTACTCTTTTTCCCTCCAAAAAGAAGTTCATTGTCTTTGAAAAATGCCTGTCATGTATATTGCGGAGTCTTAAATAAGACGACGATTTCAAGAAGTCAATTGCCAGATATTGAAAAGAGCAGATCTGGTTATCCGCTTAAACGCCCCGACCATTGGACCTAATGAATTCAAGACGGGAGTAGCGAATAGTGTATCTGGTTGTTTTTCAAACTTCCGTTTATCAAGTTCCAGTTCTTACATTCGCGCCTTCGTCACCGGCATCCTCAACCCCCCCCAAACCTTGGTGCATCTCAAATCCCCCTGTGGATTTTGGGCTAATTCTGGCACAGAGTCCGGATGATCTCAAATATAACGGGTCGCATTCTCAGGGAGACCGTCCCGTCAAGGAAAAACCGTTTGATTGAACTATGTTGGTGGTCTTTTCTGGTTAATATGAGCGATTGGAGGGTCATGATAAGGCGGGTCAACGCTTGTGTAACACAGAAGCTACCATCAGGATATCTCAAACATTCAGCACCACCGAAAAGTTGAGTTATACTGCCATTCTATCAACCTTTCGATGCCAATAATTTATGTGATATCAAAAAGGTACACCATGACCAAATACAATGTTGTGAAAGAGTAATATCTGCATTGTGGAAAACATTTTCAAACCTGAGATAGCAAGTGTCCAAATATGTTTAAATCGTTTGGGAACGAACATCCCCTTTAGTCCGACTGAATATTGATGAACTCCCCGTTCGAAGTGCTAACCCTTACACCAGTCATATTCCATGTATAGAGCTGTCTTTTCGGCCTGGTCTTCTCCAAGTATCTTACTGATAACGTACAGGCTCATATCAATCCCTGCCGATACTCCTGCCGCCGTTATTAAATGACCATTATCCACATAACGCTGCCCGGAGAGAATAGTCGTACCGGGTGATAATTTTTTCAGCATCTTAAAGGCCAGGTGATGGGTAGTCGCGTTCATCCCCTCCAGTAAGCCCGCCTTTGCCAGAAGAAGGGAACCGGTGCAGACAGACAGGGTCAATTCAGATCTTTTTGAGGTCTTGGCAATCCATTCTATGAGACTTTCTTCCTTTATAAGGGGCCGGGTTCCAAGACCTCCGGGGATGATCAGAATGTCCGGCTGAGGACAATCCCCTATTGTATAATCGGGATTTACGGATAGGCCGTTTCGAGCACGGACCGGGCCATCCTTAAAGGCGATCATAGATACCTTGAACAGAGGATTTTCATTCAGTTCATTGGCGACTGAAAAGACCTCAAAAGGGCCTGCGAAGTCCAGGACCTCAGCATCGTCGAACAGCAATATTGAAACCCTTCTCTGTTTCATTTTTTCTCTCCTGCTATCCCTTAGCTCGCTCCTCACCTTCTCCATGTGGCGGAGAGCGGCCATTTGCAGTTCATAAATCTTAATCCAAATCGAGTGCCACCTTGCACTTATTGCATTTCATCACACCCCTGAAGACTTTGTTGCCGCATTCCGGGCAGATATAGCGAGCCTCTTCATCCTGAACCCATTTATCAGTACCCACTTCGCGCCAATGGGGAATGGCCCGAAGGATAACCTTCTTGCCAACTGACATTGGAAAATTTTCAATATACCGGCAGGGAAATTCATCACATTCATGGCATCCGGCGTAACCCTTCTCCTGGGTGCAGTTCTTGATTTCACACTGCCGGCAGAACACAAAAGGTTCTTCAGACAGGCAGCCGCCGCATTGAATATCATCTACCGAAAGCCTTTCAGAATTGGGAACCCGTCCCTTTCCGGTTTTACCCTGATAGAGATGAACCAATCGCTCTTTGAGCTTTCGGTTATCATCACGGTGGGCGATATAGACGGCACAGACTCCGCAATATAGACCGCAAGGGGCAATAAAATCAGGATTGATCTTCATCATTCTCCTCCTTCACATGGGTAAAGACGACCATCCTTTCTAACATGGTTAAGCATTCTTTGTCCAGAGAGCTCTCCACCCGATGAAGGATCTATACATTTTGAGTTCGCTTGCTGCTAATTTTCAAATCCTCTTTCTTTAGCGGGTTAAAAGAAGAAACCTGGTTTGGGTATGCTGCTTACTGATTTATACTTAACTACTATGAAACTCAATAGAAACTGGGCACGTTACCAGTGGCTAAGCTGTAACACGCACGCATGATAACAGACGGATTTGGCAGATACGCTCACAAATGGATGATTTTTTTTGGAAAAAGTGATCTGCGTCCATCATTTTCGGGGTGAGGAAAATGCGACTTCTGTGCTAAAATTCTGCAGGCTATCGACCAGACTTCTCATAATACGAAAACCTGTGCTATCTATGTTGTTCAGGCTTTCTAAACCATAAATTCCATTGATATCAATTAGATATATAAGTGCATGGCAATGGCTAATACCTGTGGGGTTGGCGGAAATTGAACTTCCGCCACAAACAGGAGTTTGGGTTTGAAGGCACTGAAAAAGGCAATGCTTCGGTGCTTACGCCTCTAAAGACCCAGGATCAACCGGCAACGAATCCAAAAAATCAAGAACCGCCCTGTTAAAGGCATCGGCCTGTTCCACAAGGAACTGGTGGCCGCCCCCCTCGATAACCTGGAGTCGGGCATTGGGAATCCTTTCAGTCAGAATGGTTGCGTTCTCAGGTGGGATCAGAATGTCCTCACTTCCTGTCAGGACGAGCGTGGGGGCCTCTATCTTGGGAAGTTCAGCCCAGGTGTCGTGGCCCTGAACCGCTTTCCACTGGTTTATCAATGTGGCGGGATCGGGCGGAAATCTCTGCGAAATTTCGCTATATCGCTGAACGACTTCCGGCCTCTCTTTCAGCGTCCGCTCTGTGAAAATAGATGGTGCTGCTTTTTGGGCCGCCTCCTGAGAACCTGTAAGAATATATTCCACAAAGATCTTAGCGATCTCCTCCGACGTGCGAACAGCGTGATATCCCCCGCAATGGGTGCAGGCCAGGACCAAGCCGTGGACCCTGGAGGGATATCGAAGGGCAATCTGTTGAGCGATCATGCCCCCCATTGAGATGCCGAGGATGTGGGCCCTTGAAATGCCGATGGAATCCATCAGGGCAACGGTGTCATCAGCCATCATGGAGATCGTGCTGGCTTCATCCGATTTCTGTGAACGGCCGATCCCCCGATTGTCGAAGCAGACCACGGAGAAATGAGAAGAAAAAGCAGGTATCTGGGCATACCAGTGATCGGCGTTGCTCCCCAGACCGCGGATGAGAACCAGCGGAAATCCTTTTCCGTGAACCTCGTAATAGATTTCTATATCTCGGACAGTCTTCTTCGGCATGATCAATTCTCCTATCGTTTAACTGCTGTTTTTCCAACACACCGTTACGGATTATTAATAGTGACTTATAAACCATTCCTTGTTGACACGTTTCAGGAGGAGGACCTTGGAAACTTTTTTCTTCCCTGTAGCGATGTCGACAAAGGCCTTGGCAGTATCCTCCCCTGTCAGTTCAATATTCTTGATTTGCATGGTTACAGTTGCTCCGGCCAGATATCCCAAGACTACGTCCACGTAACTCCGGATATTTTCACGGCCTTTGATGAGCCCTCGCAGTTTAGACTGAAAGGTCGCGTCTTTTGCAAAGGCGTTGGCAATCATGTCCGCGTCACCCTCGTTCCATCCCTTCAAGTAACGATCCATGAGGAGTGCGGTAATTGCCTTCCGGTCATCCTCCGGAGAGGGGCCAAGGAGCCCCGCACAGGATATGACCAACACCAGCATGATAGATACGGACAGTGCCTTCAATAACATACCATTTTTCATAACAGATCTCCTCCATTTAAAAGGTCTCGTTTTTACACCTCTTGACTTGATCCAATCTCCCTCTCACTTCTCCCAGTAGACTCGATCCAAAACCATATTGGGTCCCCTGTACTTAAATCCTTTGAGTTCCTTTTTGAACGCATTCAGGACGGAGAAGGCCACCACTCCCAGGGGGTTGGCGCGTTGTACAAACAGTTGGGTGAGCTTTCCATATTCTTGGATCCGTTTTTTGGGATCCAGTTTCCTTCTCGCCCCCGCTAAGATAGTAAGCAATTTGGGGTCCTGCTCCATGGATAGACCCATCTGAGTCGGGTTAATCCTTGCTCCGGGGCCATAAATCTGATGGAAGATCCTCGGGTCTTCGTAGATATTGAAGCTGGTCGAAAACGGGATTTTGTGCGCGAAATAGAAGGTCTTGACCCAGGTCTGATAATCAAGGGTCTGGATCTTCAGGGTAACACCAATGCGCTCAAGCGATGCCTTCAAGATAGCAGCGATATTTCTGTAGGCCTTCTGTGTATTGTTGATGGTAAATGTGATTTCTTTTCCCACAAGGCCGGCCTCCTGAAGAAGCGTCTTGGCCTTATTTAGATCATAGGGATATCGATCACTATAATCTCTGTAATAGGGAGGCATCATGATCCCCGGAGAAACCTTCGGTTTCCCGTATCCGAAATAGACATTTTTGGCGATGGTCTCCCGATCCACGGCGTAACCGAGGGCCCCCTTTCTGACCCGCTCATCGTCCCAGGGCTTCATGGTCCAGTTGACGGCCAAGTTCACGCCACCCGTCATGGGACCCACATAAAGGGTCAACCGGGGATCCGCCTTAATAATCGCTGCGGTTTCGTGCTGAACACCCGCTTCAAAATCGATCTCCCCTGCCCTCAGGGCATTGTGCTTGGCCCTGACGTCTCGAAATGACTTGAAAACCAGGCGATCCATATACGGCTTCTCATCCCAGTAGTAAGGGTTTCGGACGAGGGTCAGGGTACCGTCCTTTGTCAGGGATTGAAACATATAAGGACCTGTACCGTTCGGATGATTCACAAAATCCTTTCCATATTGCTTCACAGCAGTGGGAGAGATGAATTTGATGGTGAAAATTCCTCCAGTAAGATACGCGATATAATAGGTCGGCTCCTTGAGGATGATCTTGATGGTGTGTTTGTCCAAGGGTTCCATCGATTGGATGATCTTCACGTCCGGGCGGTATTGGGTCTTAAGGCATCGTTTAAGGTTCCACTTTACGGCCTCGGCATCAAAGTCGGTGCCATCCGCAAACTTCACCCCCTTTCGAAGATGAAAGATCCATGTCTTGCCATCTGAGGAATGTTCCCATGAGGTGGCTAATCGGGGCTCTATGGTCCCGTTACCACCCATTCTGGCCATATAATCATGGGTCTGCATGGCGCTGAACATCACGAGATAGCCCCTTTGGGTATGGACATCCAGGGGTCGGATATCCTTCTGGATCCCCACCGTAAGCGTGCCCCCGTAACGACCCGATGCCACGCCTATGTCAGAAGATAAGAGAACGGCCAAAAGGATTACGATGAGGCAGGCAATCAATTGACATCCCTCTTTTCCCATAATCAATCTCTTCATAACGACCTCCTTTCTCTTGAGTTAGGGTTCGTGTAAAGAATCTCTCATGGCCCGTTTGTCAGGTGGCAGGCCACGAAATGATGTGGGACAGTTTCTTCAACCTGGGGTATCTCTCTCTCACATTGATCGATTTTTCTGGGGCATCGCGGATGAAACGAGCAGCCCGAAGGAGAATTCAGGGGGCTCGGCACATCCCCCCTTAGCAGGAGGCGCTCTTTGCGCAGACGCGGGTGTGCCACTGGAACAGCACTGAGCAGGGCCCCGGTATACGGGTGAATCGGATTTTCAAAGAGGGCCTCGGTCTCTGCCAATTCGACGATTTTTCCAAGGTACATAACGGCGACCCGATCACTGATGTGCCGAACCACCCCCAGATCGTGAGAAATAAAGAGATAGGTAATCCCGAACTTGTCTCGAATTTCCTCCATAAGGTTAATGACTTGGGCCTGGATCGAGACATCCAAGGCCGATACGGGTTCGTCGGCAACGATCAGCTTTGGCTGCAGGGCCAGGGCCCTGGCAATCCCTATCCGCTGCCGCTGTCCCCCGGAGAACTCGTGGGGGTATCGATAGTAATACTGTTCCGAGAGTCCCATAAATGAGAGAAGCTCTATGGCCTTCTCCCGGGCCTTTTCCTTTCCCATAAGCCGATGTGATATGAGGGGCTCTGAAATGGCGTTGCCGATACACATCCTCGGATTGAGGCTCGAAAAAGGATCCTGAAAGATAATCTGGACCTGTCGGCGGTAGGCTAAAAGTTCGGATCCCAAAAGGTTAGAGATGTCCTGTTCCCGAAAGAAAACGGCGCCTTTCGTAGGCTCGATGAGTCTGAGGATAAGCCTTCCCACGGTGGTCTTGCCGCAACCGCTTTCCCCCACCAGACCCAGGGTCTCGCCCTTGTGGATAAACAGATCCACCCCATTCACTGCCTTTATCATGGCCTTTGATCCCCGGCTCCGGCGACGTCCGCGAACAGGGAAAAATTTTTCAAGCCCTTTAATTGAAAGTATCGGTTCTGTGTCTTTATGTATCATAAAGCCAGCACCTCACGTTATGATGACCGCTTAGGTCAAACATGGGGGGAAAATTCCTGCTGCATCTCGGCATAGCCTTGTTGCACCTGGGGTGAAATCGACAGCCAAGGGGCGGATGGACCATGTCCGGGATGGAGCCCGGGATAGAGGCAAGTTTTCCCTCCCGCCTGGCCATGCCGGGAAAGGAATTCAGAAGACCCTCAGAATACGGATGCATCGGCCCGTCGAAGAAGGTTTCAACGTCGCATGACTCGACGATATTCCCTGCATACATGACGGACACCTGATCGGCCATTTCTGCTACAACGCCCAGGTTGTGGGTAATCAGGAGGATGGAGGTTCTGGAATTCTTTTTGAGCGCTTTCATAAGTTCAAGGATCTGGGCCTGTATGGTCACATCAAGGGCTGTCGAAAGTTCATCCGCAATCAGAAGGGATGGGTTGCATGCCAGGGCCATGGCGATCATGACGCGCTGCCTCATTCCGCCGGAATACCGGTAAGGATATTCAAACACCATCCTCTCCGGAGAGGGAATCCCTATGCGGTCGAGCATTGAGATACTTTCTAAATGGGCTTCCTTTTTACTCAGGTTACGGTGAAGCCGGAAGATCTCGGAGATCTGGTTCCCTACGGTGTAAACCGGGTTAAGAGATGTCATAGGATCCTGAAATATCATGGAGATCTTGTTTCCTCGGATCTCGGTACGCAACCGGTTACTTGAAAACCCCAGGAGGTCCATTCCCTCAAAAAGGATCTCCCCTTCAACGATTTCCCCAGGGGGCTCCGGGATCAATCTGAGAATTGATTTAGCTGTCACGGTTTTGCCGCAGCCGCTTTCCCCAACAAGACCGAACACCTCCTCCTTTCCGATGGTGAGGCCCACGCCGTCTACGGCCCTGACAAGTCCCTCTTCGGTGTAAAAATAGGTTTTGAGTCCTTTGATCTGGAGCAAGGGATCTCTCATCACTTTAGCCTCGGATCGATGGCATCACGAAGTCCATCTCCCAACATGTTGATACCGAGCACCGTCAATAGAATGGCGAGCCCGGGAAAAATGCCGAGCCAGGCGTTGAGTTCCATCAGGGAGATGGCATCCCTCAGATCCGATCCCCAACTGGCTGTGGGGGGTTGGGTCCCCATTCCGAGAAAGCTGAGGGAGGCCTCGGCGATGATGGCCACACCAATGGATAGAGAAAGCATTACCAGTACCGGGGCGAGACAGTTTGGGAGAATGTGTAACAAAAAAATCCTCCATTTCCTGATGCCTAAGGCCTGGACCGCTTCAAGATATTCGTTTTCCCGGATGGACAGGACACTGCCCCGGACAATCCTGGCATATCTCGGGATGTAGACGATCCCGAGGGCAACACACACGTTTGTGGCGCTTGCGCCTAAAACTACCATAATCATGATGGCTAACAAGAAAACCGGGAAGGCCAGCATAACATCCATGAGACGCATGATGAGCTGATCTACCCAGCCGCGGAAATAGCCGGAAACAAGGCCTAACGGAACCCCAATGGCAGTGGCAATCAGCATGGACACAATCCCCACGTAAATGGATATGCGGCTCCCGTAGATGATCCGGCTGAGTACGTCTCTGCCGAGCATATCGGTGCCCATGGGATGTTTCCATGAAGGGGAAAGGAGCTGGGCATCAGGGATCATCTCATTGGGGCCGTAAGGGGCAATCCAATCCGCAGAAACCGCACAGAGAATCACGGCTAAGAAGATGCACAGGCCAAGAACAGCGACTTTGCGCTTCATGAGTCGCCTCCAGACGATCAACGCCATACTGTCCGTTTTAACAGGTTTCATTGCTTTTTGTCCCGGTGTCATACCCGTATCCTTGGATCGAGAAAGGTGTAAACGACATCCACCACGAAATTTGTAATAATGAAGCCGGATGCAGCCACCACGCTAAAGGCCTGGACCATGGGATAGTCTCTCTGAAGGATGCCGTCGATCCCGAAAGAACCGATTCCAGGGATGGCAAAGAGGCTTTCGACGATAATGGCCCCGCCGATGAGATACCCGATCTGAAGCCCAACCACGGTTACCGTGGGGATGAGGGCATTCTTCAGGGCATGCTTATTGATGACGATGAATTCCGAAAGCCCTTTTGCCCTTGCCGTATCGATGTAATCCTGGCGGATCACCTCGAGCATGCTGTTTCGCATAAGACGGGCAATCAGGGCTGCCCGTGTCATTCCTAATGTAAGGGCAGGGAGCACCATGTGTCTGAGATTATCAACCGGATATTCGAAAAAGGGGACATAACCGGTGGCCGGGAGCCATTGTAGACCCAGGGAAAAGAAGATCAGAAGCAGCGCCCCCAAAAAAAACTCCGGCAATGAGATGCCTAACATGGCAAAGGTCATGGCGCTATAATCGATCATGGTATTCCGTTTCACGGCGGAAATGATCCCGATGGGGATGGAAATGACCAGGGCGAAAAAGAGGGCGAGAATGAGAAGTTCGATGGTTACAGGAAGCCTTTGCAGGATCTCATCAAGCACTGGCTGTCTGGAGATAATCGATGTTCCCCAGTTACCCGAAAAAAGGTCCCTTAGCCAGATGGCGTACTGAACAGGGAGGGGTCTGTCAAGCCCGAGTTTGGCCCTCAGTTCCGCGGCAAGTTCTTCAGTGTAGTTGTCCTGGAGCAGGGCGATGATCGGATCGCCCGGGATGAGCTTCATCGTGGCAAAAACCACTAATGTGATGCCAAGAAATGTGGGGATTAGAATGAGAAACCGACGAATGATGAATGCCGTCATCGGCGTCTGGCCTTTCATTTTAAGAAATCATTATTTTTAACAGTCCCACTTCAGACTATTTTCAGGTCCTGGCTGCTTCTACTGATACCTGTCGTTTAATGGCGCCTGCCTTCACCAAAATTATGAACACTATCAAAAGCCCCAGCCCCGAAATATCGGCTAACAAATCGGGATAAAGAAAGAGGAAGCCGGATGCAAAAATGATGGTCCTTGAAAAAATGGACAGCCTGCCAAAGAAATAGAGATAACCCTCCAGGGCAGAGGCAAGCAGAATACAGCCTATGATAGCCGTGACAGCCGCCAGCAGCACTTCATTCCATGGCCCTATCATAATCATCGCGGGGTTTAGGACAAAAAGAAAGGGGAGTATGTACTTTGCCGACCCCAACCGCATGGAGAGAAGCGCGGTAGACATGGGTTTGGAGTTTGCTATGGCGGCGGCAGTGATTGCCCCTAATGCCACAGGTGGTGTTATGTAGGAAAGACAACCCCAGTATAGAACAAATAGATGGCAGCCCATCTGGTTTAGCCCCACCTCCACCAGGGCGGGGACCAGGACTATTGCCAGGAAGACATAACAGGCGGTGACGGTCATCCCTATCCCCAGTACAAAGCTTGTGAAGGCGCCGAATATAAGGAGAAGGGCGGTGTTGCCCCCGGCGAACAGAACCAACTCTCTCGAAAAGGAATTGGCCACCCCGGTTCCGGAAAGGGCCCCCATGATCAGACCGATACCGGCAAGGATAGCTGTTATTTGTCCCAGAAGCCGGCCTGAGTTGACAATAAAATCAACGAACTTCTTCCATGTGTAACGGGTTTCTTTCCTCAGCATGGCGCACGCAAAGAGAAATATCATGACGTAGAACGGTGCCCATGACTCTGTCCGCATGTAGACAAGGATAAAGACCAGTAGAAAAAGAGACCCCAAAAAGAACCATCCCTTCTTTAGTGTGGCCCATTTGTTGGGAAGTTGATCTTTTGGCAGGCCCCCTATCCCGGCATATGCGGCATGGGAGTCCACCTGAAGGATAAGGGTCAGATAGTAGAGAAAGGCCGGGAAAAAGGCCGCCCGCATAACCTCCGTGTATGGGACATTCAGAAAAGAAGCGATCAAAAAACCTGCCGCGCCCATGATGGGTGGCATGATCGACCCGCCTGTGGAGGCGCAGGCCTCCACCGCAGCTGCCCATCTGGGGCTGTACCCGGTTTTTTTCATGGCGGGTATGGTCATTGAACCGGTTGTGACCACGTTTGAAATAACGCTTCCGCTCAGACTTGCCATAAAGGCACTTGAAAATACCGAGACCTTTGCGGCTCCACCCCTTGTGTGTCCCAGCAGGGAAAGGGCAAAGTTCATAAAGAATTTGCCGCCCCCGGAAGAGACCAGGGCAACACCGAATATAATAAAACCGACCAGGAGGTTGCCCACCACCCGTGTTGGGATTCCGATAATCCCCTCAACACCCATAGACTGATATCTGACCGTCTCCAGCAGTGAAAACGAACTCCCCCAGAGGAATCCCGGCATGTACCCGGCGTAAAGGGGATAGAGGGAAAAGACAAGGCATATGACAAACAGGCTGAAACCTCCTGTACGTCGTATCCCCTCCAGGGCCAGTATCCAGAGTATCCCTCCGGCCAGTGTTGGCAGGGCCGGGGCCACATATTCCCAGCCCTTGGTCAAAATATTATAGGCATTCAGACCCAGATAGATCGTGGTTATAATACAAAGGATAAACAACCCCCAGTCATACCAGGGTACCCGGTTTTTATCCCTATTGAACCCTGGAAAGACTATAAAACTGATGGAGAGATAAAAGGTGAGAATGTAGTAGTAATAGGCATTCCCGATCGGCATGAATCCGGCGATATTGAGGTGGAATAGCTGGTTGATGCACAGTAAGGTTCCGAGGGAAGACATTACGGCTGTTACGACATAAGAGGCCCCTTTTAACCGGGGTCCACTCTCTTCAGGTTCTCTGGGGGAATTATCGCCTGTGTGTACCATAATAGATACGATCCGATCCAACTACGTTGCAGAAACAGTTCCATCCTGGAGTGGAAAAGTGCCCCCCTGGAAAGAGATCTCATCCTCCATGAGGGGCTTCTTTTTTCGGCACAACCTTTTCAGCCTAATCGCCCAGGGCCTTTGCCCTTTGTTTGAGCCAGAATTCGGGAAAGTTTTTAGATTTCATCTTCTTTGACTCTGCTTCAGAAATGGCATCATCCCACGCCTTTTGCACTTTTTTGAGATGTTCGGTACGTGCCTTGTTCCATTCGTCGTCCTTGGCCGTCCAAACCCCTTTTTCCTTCAGATATTTTATGGCGCCCATATGGAAGGGGGCATCTGCAGGCGGAACGCCTGACTCAGATATCTTCCAGGGAGGCATTACCGCATGGGCCTTCTCATACATGGGATAAGTCTGATCCAGGGCCTTTACGAAGTTATACACCCATTCCGGGTCAGCATTCGCATAGACCGTGATCATGGGATAGCGATATCCTGGCAGGTAAACAGGGTTCTCCTTAGATATGGCGGCACCTACGGTCTCTTTCTTGGGGCTGAGAAAGGGCGCGATTTTCAGCATTCTTTTCCACGCTTCCTTATCATCGGGCGGGAACTGGATCCAATACAGACCCCTTGGCGAAGTCTCAAGTTCGTACATGGTCGATGCAGAGGTGGAAACAACGGATGCATCCGTCTTTCCCTGTTTCAAGGCCTTGCATGCTGCACCATAACTGGGGAATTCAACCCGTTTGACATCTTTCCACGTCAGGCCCCCGAAGGCTAAAAATGCCTCCGCCTTTATATTGAGGGTGGGAGCGCCGGGAATCCACGAAACCCGTTTGCCCTTCAGATCCTTCACGTTTTTTATACCGGATTCCTTTGTGGTTGCCAGGGCGATGGTTGTGGGGTGGGCCAGAATAAGCCTGAGATCCTGTGGGCCCCATTCAATGGATGAGAAATCATAAAGTCCCTCAACGGCAAAAAAGACCTCATTGGCCAGAAAGCCGCAATTGACCCTCTTGGTTGTGAGCGGCATCAGCCTCCCTATTGATGTCCCGGAGGGTAACAATCGGACCCTGACCCCATATTTTTTGACAAAGGCATCCGCGATGGCCGATGCCTGTACATAGCCGGAGGCCCCCACGTCATAGCAACTCCATATCATGGTCTTGGGCAACGAAACCTGTGCTTCCGCACCGGCCAAAGCAATGAAGCCGAAAAAGGTGAGTGAGATGAAAACAATAAAGAGGATACCATACTTTTTTAGTCTTAAACGCGACATAATCCTTTGCCTCCTTTATTCTTTAAGGAACTGGGTTTGCTCAAATTCATTCAGCGGTCTTTAGTCAAGGTTCGGATTACCCATATCACCTCCTTTCTCCGGTGGTCCGGCCGTTATTTTTCCGCATCTCGAAAGGCCTTAGAGAAGGCCCCCATGAAATCCTTTACTTCTGTTCCGGCAATCTCCACATCGGGTCGATCAAATATCCGCCTGATCTCATCACCTATCACTTCCGTGTTGCACGCCTTCCCCCTCACCTTATCTTCCATATCTCTGAGGACCCGGGATGGAGATGGATGGAAATCCCCCGTAATAATGAGATCGTGGATCCTGTCATTAACAATGAGCAGCGTCACACGAATCAACCCTGCGGGTGCCTTGTGCCTACCCTCGCACTTGACCGCATCGGAAGGAATTTCCTTGAATCGCAACCGTTCCGAATTGGCATAAAACCACTCATCAGATACATATTTCTCCTGGTATTGAGCGGCATACTCTTTCTCCAGATCGCTCAATTCTCCGGGCACCAGATCAACTCCGCTCCCAAAGACCTTCTCTACGGTCTTGCTTGTCAGTGTCAACAGGTCCGAATGGGAGACCTTTCTCCCCGCCTCATTTTCCAGACAGGTAAAGCGGGCACCAGGGTCCTTGATTTTTTTGTCTTGAATCTTTTCAGGAGGTGTTATAATGGCGTTTTTGAGTATAACCGGGTCGGAGGGAACAATATTGACCAGCAGGCGCATGGTCAAGATCTCATTCTCGAGCCTTGCTGATGTGGGGATCAGCTTTCTCCCTTCCACCTCCACATCGTTGACCGGTCTGTAAACCGCCTCCACCTTAAACTGTTCACGGACTGCTTCCGCCAACGAGTTCAAGACTACAGGGAATGCCTCTCCCACGGTTCTTATGGGCACCCACCGCAGCCTGGTATCCACATACAGGACAATCAGGGCACCGCCATCCGGCCCCCAGATAGCCCCACCCCCGTTTTGACGCCTCCTGACCACAATTTCTTCTTGTTTACAGTATTCAAGGTCAAGGGCCTTCTCCGGATCATCGAGAAACCCTGAGGTGAAACTGCCTCCACGAAAGATATTCAGGACAACCGCACTTGTCGCCTCTCTCTTCTCCAAGGCAAGTTCAATGGCCGGCGAGATACTCGTCGAGAAATCTGCATAATTATATCGAGTCGTTATGAGTCTTAGCTGTTCCATTTTGCCCTTTACCCCATGGTATTAAAAACGCCTCCCCTTACGTTCATCGATCACCGCTGGTCCTTCCTCTAATTGGTTCACGGTTCGGATGTCGTTAAAAACCACGAGCGTTTCAAGTTTCAGCCGTCTTGACAATGTTTCAGTATCCAGACTTGACGCGTCATTGCCTTCCACTGTCAATCGTAGGAAATCCACGCCCCCCTCTGTCCTGACAGCCACCTGATATCTGCCTGTGAGTTCGGGAAATGACCGAAGAATCCCGCTGATCTGTGACGGCCAGAATTTGACACCCTTGATTTTGAGCATTTCATCGGTCCGGCCGAAAACGCTCTTCGGCAAAGTAAACACCCTTCCACACTCACAACTTTTCTTTTCCAAAAAAGTCAGATCCCCGGTACGGTATCGCAGCAGGGGGGCAGCCTCTTTTTTCAAGTGGGTCAAGACGAGCTCGCCCCTTTCTCCATAAGGGACAGACTTCCCTGTTTCAGGATCAATCACTTCGGCATAGACAAAATCGTCCATTATGTGAAGTCCTGTACCATAGCGGCAACTTCTGGCAATCGGCATACACAGGGCCATGCTGTAGGAATCGATGATGATAACGTCTCTCCCAAAGGCCTCCCTTACTTTTTCCGGATACCCCTCCACCGAAGTAAACGGTTCGCCTCCAACGAACAGAATTTTGATACTGGGGATCCCTTTTTGGGCCAGTTTTATGGCAAAGGTCGGATTTGAGATCAGGACGGATATTTGGTAATCATTAATCAGTTGGACGGCCCTCTCTGATTCTCCAGGCCCCAATGGGATGACCTTCGCGCCGTAATATTCCAACTGCCCCTGGTAAAAGAGCCCTGCAATAAACAGATGATACCCGAAAGTGACCGCACAGATATCTCCTTTTTTGACACCCGCCGCTTTAAGAGAATTGGCACAAACACGGTGCATGTTCTCTATGTCATTGGTAGTGTTATAGATGGGGTAGAGGTCATGTCCAGATGGAGAGAAATTGATGCGGGTTACGTCATCAGAATAGAGAAAAGATTCCGAGGGCTTCTTCCTCAGCTCTTTCAACAACTCGGTGGTGGTCGTGAAGGGGATCCTTTCGAAATCGTTCAAACTCCTTATGTCCGACAGGTCGATGCCCGCTTGTTCCAGCTTCCTTTTGTAAAAAACGTTTTGTTTGAGCCTGTCAAACTGAACTTCTAATAAGTTTATCACCTGCAAGTCCATTTCTACACCTCGATAGCTATTACATGAAATAGCGCACAGTCATCAGTAAGGATTTATCCAGTTCAACCGGTGTAGTTAATTTGTAGCGTACAACCCCGCCTCGGGTGGCGTTGAAGATCCTTTCAAATCATGAGCGCGCGCACTCATAGATCTTTTGGGCCAGGAACTCCGGGGAAACCTTGGCAATTTGAAAACCCTGACGGTCCATTACCTGGTCAATCTTAGACTCAAAAAGCCTCTTGTCGATCAATTTACCTATCAGGGCCTTTTCAATCTCGTGGATCGGTGTTGTGGGTCTTAACGGGGAGGCGTGTATAGATCCGGAGATAATCATATCCTTGATTCGATCATCTTTTTTCAAGACAATTATCCTTATAAAGGGGCCTCCCGGAACCTTGAATTGAATGGATTTCCTGGCCACGTCCAAAGGAATATTACCAAACCTGCCTTCAGACCTCTCCATGAAAAAATCATCATTGGTATATTCCCTCTCCATCTCATCGTAATATCTCTTTTCATTATCCGTAAGTTCGCCGGGATCCAATTCCACCTGGAATACCCTCTCGATCTGATCCACATAGATATCTCTGATTTCCTGAAGATCAATCTCTCTCCCCACCACCTTTTCCAGGTAGGTTATCCTCTCCTGGATGCTTTTTGCCTCCTTGTCCACAAACTTCTCAGGTGGCGCTGATATGGCCGCGGCAATGAGATCGGCATCGGGCTCCTTTACCTGAATCCCCGAACCCATCTGGATGGCCTTTTCTTCATAGACGCAGGAAGATGGTCCGATTTTTCTCCAGAGACCGTCATCGCATTTAACTTCTACATCGTTTAAGGGCCTGAATCGGCATTCAATTCCAAAATGATCCGAGATCCCACCTGCAATCCCCGTGAGTGTCTTTTCAAACATCTTCGGGACATCAGAAGGGACTTCTGGGTTGTTCCTCTTTAGATGGAGGAAGGTGAAGATGTATCCGGTGTCCCCAAAGATCGGCCCCCCGCTGGAGATGACTCGATACACCGGGATCTCTTTTCTCCTGCAAAACTCCAGGTCGATCTCCTTCCGGGGATCGTTAAAAAAGTTTAGGACCAGACTGGGTACCGGAAACCTGCAAAATGAGACCGTCTCCGGCACTATTTCCTCGCCCACAGCCCGCATAAGGACCGGCCTGTAGATCGCGGTTTCCGCATAGCTCAGCCAATCAACCTCCAAAAATCTCCATTTTTCCACGCTAACCACCTGATCCCTTTCTCATCCCTTAAAACCCCAATTCCCTTCCTATTATAAGACGTTGAATTTCCGATGTGCCTTCGGTAATAGTAAACAAACGTCCGTCCCTCCAGTATCGTTGGATAGGATATTCCATCATATATCCATACCCGCCATGGATCTGCATGGAATCAGCAAGAATCTTCTGTAATATTTCAGATGTGAACAATTTGACCATCGGCGCCTCTTTCCGAACATTCTTCCCATTGTCATACATCCAGGCCACGCGGTAGGTATAGGACCGCATGATATCAATATGCATGGCCATTTCCGCCAGTTTAAATTTGGTCGCCTGGAATTTGATAATCGGTTTCCCAAACTGGACCCTATCTTTAGCATACAGTACAGTCAGGTCATAGGCAGCCTGGGCAGTGCCTGTACAGCGTGCGCCATAAGTTATCCGGCCCGAAAGAAGGGTTTCTGCGATCTGAGCAAAACCACCCCCCTCCTTTTCGCCGATCATTTTGTTTGCCGGAACCCTGCAATCTTCAAAAACGAGTTCCCCTGTTTCAATAGAACGGTTGCCTACTTTGTCCAGCTTTCTCGATACGCTAAACCCGGGAGTGCCCTTTTCAACAATGAACAGATTGATGCCGACACCCCGTTTAGTTGGATCCGTGTAAGCGGCCACTATCACATAATCGCAAATGGGGCCATTGGTGATAAAGATTTTTGTTCCATTAATGATATAGCTCTCGGCATCACGGACGGCTCGTGTTTTGATGGAAGCTGCGTCAGAACCGGAATTTGGCTCTGTCAGGCCAAAAGCACCAATTTTTTCACCCTTGATCGCGGGAATAAGAATTTCCTTCTTCTGTTCATCAGAGCCGTAATTATAAATAGGTTGTGTAGCGAGGCCACTCTGGGCCATTAATGAGGCAGCGATTCCAGCGTTAACCCTGTTTAATTCCTCCACCATAATACATTCCGTAATTTTATCTCCCCCCCCGCCTCCAATCTCTGCTGGATACCGGGGGCACAAAAACCCCTGTGCCCCCATCTTCCTGAAAAGCTGTTTGGGAAACACATTCGTCTCCTCTGCTTCGTCCACTAACGGAGCAACTTCCTTCTGGGCAAAGTCTCTAATGGCGTTCTGAAATATGCGGTTTTCCTCTGTCAATTCAAAATCCATAATTTATTATTTTTCCTCCTTTTTTATAAGTACTTCCCAGACCTCGCTCCCTATTCACCACTGAATTCCGGCTTCCTTTTTTCAAAGAATGCCTTCATCCCTTCTTCACGATCCTTTCCGGAAAAAAGGAGACAATCGGCTAAAGTCTCATAGGCAATCCCGGCCGCCAGACCGGTTTCCTGAGACATATTGATGGCCTTCTTGGCCCATTTCAGTGCGAGGGGGCTCTGTTTGGCGATCTGCTTTGCAGTGGTCATCACGGTTTCATCTAATTCATCCCGGGAAACCACCTGATTGATCAACCCTATCCGGAGAGCTTCTGCTGCGTCGATGGTCTTTCCCGTAAGGATGAGTTCCTTGGCCTTGCCCGGTCCCACAAGACGTGGCAGCCGTTGGGTACCGCCGCTCCCGGGCATGATGCCCAGGAACATCTCGGGCTGTCCAAATTTAGACGACTCCGACGCAATCCTGATATCACAGGACAGGGCCAGTTCGAGTCCTCCGCCGAGACAGAGACCGTCTATCATGGCAATAACGGGCTTGTCGCACTGCTCGAATCTCATATAGAACCTGCCCCCCAACGTTGATGTAAAGGCCTCCATCTCCAAAGGTGTAAATCTTGAAAGCTCGTTGAGGTCAGATCCTGCCATAAAACTTCTCCCCCCTGCGCCTATAAGAATCAGCACCTTCACGGCAGTATCGCTTTCCGCATCTCCTAAGGCCTCGACCATCTCCAGCCTGGCCGCCCGGTTAAGGGCATTTCTCTTCTCCGGTCTGTTAATAATTATATGGGCGATCCCATTTTTCTTTCTGTAGATAATGTCTTTAAAGTCCATAAATCCTCCGTATCCTGTTACGGCATTCCAATACTCCAACCACTATTCCAATACCCATAAGCCTTAACTTGTTTTGTGAAGATTCAAAAGTTACATTTATGCCCCAAGGTTTTCTTTTAGAAGATGTTCGACGTCCATCTCAGTCCATCCGGCCAAAAAATACCTTAGCGCTTATGACTCCAAGACCCCGGCACCCCACTCTTCACACGGCAACTTCCTTTTCATCAAATCGTCTCGCATCCCTCAAGTACATCCCATCAGGATCAACCTGCTCCCGCAGTACGCGCAATTCCTTTTTACTTGGAGGATCAAGGGGGCGCACGTCCCTATGGATCTTCAGGTCCCATTGAACACCATCCTTTACCTCCTTTATGGATACATCTGGGTTATGGGCCCTGAGTACCATCTCGCCCTGTTCATCGAAATGAAAAAGCCCCAGGCTGGTGACCACCGCATACGGACCGGTGTCCGGTCTGAGACCTGCCCTCATGCGAACGTCTTTTCCCTTCAGGTACCCGGGGGTGGTAATGAAATCCACCTGCTCGGGAAACCGCCGCCGGTCATGTTCAAGGATAATGACGGTCTTGGGTGCCAGGCTCCCGAAATCACATGCCCCCCCGCTCCCACCGAAACGGATCTTGGGGGATCTGTAATCTCCGATACAAGTCGTATTGATGTTTCCATAACGATCCACCGAAGCGGCCGACAAGAGCGCCATGTCGGCCCTTCCACCATGAAGGATCATTCCCAATGTATCAAAGGAATTCCCCAATAGTGCTGAACTCGAATTGATAACCGGGTCCGCCGTGAAGAGGGGGATACGATCAGGAACTTTAGCCAAGATAACGCCTCCCTCATAACAGATTGTGACACCGGGGGCGTGGAGGGATTTAGCTAACAGGGATACAATGATTGGCCACTGGGTGCCGACCATCAGGACACTTCCGTCTGTTATCAACCTTGCGGCAGATACGATCATCTGCTCGATTGGCGTTTCCTTTTCCTTTGTATCAGGCATATGGGACCCCAAGATGACGGGTGAGTTTGCCGTAGGAAACCGGGTCTGGCTCATACCGCTCGGGGCGAAGGGCCTTCAACCGCTCTTCCCCGACCAGATTCAGATAATCCTTTCGATCTCTCGTGCCAAAAACCCATTTCTTCATGAAATTTTCAAACAGCTCCTCGGTACGGGTCTCTTTCTCGTAATAGGCATTATAGGGCCAGTCCATGTCATAATATCCGGCCATGGGCCCAGGATGGCTTCCCCATGGTTCCTCCACTACGGCACTCACACGGAACGTCGGCACGAGGGTTCGATTAGGGTCACGCATGACAACATCGGTATCGACGATTTCCTCGGCACATATGATGACCTTCTCGCAACTCTGCAAGGCATATTGAACCTCTCCCAACATCCCCCATGCCTGGGCATTGCCATAGGGATCTGATCTCTGGGCCTGTATGATCCCCACGTCGTGCTTTATCGGCGGGATTAGACAGACCCGCTCACCGGTAAACGGCGATTTCTCAAATCTCAGTCTGTTTTTGACCCCGGAATCGGTCTGTTCCCAGTCAAACCCTGAACCCAAGAGGGTTTTGGTCGCCACATAGGGGAGATTTAGTGCCCCCGCAAAATAGGCTAAGTTCAGGGCCAGGATGGAATATTCCTCTATTTCCATTCTATGGGGGACCTCTTTGGTCAGGGCACGAACAAAACAGTGTGCGGTTGTCGGCAATGGGTTCCAGGTAAAGGCGGTGATCAGGTGTTTTATCAGACCCGCCCCGATCATCTGATCTACCGAGAGGAGGCCGGCACACTTTGAAAGGGTCAGGTTCTTCTTCCTCTGCCGGATTATTTCATGCGCGGCCGCAAAGGGGTCATGATGGATAAAGCCCCCCAAATAGAGCGTATCGCCATCGTGAACATACCGCTCAATGGCATCGGACATAGATAGGAGTTTCTCTTGAGCCAATTTCAAAACGCCCCCTTTCCTCCGATCTCTGCGTCAAGCTCATCCCGCCGCGGCGGGACTCGAAATACTTCAATGTATTCCTGCGGTTAAAATCCTTATCTTTCTTGATCTTACGAAAACTATCTCATTTCTGGATGGACACTAAATAGATCCCTCCATTCCGCAATCCGCAATCCAAAATCCGAAATCGAAACCTATCCCTTCTCATTCCCGAAGATAGCAACAGCGCTGATCTGGGGCGGCCCGCCAAAGGTATGTGCCAGCCCGAGCCTGGGATTTCTTATCTGCCGTTCAGGC
>Ga0307424_1000173_pt1 | contig 32062 bp, 29 predicted proteins | sample SalMarWE160320MG_FD_202157 | JGI IMG/M metagenome (GOLD analysis project Ga0307424, IMG submission 202157) | Salt marsh sediment microbial communities from the Plum Island Ecosystem LTER, Massachusetts, United States - WE1603-20 | ecosystem: Environmental > Aquatic > Marine > Intertidal zone >... | reverse complement strand
TGGGTTGGAGACGGCCGCTCACGGTTCCACCTCGACGTCTTCCTCTACGTCGTGGTCCCGCCGCACCACGAGATCGCGGTCCCGCCCGATCACATCATAGGTGAGCAATCGGGGTACAGGAAGGGGACGGGGGAGGTGTACATCACGACCGAGCGACGCGTGATCCCGCGATTCCACCGATCGGCACGGCCGTCAGACCCGGCAGGTGAACCGAGAACGCGCCCTGTGGGTACGAAGGAATGCTCCGTCCCGTCCGTGGCCGGTGTCTGGAGATGCGGGGATGTCGCCATTCGTGCCCGGGTACCTTCGCTGTCTGTACCTGGTCACCGTCGCGGTGACCGTGACGGCAGGCGTGCAGTCGACGGACACCGGGAGCGAGCCGGAAATGCACCAGCCAGCTGACAGCGTCCGCATCACCGTCGTATACGACAACAACGAGTATGCCCCGGGCCTGCGGACCGGCTGGGGGCTCGCCGTGCTGGTCGCCATCGACGGGTCCGTCGTGTTGTTCGACACCGGTGCGGACGGGCCGACCCTGCTCGCGAACCTGCGAGCCCTCTCCATCGATCCACGGCTCATCGACGCGGTCGTGCTCTCCCACGCGCACGGCGACCACACCGGTGGGCTCGACGGCCTGCTCGACACCGGCATTCGACCCACGGTGTACCTGTTGCCGAGCTTCCCGGAGGACTTCAAGGGGCATCTGCGTTCGCGGGTGCCCGTCGTCGAGGTCGAAGCCGGCCGAAACGTGCTCGACGGGGCGTTCACCACCGGCGACCTCGACGGCGGGATTCCGGAGCAGGCCCTCGTGGTGGAAACAGCGCGGGGACTCGTGGTCGTGACGGGTTGCGCGCATCCGGGCGTGGCGCGAATGGTCGCGCGGGTCCGGTCCCGTCGAACCGAGCCGGTCCACCTGGTGTTGGGGGGCTTCCACCTGCGCGACAGCACGCAGGAGCAGATTCGGGCCGTGATCACCGAGTTTCGTCGGCTCGGTGTGGAGCGCGTGGCGCCGTGTCACTGCACGGGCGACCGCGCGATCGAGATGTTCGCCGGCGCGTACGGAGCTGACTTCGTTCGAGCGGGTGTGGGACTCACCCTCGCCGTCGCAGCCGCCCCGGCCGGACCTCGATGAAGGCTGGTGATCACGCGGCCGATCGGCTGACGCTGGCCGGTCGCGTTCAGATCTACACCGGCAGCGGCAAGGGCAAGACGACCGCCGCGCTCGGCCAGGCAGTGCGCGCCGCCGGGCACGGGTTGCGCACGTACGTCGGACAGTTCATGAAAGGTCGACCCTACGGAGAGATCGACGCATTGCGTCGTCTCCCGCTCATCACGATCGAGCAGTACGGCGGCCCCGATTGCCTGCGGCGCGAGGAGGTCACCGCGGACGACGTCGCTCGCGCGAAGCGGGGTCTGGCGCGGGCGCTCGAGGCCATGAGTTCCGGCCGGTACGATCTCGTGGTGCTGGACGAGGTGAACGTCGCCGTATGGTTCGATCTGCTCGATACGGAGGAGGTTCTGGCGTTCATCGACCGGCGGCCGGAGCACGTCGAACTGATCCTGACGGGACGCTACGCGCCCGCCGCGGTGGTGGAGAAGGCCGACCTCGTGACGGACATGCGCGAGGTGAAGCACTACTACCGCGAGGGGGTGCAGGCGCGCGACGGCATCGAGCGATAGCGTCGAAGGCGGGGGTAGGATCCGGGCCGGCCGACCGGGAGGACAGAGAGGGTGATGCTGCGAGAGGAGCTCCGGGCGATCTGGGATCGTCTCGCTCCCTTCCACCTGGACTGGATCCAGGTGGAGGTCTCGGCGCGCTGCGCGGGGCGTTGCTGTTACTGCCCCGTGGGGCGCTCGCCGAATCGACATCGGGGCGAGCTCATGTCCATGGAGACCTTCCAGCTTGTCGAGCCGTTCTTCTCATCTGCAGACCTGATCTTCCTCCAGGGGTGGGGAGAACCTCTTCTTCATCCCCGATTCTGGGACATGGCTCGCCGGGCCCGGCGCGCTGGTGCGCGCGTGGGATTCGCCACCAGTGGGATCTTGTTGCACCAGGCGAACCGAAGGGCGCTCCTGGAAGCCGGCGTCGAGGTCGTGGGGGTGAGCCTGGCGGGTGCTCGCCCGCCGACACAAGACCGCTTCCGTGAGGGAAGTCCGCTGGAGGCCATCGACGTGAACCTCCGGCACCTCCGACGGGAGAAGGAGGCATCGGGGGCGGTCTTCCCGGGGATCCACGTGGCTTATCTGCTCCTTACCGGGAACGCCGAGGAGGTGGAGCTCGCGGTCGATCTCGCGGAGCGGTGGGGCGCCAGCGACATCGTGGTGAGCCACCTCAGCCTCGTTCTGGATCCGTCTCTCGAGCGGGAATCCATCCTCGCCGATCCTCGGCATTGGCCGCTCGCCCGGGAGCGCCTGGAGAATGCGCGGGTGCGGGCGGAGGCGAAGGGGATCCGGCTTCATGCCTGCGCCCCGGTGGCGAACGGCCCCGAGCCGATCTGCGAGGAGAACGTGTTGGCGAGCTGCTTCGTCTCGGTCCTGGGCGACGTGTCTCCCTGCGTCATGACCAACGTGGCGATCCCGGGCGGGACGGAGACGACCCACCACTTTCGAGGCCGGGAGCACGCGCTCGAACGCTTCACCTTCGGGAACCTGCGGGATGCGTTGCTGCCCGAGATCTGGCGGTCGGAACCCGCCCGGAGATTCCGGGCGATCTTCCGGGATCGTCTCCGGAAAGGCTCGGGAGGGGCCGGGGCCCTGCCGAGCCCCTGCCGCCACTGCTACAAGCTCCTCCAACTCGACGTCCCGGGCGGTGGGTAGTCGCCCCCACCGGCCAGCGACTCCTGCAGCTGCCCCCAGAGCCGCTCGAGGGCCCGGGCCGCGGGTGAGGACGGGTACACGTCGGTCACGGGACGCCCCATCGCCGTCGCCTGCGACACCGCTTCGTCGAATGGAACCGGTTCGAGGACATCCACGCCCACGTTCCGGCACTCCGCTTCGATGGATGCCGCGCCGGCGGGGTGGAGGTCGTGCTTGTTGACACAGACCACCCGTTCGAGGTGGAAGTGAGCGGTCATCTCCAGGATGCGCCGCAGGTCGTGCAGTCCGGCAACCGTGGGCTCGCTCACGATCAATGCGAGATCGGTGGCCGTCGAGGCTGCAATGGCCGGGCAGGCGATGCCGGGCGGCCCGTCCACGATCGTCAGGGGATGACCATCCTGCAGGGCCGCCGACCGCGCCTCCTTCCTGATCAGGGTGACCAGCTTTCCCGAGTTCTCCTGGGCCGGACGCAGTCGGGCGTGGAAGAAGGGAGCGCCGCCACGACTCTCGGATCGATACCAGGTTCCGGCGACCCGCGGCACCAGATCGATGGCCTCGTACGGACACTGGTAGAGACATGTTGCGCAGCCCTCGCAAGCCAGGGGCTCCACCTCGAAACCCCAACCGCCAGCGGCCGCTCGGACCGCCTCGAACCGGCAGACGTCCCGACACACTCCGCACCCGGAGCAGCGCCGGAAATCGATCTGCGCCACCGCGCCGCCGATGAACTCGTGCTCCTCCAACCGGCGCCCTCCCACCAGCAGCTCCAGATTCGCAGCGTCCACGTCCGCGTCCACGGCGACGGCCCTACGAGCACCATTCCGGTTGGCGAGATCGACGAACGCCGCGCTCACCACCGTCTTTCCCGTGCCTCCCTTCCCGCTCAGCACGACGAGCTGCTTCATGACATCCCTCGCTCGACGATCCCTGGGATTCCGCGGGCGCGCAGCGCCGGCTCCACGGGTGCGTGACGCACCTGCTCGCACAGGCCCTCGGCCATCCGCCGGAGGCGCGGGCCGTACGAAGGCTCCGCGTCCAGCAACGTCTGTCCCCGGGCGATGGCCTCGGCGACGGACCGTGCGAACGGGATCCGGAGCAGGATCGGCAACCTCTCACGGTCGCAAAACGCGTCCAGCAGGGGGTACGCCGGACCGTCGCGGTTCACCACCACCCCTGCCGGCAGACCCAGCTCCCGCACGATCGCCACGGCCAGCTCCAGGTCGTGGAGCCCGAACGGCGTCGGTTCCGTCACCAACAACACGTAGTCGCATCCGTCGACCGTCTCCACCATCGGGCAGGAGGCGCCGGGTGGGGAGTCCAGAATCGTGATGCCTTCCGGCGCCACGCCCGACCACGCCTTCAGCCGACGGATCACCGGTACCGCCATGGCCTCGCCCACGTTCAACAGGCCCCAGGCGAGCCGGATTCCAGCAGCACTGCCCGCTTCCAACCGCCCCACCACGCGCGGCTCCTCGATGATGGCCCGCTCCGGGCAGTTCAGCGCACAGCTGCCGCACCCGTGGCAGAGCGCGGGGAAGGTCTGCACCGCGTCCCCCAGGATGGCAATGGCATTGAACTGACACACGCGGGCACATTCCCCGCACAGGTCGCACCTGCTTTCGTCGATCTTCGGGACCGGAACCGCCACGGCTTCGCGCCGGTCCACCGCCGGGTGCAGGAACAGGTGCGCATCGGGCGCCTCCACGTCGCAGTCCAGCAGAAGGGGGCCCGCACCATCTCGTCCGGCGCCCTCTGCCACGCTCCGAGCCAGCGCGACGGCCACCATCGTCTTTCCCGTGCCCCCCTTGCCGCTCGCTACCGCCACCTTCACGGTTCGCTGCCTCCTCCTCCGCCACTCCGGCGGCCGCGACCCCGGCCCCGCCCCCGCCCCCTACCTTCTCCCCGGCCTCGTCCCCATGGCCCTCGGTCGGCCATGAGCCCGCCTACGGCACCTCCGACCAGGTTCCCGACACGGCCGGTGCCCGACGACGACTCCAGCTGCCCCCGCTTCAGGCGCTCGATCGCCTCCCGACCTGTCATCCCTGCTCGTCCGCAGTACATGGAGATCTCTGCGGCACGCAACGCGGCGCAGGCATTCGGGCCCGGCTCGCCGCTCACCACGTCCTTCACGTTCCGTTCGGCCAGTACCGCGGCCGCCCGCACACCCGCTCCACTCCCCGCCTCGCGACCCGGGTTCTCCACGGCCTCCCAATCCATCGTCCCCCTGTCCACCACGAGGATGTACGGCGCCCGGCCGAACCGCCGGTCGACTTCCGCGTCCAGATCCGGTGCGGTCACGGTGACGCCAACAATGCTCATCTTTCGGTGCCTCTCTTCCGGTTCTGGAGTCGGTTTGCACGACTCCAATCGCTTGCACTGCGGAACATACTGAGGGGTATGTAAAGCCGCTCTTACGGCAACATCGCCCTCACGTGAGCGCGTGTATTGAATGCCAACTAATATAGTATTAGTGCGATAAATGTGACATCGAGCCCCTCCTCGTGGAGAGCATTCTCATAAGTATGTGACCGGGCAACAACCTATTGGACCTGTCCTCGGCGGGCGCACCGGGCTCGGAAAACCGGTGGAGGAGCCATGCCTCGGCTGAGGCCAGGAACGCGACGCCTGCGAGGGCCAGGAGGCAGGCGAGGGACCCCGCCCGTCCCTTGTGACGGGAGCGCTCCCGGCGAAGCTTTGGGACGTCCTGCTCCAGCTTCCCCGACCCCGTTCCGAGTCCCGCCCATGGCCCAGCCCGTCGTCGAATGCGTCCCCAACTTCTCCGAAGGCCGCAACGCGGCCGTCATCAAAGACATCACCGACGCCATCGAGGCGGTGTCCGGAGTGCGGCTCCTGGACGTCGATCCGGGGGCGAACACGAACCGGACGGTGGTGACGTTCGTGGGATCGCCCGAGGCCGTCGAGGAAGCGGCCTTCTTGGCCGTGGCACGCGCCGCCCAGCTCATCGACATGCGGGAGCACCACGGCGAGCACCCGCGGATGGGCGCCACGGACGTGGTGCCGTTCGTCCCGGTCGCCGACATCACCATGGAGGAGTGCGCCCAGATCGCCCGGCGTGTGGGCAAGCGCATCGGTGAGGAGCTGGACATCCCCGTCTTCCTCTACGAGCACGCCGCGAGCCGTCTGCAGCGGCGTAACCTGGCGCGCGTCCGCTCGGGTGAGTACGAGGGGATGGCCGAGAAGCTGAAGGACCCCGAGTGGCAGCCCGACTTCGGTCCGGCCGCGCTGAATCCCCGGGCGGGCGTCACGGCCGTGGGCGCGCGGGAGTTCCTGATCGCCTACAACGTGAACCTGAACACGACGGACCGGCGCTACGCCAACGACATCGCCTACGTGCTGCGCGAGCGCGGCCGGTGGAAGCGCATCGGCAACACCGAGCCGTTCTACTACAAGGGCGGGATCGTCCGCTTCCCCGCGGACGGGCGGTATCCGTGCGGTCCATGCGATTTCGTGGGCGCGTCCTTCGAGGAGCTGGAGACGCACTACCGCGAGGTCCACGGGGGAGACCTGAAGGCGCGCTACGCATCGCTCGACATCGACCCCGAGCACCCCTCCGGCCCGGTGTTCGACGACGGGATGTTCGGGGACGTCAAGGCCATCGGATGGGTCATCGAGGATTACGGCCGGGCGCAGATCAGCATGAACCTGACCAACTACAAGGTGAGTCCTCCCCACGTCGTCCTCGAGGCTGCCCGCGAGGAGGCGCGCAAGCGGGCCGTGGTGGTGACCGGCTCCGAGCTCGTCGGGGTGATCCCCTACGACGCCCTTCGGCAGTCGGGGCTCTTCTACCTGCGCCGCATGATGAAGTCCACCGGCATTCCCGTGACCGACGTCATCGAGACCGCGGTGCAATCGATGGGGCTGCGTGACGTGGCGCCCTTCGACGTCGAGGAGAAGGTCCTGGCGCTCCCGAAGATCGAGGGGCCACTCGTCCTCAGGCCCACCCACGACTTCGTGGACGAGGTGTCGCGGGACACGCCCGCTCCCGGAGGAGGATCGGTGGCCGCCCTGGCGGGGGCGCTCGGGGGCGCTCTGGCCGCGATGGTCGCCAACCTGTCGGTGGGGAAGGGCGAGTTCGACGACCGCTACGCCGACCTCTGCTCGCTCGCGGAACGCGCACAGGAGGTCAAGGACGCGCTGATCCGCGCCGTCGACGAGGATACGCGCGCCTTCGACGCGGTGCTGACGGGCATGCGTATGTCCCAGGACACGGAGCAGGAGCGCCGGGAGCGCGCGCGGGCGATCCAGGCGGGCTACCGGACCGCGACCCTGGTGCCGTTCTCCACCGCCGAGCGATGCCTGGAGGCGATGAAGCTCTGCGGCGAGATGGCGACCATGGCCAGCCCGCAGATGATCAGCGACGTGGGCACCGGCGCGCTCATGGGACACGCCGGGCTGAAGGCGGCGGCCTACAACGTGCGCATCAACCTGCCGCACATCGAAGACGAGAGCTTCCGGTCGGAGACCGCCGGAAAGCTCGACGCGCTCCTCGCGGAGGCGGTGGAGGTGGCCGCGGCGGTGGAGGAGCGGGTGGAGGCGGCGCTGGCCCCGAAGGGCTGAGGAGCGGAGGCCGAAGCCGACCGGCGCGAGCGGGTGTCGCGGGGACGCGCCGCTCGCCTCGAGGGTGTTGCCCTCGGAAAGGGCGCGCGTGTACCATGGGCTGGAACTGCCTCTGCCCCGAGGCGGTCGATGTCAGGATACGGCCGGAGGACCTGCCCATGCCCTCGCACCTCCTGCACCTCAAGAAGCAGTTGCGCTGGAACGACTTCGGCACCCCGCGTCACGGGGCGCCGCCGGCAGCGGGCCAGGTCGCGCCGGCGGCGCAGACCCGCACGAACTACCGCAGAGTCGTCAACTTCGATCCGGTGCCCCACGCGCGCCCGCCGCAGCTTCGCCTCCGAGACGATGTAAGCATCGACATCTACCTCGAGAGGGCCAAGACCTGGGTGATGCAGTGGGTGTTCCAGCGGCCGCAGCCCTTTCAGGACAGCCTGCTGCACCACGAGCAGGGGCACTACGATCTGGTCGCCTTGTTCTGCCGGGACCTGTTCATCGAGGTCATGGCGCTGAAACCCCGGACCTTCTCGAACGGCAACGCGGCGCTACAGGCGGTCAACGGCCTCTTCAGGCACTACGACCGGCTCATCGACGGGGTCCACAAGCCCTACGACGATGACACGCACCACGGCCTCGTGGCTGCCCAGCAGCGGCGCTGGGACGGGTTCATCCACGCAGCCTTCACGCGTCCGCGGAATCCGCCGATGCACGCCCCGGACGGCACCCCTTACAAGGTGCCCCTGGAGGAGGTGCTGCGCCAAGGCGGCGTGACGATCTGACGCCCGACCGGGGCCGCCGCACCGCCCCTACCGGAAGACGGCCCTCCGGCGATCGTACCCGGCGCGGCGATCGATCCCCGTCCGCCGGTCGCGGCCACTCCTACGCTCGACACCCTCGCGGCGCGCCAGCTGCCGACGCTCAGCCCCGACTCGTCGATCCGCGGCGACGGGCACGGCTCGGTCCCGTCGCTCTCCCCGCCGACGCTCCTGGGATCGTCGCTGAGCCTGCCGTCGCTCTCCGGATCTCCGGCGCTCCTCGCCACTGCGACGACCGCGCTCTCGCTCGGGCGACATCGGCGTCAACGTCCTGTCAGGGGGGCTCCGCAGCCGGGATTCCCGGCTGGTCCGCTGGAAGATGTCGTTTCCCCCGGCGCCGTGTCAAAGGATTGTTACGCTCGGACGAGTGTCGTCCAGCCAACACTCATCCTTCCGCCGGCTCGGCGTGCAAGGTGAGGAGGAGCGTGGCCGTGGAGCCCTTCTTCGGCGACGTCCCGAGCACCAGCGTCTGGCCCGGACGGACGTTCACGGAGGTCTCGAGCAGGACGTCGCTGCTGCCCCGCCAGAGGCGGATGCGCAGCTGCGTGGCCCCAGCCGACTGCCATCCCACGTCGCCGGTGACGAGGTACTGGTCGTCGCTTCCGGAGAGGGTCTGCTTGATCTCCGAGCCGTCCGTGGCCGTGATGGTGGCCTGGGCCGCGAGCCGATAGCCCCTGAACTGGAAGAGCTTGCGCAGCTCGGTCTCGACGTCGGCAATGGCCGGATCGGTGTCGGTGAAGCCGTCGGCCTCGATGACCTGGAAGCGGAGGCGCACGTCGGGGCGCGCCGCATCGAAGTCGGCCAGGACGCGCTGGATCTTGTCGAGGTTGTCGGGCGTCTCACGCACGGTGAGCGCCCGGTCGGACGTGCTCATCATGCCGGGATTCTGCGGCCGGTCCGCGTACACGTAGGGCGCCACGAGCGCCTCGACCTGATGGGGCGCGAGGTTGTGCACGGCGAACGTGCGCGTCTCCAGCCGTGGGGCACGCTCGCATCCGGCGAACAGGAGCGCGGAGCACGCGACGGCCGGGATGATCCTGTTCATCGATCTCCTCCTCCCTGGAAGAACCAGAGCACGGTGATGTCGGGGTTGTCGGTCTGCATGACCGCGACGGTGCGGTCGGAGGACGACTGGACCAGCGGTGGAAGCTCCGCGACCGCGAGTGCGACGGGCACAGGTGCCGTGGTGGGCACGCGGCCGCGCGCGAGGAGCAGAGCGGCGACGGACGCAGCGGCCGCGAGAGCGACCCAGGCCGACCGCCGCCCCCACCAGCCCTGCGGGTGGGAACGCGTCCCGGTCCAGTGAGGGCTCGCGATCCCGGCGCGACGGAGCACTTCCTCGACGGTGGACGGGTCCGCATCGGCCGTGAGGTACGCGTCGAGCGCCGCCGTCTCCCCGAGGATGCGCGCGGCCAGGTGCCCACAGGAGGAGCAGTCACGGACGTGCGCCGCCACCCTCCCGGATCCGATCCCGCGGAGCTCGTCGGGCTCGGCTTCGAGGATGAGCCGGCGCACGTTCTCGCAGGTGCTCACGTCCGGTCCTCCACCAGCTCGGGGTGGCTCTCCAGGATGCGCGCCCGGAGCGCTCGTCTCGCCTTGAACAGGTGGGCGCGCACCGACACGGACTCGATGCCCAGCCGCTCCGCGATCTCCACGGACGTGAGGCCCTGGAGATCGGCGAGGTCGAACACCTCCCGCTGACGGGGCGGCAGCTCCCGGAAGAACGCGCCCACGATCGCGAGGACGCTGGAGCGGTCCGCTCCCTCGTCGGGTGCGGCCGGCGGATCCGGAGCCAGCTCGGAGGGTGCGCGCGGGTGATCCTCCAGCCGCCGCCGCCGAGCCTGGCGGCGGAAGCGGTCCGCGGCCGCGTTGCGCGTCACCGTGTAGAGCCATGTGGTGAAGCGCGCGGTCCCGCCGTACGCGTCGAGTCGCTGGATCACCTGCACGAGCACGTCCTGGGTCAGGTCGTCGGCCTCGGTAGGGTCACCGGTTCGCACCAGCGCCCACCGCCGCACCACCGGGAGGGCACGCGCTACCAGCGCCCTCAGCGCCTCGGGGTCCCCGTTCCTTGCCCTGGCGACGAGGTCCGGGCCGATCTCCGTGGACGTTCCTGTCACGCGGGCTCCCGGTGTGTGCGATTCCGACGTTGGGACGCTCGAGCCCCCGCCGAGCGTTTACCGGTCGACGGCCGTCCGTGGGGAGGGGCTCCGGGTCGGTCGCGTCCAGGGTGGGAAACTCCCCGCTGCCGGGAGGTCCCGCAACGGGCGGCCGGCGGGCCGGATCGGCGTGGCGGGGGCGGCTTGCCCATGGCCGGCCGCGAGAGCCATGTTCCGCCCGCCATGGCTTTCATTCCCTACGTTCCATACGAAGAAGCCGAGGGTCTGCTCGCCGAGCTGTACGCGCGCTACGGGGGGGAGGATGGGCGGGTGGACCACATCATCCGCATCCACTCGCTGAACCCGTCTTCGATGGCCCATCACTTCCAGCTCTACGCGCACCTCATGCGGGGCCCGTCTCCGCTCAGCAGGGTGCGGCGGGAGATGATCGCCGTCACGGTGTCCGCGGCCAACGACTGCTTCTATTGAATCAACCATCACGGGGCGGGCCTCCGTAGGCTGCTCGGCTCCGCCGAGCTCGCGCGGGCGCTGGTGCTGGACTACCGCACGGCGTCGATCTCGAGGGCCGATCGCGCGATGTTGGAGTATGCCGTGAAGCTCACGCGGGAGCCGCACGACGTCGGGGAAGCCGACGTCGCGTCCTTGCGCGGAGAAGGGTTCGATGACACCGCCATCCTCGATGTGTGTCAGGTGACGAGCTACTACAATTACGTGAACCGCCTCGCCGACGGTCTCGGCGTGGAGCTGGAGGACTTCTGGACGCCGGAAGACCTGACCATCACGCCCGAGGAGTTCCGCGCGCGACTGCAGGAGCGTCGACGGTTGGAGGAGCCGTGAGCCGCCCGCTCGTGCTGGACGGCCGCACGCTCGGCCTGGAGGATGTGGAGCGCGCCGCCCGAGACCTGGGCGTGGAGGTGAGGCTGGACGAGGGGGCCCGGCAGCGGATCGCCGAAAGCCGCGCGTTCGTCGAAGAGAAGATGGCTTCCGGAGAGCGGGTGTACGGCGTCACCACCGGCTTCGGACGGCTCGCGGAGGTTGTGATCGAGCCCGGGCAGCGGACCGAGCTGCAGCACAACCTCCTGCGCAGCCACGCGTCGGGGATGGGGGAGCCCCTCGAGCGCACGGAGGTGCGCGCGATCATGCTCCTGCGCGCGAACGCCCTGGCCCGAGGCAACTCCGGATGCCGCGTGACGGTGGTGGAGCACATCCTCGACATGCTCAACCACGGGATCCACCCGCGTGTGCCCTCCTACGGCTCCGTCGGGGCCAGCGGCGACCTGGCCCCCCTCGCGCACGTCGCCCTGGGGATCCTGGGCGAGGGAAGGGCGGAGAAGGACGGGGTCGAGACGGACACGGCGGCGCTGCTTGCAGCCGCCGGGCTCGAGCCCTTCCACCTCGAGGCCAAGGAAGGGCTCAGCCTCATCAATGGTACGCAGGCTACGACGGGGCTGGGCATCCTCGCGCTGCTGGCCGCGGAACGCGCGGTGGAGACGGCCGACGTGGCCGGGGCGATGTCGCTGGAGGCGCTCATGGGGACACCGGAGGCCTTCCGCGCCGAGATCCAGGATGCGCGCCCGCACGACGGGCAGCGGACGAGCGCGGCCAGGCTGCGTGCGCTGCTACGCGACTCCGAGATCCGCGAGTCGCACCGGGAGGGCGACCCCAGGGTACAGGACGCCTATGCGCTCCGCTGCATGCCGCAGGTGCACGGCGCCTGCCGCGAGGCCCTGGGCTACGTACGAAGGATCCTGCAGACCGAAGCGAACAGCGCGACGGACAATCCGCTGGTGTTTCCCGAGTCCGGCACGATCGTGAGCGGTGGCAACTTCCACGCGCAGGTCGTGTCGCAGGCCCTCGACCTGCTCGCCATCGCCGTCGCGGACCTGGCGGCGATCTCCGAGCGGCGCATCGAGCGGCTCCTGAACCCGGATCTGTCCATGGGCCTCCCGGCGTTCCTCACCGAGCGGCCCGGGCTGCGCAGCGGGCTCATGATCACGCAGGTGACGGCGGTGGACTGTCTGGCCGAGATGCGCGTGCTCTCCCACCCGGCCAGCGTGGACTCGGTGACGACGAGCGCCAATCAGGAGGATCACGTGTCCATGGGGCTGGCGGCGGCGCGCAAAGCACGCCGCACAGTGGGACTCCTGGAGCAGGTGCTCGCCACCGAGCTGCTGGCCGGGGCGCAGGGCATCGAGTTCCGCCGCCCACTCCGCGCGGGCGGCGGCGTGGAGGCCGCGCATGCGCTGGTGCGCGGCCGAGTGCAGGCCCTCCACGAGGATCGCCAGCTCGGTCCGGACCTGGATGCCCTAACGGCGATGGTACGCACGGGCGCGTTCGCCGAGGTGGCGACGGGCCTCGAGACGACCGGATGAGAACGGAAGGAACGGAGGAATAGAGCGATGGAGACGACGACGCATCGGGTGCGCGCCCCGAGGGGGACGGAGCGCTCCTGCAAGGGATGGACGCAGGAGGCCGCGCTGCGGATGCTCATGAACAACCTCGATCCCGAAGTCGCCGAACGGCCGGACGACCTGATCGTCTACGGTGGCACGGGAAAGGCCGCCCGCAGCTGGGAGGCCTTCGAGGCGATCGTGGGCGCCCTGCGCCAGCTGGAGGGCGACGAGACCCTCCTCGTCCAGTCGGGCAAGCCGGTCGGGGTGTTCCGCACGCACGCCCACGCGCCGCGGGTGCTCATCGCCAACGCCAACCTCGTGGGGCGGTGGGCGACGTGGGAGCACTTCAACGAGCTGGAGCGCCGCGGCCTGATGATGTACGGCCAGATGACCGCCGGCTCGTGGATCTACATCGGCACGCAGGGGATCCTGCAAGGCACGTACGAGACGTTCGGCGCGATGGCGGCGAAGCACTTCGGAGCCTCGCTGAAGGGGCGCTGGGTGCTCACCGGCGGGATGGGCGGCATGGGGGGCGCGCAGCCCCTGGCCGCCACGATGAACGAGGGTGCGATCCTCGTCGTGGAGGTCGACGCGCGCAGGATCCGGCGCCGCCTGGACACGCGGTACTGCGACCGGATGACGCACGATCTGGAGGAGGCGCTGGCGTGGATGAAGGAGGCGACCGCCGCAGGCCGGGCGCTGTCCGTCGGACTCGTGGGCAACTGCGCCGAGGTGCTTCCCGAGCTGGTGAGGCGCGGGGTCACGCCGGACATCGTCACCGACCAGACGTCCGCACACGATCCGTTGAACGGCTACGTGCCTGCCGGGATGTCGCTCGAGGCCGCCGACGACCTGCGCCGCTCCGACCCGGACGCGTACCTGACCCGCTCGAGGGTGTCCATCCGTGCGCACTGCGAGGCGATCGTCGCGATGCAGCGTGCCGGTGCCATCGCGGTGGACTACGGCAACAACCTCCGCGGGGAGGCGAAGGAGGCAGGCTTCGGGGACGCCTTCGCCTATCCCGGCTTCGTGCCCGCCTACGTGCGGGATCTCTTCTGCGAGGGGAAGGGGCCGTTCCGGTGGGCCGCGCTCAGTGGCGATCCGGCCGACATCCACCGGACGGACGAGCTGGTGCTCGAGATGTTCCCCGAGGACGAGCACCTGTGCCGGTGGATCCGCATGGCGCACGACAAGGTGGCCTTCCAGGGCCTGCCTGCCCGCATCTGTTGGCTGGGGCAGGGGGCCCGGGCGCGCTTCGGCACGGCGATCAACGACCTGGTTGGGGACGGCGGGATCAGCGCGCCGATCGTGATCGGGCGCGACCACCTGGACACGGGCTCCGTGGCGTCGCCGTTCCGGGAGACGGAATCGATGAGGGACGGCACCGACGCCGTGGCCGACTGGCCGATCCTGAACGCGCTGCTCAACACGGCTTCCGGCGCCAGCTGGGTCTCGTTCCACCACGGTGGTGGCGTGGGGATCGGAAACTCGCTGCACGCGGGCCAGGTGCTGGTGGCGGACGGCACGCCCGAGATGCGCACGCGCATCGAGCGCGTCCTGACGAACGATCCCGGCATCGGCGTGGCCCGACACGTCGACGCCGGCTACGAGCTCGCCGTGGAGACCGCCCGGCGCGAAGGGTTGAAGATCCCGATGCTGGACGGATGACCCGGCAGCGTCGGAGACCGCCCGGCCCCGGGGCCCCGCGCGGACGATCCCCGCTGGGAGCCCGGACGTGACGCGCCACGATCTCCTCGTCAGGAACGCGCGCATCGCCACGATGGAAGCGGATGGGGAGGCGTACGGGGCCGTTCCCGGCGACACCGTGGCCGTGCGCGACGGACGCGTGGCGTGGATGGGGCCCGCCGAGCGGCTTCCCCGCGAGCTCCACGAGGTGGAGGCGACGCTGGACGCGGAAGGGGGGTGGGTGACCCCGGGGCTGATCGATTGCCACACGCACATCGTGTTCGGCGGCGACCGCGCGCGCGAGTTCGAGCAGCGTCTCGGCGGTGCCTCCTACGAGGAGATCGCCCGGGCCGGCGGAGGCATCCTCTCCACGGTGCGGGCCACGCGGGCGTCGTCGGACGATGCACTCGCCGCCTCGGCCGAGGCCCGTCTACGCACCCTCGCGCGGAGGGGCGTGACCACCGTCGAGATCAAGTCGGGCTACGGGCTCGAGACGCAGACGGAGCTACGCATGCTGCGGGTCGCGCGGGCCCTCGAGGAGCGTGTGGGCGTGCGGGTCCAGGCGACGCTGCTGGGCGCGCACGCGATCCCCCCGGAGTTCGCGGGCGACCGGGGCGGGTACGTGCGCCTCGTGTGCGAGGAGATGATCCCGGCCGCGGCGGCGGCGGGCGTGGCCGACGCGGTGGACGCGTTCGGTGAGGGGATCGCGTTCACGCCGGAGGAGTGCGCGCGGGTCTTCGAGGCCGCCCGCCGCCGCGGACTGCCCGTGCGCTTGCACGCCGACCAGCTCTCCGACCAGGGGGGAGCTGCGCTGGCCGCCGCACACGGCGCGCGGAGCGCGGACCACCTCGAGCACGCCTCCGAGGAGGGCGTGCGCGCGATGGCCGGGGCCGGCACGGTCGCCGTCCTGCTGCCAGGGGCCGCGCATTTCCTCCGGGACGCGACCGTGCCCCCGGTGGCGTCCTTCAGGGCACATGGCGTGGCCATCGCGGTCGCGACCGACCTCAACCCTGGCTCGTCGCCGCTCGTGGATCCGCTACAGGCGGCGAGCCTCGCGTGTCTGCTCTTCGGGCTGACTCCGGAGGAGGCACTGGTCGGGATGACCCGGATCGGGGCGCGCGCGCTGGGCCTCGAAACGGAGATCGGCACGCTCGCCGTGGGCAAGCGTGCCGATCTGGCCGTGTGGGCCGTCGACCACCCCGCGGAGCTGGCCTATTGGATGGGCGCCGAGCTGTGTCGCGAGGTGGTGCGCTCGGGCCGTCCCGCGCGGTTCTCCTCCTGAGGCGTCAGGGCACTCAGCCCTCACCCCCGCCCGGACGGCGCCGAGGCGCAGGACGGCTCCCCGACGAGCTGCGCGCGCCGCCGCCCGAGGGACGCGCCGCCGGACGTCTCGACGGAGCCGCGGGCCGCGACGCCTGAGGCCGCGATGCCTGAGGCCGCGACGCCTGAGGCCGCGATGCCTGAGGCCGCGACGCCTGAGGCCGTGATGCCTGAGGCCGTGATGCCTGAGGCCGCGACGCCTGAGGCCGCGACGCCTGAGGCCGTGATGCCTGAGGCCGCGACGACGTCGAAGGTCGGGAGCTCTGCGGGCGCGCCATGGAGCCCGACGGCCTGCTGCCGGACGCCGTGGACGGCCGTGCCGCGGCGGAGGGCCGGCTCCCGCTCAAGGTCGAGGGCCTTGCCGCGGCCGACGGCCGGCTTCCTGTCGAAGGGCGCGCCGACGGCGTCGCCGTGCGACCCCGCGGGAGGCTTGTCGACGGCCGTGCCTGTGTGCCTCCCCTCGACCCGGCCGAGGGCCGTGCCGATGCCGAAGGCCTGGCCGCGCCCGTGGACGGGCGGGTCGCACCGGCCGAGGGACGCGCCGACCGGTCAGGCGTGGTGCCCCGCGTCGGGCTGCGAACCGATCCTCCGGGTCGCGCCTCCGCGCTCGGCCGGATGCGGTCCGAAGGACGCGCCGACCGCGTGCCCGGATTCGCTACGCGTGAGCCGGGAGTGGCCAAGCGCGTGCCCGGAGTCGCCGACCGCGTGCCCGGAGTGGCCGTGCGTGTTGAAGGCGTCGCGCCCGTCGACGGACGCGGAAGTGCCGTCCGGCCGGGATCCCGCGACGGCGAGGCGACCGGGGTTGCCACGCCCGACGGACGCCGCGTGGCCGTGCGCCCCACGGTGCCGCGCGGGTTCTCCTTGTACGTCGTTCCGTAGCCGCCACCCCGCCACAGCGGTGACGGGCGGTAGATGGCCGTGCCGTGCCGGCCTCCGTATGCGTAGACCGTGCGGACGCCGTACGGATAGCCCCACCCGTGCCGACCCCACGAACCGGCCCAGTATCCGTCCCAGTACGAACCGAACGGGTCGTAAGCCCAGTAGGGACCCCAGGGCGCGTGGAACGGGTCGGCCCAGTACGCGTAGGTCGAGGGGTAGTAGCCCCATCCGTGGCGCCACCAGCTACGGGCGTGGGTCGAGCCGTACCACACCGGGCCGGCGACCACGCACGCGTCGTACCACGGGTCCCACGGGTCCCAATAGGCGTCCCAGCAGGAATACGCCGGCGCGTAAGCGCGGGGGCCGTTCCAACCGTAGTTGTCCGAATAGATCCCGTACGGCGACGCATAATGGCTCGACCAGCCGAAGCCGAGCGAGGCCCCGACGAAGACCGAGCCGGGTCCGTAGTCGGCGGCGTGGAAGCCGAAGCTTACGCCGTCGAACACCGAACCGACGCCGACGGAGAAGGAGACGTGGCTCTGCGCCGCTGCCGGAGCCGCGGCCAGGGCCGAAGCGGCGATCAGGATCAGGGGCCTACGAGCTGCGGTTCTCACGGTGTCCTCCAGATGGCTGTTCCCGACACCATATATTGCAACCCCCGTGCCAGGTCTGCGGTTCCGTTCAAATACTTGCAATGGCGTCATTTATGGACTTCCAGTGCCGTCGGCGGACCCCAGTGTGTCCGTCGCCGGGGACACCCCGGATGAAACACCTGGACACGTCCGCCGGGGGAGGGGGGAAACCCTCGCGGCCCGCTGGCGTATCAAGGAGGAGTCGTTTTCCTGGGGCCGCGCCTGGCGCGGCGGGGGAAACGGGCGGGAGCTGCGGGAAGTTCGCCGCGGACGTGTACCTTGCCCCGACGAGGGGAAAGGGCGAAGATTCCAGTCGTCCGTTCGACGCCGCTGAAGGCGTCGGAGTCCAGCGGCCCCCTTGGCCAGCTGACCGGATCGTTCCCGCTCGAGTTCCGAGCCCGGAGATTCTTCCAAAGGCGGTAACGCAGGCGCGTTTGCGCCGCGACGCCTCCTTTCCGGCCACATGGGTTGAGACGTGCCCGAATCGCCAGACATGCAACCGGCAGGCGACGGGGAGAAGTCCAGAGGACGGCGCGGCCGAGGCCGCCGCCGTGGACGTCGCCCCCGCCGCAGGTCCCGCGACCGTTCAGAGAACAACGGCAACGCCGACAACGGCGGTGCGGACGGCGGCGAGGACTTTCCCCCACTCACCGACGACCCCGAGAAGCTCGAGGAGGAGTCCCGTCCCCTCGGTCTGCTCGAGGTACTGAACAGCGGCTCCGGCTTCATCCGACGACGCGAGTCCAGCTACACCCCGGGGAGGGACGACATCTACGTCGGATCCCGGATCGTCCAGAAGTTCGGCCTCCGAACGGGAGACGAGCTCGTGGGCGTGGTGGGCCGGGCCCGCAACGGCAAGAGCCCGCCGCTGGCGTATCTGGCCCGCGTGAACGACCGCAAGCCGGACGACGTCAAGCGAAGGCCGGACTTCCAGCGCCTGAGCGCGATGCACCCCGACCACCAGCTGGTGATGGAGTGCGGGCGCACGCTGCGAGGTCAGCCCGACTACACGAACCGCGTGATCGACCTGTTCTGCCCGCTGGGCAAGGGGCAGCGCGCGATGATCGTCGCGCCCGCGAAGGCGGGGAAGACGACCGTCCTGCAGGCCGTCGCCGAGGGGGTCGTGAAGAACAGCCCCGACTGCCACCTCCTGATCCTGCTCGTGGACGAGCGTCCAGAGGAGGTCACCGAGATGGAGTCGTGCGGCTTCGGCGAGGTCATCTCCTCCACCTTCGACCGGCCTGCGGACCGGCACACTCAGGTGGCCGAGATGACGCTTGAGCGCGCCCGCCGGCGCGTGGAGCTCGGCGACGACGTCGTCATCATCCTCGACTCGATCACCCGCCTGGCGCGGGCGTACAACACCGTCGAGGAGGGAAGCGGCCGGACGCTGTCCGGCGGGTTGGACGCGCAGTCGCTCGAGAAGCCGAAGCGCTTCCTGGGGAGCGCCCGCAAGATCGCGCCGGACCAGGGTGGTGGGTCGCTCACGATCATCGCCACCGCGCTCGTCGACACCGGGTCGCGGATGGACCAGGTGATCTTCGAGGAGTTCAAGGGCACCGGCAACAGCGAGATCGTGCTGTCGCGCGAGCTGGCCGACCGACGGATCTACCCGGCGATCGACCTGAACGCCTCGGCCACACGGAAGGAGGAGCTGCTCCTGGACGACGATGCGCTCTGGCTGTCGCGCGCGATGCGGCGTCAGCTGGGTGCCGTTCCGCCCGCGGAGGCGATGAACGAGCTCCTCGGCGCCATGAGGAAGACCAAGAGCAACCAGGACCTGATCGCCTGGGCGCGGCAGCAGGGTTAGCAGGTCGCTGAAAGAGGGGAGTACCCCGCGCGCGCCGGATCCTGCAAGGCGCGACAACGAGGGTTACAGCGCGTAGCGTTGTCGGCAGCGCTATTTCGAGGCTGAGCAACGCGGCAGGGCCGGATGCACCGGCGCTCGAATGGCCGAGGCATTTCTGCGGCACCACACTAGGAGGCGTCCGCCGTCGTCGAGTCGGCGGACGTCTCTTCACGTCGGCGCTCCGCGAGCTCGCCGAGGCGCTCGAGTGCCTTCTCGAGCTCGGCGCCCTGGGCGTGGGCCATGAACCGTGCCCAGTACCCCATGAGCGGGTTGTTCCCGAAGTCGCCCTCCTCGCGCCACTCGACGCGCGTGCCCGTCCCGTCGGGCCGGAGGCGTAGGGTGCCGTCGGTGTGCATCGCCCCTCCCTGCACGACCACGCGGTAGCGCACCACCGAGTCCGGCACCGTCTGGACGATCTCGAAGGAGCCATCGCCGAGCTCCTCGTCGTCCCACGCGAGGCGTGCACCGACGCCGTGCTCCGGTCCTTCGCGCACGACGCCGGAATCGGGCCACGGGGTCCACCGCTGCCATCCCGACGGGGAGTCCATCCACGGGTAGAGCTGAGCCGGCGACACGTCGAGCACCGCGGATCGCTCGGCCGCCCACGTCCCGGGGAGGACCCATCCCACGACGAGGAAGAGCGAGAGGAGGCCCGCTGCGGAGGCGAGGACCAGGCTGCCGGGGCTGATGGCCGGCCTCTTCATCGTGCCTCCCGGGCGGCCGCGGGGTGCGCCGCGTACCAGTCGCGAACCAGCGGCTCCAGGACGGGCCAGACGGTGTGCGCCATGATCAGGTGGCCTTCCGGGGTGGGGTGGATTCCGTCCGACTGGTTGAGCTCGGGGATGCCCGCGACACCCTGCAGGAGAAACGGCACGAGCGCCGCGCCCGTCTCCTTCGCGACCGTCGGGAAGATGGCGTGGAAGCGCGACGTGTAGGCAGGCCCGAGATTGGGAGGCGCCTCCATCCCCTCAATCAGGATACGGACGTCGGGGTACTTCGCCCGGGTCTCCTCGACGATCCGGCGCAGATTGGCTTCCGTCGCGTCGGGGTCCTGACCCCGAAGCCCGTCATTCGCGCCCAGCTCGACGCAAAGGATGTCCACGGGCTCGCGCAGAACCCAGTCGAGTCGGCGCAGCCCGCCGGCGCTCGTCTCTCCGGACACCCCGGCGTTGACCGCCCGGATGGGCAGGCCGGCGGAGTCCGCCAGTTCCCCCAGACGTGCGACGTAGGTATCCTCCGCGCGGAGGAGGCCCAGACCGGCCGTGAGGCTGGTGCCCAGGAAGACGACCACCGGGCCCACCTTCTCGGTCGGGGCGGAGTCGGGCGCGGGCGCCGCAGGAGCGGCGCGCTCCGCCACGCCCGCGGCCGCGTCCGTACGCGGCTCGGAGGGCGAACAGCCCACGGCGGCGATGCAGAGCAAGGAAAGGAGTCGGTGGTTCATATGATGATCGTGGCCCGGGGCCTCGAGAAGACGTACCTGAGCGGGGGCAAGCCGCTTCGCGTGCTACGCTCCATCGACCTGGAGGTGCCCCCCGAAGCGTTCATCGCCGTGGTCGGACCGTCGGGGAGTGGCAAGACCACCCTGCTGGGCCTGCTGGCCGGGCTGGACGAGCCTTCAGCGGGAGAGGTCGAGCTCGACGGGCAGAATCTCTTCGATCTTACCGAGGACGGCCGTGCCGAGTTTCGTGCCCGCCGCGTCGGCTTCGTCTTCCAGACCTTCCACCTCCTTCCGACGCTGACCGCGCTGGAGAACGTCCTGGTGCCCATCGAGCTGCAGGGCGGGGCGCGGGGGGCCAAAGACCGCGCGGTCGACCTGCTGGAGCGCGTCGGCCTCGGCGACCGCCTCGACCACTACCCGGCGCAGCTGTCGGGTGGAGAGCAGCAGCGCGTCGCCCTGGCGCGCGCGTTCGCGAACCAGCCGCGCATCCTCTTCGCCGACGAGCCCACGGGCAACCTGGACCAGGAGACGGGGGCAACGATCATCGCGATGCTGGAGGAGCTGAACCGCGCCGCGCGCACCACGCTCGTGCTGGTGACCCACGACCTTTCGCTTGCGGCGCGGGCCCACCGGGTCGTGCGCCTGGCAGGCGGGACGATCGTGTCGGACGAGCCGGTGGGCGGCAATGGCGGCGCCCCGGACGGGGAGGCGACACGCATATGAAGCTGGGCTTCGCGCTACGCCTCGCGCTCCGCGAGAGCCGGCACGGAGCGCGCCGCGTGGGCGTCTACATGGCGTCGATCACGCTGGGGGTGGCCGCCCTCGTCTCGATCCACTCCTTCCGCGACGACGTGGCCCGCTCGGTGCAGGAGTCGGCCGACGTCCTCATGGGCGCGAACGCGCGCCTCGAGGCGAACCGTGCCCTCCCGGACTCGGTCACCCGCATCGTCGATTCGCTGAATGCGGCCGGCGTCGAGACGGCCCGGGTGACGACGGCCCTGTCGATGGTGCTCGCGCCGGGCAGCGGGGACGTCCGCCTCATGCAGGTGCAGGCGATGGACGCGGGCTATCCGTTCTACGGAGCGGTGACCACCGACCCGCCGGGCCTCTGGGGCAGCCACGTGCGGGAGGACGTCGCGCTCGTCGATCCGGCCGTGCTCACGCAGCTGCGCGTCCGGCGGGGAGATACGATCGTCGTGGGGCGGATGCGCCTCGAGCTCGCCGGCACCGTCGAGGATCTTCCAACGGACCTCGGCTACCAGACCGCCGTCGGCCCCCGCGTCTACGTCTCCCAGCGGACGCTCCAGCGGGCGGGCCTGCTCGGATTCGGCAGCCTGGCCCGATACGACGTCTTCCTGAAGCTGCCGGACCGGGCGGCGCGCGACCGCATCGAGGCGCGCTACGACTCGATCTTCCACGCCACGCAGGTGCGCTACACGCTCGCCGAGGAGCAGGCGCGCAGGCTGTCCAACGGCGTGCGCTTCCTGGGGCGGTTCCTCGCCCTGGTGGGCCTGGGGGCGCTCCTGCTGGGCGGGATCGGCGTGGCCAGCGCGATCCACGTCTACATCCGCGAAAAGCGCCCAGGGGTGGCGGTCCTCCGCTGCATCGGCGCCGACCAGTGGACGGTGTTCGCCGCCTACCTCCTGCAGGCCGCCGCACTGGGCCTGCTGGGCTCCGTGCTGGGCGTGGCGCTGGGGGCCTTCGTGCAGCGATGGCTGCCCACCCTTCTGGCCGCCGCGCTGCCGGTGCGGGTCACGACCCGCTTCTCCGTCGGCTCGGCCCTGGCCGGGCTCGGCATCGGCGTCTGGGTGGCCGCGATCTTCGCGCTGATCCCGCTCCTACAGGTGCGCGACGTGCCACCGCTGCAGGCACTGCGCCAGGACTTCGAGCCCCGACGCCGGCGCCGTGACCCGCTGCATGTGGGTGCCTACGTCGCGCTCCTCGGCAGCGTGGTGCTCCTGTGCGTCTTGGAGGCCCCGGAGCCCGGGGTCGGCCTCGGGTTCGCCGGCGCGCTGCTGGTCACCGTGGGTCTCCTCGCGGGAACGGGATGGCTGCTCACCCGGCTCACCCGCCGGCTGTTCCCGTCGCGGGCCTCCTACCCGGTCCGGCAGGGGGTCTCGAACCTCTTCCGGCCCCAGAACCAGACGGTGTCGGTCACGCTGGCCCTCGGCTTCGGTGCGTTCATCGTCGGTACGGTGCTGGAGGTGCAGGGCAGCCTCGTGGACGACCTCACCGTCTCCTTCGAGCAGGGGCGGCCGAACGTGCTGCTCTTCGACATCCAGCCCGACCAGCTCGAGGGGGTGCGCGCGCTCCTGCCGGAGGACGTGCGGGCCGACGCGGACGTGGCGCCCATCATCATGTCACGCATCGCCGCCATCAACGGCCGCACCCCCGCGGAACTGCGCGCCGACACGTCCGGCGGCCCGCGCCCCGAGCGTTGGGCGCTGCGCCGCGAGTACCGCAACACCTACCGCGCCAAACTCGGAGCCGCCGAGTCGCTCCTGACGGGGAGGTGGTGGGACGGCACGCCGGGCTCCGAGAACGGCACACGCGTGGACGCGGGCGGCCTGGCCAGGGTCTCGCTCGAGGAGGGCATCGCCAACGACCTGCAGGTGGGTCTGGGCGACACGATCACCTGGGACGTGGGCGGCACGGACGTCCCCTCGGTGGTCACCAGCACCCGGCGGGTGGACTGGAACCGGCTGGAGCCCAATTTCTTCGCGATCTTCGAGCCCGGCTCCGTGGACGAGGCGCCGCAGACGATCATCATGGTCGCGCGCATCCCGGACGCGGACGCGCGCGCCGCCTTCCAGCGCGCCCTCGTAGGCGCGTTCCCCAACGTGTCCGCGTTGGACTTCTCGCGCGTCCAGTCGGCGATCGACGAGATCCTCTCCCGCGTGCGCCAGGCGGTGGCCTTCCTCGGGCTGTTCTCCGCGCTGGCCGGGGTCGTGGTCCTGATCGGGGCGCTGGCCAGCTCCCGCGTGCAGCGCATGCGCGAGGGGGCGCTCCTCAGGACGCTGGGCGCGCGTCGGCGGCAGGTGCTGGTGGTGCTGTTCGCGGAGTACCTGGCCCTGGGGACGCTCGCCACCGCCACCGGGCTCGGCCTGGCGTGGATCGCATCGGCGATCATGGTGCCGCGCGTCTTCGAGATGGACTTCTCGGTGCACCTCGTCCCGCTCCTGGCCATCTGGGCGGGTGTCGCGGGCCTCACGGTCGTGGTCGGGCTGGTGGGGAGTCGGAGCCTCCTGGTCCGCCCCCCCCTCGCCGTGCTGCGCGAGGCGCCCGAATAGCGGAGGGAGTCCGAGCGCGGCCCGCGCTCGCCCCCACCGCCCTCAGCGTTCCTCACCTCCCGGCACACGGATGCGGATCTCCGCATCCCCCGTCCGGATGATCACCAGCCTGCCGTCCTCGGACTCGATGACGTTGACCCGCCCGCCGCCGCGCACCTCGACGGACGCGTCACCCACCATCCCCGAGAAGCGCAGCGGTGCCGTCGAGGGATCCTCGACGACGGCCCGGGCGACGCGCGCGGCCGGCGCGCGCTCCACGGCGCGCGTGGTCACCGCGATCTCCCGGCCGTCGCGCTCCACCGTCCATCGCAGCGTATCGCCCGGGCGGATCTCCGAGAAGCGTCGTCCACCCTCGTCCGACGTGAGCGGAACGCCGTCCAGGGCGACGAGGTGGTCTCCGGCCCGCAGGCTCGCCGCCCGGCCGTCCTTCTCCTTGTCGATGCCCACCACCTCCGGCGGCTCGGGGAAGGTCCACCGCCCGAGCTGGTCACCCTCTCCCTCGCGGTAGACGCACTCGCTGCAGCGGAACCCGAAGCCGAGCGAGGCGTGCGGGGCCATGCGGGCGGGGGCGGGCGGAGGCGGGGGCGGCACCGGGCGCGCTGCGGCCCGGGGCTCCGTCACCCTTGCGGGCGGGTGGGGAGGAGTCGGCTCCCTCACCACGACCGGTGCCCCGGGCGAGACGGGCTCCGAGACCCGGGCGGGCGGCGGAGGCGGTGCGGGCACGCCCCGCCCCGCGACGACCGGGGCGCCCGCTTCCTTCGTCGAGGGACAAGCGGCGGCGACCGGAACCGTGAGGTCCACGAGGCGACCGTCACGGCGCACCCTCAGCCGGGTCGGCCGGTCCGGGGGGAGCGCCGAGAAGCGCGCGCTGCCCTCGCGCGTGGTGATGAGCTGTCCGTCCACGGACACCAGGACGTCGCCCTCGCGCAGCACCGAGGACGCGGGGTTGGACGCGTCCAGATCGAGGATCGTGGGCTCCGTCCAGAACACCGCCCGGTGCAGCTTCCCGTTCGTGAAGAATTGGCATCGGTCGCAGGAGATCCCCGTGATCCCCAGCGACCCCACCGGGTCCACGCCACCCTTGCACACCAACCGTTCCCCGGCCTGCGCGGCCGCGCCCGCCGGCAACAGCGCGACGATCGCCGCCGCCTGCGCCATCCGCCATGCCCTGCCCATGTCCCCTCCTCATATGCGTGCGTCGCGAGCGAGCCCGCGGCGTCGGTGGTCAGAACCAGATCGTCTTGCGCGCCGGGCCCGCCGTCGTGTCCGACGCGGCATCGGCCCGCTCCTCCAGGACGGCGAGCACCAGCCGCAGCGTCGGGTCGTCCGGGCGAACGCGGGCAAGCTCCAGCGCGGCCGCGTGCAGCGCGACCCGGGCGGCCTCCGCGCCGGAGGCGAGCTCGCCGCCGGTGTCCTGCCCGGCGAGCTCCGCGAGATGCGCCACCGCCCGTACGTACTCGGATCCGGCCTCCTGGACCTCCGTGGCGGCCTGCTGCGGATCCGCGCCATGGTCGAGCGCGGCGGAGACGGCGTCGGCCACGCGCTCGCCCGCGCTCCAATGGCCGACGGCCACCCCGGAAACGAACAGAGCCAGGCCCGCCGCCACGGCGGCGGCCACCCACGAGCGTCGGAAACCCTGCGCGCCGGCGCGCTGTCTCGTCGCGTCGGACAGGAGTCCCTCGGCGCGCAGCGCGCCGACGACACGCTCCTCCAGCGTGGCCGGAGGGATGCGCTCCCTGGGGAGGGAGGCGAAGGCCTCGCGCTCCTCGGAGGTGAGCTCGTCGGGAAGGTCGTGGTCGTTCATCGGGTTTCCTCCGCGGCGGGGTCGAGCAGGCGCCGCAGCGTGCGTCGTGCGTGGTGGAGCTGGCTCCTGGACGTGCCGATGGCGATGTCCAGCCGCTCGCTGATCTCAGGATGGGTGAAGCCCTCGAGGTCGTGCAGGAGCAACACCGTCCGGTATCCGTCGGGAAGGCACGCGATGGCACGCTCGAGATCGAGCCGCTCCGCGGTCGGAGGCGGCAGGACGGGCACCTCCCTCTCTTCGGCTCCGTGCGCCGGGGCCCGGTTCCGGCCGCGCAGCACCTCGCGCGCCCTGTTCAACCCGATGCCCAGCAGCCACGTGCGCAGGGAAGACTCCCATCGGAAGCGCGGGAGCGCCCGCACCGCGCGCACCCACGTGTCCTGGACCACGTCCTCCGCGTCGGCCTCAGCGCCCCCCAGAACCCTCAGAACGAAGGGAAGGAGCGCCGGCGTGTGCCTCCGGTAGAGCACGCGGAAGGCCGCCTCGTCACCGCCGCGGACGATCCGGTCGGAGAGGTCCCTGTCCGAGAGATCGGGAATCGCCATTGCCTGTCTCACACCCCTGAGTGGCATCCGGGGTCGGAAGCGTTGGTCGGCCTCCCGGTCCGCTATTGCTGGTGGCCCGCTTCCCTGTGCAGCGCTTCGGGCGGAACGTCCACCGAGGCCTCGTAGTGGCAGGACTCGCACAGCACGGGGTGGGGGCTTCGAAGTCGGCCCCGAGTCGCCTTCACGGGCTCCCCGCATCGGGGGCAGGTGCCCTCCACGTCGAGGACCGTGAACCGCTCCGTCCAGCGTCGACGGGCCAGGAACCCACCGCCCGCGAGCGCACCGAGGACCCACGGAGCGTGTGGGGGAATCAGGCCGACCACCGGAGCCGCGAGGAGCGCCAACGCCATCGTGCGCACGGAGCCACCCACGCGCCAGGATCGGGAGCGCGGGCGGAGGCGGAGCGTCGCGGGTGTGGGGTCGTATCCGAAAAGGGAGATGCGCCCCCCGATCTCCAGGGAAGCGCCGTCGCCGTTGTGCCGTCTCTCGTTGTCTTTCACGGGTCCGTCGTGGTTCCGAGCCACCCCGACGTCGCGTCGGGGCAAGGCGAAATGTATCTTCGGGCATCCCGCCATCCCAAATCGGCAAGGCAGGCGCGCCCCTCGTGACCCAAACCCGCACAACGCCTGAACCGGACCGCGCTGCCCTGTCGCGGGAGCTCAGCGAGTTCCTCGTCGAGCTGTCGATCGGCGTACACCGGTACGCGATGTACCCCTCCGGGCACCCCTCGCTCACGCCCGTGGTGGAGAACATCATCGGACGCCTGGCGGAGATCTTCGAGGTACGGCGGACGCTTTCCATCGGCGTGGCGCAGCGACAGCTCGTGATCGAGGGGGTGGCCACGGATCAGCGCCATCCGGTGCTCTCCGATCTGGCGCGCCGGCTGCACGACCACCAACTCTCGGCGCTGTCCTTCGAGAAGGGGATCCGTGCCTCGGAGGTCGCCGGCCTGCTCGGCTCCTTGGCGCAGGAGGTGGAGCGCGGCGGCACGCCGCTCGGCCTCCTGACGCCCGAGGAGGCGCCGCGCTGGGAGCACGCGAAGCTCTACCGCGTGGGGTACGAGCGACTGGAGATCAAGGAGGGCGACCAGGCGGCCGAAGACATCGACCGGGCGGATCGGGCAACCGCGCTATGGCTGGGGCTCGCCCAGGCCGCGCTCGCCTCCGAGGAGCCGCTCGAGGTCGTGCCGGACGCCGCGGAGGTCGCCCGCAGCATCTCCGAGCATCGCAAGGAGTCCGCGTACGACCAGGTGATCGTCGGATACCTGCTGCAGCTCGCGGACGAGCTCAAGGGGGCGAAAGGCGCCGAATCGGACAAGGTCAGGCACCGTGTCTCCAGGCTGATCGATGCGCTCGACGACGACACGCTGGGCCGCCTCGTCCAGTTCGGAGGCGACCGCGCGCAGCGTCGCCAGTTCCTGTTGGACACCAACCAGAGTCTGGCCGTGGATTCGGTGGTCAGGGTGCTCACCGCCGCGGCCCGGAGCTCGGAACAGTCGATCTCGACATCGATGACGCGCCTGCTCACCAAGCTCGCCGTGCACGCCGAACAAGGAAGCGCCCAGCAGCGATCCCAAGCGGACACGGCCCTGCGCGAGAACATCGAGGCGCTCATCTCGGGATGGGATCTGAAGGACCCCAACCCGGAGGCCTACACCAACGTTCTGGACGCGATCGCGCGCGCCGCGCCGATCTTCGAGTCGGATGCGGAGAAGGGGGAGGCCCTTTCGGGTGCGATGCGACTCGTCGACATGTCTCTGGAGATGGACGCATGGGGACCGACCGTCGCGAAAGCCGTGGCAGACATCGTGATGGACGGGGGGATCGACGCGCTCCTGGACGTGCTCGCCGGTGCGCCGCCGGAGAGCTCGGTCGCGAACCGGTTGCGACAACACCTCATGGGACCCGAAGAGCTTCGGCGCATCCTGTCGTTCGGACAGGTGAGCGACGACGGGCTGAGGACCCTCTTCGAAGCGATGGGCGAGGCCGCCGTCGACCCGCTGCTGGACGTCCTCTCGGACACCGAGGACCGCACGGTCCGGCGGCACGTCTTCAAGGCGCTCTCGCGCATGGGCTCCGTCGTCGGGCCGCGCGCGGTGGAGCGTCTCTCGGACACGCGCTGGTTCGTGCAGCGCAACATGCTCGCGCTCCTGGCACGCCTCCCTGACCCACCCGAGGATTTCGACCCGCAACCGTTCATGGAGCACGCCGACATGCGCGTGCGGCGTGAGGCCTTCCCGCTCGCTCTCGACAAGCCTCGACTCCGCGACAGGGCCCTCGTCGGTTCCCTGATGGACTCGGACGAGCGCATGGTGCGGATGGCGTTGCTCGAGCTGCAGCAGGAGGTGCCGGACCCCGTGCTGCCCACGCTGGTCAACCGGGTCGTCGCGGCGGAGGAGCGGTCGCCCGACATCCGTGCCCTGGCGGTCAAGGTCATCGGTGCGAGTCGCTCCACCCTCGCGCTCAAGGCGCTGCTCGACCTCGTGACGGCGGGAAGGACGCTCTTCGGGAGGATCCGGTTGGCGCATGCGACGCCACAGACCCTCCAGGCGTTGCGCGTCCTCTCCCAGAAATGGGCGGACCGTGAGGAAGTCGTGCGGATCCTCCAGGCGGCCGCGCGCTCGAAGGACGAGGACATCCGCAACGCCTTGTTTCCCGAGAGCGAGGGCGGCGCGGGGGAGGCCCCATGATCGACGAAGCCGTTCGGTTCCTTACGAGCATGGCTCAGGCCGTGTCCACGATGACGCTGTACGCGGACGACCATCCGGCCCGGCAGCGCGCGATCGACAGGGCCTACGAGGCGCTATGCGATCTGCAGCAGCGGAACGAGCGACCCCTGTTCACCTTCCTCGGGTCGGAGATCGTGCTGGACAGGGTGCCGCTGCGCGAGCTCAGGCAATGGGACTGGGGACCGCGGCTCGCCGCCGCCGGGATCCAGCGTCTGGAGTTCGAGGGGTCGGTGTCGAGGGAAGACTTCGACGCCTTCCTGGCGGACGCCTACCTCCGCATGAGCGGCACGCCCATCCCCAGCGCCGAGCTACGGCAGAGCCGTCCCTCGCAGATACGGTACGGTACGGTGGCGCTCCGGGGTGAAGCGGTCAATGAGCGCGCTCTCGTGGAAGGTGCGGCCGCCGCAACCCTCGGATATTCCCTGCGCGAGGAGATCGAGGGCGTGGAATGGCTGCACGCGGAGGTGAAGGAGCGGCGCCAACTCCACATGCTGGAAGCCCAGGGGATCGTGCGCTCGCTCTCGGTGGCCATGCACGGGGATCAGGCCTACCTGATCCCGCTCCTGCGCCTCAAGCAGTTCGACCAGTACACGGTCACCCATGCGCTGAACGTCGCCGTGCTCACGATGGCCCTGGCGGAGTTCCTGGGCATGGGCCCCCGGGAGGTCCGTGCCTTCGGGATCGCCGGACTGCTGCACGATCTCGGCAAGGTGAAGGTCCCCGAGGAGATCCTGAACAAGCCGGGGAAGCTCACCGACGAAGAGCGCGAGGTCATGAACAGCCACCCCGCCGAGGGAGCGCGGATGATCCTGGAGGCCGAGGAGCACCTCGACCTCGCTGCCGTGGTCGCCTACGAGCACCACATCCGCATCGACGGGGGAGGATACCCCTCGCTCAGGTATCAGAGGGCGTGTCACGAGGCGTCGAACCTCGTCCACGTGTGCGACGTGTTCGACGCGCTTCGTACGCACCGTCCCTACCGCGAAGCCTGGCCCGCCGAGCGCGCGCTCAAGATCGTCGAGGAGGGCGCGGGTCCGGAGTTCGACCGGGACATCGCGCACGCCTTCATCCAGATGATGCGCAGGTGGGACATCCGGGTCGCCGAAGCCTCCATGGACGACCCCGAGATCCGGACGCCTGCGGCCGACGCGCCTCGGTCCGGCCCGGCGCCGGACGGGCCCGGGGAAGGTGAGACACCCCCCTCACCGCCCGAAGACGCGTAGCCGCTCGCCGGCGTCGCGCAGCGTCTCCACGCGCTTGCAGAACGCGAAACGGACCAGGCTCCGCCCGCGCTCCTTCTCGTGGAAGAAGCTGGAGCCCGGCACGGACGCCACACCGGCCTCCCGGGTGAGACGCTTGGCGAAGGTCGTGTCGTCCTCGTCGCTGAGCGCGCCGAAGTCCGCGAGCACGTAGTAGGCCCCTTCGGGCGGGCCGCAGGAGAAGCCCGCCTCGCGGAGCGCGTGGATCATGACGCCCCGCCGCTCGCGGTACTCCTCCGCCATTACCCGGTAGTAGTCCTCGCCCAGGTCGTCCAGGCCCACCGCGCAGGCCTCCTGCAGCGGGGCGGGAGCCCCCACCGTCAGGAAGTCGTGCACCTTGCGGATGGCGTCGGTCAGCCGGGGGGGCGCGATGACCGTGCCGACCCTCCAGCCGGTCACCGAGAACGTCTTGGACAGCCCGCTCACCGTGACCGTGCGCTCGCGCATCCCGTCGAGCGTGGCCAGGGGGATGTGCTCTCCCTCGTACAGGATGTGCTCGTAGATCTCGTCGGTGATGGCGAGCAGACCGTGCTCGCGGCACACGTCCGCCACGGCCTCGAGCTCACCCCGGTCGAACACCCTCCCGGTCGGGTTGTTCGGGGTGTTGAGGACGATCGCGCGCGTGCGGGGCGACACGAGGGCGCGCAGCCGTTCCGGATCCAGGCGGTAGTCGGGCGCCTCCAGGGTGAGGAAGACGGGGCGTGCGTCCGCCAGGACCGCGTCGGGTCCGTAGTTCTCGTAGTAGGGCTCCATGACGATGACCTCGTCGCCCGGATCGACCAGGGCGAGCATCACCGAGGCCATGGCCTCGGTCGCGCCGCAGGTCACGGTGATCTCCCGCTCCCCGTCCACCTCCATCCCGTACCACCTCCGGTACTTGCGGACGAGCGCGTCGCGGAGCCGGGGGGCGCCCCACGTGATCGCGTACTGGTTGACGTCGTCGCGGATGGCCCGGCAGGCCGCCTCCTTGAGGAGGTCCGGAGCGGGGAAGTCCGGGAATCCCTGCGCCAGGTTGACCGCATCGTGCAGCCGGGCGACCCGGGTCATCTCCCGGATCACGGACTCGGTGAAGCCGTGGGTGCGTCGGGCCGTGCGCAGGGCGTGTGTGCTCATGGGCGACCTTCGTCGGAGGGATGCGCGAGCGCCCCATGATGACCGCCCGGTCCAAGCGCGGCAACGGTCCTCGTGGCGCACGGGCCGGGGGCCGACTAGGATAGGGGATCCGAACCCAGGCCCCATCCAGCCGAGGTCGTCGTGACGTCTGGCTCGCGTGGCATCGTGCTCTCCTTGGTCGCCGCGGGCATCGCCCTCGCCCCCCACGTCCTCCTGGCCCAGGCCGCGCCGCTGGTGGTGGAGGTCCGAACCGGCGCCGCCGTGCCCGTCTCCACCCTCGCGACCGGTACGGCGCCCGGAGAGGGTGTGAAGGCGGGGACGTCCTTCGGCGTGGACTTCGCGATATCCGGCCAGGGGCGCCGCTCCATCTACGCGGGGTTCAGCCAGCACCGTTTCGCCTGCTCCGAGGCCGGGTGCCCCTCGGGAGACCGCTACGTCGCCACCTCGCTGGATGTGGGCTTCCGGTTCAGCCTCATCACGCGCGGACCCGTGATCCCGTGGATCCGCGCCGGGGGGACCACGCTCCTCATGGAGACGCCCGCGCTCCCCGACGGGCCGGCGGGTGTGTCGGACCGTGGATACGGGGGCGAGGTAGGGGTGGGCCTCTACGTGGGCGCGTGGAGCTCGGTCGCCCTCAACCCCGGTGTCCGCTTCACCACGGCCAGCGCGCGCCTGCCCGGAGGCGACGATCTGACCCTGCGCTTCGTGGTGGCGGACCTGGGCCTGTCGCTGGCCTTCTGATGCTGCGCCGCACCCTGGCGCGCTCCGCTCTGGCGCTCGCGCTGCTGGCGCCGGCGCCGTCCGT
>Ga0307424_1000172_pt1 | contig 32200 bp, 34 predicted proteins | sample SalMarWE160320MG_FD_202157 | JGI IMG/M metagenome (GOLD analysis project Ga0307424, IMG submission 202157) | Salt marsh sediment microbial communities from the Plum Island Ecosystem LTER, Massachusetts, United States - WE1603-20 | ecosystem: Environmental > Aquatic > Marine > Intertidal zone >... | reverse complement strand
CGGCCCAGGCCACATCGGGACGATTTGCAGCCACCCACTCAAGACCCGCGGCGACGCCTGCGAGCGGGCCCTGGAATTCCGGCGAAGCGTCAGCAACCACCGGCAAACCGAATCCCGCAAACTGATCGCTGTTCGCGCTGATGACGATGTCGGAGACTTGCGGACGCAAGCGCGCGAGGACATGTGCCAGCATCGGTTTGCCGCTAAGCGGCTGCAGGCACTTGTCGCCGCCGCCCATGCGGCTTGACCGGCCGCCGGCTAGAACGATCCCGACGATCGTCTCATGGGGTTCCATGTGAGGACTGTAAGACGGGGAGCGCAGCGCCGTCACTGGCGGCCTTCGGGCCTAGAAGATGGCAGTGAGCGGCCCGACCAAGCTCCAATGCGTCAAGAATAGGCTACCCAGATATTCGGCTCTTCGTACGTGCCGGTCTGCTGGTCGACATCGATCTTCACTGGCGCAATGGCACCATCGAGCGCGTAAGGCCCGGTCTCCTTAAAACGCTGCTTGGACCAGTTCTCCCAGAAGCCGAGAGGCTCGTGGACAACCATCGACCGCTCGCACGGCCCGACCAGCTTGCCGCCCGATGACAAATGGCTCCTGAGCCAAGGGTCGTAAACCCGCCCCTTCGGGTCGGTCCAGGTCAGGTATTCGGAGATCGGGACCCAAGGATGCTTCACCTTGGCGGAGGGCCGCACCGGGGCTACGAGGCCACGCAAGCCCCTGTCCTCGGCCAGGTCGACCAGGGCCCGGATCATTAATTTGGCGTAGCCCTTGGCGCGGTGCACCGCGGGCACGGAAATCGCGAGCGCACCCAGCATGTTGACCCGTGCGCCCTTGGACCGCGCGGCCGTCTCGACCACCCAATCCCACCCTTCAGGTGGCAGATCGTCGGGACCTGAGCACGCGAAGGGGACGCAATTGGCCACCGCTACCGGATAGCCCGTTTCCTCGTCGACCAGGCACAACTGGTAGTCGGGGTAGGCGTCTAGCAGGTCCTGGTAATGCTCATAATGAGCCCTAGTGTAGTTGAGATAGCCGAGCTCGTTCCAGGCCGCCTGCTCGATCGAGCTTGCCGCCTTCTTCAATTCGGGGCTCTCCGCCCGGGACCGTATGGCGAGTCTTGCCGCCATGAAGGGCTCGAAAATCCTGGACAAATACCGAATCGGCCGCCCCCTCCCGCAGGATGGCGCGGCAGCCCCAAGGAAGTGCCCCCGGGGCTGATAGTTAATAAACGGTAAACCGGTGTGCTGCAATTCGTTAATCAGTCTACGGTATTGAATTATTCCGTAGCCTGACGATCATCCTTGAATCGGCCGTAGCCCCCAGCCGAGCGAAAAATGAAGGAGATGCAAGATGTTCGCGGACGCTGCAACGGGGATTTAACACGTCGCAGCTAGGAATATTGCGTTCGACCCCGCGTTACGTTTGCAAGTGATCTGGTGCCCCTGTCCGAACGAGAACACTACCTTCGCGGCGACCTACGTCGCCTGACCACCCTGATTGCGGTGGCGATTACGTTTTTTGGCTTGGTTCTCCTCGCGATCATTGCCTACGCCGGCTGGTCGGCGAACCAGAGCGCGGTGGAGAGAGAGCGCACCCTCCTCGACAACGCCCTCAACCAAAGCATCGCGCGCGTCCTCAATGAGCAGAAAAGCGTCGCCTGGTGGGATGATTCGGTCCTGAACATTACCGATGACGCCATCGACCTCGATTTCGTCGACGCAAATTTCGGCATCTTTCTCACCGAGACCTATGCCCAGGATGCGGTCTATATCCTCAACGCCAAGGACAAGCCGCTTTACGCCTGGGCCAATGAGGCCCGCGCCGCACCGTCCTCATTCGAGCGCGTGCGCCCCTCCATCGAGTCCGTGATCGACGAGGCCCGGCAGGGGAAACTATCGCCTCAGTTGAAGACCCGCCCGGATTCGTTCAGCGAGTCCCAAAGCAGCTATCGGCTACTTGCCGGCGTTCTTGGGGTCGCCCGTTGGGCGGGACACATTATGACGGTCAACGGGCGTCCCGCAGTGGTCGCCGCGCTGACTATCGTGCCGAATGTTCAAATGGACCTGCTCAAGGGAACCCCCAACCTCCTCGTCAGCATTCGCTATATCGATAAGGACTTCATCTCCGAGATCGGGCGCACGTTACTGCTTCCTGACCTCGCCCTGAAGAAACAGCCGGTGGAGGGTGGGGCCGTGTTTTCCGAGCCCTTCATCACTGACGACGGTGTCCAGGCCGGTTACTTGAGTTGGACGACACGTCAACCAGGTCACGTGCTCCTGACGATCATCCTGCCGCTGGTGGCGTTCGGCGTCCTCGCCACGGGGCTTCTGTCCAAGATCATGTTCGGGCGGCTCAGGAGGGCCTCCACAGCACTCGCACAGCGCGAGTTCGATGCCCGGTATGAAGCCAAGCACGATCCGCTGTCCGGCCTGCCCAACCGCGTCCACATGGTCGAGAAGATCGACAAGTTCCTCAACAGCTACATCGCGCGGCGCAATGGCCAGCGCGCGCTCGCGGCCTATATTGACATCGACCGCTTTAAGGACATCAACGATACGCTGGGCCACGAGGCAGGCGACGAACTGATAAAGTTGGTTGCCCAGCGGCTCGGCACGCGACTCAGGCCGCACGACTTCCTCGCGCGCTTTGGCGGCGACGAGTTCGTGATTCTATGCGCGCCCGCAGGCCCTGAGGCCGGTCCAGGCCTTGTCGAGCGCATCAGCCAGGCCTTTGCCTCGCCCTTCGCCATCAAGGGCCAATCCATTCGCGTGACAGTGTCGAGTGGGCTTGCCGTCGCGCCGGACAACGGCGCCACAGCCGATGAACTCATGCGTCACGCCGATATTGCGCTCTATGAGGCCAAGAGTCTCGGCCGCGACCGCGCTGTGTTCTTCACCGCAAGAATGGCGGAGGACGTCGAGCATCGGCGGTCTATTGAGCTCGATCTCCGTTCCGCTCTCGAGAACGAAGAGCTCGACCTGAACTATCAACCGATCATCTCATCCAGCACAGGGGCAATCCTGGGCGTAGAGGCCCTGCTGCGCTGGCACCATCCCCTCTATGGCAGCATGTCCCCTGCGGAGTTCGTCCCCATCGCGGAAAACGCAGGCCTGCTCCCCGCCATCGGCGAATGGGTCCTGAACCGGGCCATGATCGATTCGAAGCGCTGGCCCGACCTGGAAGTCGCTGTAAATCTCTCGCCAGTCCAGTTTCGCCATGTCGATCTCGAGGGGATGCTCCGCCAGCTCATTGTGAAGCACGCGATTGATCCAAGTCTCTTCGTGCTGGAGATCACCGAAGGCGTGCTCTTAGAATCGACTGATCGTGTCAGCGGCGTCCTCGCCGCCATCCACGACATGGGTTTCAAGACCGCGCTCGACGACTTTGGAACGGGCTATTCGAGCCTGTCCTATCTCTGCAATTTCCAGTTCAACAAGATCAAGATCGACCGTTCGTTCATCAGCAATGTCTCGAAGGTCGATACCACGAAGACCATCGTCAAGTCGGTGGTGACGCTCGGTCGTGCCCTCGGCATGGATATCGTGGCCGAGGGCATCGAGGCCGAGTTCGAGGCCACGATGATGACCAGGTTCGGTTGCACCGAGCTGCAAGGATTCTATTTCTCGAGGCCGTTGCCTGTGGCGCAGATGGAAGAGTTCCTCAAGACCTACGTGCCGAAGCCACCCGGTTCGGAAGTCGAGCCCACGCCATTGCCGGCCGCGGGCTAGACGGCTGGGCGTGGCGCCGGTGTGATCGGCACTTGCCTTTCACCTCCGCCTCCGCGACATCTTTGGGATTTAACGCGCAAGGTGGCATCCGTGCCCTCAGAAAAGACCGAACAAGCCTCGCCAAGCCGCCCGCCTGCCGGCAATGCTGACTATGAATGGGCGACGTTCGATTCCGAGGCCTACTTCCAACACTATTATGGCGAGCCTCACCCGGACGATGACCGCGTCATCCGTTGCGCCGTGGAGGCTATCAAGCGCGCACCGCCGCTGGGCGCCGCGCTCGACATCGTCGACGTCGGCACCGGCCCCAACCTTATTCCGTTTTTCTGCGCCTTTCCCCGCGCAGCACGACTGACGGCGTGGGAATACGCCAAGAGCAATGTCGACTGGCTCGAGGCCGAGCTCAAGGGGAAGGAGATGCGCCCGCAATGGCAACATTTCTGGCGCGTGACACGCGAGGCCTATGGCCCCGCGTTTGATCTGCCTACCGATCCGATCCCGCTGCTGCGCACCAGGGCTACGATCAAGCAGGGCTCCGTCTTCGATCTTCCCCAGCAGAGGTGGGATGCCGCCACCATGTTCTTCTGCGCCGAGTCGATCACCGAGCGCCACGACGAGTTCGAGAGCGCCTGCGCCGCATTCGCCCGCTGCGTAAGACCCGGCGGTGCCCTGATCGCCGCCTTTCTCGTGCGCTCGGCCGGCTATATCGTGGCCGACCGGCCCTTTCCGGTACTCAGCTTGTCGCCGGAATCGATCGAGACCGCCTTTGCCGCACACGCCCATGAGGTCAAAGCAGAACTGATCGGCATCGTCGAACGGGAGATTCGCAGCGGCTATTCCGGCTTCATCTTCCTGACTGGCATCGCGCGCTGAATCCACGCAACCCGCGCCCTATCCCGCGAAGACCCGAGCCCCGCCGCCGCCATAATGCCTGCCTAGGGTGATTCACGGGGACAGGGGAAAAGGAAGCTGCGTCTATGAAAATCGTGATTACAAACCTATTCGTCGCCGCCCTGGCCCTCTGCGCGGCCATCGCCGAGCCGCCCGCCGCGCGCGCCGCATCGGCCGCCGAGATTCAACACGATGCCAACGAGACTCTGCACAGCTTCGTTCGCCAGATCGGCGGCGCTCAAGAGCTCGCCAACAAGGCCGTCGGGATTCTCGTGTTCCCATCCGTCATCAAGGCCGGCTTTGGCGTCGGCGGCGAGTACGGCGAAGGCATGCTGATTGTCGATAAGCGAGCGGCCGGCTATTACAATCTGGTCTCGGCCTCGTTCGGCTTCCAGCTCGGCGCGCAAGAGCGCTCGGTGATCATCATGTTCATGACCCAGAGCGCGCTCGACGCCTTCTACCGCCGGGCCGGCTGGAAGGTCGGCGTCGACGGTTCCGTGACCATCATCACCATCGGCGTCGGCGGCTCCATCGACACCGACAAAATCACAGAGCCTGTGATTGGCTTCATCCTCGACCAGAAGGGACTCATGTATAACCTCACCCTCGAAGGCTCCAAGATCAGCAAGATCGACCGTTGAGCCCGCTTTAGGTTGAGATGAGGCTACGACCCAAGGTTCTGTTCTTCGACGTCAACGAGACTCTGCTCGATCTCACGGCGATGAAGGAAAGCGTGGCCTTGAGCCTCGGTGGCCGCGACGACCTCTTGGCGCTGTGGTTCACCACGCTCCTGCATTACTCGCTGGTCGAGACCACGGCCGGCCAATATCACAATTTCGATGTGATCGGTGCCGCGGCGCTACGGATGGTCGCCCGCAATTACGGTATCTTGCTCTCCGAGAAAGAGGCGAGCGCGGCAATCGCGCCCATGCGCTCCTTGCCACCGCACGAAGACGTGGTGGCTGCGCTCGCAAGCCTGCGCGATGCCGGCTTCCGCATGGCCACATTGACCAATTCCTCGAAAAGCATGGTGAAGTCGCAGATGGGCAAGGCGGGGCTGTCTGAATTCTTCGAGACTCTCCTGAGCGTCGAGAGCGTCCGCCAGTTCAAGCCCAAGACGGAGGTCTATCGCTGGGGCGCCGACCAGATGGGGCTCCAAGCGGAAGACTGCATGCTCATCGCCGCCCATGGCTGGGATGTCGCCGGCGCTTTGTGGGCCGGCTGCCGCGCCGCGTTCGTGGCGCGGCAAGGCGCGCAACTCTATCCGTTGGCGCCGGATCCGGAGATCGTCGAGCCCGATCTCATGCGCGTAGCGGAAAAGCTCGCCGCGCTCCCCGAAGCCGAGACCGGACAATGAGCGAGAGCCAAACATCGGCACCCCCTGACACAGCCGGCGAGAAGCGCTTCGCCGGCGCGCTCAGCGACGACTATCCCTTGTGGCGCCTTGCCCGGCCGTTTCTCGGCGAAGTGCATGGGGTCGTCAGCGCGGAGCTCGCCAAGTTCGCGCACGATCGCCCTGCCCCGCTTCAAGCGGTCGATATCGGCATGGGAGACGGCGCCATCACCAAGCTGCTCTTGGCCGAGCCGAAGCTCACCGTGACCGGCCTCGACAACGAGCCCAGGATGATCGCCCAAGCCGAGAAGGCGCTTCGCGGCGCCGTGGACGACGGCAGGCTGAAGATCGTGCTCGAGGACGCGCATACCTTCCTCGCGAGGCTCCCGGCGGCGTCCGTCGATATCGCCGCGTCAGGCTACGTCCTGCACAACCTGACCGAGGACTATCGCGACAAGGTCTATGACGCGATTTTCCGCGTGCTTAAGCCCGGCGGACTCTTCGTCAATGCCGACAAGTATGCGCAAAGCGGGCAAGCCCATCGCGACGCGCTCCGCTGGCAGCTCGGCCTGTTCTTCGACGTGCTCGCGCCACGCCAGAAATACGACCTGCTCCGCGACTGGGTGCTGCATTACGTGGAGGACGAGATGCCGGGCCGGGTCATGCCCGAGGCCGACGCGGTGGCGCGGCTCGCGCGCGCGGGGTTCGTCGACGAGACGATCGTCTACCGCAACCACATGGATGCGGTGCTCGTCGCCCATAAACCACAAGGCGAACGACCCGCGTAACCCCACAATAATAGTGTCACATCCCTTACCTACCTAACGAAGGTGGAGCAGCGGCCATGGCTGCATCCATCGGATTTCGACTTCCGCCACTGATCACGAGGGGAAAGACGGCATGACCACGGATTGGGCTTCAGACGTCAAGAAATACGCGCCGGACGCAGACGCCGCGGCGATCGAGGGCATCGTCCGCCATTGCGGCATCGCCCTTCAGAGCCGGGATGCCTCGCTCGTTGCCTTCAGCGACAAGTCGGAACTGGACCGGGTGCGTGACAGCTTCCTGAAGAAGAAGCTCGGTCTGACGCAGGCCGATGACGAGCTCGACGCCGCCATCAAGGCCGTTGGCGACAAGATGAAGGACGACGCCACCAAGAACCGCGTCACCGTCTACTACCTGCTCGCCGATCACTTCGGCAAACTGTCCGACTTCAGCTGACGCAAAGACCTGGCCGAGTCCAGGCTCAGGCCTTGCCGACGGGGAGCGCGACGAACGCCGTCCGGTCGCCCGACCGGACGCGCAGGAGCACGCTGCGTTTGCCAGACGCGCGATAGGCGTTGATATCCTTGCTGACGTCAGCCGGCGTGGAGACGGCTTTCCCGTCCACTTCGAGGATGACGTCGCCGGTCTGGAATCCTTGCTCAGCGGCAGCGCTATCGGGATTGACGTCGGTGACCACCACGCCGCTTCCGCCGGCGCCCGCGACGCTGCTGGCCGGTGCCAGCGACAATCCAAGCTCCGCGACCTCTTGTTTGCCGGGTGCCGTCCCGAGGGTCACCGTCAAGGTCCGCTGCGTTCCGTCACGCAGGATCTTCAGATTGAGGTCCGCGCCCGGGGCAAACGTGCCAATCTTATGCACAAGGTCGGCCGAGCCCGTAATGGGTTGGCCATTGATGGCGAGGATGACGTCGCCGGCCTTGATGTGCGCCTTCATGGCCGGGCTGCCGTCCGTGACTTGAGCCACGAGCGCGCCTTGCGCCTTTTGCATGCCGAGGCTCTCGGCGATCGACGGCGTGACCTGCTGAATCTCGGTGCCAAGCCAGCCACGGCTGATGTGCCCGTTGCTCTTGAGCTCGGCCACGATTGCCTTCGCCGTCGCGGCAGGAATGGCAAAACCGATGCCGACCGATCCGCCGGACACCGAATAGATCGCCGTGGTCACGCCGACCACTTGACCGTCGAGGTTGATGGCCGGACCGCCGGAATTGCCCTGATTGACCGGCGCGTCGATCTGCAAGAAGTCGTCATAGGGATCCGTATCGATGTAGCGGCCCTTCGCCGAGACGATGCCGGCCGTGACGGTTTCGCTCAAGCCAAACGGATTGCCCACGGCCAACACCCAATCGCCGATCCGCGGCTCCTTGTCGGCGAAGGCGATGAACGGAAAGTCCTTATGCCCATCGACCTTGATGAGCGCCAAATCGGTTTTCTTGTCCGTGCCGACCACCTTGGCTGGATAGGCCTTGCCGTCCTCGGTCGTCACCTTGACCTGCGTGGCATGATCGACGACGTGATTGTTGGTCACGGCATAGCCGTCGGCGGAGATGAAAAAGCCCGAGCCCTCACCCACCACGTGGCCGCCCTGGTGCTGGCCTTGGCCCTGCGGCATGCCGGGCAGTATGAATTGACGGAAGAAGCGATCCATGGGGGAGCCCGGCGGAAAAGGCGTGCCCTGGCCGCTCTCTTCATTCGAACTCAGAACCGGGCCGTCGTTCAACTTCACCTGGACCGAGATCACGGCAGGCTTCACCTTGGCTGCCACGTCGGCAAACCCGAGATGCTGCGGCCCCTCCATTGAAGCAGAGGTCTTGTTCCCCGGCGCGGTTGCAGCGTTGCCTTGGAACGCGGACGCTATGAGGCCCGCACCTAAACCGACAGTCGCAAGCGAGACGATGAGTGCCGTACGCCAACGGCGGCGGGGTCTTGGGGAGGAATTGAGAGCACCTTCGTCCATGTCGTTACCTCCGAGCATTGAAAGCTGCCGTGCATCGATGACTTACCAGCGGTGACATGGCGAGAGCACGTTAAGTTTGCCTGTCCAAACGATTAAAGCCTCGTAAGGTGCGGCTGCGTGCGACAACTTTTCCGCCTTTCTGCTGCTCGGCTTGAGCAATGGCGCTTAATCTCGGTCCAGATCTCGGTCCAGTTCTGCGGTCACGGGGGCGCAGAGAGGTTCTGCGCTAGACCAGCTTCGGCAATCCTGGACGCCATTCTTCGAATTCTGGTTGAGAGGATGCCGAGCAAAAAGCCCGGCATCCTATCTGCTCAACTAGGCCGACAATCCGACGGTGCCCTTGCAGCTCTGATCCGACTTGATCTGCTGCTTGACCCCAGCGGGACTGCTGCTCTTGCCGATAATCTTCATGCCGCTGATGCCATAAGGACTCGGCTTTGAGTCGATCACGGCACAGTTATCTTGAGTATCGATGACGGCCCAGTAGTCCTTAGGCTGAAAGTTGAAGTTCGGACTGGTATCGTGTGAGTCTTGCTGAGCCATGCTAGGGGCGGCGAAAGCCGGCGCCGTCAGGCCCATCAGGAAAAGCGAGGCGATAGCAAAAACAAATCGTTTCATGGGAACCTCCATTAAATAGAGCGCTCCCCATCCACGGCTCACATGGGTATTCAGGCGTCCAGAAACAGCTGAGCGCTTTGTCCCTGCGCTGTTGTGACCCAGTTTATTTTTTTCCGAACGGACAGTGGGGTTTGACGACGGGATCGACCGCAGTTCCGCTTTGCTTCAGTCTCAACAACTGACTCCCCAAAGCGTTGTTCGCATGCGAACGGCAGTATCTGGACACACAATGGATCACATCGCGGCTCAATCGCTCGCCCTCATCAAGGACCATCCTGAATGGGCGCTCCTTGTCGTTGGCGTCACAGCCTTTGGCGAATCCTTTGTGTTCCTGAGTCTGCTTTTTCCGGGCACAGCCATCCTGATCGCGTCCGGCGCCTTGGTGTCGGAGAACGTTCTCCAACCCATCCCGATCATAATGGCGGGGGTCGTTGGCGCCGTTCTGGGCGACTCGGTCTCGTTCTGGCTTGGCGAGACGTTCGGACCGGCTCTGCAAAAGACTTGGCCGTACCGCGACCATCCCGAGCGCCTCGAACGCGGTGTTCGCTTTTTTGAGCGTTTTGGCGGTGGCAGCGTATTCATCGGCCGATTCTTCGGGCCGTTGCGGGCGGTGGTTCCCCTGGTCGCCGGCATCATGCGCATGCCGCGATTGCGCTTCTATATCGCGAATGTGCTGTCCGCCCTGGTCTGGGCGCCGACGCTCGTGCTCCTGGGGGACAAGTTGGTTCGGTGGCTCGGCGCGGAGGCCCTTACGACAAAGATCCTGTCCATCGTTGTCGCTGTGGCGGCCTTGGCCGTCCTTGCCACGTGGTTGCGGCGGCAGCTTCTCTCCGGGTAGCAGACGCGCAGCGCCCAGGCGGAAACGCCAAGAGCGCTTCGAAGCGCTCTCCTCTACCAGGCAATGACAAATGAGATGGGAGCCGGCTGCGGCACGGCCCGCCAGTCTGCCTACAAACCGGGCGGCAAATCCCGCGCCTTACGGGACGGAGATGTGCTTCACGTCCTGATGGCGCTGGCTATGCGCGTCGGTGTTCTGAGCCGCGTCGGGAGGCCCCAAGCGGAAGGCCGACATAGGCACCTCGACGGCGCAGCCGGCCGCCGACAGCGCGATGAGACAGACGAAAGCGGTCTGAGCAGTGAATCGAATCATGGATGAGTGGCCCCTCAAGTTGCCCAAAGAGGTGGCACACAAACACGGCCAAAGTTTGAACAGAGGCCCGTATTATGGCCGGCCCCTCCGCAGAGGCCGGCCATAGTGCTTGGCACAGAGCGTCGATTACTTGACAGTAATCGGCGTTATGACCATGTGGCCGTTTTCCATGGCCGGGACATCGGCTTGCGAGGCCGGGCCGAATTCGAACTTGCCCTTCTTACCCTTGTCCTCGTGCAGCATGACGATCAGATGCTCGCCCGGCTTGACCTTACGCTCCAGCTCGACCTGAACGTTCTTGTTCTCGCCTTGGTGGATCGCCGCATGGCCGATATCCGCGCCGGGCTGTCCGTTCTCATCGAGGTGGATGACGGCCCAACCGCTCTCCGGCGAGTGGACGTCGAGCGTCAACTCCTTCCCGTTATAGCGCCCGTCGGACGCGGTGATCGCGGCTTGGGCAGCAGATGCAAAGGCGAAGCTCGCAACACAGGCCATGGTGATGAACGCAGCTTTCTTCATTCCGGGAACTCCTCTTTTGAGTCGGGTATTCTCAATCACCCAAATCCGGCCCACGAAGGCCGGATTGCTCCCATTGAAAAACACGTGGACCTTACCGCCGTCTGACAAGCGCTTGGCATGCGTCAAAGCGGGCGCGCCCTGCCGAGCCAGGCCGGAGAGCAGGTGCACGACAGCTGCTGTCACTCGGGGAACCCGGTAGGGCAGGACGATTTGCCTGTTCCACAAGGCTCCCGACGTGCGGGGTCTTGCGGAGCACTCCATCTATTCTCGTTGGAAGATGATGGTAGCGGAGGAGGGACTCGAACCCCCGACACGCGGATTATGATTCCGCTGCTCTAACCAGCTGAGCTACTCCGCCCCAAGCCTGAAGGCTGCCTGCCTTTATATATAGGAACGCGGGCAGGCCGCGGCGCTATTCCGCCAATTGGCTCTGAAGCCGGCGATATAGAGACCGCCAGTAATTGCTGTCAAGCAAACGCCTGGCATGGACCAGGCCACGGCCGACCGACCACTTGACGCGGACCCGCACCGGCTCGGCGAGGCGTGCCCGCGCCGGCAGCTTGCCCCTGGCGATCATCTCGCGGGCGGCCTGCGGCGCCACGCCGAAGCCCGGCTCCTTGACGAAGCGCAGCATGGTGAAGAGGCCGAAAGGCCGAAGCGCCCGGCGGTCCGCCAGGCGGAGATCGTCGCAGATCAGAACCCGGTCGATCTCGAACACCGAATGCCAGCCGATCAGGTCGCAGAACGGCGCGAGCTTGCGCTCGAAAAACCCGCGGATGCCCTCTTCCTGGCTGAAATGATTCACTAAAATCACCTCACCGCCGGGGGCGCATACCCGCTCCAGCTCCTTCATCACCTTGTCCGGATCCGGCACCACGGTCATCACATACATGGCGACCACCGTGTCGAAGCTCTCGTCCGGAAAGGCGAGCGCGCTCGCGTCCATCTCGTGCAAGCCCTCGACATTGTCGAGTTTCTTGCGCGCGACCTTGTCCCGCGCTTTGTCCAGCATCTCCGGCGACAGGTCGATGCCGGTGACGGTCAGGTGCGCGCCATAGCAGGGCAGCGACAGCCCGGTGCCGACGCCGACCTCGAGCACGCGGCCCTTGCGCTTGTTGATGATCTCGACCGCATGCCTGCGGCCCGCCTCGGCGACCTGGCCGAAAGTGTAGTCATAGACCGGCGCCCAGCGGCGATACGCATGGCGCACAGACGCCGTGTCCATCATGGGTGCTTTTGCTGGCAACGCTACCTCCCCGGCTTATCAGACCGCTTGTTCGCTGCGGTCCTAACGCGACCCGGCCGCCAACGCTTCCGCAGGCCTGCGCGAGGCAGACGCCGCAAAACCGTTTCCGGCCAACCAGGCTCCTCCTTCGGCGGACTTGATCCATCCGCCGCCGAGAAGCCGCTCCCCGCCGCCCGTCGCGGCATAAAACACGCAAGCCTGTCCCGGGGACACGCCCTCCTCGCCATCGGCAAGGTCTACGATCACGCCGTCTTTGTCGAGACTGACGGTGGCCGGCTGCAACGGCCCGGTCGACCGGATCCGGGCCAGCACCTCGACGCCATTTGCGCCCGCGTCCTCGAACGGCTCATCACCGAGCCAATTCACGTCGCGCAAGGTGAGCGTGCGGGCCCGCAGGGCCTCGCGCGGGCCGACCACCACCTCGCGGCGGGCGGCATCGAGCTTCACCACGTAAAGCGGCTCCGGCGCCGCGACGCCGATGCCCTTCCGCTGGCCGATCGTGTAATTGATGATGCCGCCGTGCCGGCCGAGCACGCGGCCATCCACATGCACGATATTGCCGGGCTCCGCCGCCCCTGGCCGCAAACGCTCGATCACTTGCGTGTAGCGTCCCGTGGGCACGAAGCAGATGTCCTGACTGTCGGACTTCTCGGCGACGGCGAGCCCGAACGCGCGGGCGAGCTCCCGCGTCTCCTCCTTCGGCCGGTCGCCGAGCGGGAAGCGCAAGAACGCGAGCTGCTCCTTCGTGGTGGCGAACAGGAAATAGCTCTGGTCGCGCTCTTTGTCTTCGGCGCGGTGCAGCTCCCAGCCGCTCTCTCCGGGCAGGCTCTTGACGTAGTGGCCGGTGGCGAGCGCCTGGGCGCCGAGCCCTTCCGCCGTCTCGAGGAGATCGCGGAACTTGATCTTCTGGTTGCAGGCGACGCACGGCACCGGTGTCTCGCCGGCGACATAGCTGTCGGCGAACGCGCCCATCACCGCTTGCTTGAACCGCGCCTCGTAGTCGAGCACGTAATGGGGAATCCCAAGCGCCTCCGCCACGCGGCGCGCGTCCTGGATGTCCTGGCCCGCGCAGCAGGCACCTTTCTTCCCCACCGCCTGACCGTGGTCGTAGAGCTGCAGCGTGATGCCGACCACGTCGTAGCCTTCAGCCTTGAGCAGGGCCGCGACCACGGAGGAGTCGACCCCGCCAGACATGGCCACGACGACCCTGGTATCGGCCGGACGTCCCGGCAGGTGCAGACTGTTAAGCATTCTAGGCTTCAATGATGCGAAACGTCAGTGTCTCGGATTTCGGTGAAAGGTGGTGCCGCAATGGCCTCGGGTCTCGCAAAGTATAGACGGTCCGCGACCGGCCCGCGCCAATTTCTTAGGCACCCTCTTAAGGGCCCCCTGGCCGGCCTGAACATAGGCACCAGGTCCTTCCGAAGCAAGGTTAGGCACGGCCTGCAAGGCCAAGCCACGCCTTGTTGAAAGCAGCGGATAGCCCAGTGAATTCAGCAAGTTTTGGCTATTTCCTTGCGGGTTATTTTACCTGACAGCTTAGGCAATTCTTAAATGGGCCTCTGCTAGCTTCCCAGTAGATTGTAGCTCATCGAGTGTGAGTATTGAGTACGATGACCGAACATTACAGGCCGCGCGTCAGATACGTAATCGGACCCGACGGCAGCCCCTTGACCGTCGCCGACCTTCCCCCGAAGGACACCAAGCGGTGGGTGATCCGCCGTAAGGCCGAAGTCGTGGCGGCAGTGCGTGGCGGCTTGATCAGCCTCGAAGAGGCTTGCGAGCGCTACACCCTGACCGTGGACGAGTTCCTGAGCTGGCAGCGGTCGATCGACAAGCACGGCCTCCCCGGCCTGCGGGCGACCCGCATCCAGGATTATCGCGGCGGCTAGGCGTCTCGAAAAGCCGGATCAACGTCATGGCCGGGGGTCCCCCCGGCCATTTGCGTTTCTGCGGTCCGCTACTGGCTCGCCGGCTGCTGGGCGACGACCTTCGGCATCTCCTTGCTGCAATTCGTCTGACCGCTCTTCCAGCGGTTAATGTCGAACTGCATCTTGGCAGCCTGCTCCGGTGTCATCGAGACGTTCTGCGTCGTGACGGTCGTATGATTGCCCTTCTGGTGGAAATTGATGGCGTAGGCCAGCTTGCCGGCCCGGCCGAGTTTCCGCCGGTCATGAATGGTGATCTTCACCTTGCTGCCGTCAGGGGCGACATCGGCGCGGTAGACGTGCTCGGGAAACAGCGGATCGCTCGGATTGAACCAGCAGGTCTTGATCCGGCCGCCGAGCAGCACGTACGCATCGACGGGCTTCGCGTTGGCGATCGACATATTGAGCTCACGATAGGCCGGCACCGCACCGGTGGTCTCGTCCGCGGCCAAGCTCGCGCTTCCCGTGGACCCTCCGCCGCCACATCCGGCAAGCCACGCGGCCGTCACCGCAAGCGCTATCGTGAATGCTACCGGCCTCGCCAAGACATGTCCCCGTAACAACATCGCCGCTCAGTCGCGAAAGTTCACGTATTGGAGCGGCTGCTCGACCGAAAGCCCCTTGATGTACTCGATCACCGCCTGCAAGTCGTCGCGCTTCTTGCCTGTGACCCTGAGCTCATCCCCTTGGATGGCGACTTGGACCTTGAACTTCCGCTCCTTGACTTCTTTCACAAGGCGCTTGGCCAAGTCCTTGTCGATGCCTTGCCGGATCACCGCCTTCTGCCGCACAGCCTGGCCGGCGGCCTTTTCCACCGGCTTATAGTCAATGACCCCTGCGTCGATTTTACGGCGCGCCAGATGACCTTGCAGAAGCTCGTGCATCTGCTTGAGCTTCAGGTCGTCATCGGCATTGATGGTGATCTCCGACTCTTTCCGCTCGATCTTGGCTTGCGAGTTCTTGAAGTCGTAGCGCTGACCCATCTCGCGCACCATGTTGGCGAGCGCGTTGTCGACCTCTGCCAGGTCGGTCTTGGAGACGATATCGAAAGACGGCATAGCCCTTCCCGCGCGCTTTCAACAAGATCCGGGATACTAGCATCGAGCCCGGGCGCAGGTCTCGCCCGTGCTGAGCTCAGGACTCGGCGGTCAGAGCCGGCCGCCGCTCCAAGACCCTGTTGCCGTACTTAGCTGGCTGCGCGGTGTGCGCCAACAGCGACAAGCTCTGCCGCAGGAGGCTGTTCGACCCGCAGCCGCTCCGCGTCGCGCTCTTGCAGGAGCTCGATCTTCTTTAGATCCTCGATAGCCTCGTCCAGCTCGCCGCGCGCAGCCGCGAGCTTGGCCTCCAGCCCGGCCACTGACGTCGCCAGATTGTCCCGTCTTTGGATGGCCGCCTTGGCGAACGTCGGATAGGCGTAATGATTGACGTCTGAGACGCCGGCTCGCTCCTGCTCGATTGCAATCTGGCGGTCGAGATCGGCGGCCATGTTATTGAACTCGCCGATCATGGATTCAATTTCGGCAAGCTTGCGCCGCTTCTCTTCGACTTCGAAGCGCTTCAAGCGGATGACTGCGTCGCGTGACTTCATGACTAAATACCCTCAGCCTACTGGACCCCGCTTACGGAGAATTCAAGTACCATGCCAGCGGCGTGCTCCGGCCGAGCCATTGCCAAATGGCAATACCCCCCAAAGCGAACCAAGGCCTTTTTTCAGGACCGGACCCCCTGCCCCTCAACAGTGATCATCGCTGACAGGCCTTAAGGCCCGGTAAACCATATGGGTTGCATTTAAGGGATGGGCCGAATCCCTTGGTGTAGGGATGGTTAGCGGGCGTGGTTAGCACTCGCCAGGAGGTTAGCTTTTGTTAACTATTGGCCGTTAATTTGTTGATTCGAATTAACCAATCTGCGTCCGACGTAATGGGTCAGGGGATAACCAGGACATTGAGAAGACGGGGGATTTGAGAAATGCGGGTTCTTCTGATCGAGGACGATAGCGCCACCGCGCAGAGCATCGAGCTGATGCTCCAGTCGGAAGGCTTTAACGTCTATAAGACCGATCTGGGTGAAGAGGGTGTCGATCTCGGCAAGATTTACGACTACGACATCATCCTCCTAGACCTGAACCTACCAGATATGAGCGGTTACGAGGTCTTGAAGACCTTGCGGGTGAGCAAGGTGCAGACCCCGATCCTGATCCTCTCCGGACTGGCCGGCATCGAGGATAAGGTCCGGGGTCTCGGCTTCGGCGCCGACGACTACATGACCAAGCCCTTCCACAAGGACGAGCTCGTCGCCCGCATTCATGCGATCGTGCGCCGCTCGAAGGGCCATGCCCAGTCCGTCATTCAGACCGGTGGACTGAAGGTCAATCTCGACACCAAGACGGTCGATGTGAACGGCCAGCGCGTTCACTTGACGGGCAAGGAATATCAGATGCTCGAGCTGCTTTCCTTGCGCAAAGGCACGACCCTGACCAAGGAAATGTTCCTGAACCATCTCTATGGCGGCATGGACGAGCCGGAACTCAAGATCATCGACGTCTTCATCTGCAAGCTGCGCAAGAAGCTCGCGGCGGCAACCGGCGGGAAGCACTATATCGAGACCGTCTGGGGCCGTGGCTACGTGCTGCGCAACCCTGATGACGAGTCGGACACGGGCGAAGCCGCCGCCTAAGGCGCCTTCAAGCAGACATCTGAACGCAGAGTGTGGCCGGGCTTGTCCCGGCCACTTTCTTTTGGGAAGCGCCCTCGTCCCGGCGGGGAGCTAGCTCTTGAGAGGCAAGTCCTGCCGATCCTCAGCGTCGGGAATGCCGGAGACGGCGTACTCGGTCAACAGCTCCGCGACACTAATGCCGCGCGCCCTGGCGCGCGCCTCCAGCAGGTCGACGGTCGCCCTGTCGAGCTGGACCGCCCGGACCTTGTCGTCCCGGACTGGGACACTGACGGCGTGGCTGTCTGCTTGGTGGACACTGCCTGCGACGGGCTCGCGGCGCTGTTTCGCAATATCGTGCGAGCGCCCCGCGACCGCGGCCGGGCTCAAGCAGAAGACCCCGTGATGGCCTTCCGGCACCGGCACGAAGTCTGGCGAGACCCCGGTCGTGGTTTCCGCCGCGCCGAGCACGAGGTAGCCGTCGCTGGCGAGCTGCCGCGAGAGGCGCCTGAGCACGGCGCTCTTCAGGGACTCGTCGAAATAGATCAGCACGTTGCGGCAGAAAATGATGTCGAACATGCCGAGGTCCCGGCAGTCGTTGAGAAGGTTGTGCTCGCGGAAGGAAACCCTCTTCCGCAACTCCGGCCGGACCAGCCAGCCATTGCCTGTCTTCTGGAAGTATTTGACGAGCAGCGACACCGGCAGGCCACGCTGCACCTCGAACTGGCTGTAAAGCCCGGTGCGGGCCTTGCGCAGCGCTTCTTCCGAGAAATCCGTCGCCACGATCTCGATGCTCCAGCCATCGATCTTTTGCCCGGCCTCGGCCAACAGCATGGCAAGCGAATAGGCCTCTTGACCCGTCGCGGAAGCCGCACACCAGATCCTGATGCGGCGCAAGCCGCGGCGCCGCTCCATCAGCTGCGGCAGCATGACCTCGGTGAAGTATTTGAACGGCGTCTTGTCCCGGAAGAAATACGATTCAAGCACCGCGAGGCTCTGTGCCACACGCGAGCGCAAGGCATCGGCGCCCGGCTTGATCAGCGCGAGCGTCAGATGGGCAAATGAAGGAAACTGGAACTCTTTCAGGAGCGGCCTGAGCTTCGCCTCGACGAGGTCCAGCTTGTCCGCGCCGAGATCGATGCCAGAGTGCTCCTTCAGGATGCGGCGCAGCAGATTGAACTCGTGCGCCATCATGGCCGCTGTCCCCCGACAAGCTTTGCTGCGGCGCTGGCGATCTCACGCGGCGGCAGAAGCGCGGCGCACGCGCCAGTGGCAGCGGCAGCCCCCGGCATGCCCCACACCACACTCGATGCTTCGTCCTGGGCGATCACGCTGCCACCGGCATCGGCGATGGCCCGAACGCCCGCAGCGCCATCCTGCCCCATGCCAGTCAGCACAATGCCGAGTGCCGCGGGGCCGTAAGTATCGGCAACGCTCGTGAACAGGGGATCGACAGACGGCCGGCAGAAATTCACGGGCGGTCCCTTGGTAATAGACAATCGCGGCGGCGTCGAGCGGTGAACACCCATATGGTGGTTCCCCGGCGCCACGTAGATCGTGCCGGGGCGGATCGGCTCGCCGTCCACACCCTCCTTGCTTTCACGGCCTGTGGCGCGCGCCAGGCGCTCGGCCAGGATCGTGGTGAACATCGGCGGCATATGCTGGGCGATCAGAACAGGGATCCGATCGAGCGAGGGGGAGAGGGCTTCAAACAAGCTGGTCAACGCCTGCGGACCGCCGGTTGAGCTACCGATGGCGATGACCCGGGGCGGCACCAGAGAGAAGGCCCGCTGCTTGAACGGGACCACCGCCCGGCCGGCCTCGGTGAGCGGCCCGGCCTGGCGGTGCGGGGAGCCGAGAGCCTTGATCTTGCGGATCACCTCCTCGCGGAAGTCCGGAAGCGTGGTGATCTCGCGATTGGTCTCCGGCTTCGGCACATAATCTAGCGCGCCGAGCGCCAAAGCTCTGAAGCTGATCTCCGCGTTGCGCTTGGTGAGCGTAGAGACCATCAACACCCGAACGTCCGGCCGCGCGCGGAGCAGAAGAGGTAAGGCCTCGAGGCCGTCCATCACCGGCATCTCGACATCGAGCAGGATGATGTCAGGAGCACTGCGCGCCACGTCCTCGACGGCATACTTGCCGTTGGCATGGCGCGCTACGACCTCGAGCCCCGGCTCTTCTTCGATCCAGCGCGCAACGAGGCCACGCACGACCGCCGAATCGTCGACGATCATCACCCTGATTGGTCGGTCCGTGGAGGATTGCTCAGCCGGAGCGGCTGGCGCGTCTTGCATCATGGCGCTCGGGCCGTAATTTGACATTCTTTTTGGGGCTAGATCAGCCCGACCTCGTGAAACTTCGCCTCGACGATGTCGCGGTCGAACGGCTTCATGATGTATTCGTTGGCGCCAGCCGTGATAGCGCGCGTAATGTGCTCGACGTCATTCTCCGTCGTGCAGAAGATCACTTTGGGCTCGTCGCCACCCTGCTCCTTGCGCAACGCCACGAGAAAGGCGATGCCGTCCATCACCGGCATATTCCAGTCGAGCAGCACTGCATCCGGCATCGACATGCGGCATTGGTCGAGCGCCTCGCGCCCATTCTCCGCTTCCGACGACGAGAAGCTCAGCTCATCGAGAATACGCCGCGCGACTTTGCGAATAACGGCGCTGTCATCAACAACCAAACAATGTTTCATGCATCCTCCTCCGCGAGGCCGCCGTCAGGCGGCAGCGCCGAACTGGCTGAAATCGAGCACCTTGTCGACATCGAGTACCACCATGAGATCGCCATCGAGCCGGTACACGCCGGAGCACACTTGCGCCCAGCGCGGGTCCAGATTGGCGGGATTGGCTTCGTAGGCCGACGGCTTGAGCCACAACACGTCGCCGACCTTGTCGGCGATCAGCCCGTAAAGTTCGCCGCGATCCTCAATGCCCACCGCAACCGTCCGCTTCCCCGCCTCGCGGGGCGGCAGCCCGAGCCTCGTGCGAAGATCGAGCGCCGTGACGATGCGGCCGCGCAGGTTGAGCAGCCCGGCGACCTCCGGCGGCGCGAGCGGCACGACAGACAGGCCTTGCGGCACGAACACGTCGCGCACACGATCGAGCTTCAGCCCAAAGATCTGACCAGCCGTCACCACGGTGACGAAACCCTCGGTCGCTTGTTCGCCGTTTCCCTCGCCGTTCATGCCGCCGCACCCCAGCCCTTGAAGCAATCCTGAAGCGTATGCATCAACGTCTGACGGTCGAACTTCCCGACATAGCTCTCGAAGCCGGCCGCACGGCTCTTCTCCACGAGCCGCGGGCTTGCATGCGAGGAGAGCGCAATCAGCGGGATGTCGCCCCAGTCGGGATCGGCCTTGATGTGCTTAGCCAAGGCCAGCCCGTCCATACCCGGCATGTCGATGTCGCTGATGATCAGGTCGAAGCGCTCGCCCTTGTCCTTGAGGGCAAGTGCCTCCTCGGCGGACGCGGCGAGCGCGACCTCATAGCCGCTCGCCTTGAGAAGCGGCGCCAGCATGTTGCGGAAGAATTGGCTGTCATCGATGAGCAAGAGCCGCAACGCACGCTCGGACTCCTCGAACCCACGCACGCGATGAGAGTCGAATACAGCCCCCAGATAGTGGGACACATCCACGATCTCGACCGCCTTGTCCCGAATGATGGCGGCGCCGATCACGCCCGGCGCCTCGGCTTGGAGGTCGATGGTCAAAGGCTCCTCGACAATATCGACGATCTCGTCGATGGCGAGGCCGGCGGGATGGTCCGCTTCGGTGAATACCAAGACCGGCTGGACACCGCTCTCGGGCGGCCGGTGGTCGGCTTGCATGTAGACGAGGGGCATCAACGCGCCCCGGTACTGCACGACGTTCTGGTCGTTGCAGCGCTCGATCGCGTCGAGCGGGATCTCCTCCAGCCGCGTGATCAGGGACAGCGGCACGGCCTTCAAGGTCTTGGATCCGGCGCGGAATAGGAGGAGCGCCGTGCGGTCCTCATTCGCCTCTTCCTTGTCCACCGATGCCGCATGCGCGAGCGCTGCTTGCGCATCGATCGAACCCACCGCAGAGCCGAGCGCATTGGGGTCGATGATCATGATGACGCTGCCGTCGCCGAGGATGGTGTTGCCGGAGAACATGGCGACATGGCGCAGCACGCTTGACATCGGCTTGACCACGATCTCCTCGGTGCGGAACACCTTATCGACCAAAAGGCCGAAATAGTTCGCACCAGCCTGGATCACCACGGCGGTGAGGTTCGTATCTTCCACGCGCCCGAAACGCGCATCGCCCTCCTTGAGGCCAAGCAAGGCCCCAAAATCGAGCAGCGGCAGCAGCTTGTCGCGCAAGCGCAGCACGGGGGTGTCGTTGATTAGCTCGACCGGATGGCCGGCCGCCACGCCGCAGCGGACCAGCTCGACCACGCTGAATTGCGGTATGGCGAAGCGCGTATCGGCCACTTCGACAATGAGCGCCGCCATGATCGCCAAGGTCAGCGGGATCTTGATGACGAAGGTCGTCCCTGCCGGCGACGTGGATTCAAGGTCGACCGTTCCGCCGATCAGTTCGATATTGCTGCGGACCACATCCATGCCGACGCCGCGGCCCGAGACCGCGCTGACGGCGTTAGCGGTCGAGAAGCCCGGCTTGAAGATGAACTTCAAGATATCGGCATCGCTCATGCGGTCGAGCTCCGCCATGGTGCTGAGCTCGTTCTCGAGCGCCGTGGTGCGGACCTTCTGCACATCGAGGCCACGCCCATCGTCGGCCACCTCGATGACGATATAGCCGCCTTGCTGATAGGCGCTGAGCTTGATCTTCCCGGCTTGGGGCTTGCCGGCCCGCTCCCGCTCACCCGGCATCTCCAGGCCGTGATCGGCCGAGTTGCGAATCATGTGGGTAAGCGGGTCCTTGATCATCTCAAGCACCTGCCGGTCGAGCTCCGTCTCACCGCCGGTCATGTCGAGCTCGATTTTCTTTCCGAGCTCAAGCGACAGCTCGCGCACCAACCGCGGCAGCTTCTGCCAAGCATTGGCGATGGGCTGCATGCGGGCCTTCATGATCCCCTCTTGCAGCTCCACGGTGACGCTGGAGAGCCGCTGCAAGGGAGACTTGAACTCGCTTTCGTCGGTGCGCCGCACGATGTCGAGCAATTGATTGCGGGTGAGCACGAGCTCGCTCACCGTCGTCATCAGGTGCTCCAGCGTATCGACGGAGACGCGCACGGTCTGCGCCCGCGCGATGAGCTCTTTGCTGCCATTCTCCGGCGCGCGATCGTCTTCGGCTGCAACCGGGGGCCTCTCCGGCGCCGGCTCGCGCGCAGGCACAGGATCGGGTCCCGGGGCCTCCCGCCAAGCGCGCTCGAGTTCCTCAAGCGTGGCATGAACAGGCGGCGGACTCCCCGGCCCGCTGGGGGCCACTTCGCTCCAGTGGGTCTCGTCCTCTCCGCCGCTGTCGCCGCCGAGTTGCGCGAGCGCGCTCGCCTCGGCCAGGCCTTGCAGTGCGGTGGTGAGGTCGGTGTCGGAGCCCGGCGGCTCGGTTCCGTCGCGCTCGAGGCCTGCGAGAATCTCCTTGATGCGATCGATGCTGGCCAGGATGACGCTGACACCCTCGACCGTGACGGGCGCGCCGTCGCGGTACTGGCCCATCAGCGTCTCAGCCGCATGCGCGAGCTTGGCAAGCCGCTCCAGGCCGAGAAACCCGCACGTTCCTTTGACCGTGTGCACGAGCCGGAAGATGGCGTTGAGCATCTCGGCGTCGTTGGGCTCCTGCTCGAAGCGCACGAGATTGACGTCGAGCTCGTCGAGCCGCTCGCCCGTCTCGGTCAGGAACTCTCCCAGTAACTCGTCCATCGTCGACCCCTGACGCGAATCGGGGCGTTTCGCGCCTTGTGAACCCCGCTCAAGCTTAGTCCGGGATTGTCGACGAGTTCTGGTTTACGTTTCGTTGACCAGACCAAGGATTACGCCTTGGATCGGCCAATTCTGGGGGGTCAGGCGGCTTTGAAGGTGACCGCTTCCTCTTCCGCCTCAGTGGTCAGGGTCATACCGGCGGCGTTCGCCACCCGCCTTGCGTAGTAGGGCTGGATCGAATGGGCATCGATCTCGACCCCGTTCCCGCCCGATAGAAGCGCCTTCACCTCGTCGTTGAGGCGCGCCTTGGTGCCGCTGGCGCGCACGGTAAAGGTTGCGTCCGGGGGCGTGCCGCCGATCTCGACGCTCACCGTGCCGCCGCGCGGCAGCGCGACCAGGCCAAGGGCCACGAGGTTGAGCAAGAGCTTGACCTTGTTCTTAGGCAGCGTCACCGCAGGCCCTTGCCACACAACCTCGTGCTTGCCGCTTCCTTGCACGAAATCGCGCGCCACCTTCTCCGCATCGCGGAGATCGATCTCGGCGCCTGCTGATCCCGCCGCGCCGAAGGCAAGCCTGGCGAATTGCAGCTTGGCCGTGGCCTGAAACGCGCTCTTGCGGATGAGGTCCATGGCCGCCTCGCGCATCTCCTGGTCCGGCTCCTCGTCGATCATCTCCAGGCCGTTCGAGATCGCCGAGACCGGATTGATGATGTCGTGACAGATGCGGCTCGAAACGAGCGCTGCCAGATCGAGATCGCCGAGTGCCGTCGGCTCGGTCATAGCCTCCTCCTTCTTTTCCGCGCGTCCTTGCGGAGATGACGTGGCCCTCACACGAATTTCTGCTACAGGAGGGGCGCGTCGTCAGAATACCCGCCCGCGAAACCGCGAAACGAATCAGCATCCCTTGGAGCATCTTGCCTTGTCAGCACCAAGACACACAACTGCACCGGTGGCGGACACCAAGCCAGGCTTTAGCTTGGCCCGCGCCGCCCAAGCCCTCACCGATACCGCGGCCAAGGCCGGCGCCGCCATCATGGCGCACTACGCTGGTCCGACCGAGGTGGAGATCAAGGACGATAATTCGCCGGTGACCAAGGCCGACCGCGCTGCCGAGGCGGTCATCCTCCCGGCGCTGAAAGCGCTGGCGCCGGACATTCCGGTCGTCTCCGAAGAGACTGCGGACGACCGCTCCGCCGCGCTCGCACCGCGATTCTTTCTGGTCGATCCGCTCGACGGCACGAAGGAATTCATCAAGAAGCGCACCGACTTCACCGTGAACATCGCGCTGATCGAGGACGGCTATCCGTGCTTCGGGTTGGTTTATGCGCCGGCGCGCGCGCTCCTCGCAGTGACGCCGGCCGACGGCATTGCCGTCGAGGCTGAACTCCCACCGGATGCGGCCGGCGCCGATCTCGGCGCGCTCAAGCAGCGGCGGCTGCACGCCCGGCAAGCCGACCCGAACGGTCTCACGGCCCTTGTCAGCCTCTCCCATCTCGATCCCGAGACCGAGAAATTTCTGGGAGACCTGCACATTGCGGAGCGGGCAAGCGCCGGATCGTCGGTCAAGTTCCTGGAGATCGCTCGCGGGCACGCAGACGTCTACCCCCGCTTCGGACCCACCATGGAATGGGATACCGCCGCAGGCCAAGCCGTGCTCGAGGCTTCTGGCGGCCACGTGGTCGACGCCGACGGCGCGCGGTTCCGCTATGGCAAGACGACGGACGGCTTGCGCAATCCCGCCTTCATCGCCTGGGGCCGCTCGGTCTTAACGCCCCAGTAACCCAGCCACAGTTTGGTAACCGTTTAGGCACGATGATAGGGGTCGCGGGGATGCCTACCCCGCCTGGCCGGCTGGGCACGCCGGCTCCAAAGCCCGAGGGCATTAGTCATGCGTATCAGCACCACTGCGATTGCCGCAGCTTCGGCGATCCTCGTCTCCTGTTCCCTGTTCCCGGCGGCATTGGCCCAAGAGGGCCCAATGGTCATTACGCCGCAGCCTCAAGCGGATTCGCCCTATGGCCAGGGTACCAGCCCCTCGGCCCCCTACAGCCAGAATGGCTACCCGCAAGGCAATGCCGGAACGCCGGGCCAGTCCGACGGGCCGGCCACAGGTCTCTCGAACGACAAACTCCCGGAGAAGGGCGGCGAAGGCACCTTCTCCATGGACGAGATCAAAAACGAGGGCCACCGCTTCTTCGGCAAGGTGTCGGTGGGCTTCGCCAAGGTCGTGGAATACGCCTTTCACCGCTCCGGGCGGCCGAATGGCTACATCTTGGGCGAGGAAGCCGGCGGCGCGTTCGTTGCGGGGCTGCGCTATGGCGAGGGCGTGCTCTACACCAAGGACGCCGGCGAGCACCGGGTTTACTGGCAGGGGCCTTCGATCGGCTATGACTTCGGCGCCGACGGCTCCAAAGTCATGGTCCTGGTCTACAACCTCCACAACCCCGACCAAGTTTACAACACTTTCGCCGGTGTCGACGGATCGGCCTATTTCATTGGGGGGGTCGGCATCACATATTTGTCCCGAAACGACCTCATCCTGGCTCCAATCAGCTCGGGCGTCGGTCTTAGACTTGGCGCAAATATCGGCTACTTGAAATATACCCGCCAGCCCACCTGGAATCCGTTCTAGTTTGGCGCTAAGGAAGCCTAGCCGACAGTATCTTTGCGTGGGCGCGGAAGTGCCGCAGCCGCTAGGGCTGGCCCGAGCAGCGTCGCATAAGCTGACGCGTCTGGGCGCCAATTTCGGGTGGTCTCGATGATCGAGTGGTTCATGTTCGGGGCATTGGGCTTCTTCTTGGGATGCCTGCTCGCCCTCATGCTCGCCCCGCCTCTGTGGAACCGCGCCGTGAAGCTCACCACGCGCAGGCTGGAGGCGACGATGCCGATGTCGCTCGCCGACATCCAGGCCGACAAGGATCAATTGCGCGCCGAGTTCGCCATCGAGCTTCGCAAGGTCGAGGTCGCACTCGACAAGTCCAAGGACAAGGCCGCGCGCGAGCTGATCGAAGCCAACAAACGCCGCGTCGAGATCCAGGGTTTGAACGCCGATCTCACCGGCGTCAAAGGTCAGCTCCAGGAGAGCCAGAACGCGAACCGCGTCCTCCAGCAGACCATCAAGCGGCGCCTGCCCGATCTCGACAGCCGCTTGAAGGCGGCCAAGAAGGCGCTAGCCGAGCTTGAGACCGTCAACGCCGAGCTGCGCAACACGGTGGCCTCGCAGTCTGAGGCGCTCAAGATCGCGCGCGGCACCGTTCACAATCAGCGCTCCGATATCGACCGTTTGCGCATGGCGCTGGAGAGCGGCAGCGCTGCCTCCGGGCGCGGCTCCTCCAAGTCCGACGCGCGGGCCCTTGCAGAGACTCAAAGACTCGCCGCCGAGCTGTCGCGGGCCCAAGAGGAACTCGAGCGCGCCAAGACCAGCGCCCAGGAGAATGCATTCCTCCGCCGCGAACTGAGCCGCCTCGCCTCGCAGATTCTCACCGCGTCGCGGAACCAGGCCATGCAGCCGCAGCCCACCATGGCCGACGCGCACGCCCATCACCCGGAGGTCGAGATCACCCCTGAGGTCATGCAGCAAGAGGCCGCTTGGCACGAGGCACATGCGGGCAATGGCGCCGCGCCGGAACCGGAGATGGAAGAAAACGTCTCTATGGAGATGGAGGCCGCGGAGGCGGCCGAGATGGAGTATGCGGAAGGCGAATACGCCGGGGAGCCGGCTGCCGTTCCCGCAGAAGAAGAATACCCAGAAGAGGAATACGCCGAGGAGAACGAGGAGCCGGAGGAGATGCCCGCCGAGGCGGAAGCCTCAAAGAGCACTCTGGCGCAACGTTTCGCCGCCCGTAGGGCGAAGCGTCAGGCGAGCAAGTCCGGCAGTGGCAGCCTCACCAGCCGGCTGCGCGGCCTCGTCGCCGAGTAGCCCGCGAGGCGGACTTAAGACTCAGGTCTCGATAAATCCCCGTTCCCCATCTTCCAAGCGGAGTGCCGTCAACCGCCCGGTGAACACCGCGCCCGTGTCGACGGCGATACGGTTCGGCAGCACGACAGGCTCGCGCACCGGCGTGTGCCCGTGCACGACCACCTTGCCGAACGGCTCGGCGGCGTTGAGGAACTCACCCCTGATCCAGACGAGGTCGTCTTCGCGTTGCGCCTCGAGTGGCACGCCCGGCCTGACGCCGGCATGGACAAAGAGATAATCCCCCGCAGAGAGTTTCAGGCGTAAGCGCCGGAAGAAATCGAGATGCGCCTTGGGCAGCACCGCGGCAAAGGCCTCGCGCCATGTCTCGGGCGCCGCACGCGTGGCCTCGAGCCGGCCAATATCGACCCCATAGGAGGCCATGGTCGCATCGCCACCATTCAAGAGCCAATGATCGAGCTGCGCTTTGCCGTCGAGAAAGTCGAGCAGCAGCGCCTCGTGATTGCCTTTGAGGAAGTGAGCGTCGAAACCGGCAGGGAGACCGTTGAGCAGCATCTCGATCACGCCGCGGCTGTCCGGCCCGCGATCCACGTAGTCGCCGAGAAAGACCAGCGTCTTCTTCGCGGCCTTCCGGTTTGCGGCATCGGCCTCGATCTGGCGCAGGAGCGTAGCAAGCAGGTCCGCCCTGCCGTGGATATCGCCCACGGCATAGAGGAGTTCGCCTTTTGGGAGCTTTGGGGTCACCTAGGATATCATCGCCTTGCGTGACGCATTGCACGTGCACCAAGCCGAAGGATCGAACACACCGCGCACGGCGGCAAGTCTAGCGTCGCGCTGTCGACCTTGCCGCCCATTTGCCGATGAACGCGGCACGCTCCCGCTATGCGGGCCCCGGCACAGCGGCGAGCTCGCGATAGAGCCGCCCCGGAAAGGTGAACACCGTGCTCACACACCGTGCCTTGAACCCGATGAACAGCACCGTCTCGCCGTCGCGGAGCTGATCATCCGCGGTGATGACGTAGAGATTCTCCACGGGAAGCGGCGGCAGGCCTTTCAGCCTGGTTGCCCGTTGCTGGAACGCCTTGAGGCTCTCGCCTTGCAGATGATCGAATTTCGCGTGCACCTGAGCGATCGCCGAACGGATCTCCCTTTCGGACTTGCAGGGCACCGGCGCCATCGGCGGCCCTCCGCCATAGTAGGTCGTGCCGTGTGCCTGGATGAGCGGGCCGCGCCTCTCGGAATACGCCTTGAGGCCCACAAACCCGAACAGCGTGACGGCAAGGGCAACGCCCACCGTGATTCGCAACCAGATCGGCATGGCCAGTCCTCCCACTGACCAGGCAGAGATCTAGGACGCTGCTGTCCTAGATCGCTGTATCAACTTCACAGACTACTATATCGCGATGGCCGCATTCAGGCATCTTCCAAGCGATAATATCCTCGGTGCCGTCCGGATTCTTACGGACGATGGGCACCGGGCACGCCACCCGCCACGTGCGGTAGGCGGAACCTCTGTGGCTGGCATCCCACTCTGCTCCGAGCATGATCCCCGAGTGCTGGCACTGTTGCAGGTTGAACGGCTTGGCCTGGGCCCCCAGCGCCTCCGCTTGATCGAAGAGTTGGACCTCCTGCCGGCGGCACACCATCATGGAGTGCTCCGTGGCCCAGGTTCGATTTTCGTAACCGGTATAGGCCGCATTTTGATCCGCAGGTCCGGCGATCACAGTCTTGCAGACGATCAGGACGATCGCAGCTGGCATGGGTACAGGCATGGCTAAGCCCCCCACGCTTGAGCGGAACCAGAGACCGGGGAGAGCCGGTCAGCAGCCCGCAGACGATTTTCGATGTGAGATGGCGCTTCTCGCAGCTGCTTCACAGCGCGCACAAGGAGGAGCAGGCTCGCCATCGCGGCTAGGGTAAGAGTTATCGGCATCGTGGCCCCCTCTCAAAGGTTGCACTAACGCCACTCCCTGGCGGTCCCTAAGGACCGAAATCGTACCTCCCAAAACTCCCTAGACCGGCTGGAACTTGCTCTTAACGGCATCCAGGTGATGCTGCAATGCAGCATAAACCCGAATGTTCCACGAACCAAGTATGGCACATGCAACTTTCATGCAAGGTTAAAGCCCTGCGGCAGAGTGCCTCTAAGCCCGTGCTTTTCCGCCTCATTCCGAGGTCCCATTCTCCAGCCCGGCGGTTTTGACTCTGGCCCAAACCCCTTGACCAGCCGCCGTAACGAGAATGCTGCACCGCAAAAAAGTGATTCGCAAGACTGTCATCAGCCTACGCCTATCGATCCGGCGCCGATAGAGCAGGACGGCAACAGCCGCGAGACATTTGGCAGGCTCTTTAGCAGGCTGCCCAATTTTCAAGCAGTTCCCGTCGGTCGATTCAGGTCTGCTTTGCCGTGGGCAAGCGCACCTGAGCACGTGAAAAGAAGGGCCGACGCCTTAGACTGGCGGCAGCCACCCGCGATTCGACCGCATGCCCCTATAGGCCCAGCCAAAGGAACGAAAATGCTGATCGATGGCGTGATGCTGCTGTGGTTCATCCTGACGGCGCTCTCGGTGGCGTTCGTCGCCATCGACATCCGCACCACGCCCGAGCATCCGGTGATGAAATGGGCCTTCATCCTCTTCACCGCCTATTCCGGCCCGTTCGGCGCCTTCCTCTATGTGCTCGGCTGCCGTGAGCCACTCCCAGGCATGCATGAGCAATATGTCACCGCGCGCTGGCGCCAGACCCTCGGCTCCACCATGCATTGCGTGGCCGGCGACGGCATCGGCATCTTGGTCGGCGCCGTCATTGGCGCGCTCGTTGCCCTGCCGATGGCCGCGGACTTCGCCTTGGAATACGTGCTCGGCTTCGCCTTCGGCTGGACCATCTTCCAGGCCCTGTTCATGGGCGAGATGTTCGGCACCTATGGGCGCGCGCTCAAAGGCACCTTCACCTCGGAGCTGCTCTCCATGAACTGCCTCATGGGCGGCATGCTGCCGGTCTCGGCCATCGCCTTTGCCGATACCCCGGGCGCGCACGACCCGGCCCAGCCGCTGTTCTGGTTCCGCATGTCGTTGGCGCTCATGGTCGGCGCCGCCTTCGCCTATCCGATGAACTGGTGGCTGGTCGCTCATCACCTCAAGCACGGCATGCTGACCGTGCGCCCCGACGGCTCGGCCATGCCGGGGATGGACATGTCGGGGAAGAAGGAGAAGATGGACATGGCTGCCAAGAGCGGGTCGGCCATCCATGCACCCTCCCCGCCGGTCTGGGTCATGGCCATTGTCTCCTTCGCGGTGATGGCGGCGGGCGCCACCATCGCGCTGACCTTCGGCGGTGGAGGCCACTAGACGCAGTCTTGTCATGGACGCGTCGTAGAATGACGTTTCTGGAGGAGGCGTAACGTGGTCCATCACCTGATGACGCGCCGCTTCGTGCTCGGCGCAGGCGCCATGGGCGGTTTGGCTTTGCTGACGCGCCCGAGCCTCGCCCGCAGCATGGTCGATCTCGGCCTGCCGGGCGGCCCGTCCGAGCGCGAGATCATCACCGACTTCCCCGAGAAGGCGGCCATGGTCCTGCAGCGGACGCGCGGGCCGCTTCTGGAGACGCCCTTCGACGTCTACGACAAGGGCGTATTCACCCCGAACGATCAGTTCTTCGTGCGCTGGCATTGGGCCTTCATTCCCAACGCGGTGGATGCGGACAGCTTCACGCTCAAGGTGCACGGCCAAGTGAACCAGCCCCTGTCGCTGTCGCTCAAAGACCTCGTGAAGGACTTTCCGCGCGTGGAGCTCGCCGCCGTGAACCAATGCTCGGGCAACTCGCGTGGCTTCTTCCAGCCGCGCGTGCCCGGCGGCGAATGGGGCAACGGCGCCATGGGCAACGCACTGTGGGCCGGCGTCCGTCTCAAAGATGTGCTCGACCGCGCCGGTGTGAAAGCGGGCGCCGTGCAGGCGCGGTTCAGCGGCCTCGACCAGGCCTTCGCCGACGCCCCGCGCTTCATCAAGTCCCTCGACATCGATCACGCCCGCGACGGCGAGGTGATGATCGCCTACGCCATGAACGGGGATCAGTTGCCGCTTCTGAACGGCTTCCCCTTACGGCTCATCGTGCCCGGCTGGTACTCGACCTATTGGATCAAGATGCTGAACGACATCGAGGTGCTCGACCAGCCCGACGACAATTTCTGGATGGCGAAGGCCTACAAGATCCCCGACACGCCGGGCGCCGACATGAAGCCCGGCGAGACCGGTGTCCCCATGGTGCCCATCAACAAGATGGTGCCGCGGTCCTTCATCACCAATCTGCGTTCAGGCGACAAGGTCTCCGCCAACGAACCGCTTCTGACGCGCGGCATCGCCTTCGGCGGCGATTGCGGCGTGTCGAAGGTCGATGTGTCGATCGACGGCGGCAAGACTTGGCTCCCGGCCAAGCTCGGCGAGGACAAAGGCAAATACGGCTTCCGGCAATGGCAGGCCGAGCCCACCCTGCCCGCGGCCGGCGACTACAGGCTGATGGTCCGCTGCACCAACGAGAACGGCGCAGTGCAGCCGGACACGCCCAACTGGAACCCGGGCGGGTACATGCGCAACGTCATCGAATCCGTTGACGTCGTCGCCGGATAAGGAGGATCAGGCCATGTCCCACGCGATCATGTCCCGTGCCATCCTGCCGGCTCTCTTGCTTCTGGGACTACTACCGCTTCCGGCGCCGGGCCATGCCGCCGAGCCCATGACGTTCAAGTCGGAGAGCATCCAGCTGCCGTTCGGCAGTTCGGACTTTCCGCCCGGTCCCGGCGTCGATGCGGTCAAGAAGAACTGCCTGCTCTGTCACTCGCCCCGGATGATCTTGTACCAGCCGACCCTGACCAAAGAGGGGTGGACCAAGGAAGTCGACAAGATGATCAACGTCTTCAAGGCGCCGGTGGTGAAGGAGGACATCCCCGCGATCCTCGACTACCTGACGCACTTCCAGGCCGCGAAAGAGTAAGTCCGCACAGGCCAAAGCTATTGGAGCGCGGCGCGGGCCCTCTCCTCAAGACGCGCGTGAATCGCAGTCGCTCGATCGAGGAGCGCCGCTTTCGCCACAGATCCGGCTTCCGTGTCCCGCAGGCTGAAGGTCTCACATGGATTGCCGGTCTCTTCGACACCGGCCATCTCCCTCAGACGGCGCCACACCGCCTCGCTCCGGCATAAGTCTTCATAAGAGACGAAGATCGCATCGTCCGGCGCGGTGCGTTCCAGCCACCCATAAGTCTGACACCACATTTCGAGCCAGTAGTCGATCTCGTCCGGAACATGCCGCGCGAGCCGTGCCGCCCCGTCCGCATCGAACTGAAAGGGCCGATGGTCGAGGCCGAACTCGTGATGCACGAGCCATCTCATATAGGACCGGACGAAGGGGTCTTCCGCCTGCGCATCCGAGAAATTGCGGTGTTGCCGCAGCAAGGATTGCGCGTGCGCCACTGGATGGCGAAACGGAATGAGAATGAGCGCACGGGGAAAGGCCGCGCGAATCGCGCCGAGCCGCAAGATGTTGTTGTTGTTCTTGCAGAGATAGCGCCGCGCTTGACCCTCTTGTGCATTGAGGACCGCGTTGACATAGCGCACATAGTTCCACGTGGTCTCCG